>ENA-OUOU01000008-OUOU01000008.1-human-gut-metagenome-genome-assembly--contig:-NODE-8-length-180889-cov-19.374493_pt1 | contig 180889 bp, 146 predicted proteins | sample MGYA00237936_ERZ548765 | MGnify/ENA primary metagenome ERZ548765 (study PRJEB26490, sample SAMN05356889) | human gut metagenome | biome: terrestrial biome; feature: human-associated habitat...
AACACGAAAATAGGAGATAAACACCTATGATTAGTGTTTACCTCCTACTCGATTTGTGCCCGTCCCCGTTCCCGTCCCTTTGCCTTTTCCTGCCCCCGGCCCTTTCCCTGCCCCGCCCCAGACTCCGGCCCGGCCCCGCCTCCCGTCCGTCCCCCATACTCCGACCTCCCCGTCCGTTTCCCTTGCCCCGCCCTCCCCGGCGACGGAATGGGGCAGAAATGTTCCCCGGGCGTGCGGCGCGGCACCGTTGGGCGACGGATAGTGGCAGAAATGATCCCTGAGCGTGCTACGCGGCACCGTTGGGCGACGGAACTGGGCAGAAGTGTTCCCCGAGCGTGCGGTAATGCACCGTTGGGCGACGGAACGGGGCAGAAGTGTTCCCCGAGCGTGCGCCGCGGCACCGCTGGGCGACGGAATTGGACGTAAGTGTCGCCCGGGCGTGCGTCGTGGTGCTGTTAGGCGACGGAACGGGGCTTAAGTGTTCCCCGTGCGTGCGACGCGGCACCGTTGGGCTACGGAACGGGGTCGAAGTGTTCACCGAGCGTGCGGCGCGGTGCTGTTAGGCGACGGAAACGGGCAGAAATGTTCCCCGGGCGTGCGACGCGGCACCGTTGGGCGACGGAAACGGGTCGAAGTGTTCCCCGAGCGTGCGGTGTGGCACACTCGGGCGACGGAAATGTGGAAAGGTGAGAGAGGTGGTGTGTGAGGTGCTTCCCGGGTTATTCCATCAGGACTTTCCAGGAATCGATGGTGCGGGCCCGGGAGGAGAGGTTCACGCCGATCTTCACTCGTTCCACGCCAAACTCGGCTTGATAAGGGATGAGGTAGCCTTTATCATCGATCTGCCTTAGAGCCTCCTCAGCGGAACTGTCTACCTTAAATTCAAAGACATAGATTCGATCCTGCGTCCGGCATACGGCATCCGCCCGACCGATTGAAGACTTGACTTCACTCTGAATATAATAACCAAGCAAGGAGAAGATCAGGTAGATTATGGTCTGATAGTGCTTCTCCGTCTTGTTCTCAAGGTCGTTCGGGATCCCGGCAAGATAGGATTGCATCAGTGTCATAGCGGAGTCAATGTCCTTTTCTCTCATTGCCGAGTAGAACTGTGCCACGAATCCTCCTCCGCTAACAAAGCTGCTGCTCTTGTAACGAGCCAGCAGCCCTCCGGTGAAGCCGAGCTTGACTTCCCTGTTCGGATAGCCCAGGGTGTAGAGATCAGAGGTCGGGTCATAGCTCTTGATGGTTAGATAGCCTGTCTGGTAGAGCATTGGCAAGGCATTGTCGTTCAGCTCAGGAGAAGCATCAAAGTCCGATGCTGGAACCATAGGCAGGTTGTCCAGCGTGGTCTCATCGAATCCGCTTCTTGTCAGTCTCTCCAGAAGAAAAGTCGGAGTGCCGGTGTCGAACCAGTAATTCGAGACGGCCTTGTCGGAGAGGGCATTGATCAGACTGTACGGGTTGTAGATGTCCTCTGAATTGTCGCAGAAGTGGTAGCCGTCGTAGTTGTGCTTCAGCAAGTCCGACACTTCCTCGACGCTGACGTGAAGTTCACGAGCCATAGCCATGACTGGTTCCCTCAGTGATTTATCAAGTTCTGATTGCGAGATTCCGCATATCGCGGAATACTCCGGCATCATTGAAATGTTCTTCAAGTTGTTGATCTCACTGAATATGCTAAGTTGGGCGAACTTATTGATCCCGGTGATGAAGGCGAAGCGCAGGTACGGGTCAAGACTCTTGATGGGGCTGTAGAAGTTCCTCATTATCTGCCGCATCGGGATGAGGCGCTCCCGGTCGTTCATAACATCCAGAAGCGGGGCATCATATTCATCGATTATTATGACAGCCTTTTCTCCGGTCACTCTGACCGCTTCCATGACAAGCCTTTCCAGTCGCGCGTTGACATCCTCTCTGGCGATTTTCGGATCATCCCCGTAGCGTTCCTCGTAGAAGTCAAGCTTATAGCCGATATTCCTGACAAGTTGCGCCTCTGTCATGTGTTTGGACGTGGACATGTCGAAGTGAAACACCGGATGCTTTCTCCAGTCCTTGTTCATCCGGCCTGCCTCCAGCCCCTGGAAAAGTTCTTCCTCACCAGCGAAGTAGCTGTGGAATGTGGAGGAAAGCAGCGATTTCCCGAATCTGCGTGGACGGCTGAGAAAGACGTATCTGTAGGTGTCGGCTAGCCTGGCCACATGGCCGGTCTTGTCGGCATAGACGTACTTGCCTTCTATGATGTCCCTGAATGTCTGGATTCCGATAGGGAATCTTAAAGTCCTTTCCTCCATATCTCGATTATATATAGGTCTAATTCTGATCATTTCCATTCGCCTGGCGTGCCGAAGCACGGGGCAGATTCTCCGTAGCAAGTCCAAATATAGCGTTTTTTCGAGAAATACATATTCAAAAGAATGAGACTGATAGATAATTCGTTCTCTGATGGGTTATAGTGTTTAGGAATAATACAGCGGTGCGAGGCCTTGTGCAAGGTGGGCGGAGGGTTTTCAAAATTGTTTCATTTTTAAGGGGTTGAGGGTGGGCGATGACTGGGGTGTTCCTTAATATATGGGGGCGGATGAGCGGATTTGGGGCGTGTTGTGTGCTGGAATGTGGTTTTTTGGTGTGGATAGGCAAACTTTTCGTTAAAAAATCTTGCTTATGAAAAAATTATCCCATATATTTGTCGTTGTGTTATAGCATGCCCCCAAATGGGGACACTTGTACATATTTATAAGTAGAGTAACAATTATACGTTTTATTTATTTCAATTTTGTTTTTTAGCTATGAACAAAAAAATTAAAAACTTGTTCCTCGCTGGAGCCCTTGTCTTGGGCTTCGCGGGTGTAGCCGTATCTTGTACGGACTACGATGATGACATCAACAAGCTGAAGGAGGAGAACTCCCAGCTTGCGTCCACCATCAAGGATCTTCAGTCGAAGATCAATGCTGGATGTGTTATCACTGGTGTGACCGCCACTGATGACGGTCTCGTGATCACTACAAGTGATGGTAAGACCTACACCATCACTAATGGTAAGGATGGCGCTCCTGGCGCTCCTGGTGCTCCTGGTAAGGACGGCAAGGACGGCAAGGACGGTAAGGACGGCAAGGACGGCGGTTTCTACAAGCCTAACGCTGACGGTTTCTGGTACTACTATGAGAGCAAGGATGCAGAGGGTGTGAAGACCGACCTCACCGTGTTCCCTGTTGGTACCATCACTGCTGAGCTTAAGGACGGCAAACTCATCCTTCACAACGTGAAGAATGCAAAAGGTGAGTATGAGGACTTCGAGTTCGACCTTGAGAAGGCTCTCTCTTCCCTCGTTTTCGTGCCTCAGTGCTACGTTGACGGTGTTGAAGGTATGAAGTTCGTGTCTATGCGCTACAATGATCTTATTGTAGCGGCCGCTAATACCAGGGGGGAAAAGTGGACTGCTGGTAATACAACAACCCACATCAACCCTGAATTCGAGGCTGAGTATCATGTTAACTCTGCTGATGTCAAGCTTGACGAGACCTACACCTACTCTTTCGTTAAGAAGGAAGTTCCTTACATCAGCACAAGAGCGAATGCCTCTAAGGATTTCGATGTTGTTCCGACATTCAAGAGCTTCAAGGATGGTATACTGACAGTTTCTGTCGCAGTTACCGGCACAGAGGCTAACGAGAATCTGATCTCCGTTGTAGCCCTCAGGGCTCAGAAGAAGGATGTTGTTGTCGTTTCCGACTACGCTACCCTCTTTAGACGTGAATTTGGGGCTCCGGTGATTGCTTGGCCTCAGGCGATCTCTAAGGATGCTAAGAACATCAATAAGAAAGATGCCCACTTCAGACGCTATATCGCTGAACCAGATGCTGACGCTTTCCTTAAGAATCAGATTGTTTGGTCTGAGGGTCATACTACTCTTGACGAAGCTCACGCTACATGTGACACCGCTGTTGTTTACAACGAGTCACTTGATCTTAAGTCGATCGTAGCAGCTCACGCCCTTAATTATGATGAATGCTATGAGTTTAAGAACGAAGAGCTTAAGGAATTCGGCCTCGACTGGAAGTTCGAACTTGTAAAGAACTACAAGATCGGTACTCCTGTAACGGATCAGGCTGACTTCGCTACCATTGAGAACGGTATGTTCACTCCGAAGGTGTTCAGCACTGATGGACAAGCCTCTATCGGACGTACTCCTATTGTACGCGTGTCCCTCATGCACGGAGAGAATGAAGTTGCCGTTGCTTACATCAAGATCTTCATCAAGTCTCCTGCCGATGTTGAGCTTCCTCCATTTGAGCTCAAACCAGTTGACAAGAATGGTAAGAATGTCTTCTCATTCAGCTGTGCTGATGGTGTTAGTGTTCTCACCACCACGGTAGAGGACATGAACGTCAAGCTCTACAATGAGATGAAACTCAGCAAGGATCAGTTCCACGCTCTCTACAACAAGTTCGAAGAGAAGGCTGGTGCCAATGATAAGGAGAATGTAGGCCACACTGCTGACAAGGTAAACAACCAGACTGAGGCTACTCATGTTATCGAATGGCAGCTCACAGAAGATGAAATCTTCGCTCTCAATGCTGGTGAGACTGTGACCCACATCTGCAAGTACTACAGTGAAGCCAATCCTAAGCTTGCTGTTAGGATTAAGCTTACGGCTACCGTTGCTGACCTCGCTGCGTTCAGGACTTACAACATCACCACAAATGAGTACATTGACGAGTACTGGAACAGTGATCATACTCTGACATACTACAACGTTAATGTGCCGGAACTTGAGGAGAACGATCCTTCTGGTTGCCTGTTCGAGAACAATATCAACGCTTCCTTCGTTACTGAGAATGGTAGGGTTAAGCTTACAAACACCGATATTAAGGGTCTTGAGTACTTCTTCTGCGGGAAGGATATGCCTAAGGACTTCAAGGTTGATGGCAAGCTTGTTAAATTCGAAGTTAAGGGTTATGGCGACACAGAGCTTTATGCATCGATTGGAGGTGGAGTATCAGAGCTTATTGCTGAAATCCAGAATGACAACTCTGAACCTCCTTATGAGCTATTCACGTATAATAAGAGAAGTGAGGTCGCCAAGATTCTTCTCAACACTGGCGAGATGATTGTCAAGATTGGAGCTAAGGGCTATATCTGCGATCAGGTACATGAGGGAAGAGAGATCAGCATTACCTTCAATGGTAAGGATCACTTCGATGCTCTTGTTAAGAGACCTGTTTATGTGAAGGGTGAGTCTGCTGATAGCTTTGAGGATGGTGTTGACTTCGGTGAGGATGGCTCTTACATTGACATTGCCGATGTGATCAATCCTTACGATTGGAGAGGAAGATACTTCTCTGAGTATGCCAACTATTGGGGCTACTATGGACCGTTTGAGGTTGAGTTCGATCTTGAGAACGCAGAGTGCGACCTTAACGGTACTTATGCCGCCGTTCCGGAAACGATCATCCTGACGCAGTGCCCTGCTGGTAATCAAATCTTTGCAGACTATCCACAAGGCACAGGCCACATTAAGGTTGTAGATCTGCCTGCTGAGAATGCTTCAGACCATGGATTCTTGACTTACTTGAACAACAGTACGGTTGTTACTAAAGGCTTCAACATCAGAATCAAGGCTGACGTTAAGTACGGTTGGGGTGTCATCAAGACTGACTGGATCATCATTCCGGTTAAGAAGACAGCGACAAACAACTAGAAGAATCTGACACAGTAATTGATTATTCAATCTTAACTAAAGTATGGAGGGGTGCGGACAAGCATCCCTCCTTTCTTTTTAATGATCATGTTCACAAGAATCCTTTTTTCTTTTGTCCTGGCGTTGTCAGCCATTTTCTCCTATGGCCAGGATGTCACCTCTATCCGTTTTGACTCAAGTGTCCTTGACATGGGGAACTTTCCGTCGGACAGTTGCGTTGTCACTAAGGAGTTCTCGTTCACCAACACAGGGAGTGCCAAGCTCTACTTTTACAGTTCAAGTCCGGATTGCGCCTGCGTCAAGGTTGCCTTGCCGAAAAAACCAATCGCACCAGGTAAGAAAGGCTCATTCAAGGTTACGCTCGATGCCTCCTCAAAGTCCAGCGGTCTTTTTACCTCTTGGGTTTATTTCCACACGAACACTTCGCCAGATCGTTATCGGATGCGTTTGTATGCCACTAAGGTTGATGTGTCACGAGGGCGTTGAGACGGTCTTGATTCGTGTTTCTTGAGGGGGTGATTGTTTTCCAAACCATTGCTTCAGTATGATCTGACAGCGATTGTTGGCTCTTAATTGAGGTATTACATCATTATATATTTTGCTTTTTGGAAAAAATGTGCTATTTTCGCAATGATAAATGTGCAAATTTATATTCAATAATATTATGAAACGTTTTTTCGCTATTCTCGCAAGTATGGTGCTTGTGGCTTCTCTGTCCGTTGCTAACGCACAGAAGAAGGACTTTAACCCTTATTGGTTTATGCAGCTTCAGGGTGGTGCGGCTCACACTATCGGTGAGACCTCATTCTCTGACCTTATCTCGCCTTCGGCAGCTGTCTCATTCGGCTATCAGTTCTCTCCGGTTTTCGGAGCAAGGCTCAATGTCAACGGCTGGCAGGCTAAGGGTGCCGTGAATGGCCCTACCACAGTCTACAAGTTCAACTATGTCGAGGGTGCGGCTGACCTCATGATCGATGTCGCGTCCATCTTCGCAGGCTATAAGTTCGACAGAGCCCTGAATCCTTACATCTTCGGTGGTGTGGGTGTCAACTACGCATTCAACAACGACGATGCCGTAAAGGTTAAGGATCAGTTCCGCAGTGGTTACCTCTGGGAGGACAACAAGATCTCACCTGCTTTCAGAACAGGTGCCGGTCTCAACATCAGACTCACCGATGTCATCGCCCTCAACCTCGAAGGCAACTGCAGCTTCCTGAATGACCACTTCAACTCAAAGAAGGGCTCAAAGGCTGATTTCCAGATCAAGGCTGTGGCCGGTCTTACTTTCAGCTTCGGCAAGGCCAAGCCGGTCGCTCCGGCTCCGGTACCTGCACCGGCTCCTGTCGTAAGGCCTGAACCTGAACCAGAACCAGTTGTGGAGGAGAAGGTTGAGGTTGTGCCTGCTTTCGAGTCTCTCACACGCAACGTCCTCTTCGTGATCAACAAGTGGGACATCCGTGAGAGCGAGCAGCTCAAGATCGACGAGGTTGTCGAGGCTCTCAAGGCCAACCCTGACACCAAGGTCCGCGTTTCCGGATATGCCGACAAGGCCACAGGTACCGCCAAGAGAAACAAGTTCCTCTCAGAGAAGAGGGCTGAGGTTGTCGCTGCGGCCATCGTTGCCGCCGGCATCGACAAGGACAGGATCATCACTGAGTACTTCGGTGACACCGTCAATCCTTTCGAGACTCCTGAGGAGAACCGTGTGGCTGTCTGCCTCGTGAAATAGTCTTGACAGATTATCAGATAGAAAAGGCTGGGTTGTTTCCCGGCCTTTTTGTGTGTTAAGGGATTGGTCTCGGCCTTTGGTGTCAAAAAGTCTGAAAAAAGGCGGTTTTGAAGTCGAAATCGGATAGGTTTTTTGTCTTTATGGAGGATTTTGACTAACTTGGCGCAAATTTTTCAGTAGGAGGGATTACGTCGTTTGAACGACAAGTTAACAACCATATTCAAAGATGGCAGAAAATAAGAACATAGGGTACATTTCGCAGGTCATCGGGCCTGTGGTGGATGTCCATTTCGATGTGGAGTCTGATCAGACGCAGCTTCCCCGCATCCATGATGCGTTGGATGTGGACAGAGGCGAGGGCAGGAAGCCCTTGGTCATCGAGGTGCAGCAGCACATCGGCGAGGACACGGTCAGATGCGTGGCGATGGACTCCACCGACGGTCTGAGGCGAGGGATGAAGGCGGTCAACACGCACGCTCCGATCTCGATGCCGACCGGCGCTCAGATCAGGGGCCGTGTGATGAATGTTGTCGGGGACGCGATCGACGGACTGGGAGACCTGAGCGAGGACAACACCTTGCCTATTCATAGGGAGCCTCCTAAATTCGAGGACTTGAAGACCTCGCAGGAGGTGCTTTACACCGGCATCAAGGTCATCGACCTTCTGGAGCCTTATCTGAAGGGCGGAAAGATCGGTCTTTTCGGTGGAGCCGGTGTGGGTAAGACCGTGCTGATCAAGGAGCTGATCAACAACATCGCCAAGAAGCACAACGGTTTCTCGATCTTCGCCGGAGTGGGGGAGCGTACCAGGGAGGGTAACGATCTTCTCCGCGAGATGATCGAGTCCGGGGTGATCAAGTACGGTGAGGAGTTCCTGAAGTCGATGGAGGAAGGTCACTGGGATCTGTCCAAGGTTGACAGGAACGAGCTGGAGAAGTCGCAGGTGGCGATGGTCTTCGGCCAGATGAACGAACCGCCGGGAGCGCGTTCGTCGGTGGCCCTTTCCGGCCTGACTCTTGCCGAGTCTTTCCGTGACAGCGACAAGGGGGACGGCCCGAGAGACATCCTCTTCTTCATCGACAACATCTTCAGGTTCACCCAGGCGGGATCCGAGGTGTCAGCCCTTCTGGGCCGTATGCCTTCGGCTGTGGGCTACCAGCCTACGCTCGCGACGGAGATGGGCCAGATGCAGGAGCGCATCACCTCGACGAAGAACGGCTCGATCACTTCGGTGCAGGCTGTATATGTGCCGGCGGACGACTTGACCGACCCGGCTCCGGCGACCACCTTCTCGCACCTCGACGCGACCACCGTGCTGAGCAGAAAGATCACCGAGTTAGGAATATACCCGGCCGTGGATCCGCTGGAGTCCACTTCCAGAATCCTCGATCCGAACATCGTCGGGCAGGATCACTACGACACCGCCCAGAGGGTCAAGCAGATCCTCCAGAGGAACAAGGAACTTCAGGACATCATCGCCATCCTCGGCATGGACGAGCTTTCGGACGAGGACAAACTGACGGTGAACCGGGCGCGTCGTGTGCAGAGGTTCCTGTCGCAGCCGTTCGCTGTGGCGGAGCAGTTCACGGGCGTGCCGGGAGTGATGGTGGACATCCAGGACACCATCGACGGCTTCCGCAGGATCCTTGACGGCGAGGTCGATTACCTGCCGGAGCAGGCGTTCCTCAATGTTGGAACCCTCGAAGAGGCGATCAAGAAGGGCGAGGCGATCCTGGCGAACGCCAAGTAGGAATATGTCAGATAAGGAGGAGTACGAATATGTCTGAGAAATCATCGGTGATTGTTCTTGAGGTCATCTCACCCGAGAGGACTTTGGTGCGCGCGACGGTTGATTCCGTGGAACTGCCGGGGTCGAAGGGGCGTTTTGTGGTCCTGAGGGATCATGCGGCGCTGATCTCTTCGCTGGAGCGGGGGAGGATCTCCTATCGCAGCGGTGAGAGGACGGATGGTCTGGACATCGCCTCCGGCTTTGTGGAAATCAATGACAACCGTGTTGTCGCTTGCGTGGAACTGTGATGAGAAAGTGGATCTACATATTCATTTGCCTTTTGCTCCCGCTCCCGCTGGGTGCGGAGTTGTCCTCTCCGGGCGCTGAGTATGTCGAAGCGGCGGAAGTTCGGCAGGACTCGCCAGCCGTCAAGACATTCGACATGGACGAGTACCTCTACGGTCACGTCCGCGACTCCTACGAGTGGCACATCACCACGGTGAAGGGTCATCCGGTCAGCATCCCGCTGCCGGTGATCGTCGTGAGCAAGACCGGCGGCGGTCTTCATGTCTTCAGCTCCAGGCATCTGGAGCACGGGGAATATGAAGGGTTCCACATCGCTCCCGCCGGAAGCAAGTACGAGAACAAGATCGTCGAGCTGGCCGCCGACGGCTCCGAGGTCAGGCCGTGGGACTTCTCGATCACCAAGAACGTGTTGGGGCTGCTGATCAACTGCGCCCTGCTGCTGTTCATCGTGCTGGGAACGGCCCGGTGGTACAGGAGGCACGACGCGCGCGAGGAGGCTCCGAAAGGCGGGGTCGGCGTGATGGAGATGCTCGTGACCATGATCGAGGATGATGTCATCAAGGCCTGCGTCGGCGAGGACTACAGACGCTATTCGCCTTACCTTCTGACAGCGTTCTTCTTCATATTCATAAACAACTTGATGGGGATCGTGCCATTCTTCCCCGGCGGAGCGAACATCACCGGCAACATCGCCGTGACGCTCGTGCTGGCGATGTTCACCTTCTTCATTGTCAATATATTCGGAAACAAGCATTATTGGAAGGACATCCTTTGGCCGGAGGTTCCGACCTGGCTGAAGGTGCCGCTGCCGCTGATGCCGGTGATCGAGATCATCGGGATGTTCACCAAGCCTTTCAGCTTGATGGTCAGGCTTTTCGCCAACATCCTCGCAGGACACTTCATGATCCTTGGAGTCGTGGCCGTGATCTTCCTCACCGCTGAGCTTGGGGCGGCCCTGAACGGCAGCCTCACCGTGGTGGCTGTGCTTCTGGGAGTGTTCATGGACTGCCTGGAACTGCTTGTCGCCTTCATCCAGGCCTATGTGTTCACGATGCTGTCGGCTGTCTTCATCGGGCTGTCGCGGCAGAAGCCGGAGGCGACGGAATAATTAGGAATATTCAGAATAAACAATTTAAAATCATAGAATTATGTTACTTTCTACAATTTTGCTTCAAGCTCTCTCTCTGGGTAGAGTAGGTGCTACTATTGGTGCTGCCTTGGCTGCTTTCGCCGCCGCTTTCGGTATCGGTAAGATCGGTACGGCTTCCCTTGAGGCCGGCGCGCGCCAGCCGGAGAAGGCTGACCACTACAGGATGACGGCCATCATCGTCAGCGCCCTGATCGAGGGTGCCTGTCTGTTCGCCATTGTTGTTTGTCTTATCGCGAAATAGTCAATGTCACTCATCACTCCTGATTTCGGATTGCTTGTCTGGATGACGCTGATCTTCGGCATCGTCTTCTTCGTGCTGGCGAAGTGGGGCTTCCCTATGATCACCGGCTCGGTCGAGAAGAGGGCGCAGAGGATAGGTGAATCCATCAAGGCTGCCAAGGAGGCGGAGGAGAAGCTTCGCAATCTGGCTGAGGAACAGTCCCGGATGATCGAGGAGACCAGGCAGGAGCAGAGCCGGATTCTGAAGGAGGCCGCGGCTTCGAGGGACAGCATTGTCGAGCAGGCCAAGGATCAGGCCCGCGCCGAGGCTTCAAGGATCCTGGATCAGGCCAGGATCCAGATCGCCACTGAGAAGGAGAGCGCTTTGCGGGATGTCCGCAAGGAGGTCGCGCTGCTTTCTGTCAGCGTCGCCGAGAAGGTGCTGAAGGCGAGCCTTTCGGATGGTGCTGAGCAGTCGGCTCTGGTTGATAGGCTTGTGGATGAGGTTTCCTCGTCTAAGGACTTGAAGAATTGATGCTATGAACACAGGAATTATCGCGACACGTTACGCCACCGCTCTGCTGAAGCTGGTCGATGAGACCGGCTCCGGAAGTGCGGTTGTGGATCAGGTACGGATCATAGAGAAGGCTCTCGACGAGCTGCCGGATTTCCGGCGTGCTGTGGATGATCCTGTGGTTGCAGCGGTTCAGAAAATCTCGCTATTTGAGGCTTCATTGAAAGATTCGATGGCTCAGGAGCTGCATAAATTCCTCGAACTCTTGATCCGTAACGGCCGCATCGGTGATGTAAGGCTGGTTCTGACCACCTTCGTCACTGAATATTACCGCTCACGGCACATCAAGCGCGCGCGGCTTGTGGTCGCTGATCCGGCACTGCTGGACCCTAAGCCAACTCCTTCGGACCCTGTGCCTGTCGAAGGGTCGCTTCGACAAGCTCAGCGACCGGCATTGGAGTCCCGCCTGCGGGAACTGATCGGGAAGGAGACCGGCTGCGAACTCCTTTTGGAGACCAAGGTCGATCCGTCGCTGATCGGAGGCTTCGTCTTCGAGGTCGAGGACACCGTCCTGGACGCTAGCGTCTCACGTCAACTTGATGTCATCAGGCATCAATTCATAGAAAAGAACAGAAGAATAGTTTAGTATGGACAACATAAAACCAAGTGAAGTCTCCCAGGTGCTTCTGGAGCAGCTGAAGGACATTGACACATCCCTCCACTTCGAGGAAATCGGCAAGGTGCTGCAGGTCAGCGACGGTGTCGCCAGAATGTATGGCCTGACCAACGCCGAGGCCGGAGAACTGCTCGAATTCGAGAGCGGAGTGATGGGCGTTGTGATGAACCTTGAGCAGGACAATGTCGGAGCCGTGCTTCTCGGCCCGACCGATGAGGTCAAGGAGGGAATGACGGTACGCAGAACCGGACGGATCGCCTCCATCAAGGTCGGCGAGCAGATGCTCGGAAGAGTGGTCGATCCGCTTGGCGTTCCGCTTGACGGACTCGGCAAGGTCGAAGGAGACCTGACGGAGATGCCGCTGGAGCGCAAGGCTCCCGGTGTAATATTCCGTCAGCCCGTCACCGAGCCTCTCCAGACCGGAATCATGGCGATCGACTCGATGATACCGATCGGCCGTGGCCAGAGGGAACTCATTATCGGCGACCGTCAGACCGGCAAGACCGCCATCGCCATCGACACGATCATCAACCAGCGCGCCAACTACGAGGCCGGGCATCCTGTCTATTGCATCTATGTGGCGATCGGACAGAAGGGTTCCACTGTGGCCAACATCGTGGAGACGCTCCGCTCGAAGGGTGCGATGGACTACACGGTTGTCATCGCCGCCACCGCGGCCGATCCCGCCGCGCTGCAGTATTTCGCCCCGTTTGCCGGAGCCGCTGTGGGGGAATATTTCCGTGACACCGGCCGTGCCGCCCTCGTTGTCTATGACGACCTTTCAAAGCAGGCTGTGGCCTACCGTGAGGTTTCGCTGATCCTTCGCCGACCTTCCGGTCGCGAGGCCTATCCGGGCGATGTCTTCTACCTGCACTCACGGCTTCTGGAAAGAGCCGCGAAGATCATTGACCAGCAGGAGGTCGCTGAGCAGATGAACGACCTTCCGGATTCGTTGAAGGGCAAGGTCAAGGCCGGCGGGTCGCTGACAGCCCTTCCGATCATCGAGACCCAGGCCGGCGACGTGTCCGCCTACATCCCGACCAACGTGATTTCCATCACCGACGGTCAGATCTACCTTGAGACTGACCTGTTCAACCAGGGCCAGCGTCCGGCCATCAATGTGGGCATCTCCGTGTCCCGTGTCGGCGGAGCCGCTCAGGTGAAGTCGATGAAGAGTGTGGCCGGAACCCTGAAGATCGAGCAGGCGCAGTTCAACGAGCTGGAGTCATTCTCGAAGTATTCATCGGATGTGGACAGAGTGACGGAAATGGTTCTGGACAAGGGCCGCAAGAACAATCAGCAGCTGATCCAGCCGCAGTACTCTCCGATGCCAGTCGGTGAGGAGGTCGCCGTCCTTTATTGCGGCACCCACGGCTTGATGAAGGACATCAGCTTGGATCAGGTGCATGAGTTCGATGTCCTGTTCCTTGAACGGATGAGGGCCACCCATCAGACCGATGTACTTGACAAACTGTCGGCGGGAAAGGTGGATCCGGAACTGTTCAACGTGATCGAGGATGTGGCTTCCGGCGTGGTGAGGTCAATTCTTATAGATTCCGGCAAAAGGAAGATGAAAGTCAAGAAGTTCAATTAGTTGTAGAAGAATATGCCGTCACTGAAGGAGATAAAGGGCAGGATCAATTCCATCAGCAGCACTCTGGCGATCACCTCGGCGATGAAGATGGTGGCAGCCGCGAAGCTGCAGAAAGCGCAGATGGCGATTCAGAACATGCTTCCGTACGAGAGGCGACTGCACTCGATGCTCATCGACCTGATGGGTGCTGTGAATATGTCCGCTCCAGCCTCTGAAGAAGGCTCTGCCCGGTTGGTGAGCCTGTCGAACCAACCGGACCATACCGAATCGGAAGGAGCATATTCATTAATGGCTCAGCGTCAGGTGCATAGGGTGGCGATTGTCGCCTTCGCCTCCAATTCTTCGCTCTGCGGCGCGTTCAATTCCAACGTCATCCGGGAGGCCACGGCGGTGATCAATGAATATCGTGCCTCGGGTCTTGGCGATGCCGACATCACGGTCTATTCCGTAGGCCGAAAGATGGCGGAGGCGATGAAGAAACTCGGCTTCCCAAGTCCCGCGGATTTCACGAAGATGTCGGATTCTCCGTCATACGATGCGGCCTCCGCTTTGGCTCAGGAACTGTTTGACGGCTTTGTCTCCGGTCGGTTCGACAAGGTGGAGCTGGTTTATAATCACTATAAATCAACCTCTTCACAGACGACAACCCGGCAGACTTACCTGCCTTTGTCGTTGGCCGACGCCACCGCAGACCTTCAGGCCGGAAAGATCACCGATTCCGCCTCTGAAACCGACACGAACAGGGTCGCTGAGCCTGTCGGTGCGCCGGTGGTTCGACAGGGCTCACCAACCACAGAAGACCTGATCGTAGAGCCATCCAAGGAGGCCTTGATAGCCACCCTCCTCCCGAAGGTAATCCGCCTTCGCATATTCACCACCCTGCTGGACAGCGCCGCCGCCGAGCACGCCGCCCGCACCGTAGCTATGCAGCTCGCCACCGACAACGGCAACGACCTCCTTCAGGAACTCACTCTTGAATATAACAAGGGCCGTCAGCAAAAGATCACCTCCGAGATCCTCGACCTCGTCGGTGGTTCGATGCAGTAATCCACCGGTCTTTAATCAAATCTTTTTTTGTGTCTTCTTTGCGAAATTTCGTATCTTGAACCAGAAAATGACCAATGATTATGGGACACAATCTTAAATTCTTGATTATTACAATAATAGCGATATCTTTGACTGACGTGCTTGCCGCACGGACATATTCAAGAAGAGTAGTGCTTGGTGACGAGAGGTTCGAGGAGTACCAGCCGCTGCTGCAAGGGAAGCGGGTTGCGGTGTTCAGCAATCAGACGGGTATAGTCGGAGACAAGGTGACCGGCTCCAAGTTGGCAGACGCTCTTGCTGAATATGGCGGGTGCTTTCCTCGAAAGAGAGTTGATGAGATTTCCTTGATCCCGTTCACCGAACCTTCCGTCCCTGGCGGAAAGATTGAGTACGGTCAGCACATTGTTGATGCCTTGATCGAAAAAGGAGTGGATGTCAAGGCAATCTTCTCTCCGGAGCACGGCTTCCGTGGCAACGCCGATGCCGGAGAGCACGTCAGCAGCAGTGTGGACGAGAAAACCGGAGTGGAGATCCTGTCGCTTTACGAGAAAGGCTCACGGATTCCGAGCAAGGAGAAAACCGATAAGTTTGATGTCCTTGTGATTGATATTCAGGATGTAGGCCTTAGGTACTATACCTATTATATCACAATGCATCATCTGATGGAGGCCTGCGCCAGAGACGGGAAACAGGTCGTCATTCTTGACCGCCCGAACCCGAACGGCTTCTATGTTGACGGTCCTGTGTTGGATATGAAATTCAAGTCCGGAGTCGGTTGGCTGCCGATCACGACTGTCCACGGAATGACGCTCGGAGAGCTGGCGCTGATGATCAACGGCGAGAAATGGCTGGAGAACGGTACCTGCGACCTGACTGTGATCCCGTGCCTGAACTATACCCACAGCACCCGCTACAGCCTTATCCTGCCGCCTTCCCCGAACATCAAGGATATGAGGGCGGTGTACCTATATTCATCAACCTGTTACTTCGAGGGCACGGTGGTCAGCCTCGGCCGTGGCACGCAGTTCCCGTTCGAGACCTACGGGCATCCGGCTATGACGGGATATTCCTTCTCCTTTGTGCCTCGAAGCATCCCCGGTGCGAAAAGCCCGCAGTTCCTGGATGAGGAGTGCCACGGCGTTGACCTTCGCCGCAAGCCGCTCCGCGACATCTGGGCGGAAAAGATCAATCTTGAATATGTCATCGATGCCTACCGCAATCTGAATATGGGCGATAAGTTCTTCGGTAAGAACAACTTCTTTGAACTTCTCGCCGGTGTGGACTGGTTCCGCTCGATGATAGGGAACGGTTCCTCCGCCGCCGGGATCTCCGCCCGTTGGGCCTCCGATGTCGAAAACTTCAAGTCCCGCCGCGCGCCTTACCTCCTTTATCCCGAGATATAAAGCAAAACCGAAGCGAGGTTCTCACCCGGCTTCGGCTAATCTTATTCAATACTTATGAAATAACTATTGAGTCAGTTTTTGGTTTATGAGTAAAAATATTTATGTCGTCAGGGGATTATGCCATTTCCGTGCCAAAGTTGATTCCGGTTCGAAATATTTTTTCCTATATTGTCTATGTCTTTGAATGTCATTTGTTTTCAGTACTTGCACGGAAAATTATAACTGTGATTATAATAACCGAAGTTATAATTTTGTCGATAAAGCTTTGAAAATGTTTATGAGTGGCTGTTTTCTAAGTACTTACTCAATTGTTGAGGAGGCACTTTTGCATTGTGCCCGAGTTCTTGCCTTGTTTTGCCTTGTGTGGACGAGAATTTGGCAATATGCCAGGGAGTGGTTAACTTTGCGGTGTTATGGTGCGGACAGCGGACATAGATTCTTTGTTCAGGCTTTACTACAGGCCTTTGTGTGTCTATGCGCTGCACTATCTCAAGGACAAAGATCTGATCGAGGATCTGGTGCAGGAGGCTTTTACGGCATATTGGATGAAGCAGGCGGCGAGTGACGGGATTGATAGTCCGAGGGCTTATCTTTACACGGCTGTGAGGAATCGGTGCATTGATGCCATCAGGAGGCAACGGCAGGATGTGTCGCTGGACAGCCTTGAGAATGAGATACTTCCGGTTGAGGATGACGTGGCGATTTCCGATGATGAGGCCGTGGACAATTCCGTTAAAGAGGCGCGGATCTGGTCGGCCATTGACCGCCTTCCGGCCAAAAGGAGGAGAATATTCCTGATGAGCCGCCGCGACGGGATGAAGTATAGCGAGATCGCTCAGTCGCTCGGCCTTTCCGAGAACACCGTACGTAACCAGATCAGCAAGGCACTTGAGGCTATCCGCCAAGGTGTCAAGAAGGTCATCCTCTTCCTGATGTCGCTCTAGAATATTCAGACATCGCCTTAAGCCTTGAGAAGGAGCGGCTGACAAGGAGCTTTTGCCGTACGTTTTCTGCCCCGTAAACCATAGGCCCCCGCTCTTCCAGGTGTGAAAAACCTTGCGCACCTAAAATGTCATCTGCCTGGTGGCGAGCGAGTTGTACTTCCAGGTGCGAGCATATTCGCGCACCTGAGTGTTATTGACGTATTGTGAAGAATATTGTTATATTTGAGAATATTTCAGAAAAAGGATGGTACTTTTTAGAATCGCTGCGTCTTACTTGTGAAACTACCCTAATAGGATTCGGGCAGTAGATGAGTTTTAAAATGAGAGATGATGAAAAATCTTGTCAAAGGTGTTTTACTGGTGATTCTTGCTTTGCCACAAGTCTCGTTTGACTGTCTTTCGCAAGATAATGAGACGGTCTCAATGAACTTGGACAGGCTCAAGGAGCGGTTAGGTGTGCGGTTTGTTTATGATTCGGAACTCGGGAAACTTCTTGATAAGAACTATGAGGGGACTTCCGTCGATGGGCTGACGCTGGAGAAGGCCTTGGGCAGACTTCTGGAAGGAACGGGAATCAAGTGGGAGGTTCGTGGCGGGTATGTGGTTCTGACACGTGACGTTCCGGCCAAGAAACATTATACGGTTTGTGGGTATGTCACGGACGAGGTTACAGGGGAGACGTTGATCGGGGCTGGAGTCACGGTCTCTGAGCTTGCCGAAGTGACTGGAGTCACGGTTGCTTCGACAGGCTCGGCGACCGAGGAAATCCATTCAGTTACAGCCAAGACCGGCACTTCCACCAACAACTTTGGTTTTTATTCCCTGACGCTTCCCGAGGGAGAGGTAGAACTGACATATTCCTACATAGGATGCGCCTCCAAGACAAAGAGAATCTCCTTGAAAAAGGATCTCACGCTAAATGTGGCATTGGCTTCGTCTGCAGAGATCAGGAGCGCGCGGATAACCGCCCGCAAGGATGCCGGAATCCGCTCCACGTATATGGGGGCGATTGAAGTCCCTAACGAGCTCATCGCCAACACTCCGGTTGTCCTCGGCGAGAAGGATGTTCTGAAGACCCTCCAGATGATGCCTGGCGTGCAAGGCGGCAACGAAGGCTTTTCGGGAATATACGTCCGTGGAGGCGGCGCGGACGAGAATCTGATGCTTCTGGACGGGACATCGCTTTACAATGTCAGCCATCTTTTCGGACTGTTGTCTGTTTTCACTCCCGAAGCCGTCAAGAAAGTCACGGTCTACAAAGGCTCTTTCCCGGCGCGGTACGGCGGCAGGGTCTCCAGCGTGGTGGACGTGCGTACCAACGACGGCAACTCTAAGAAAATCTCAGGAAGCGTCACCGCCGGCTTTCTTGCCGAGAAATTCCATCTGGAAGGACCTTTGAAGAACGAGAACACCACTTTCTCGCTGAGTGCCAGAGGAATGCACACATTCCTTTTCGATCGCGTCATCAAATGGGCGGGCAGTCCGCTGAACTACGCCTTCTACGATGTCAATGCCAAGGTCTCGCACAAGTTCTCCGACCGGAGCAGAGGTTGGATCGGGTTCTACAGCGGACGGGACTATTTCCGCTACGAGGACAAATCCAAGTCCAGCAAGCGGTTCTACGGCTCTGACTATGAACCGTACACGATGATCACCGGTAACGAGAACAACCTTAACCTGAGTTGGGGCAACAATGTGCTGTCCGCAAGGTGGACCTACATATTCAACAACAAACTGTTCGCTGATTTCACGGCCTACGGCAACCTTTATCGGATGGGAATACACTCTGTCACGGAAAACTTGGAGAAATCCGAACTTGGCGAGACTTCGTTCCGGAGCGTCAGCGACTACTCCTCCGGAATCCTTGACGCGGGTCTCAAGGCGGATTTCGACTACACCCCTTCAACCAACCATTTGATCAAGTTCGGCGGAGAATATGTCCGTCACGGCTATCGTCCTGAGATCACAAAATCCAATGTCCGGAACGTGAACGACAGCCGCGTCTTCGCCGACACCACCTACAGCGATGCGGCCAGCAGACGGGTGAACGGCAATGAGATGTCTCTTTACATCGAGGACGACATCTCCCTCGGTGACCGCTGGACTGTGAACCCAGGCCTGCACCTCAGCCTGTTCAATGTTAGAGGCCGTTTCTACTTCTGCCCGGAGCCGAGAGTCTCGGCAAAATTCGACATCAGCGAGGGCTGGTCGGCGAAGGTGGCATATTCAAGGATGTCGCAATACGTCCATCAGTTGACATCCGGGACTTTGGATATCCCTACCGACCTTTGGGTGCCGATCACCGCCGAGATCCGTCCCGTGACATCAGACCTCGTCTCAGCCGGAGCGTATTACACCGGCCTGAAAGGTTGGGAGTTCTCCCTTGAAGGCTACTACAAGAGGACAGACAATGTACTTGAATATAAAGACGGCCGTCTAGCCCTGTCATCTTCCGTCAATTGGGAGGACAACGTCTCGATGGGAGAGGGACGAGCCTACGGACTGGAACTCTATGCCCGCAAAGTTGTCGGCAAGACCACCGGCACCTTGGCGTACACCCTCTCCAAAGCGGAGAGAATCTTCCGTGACGGCAGCATCAACGATGGCCGCTGGTTCCCTGCTCAGTTCGACCGGAGGCACGTAATCAATGCCACTGTGAACCATAAATTCAACTCAAGAATCGACCTCACCGCTTCTTGGGCGTTTCTCAGCGGAAACTGTATGACCATCCCGACCAGAGGCTCGGCGTTCATCACCCCTGACGGCGATGATGTGGCTGTTGACTATGTAAGCGGACGCAACAACTACCGTCTGCCTCCGACCCATCACCTTGATGTCAGCGTCAACTTCCGGAAGCAAAAACGCCACGGCGAGCGGATCTGGAATTTCGGAATATACAACCTCTACTGCGCGCAGAACCCTTCCTGGTGCGTCTATGATGCCTACGAGAAGGAAGGGGAGTGGAAGCCCGCGATCTCGAAGCGCTCTTTCCTCACTTTCCTGCCGTCGTTCAGTTATACCTTTAAATTCTAATGAATATGCGAACGAAGATATTCATACTTTTTCTTGTTGCCTCGATGGCTTTTTTCTCTTGTGAGGAATATATTCCCGTGGAGCTGCCTGGTCCGGAGAGGATGCTGCTGGTCAACGCCTTGATGTCAACCGGTGACACGACGCACACTGTCTGCGTCGGTGTCAGCACTCACGAAAAGGCGGAAAAATTGAAGTCCGGCCATCTTGAATGTTGGGTCAATGGTGAACTGGTGGCGACCTCTGATAATGTTGAGAAAGCGGATGGACTTCTGTACCATAATGTGTTCAAGTTCAGGGCTGATTTCAAGGCTGGAGATGAGGTCCGGGTTGTCGTGGAGTCTGAAGGGATGAGGGCGGAGGCGACGGCAGTGGCCTTGGATGCGCCTGTCATTGATGGAGTGGACACGACCCACCTTAACCGGAAATCATCCAAAGGCAGTGACTACATCAAGACTCTGGGAATGGGTGTTCATGTGAAAGACAAACCCGGCGAGAAAAACTATTATATGCTACAGGCGTGGAATTTCGGTTATGCCTACAATCGGCAATTGGAAATAGACAATTCAAGCGAACCGCTTCTCAATCCCGGAATCTACTTTGGTTATGAAGAAGGTGCTCCGTCAGAGTCCGATTATTTCGCAAACGGGTACAATATATTCACTGACACTGGATTTGAAGGAGGCTCCCACATATTCAGAATCTCTTTGCGGAGGGGTGGGCTTTCTGGTGTGACTGTGCGTCTTCTGGCTCTTGACCGCCAGACCTACAACTACATCAACGCCGCTTGGTTTGAGAACTCTGACCTTGCCGGTCTGACTTTCTTCGCCGACAAACCTTATCCGACGAATGTGACCGGTGACGGCATCGGCTTCGTCTCCGTGATGACATCCACTGACTATGAAATCGACTGATATGAAAAGAATTGAATATGCCCTTGCGGCTCTCCTGCTGCTTTGTTCCTGTCAGGAGAAGATCGACTATTGGATGACTGACGCCGCCACCGCCACGATGGACCGGATTGTCGGTGAATATGCCCTCGAATCCGCTGAATGGAGTGAAGGCAGAATTGACCTGAATGGCGACGGGATCTCGGATTCGGATTTCCTGACGGAATTATCTACGGCTATGGGTGGTCGTTTTGACTATATGGATCATCTCAATGTGGATATGGATGAAACCTTTGCATATAAAGTTAGAATTGTTTGGGATTGCAGGGTCGCTGAACTGTATATCTACCCACATTGGCAGCCGGATGTGTTTTGGAATCCATATAGTTTGTACGAGGATTTTGAAATAGGGACAGATGGAACATTTCCGCAATCGTTGACCTTTCCCGGAAGGGAATTTGAAGACGATATGGGATATAAGAAACAGCTTTATGTGTTCAAGGACATTGTCTGTGAGTTTAAGGAGCCGGATGCCTTGTCCATAAAAGCGGAGACCGTGTTCTATGATTACGCGTCGGAGTCCGCCCAAAGAGGCACGGTGACATATTTCTTCAAATGCGTCTCCGGCAAAGGAAAAAAGTCCGGTCACTGAGCCTGTCGAAACTTTTCGGTCACTGAGCTTGTTGAAGTATCTGGAATCAGAATATAAAAAAGTAATTGCATGAAAACCAACGAAGACAGAATGATAGACTTCGTGGCCAAGTCCTACGAAGAGAACCGCTTTGACCCGAAGAAAGCCTTGGCACGGTCGCAGAACGGCTCCTTGCGTCGGTCGCTGAGCCTGTCGAAGCGCACTGTGATGTTGAAACGCATCGCCGGAGTCGCGGCAGCGGCCGCTGTCGGCATATTCCTTTATCTTTCATGGCTAACCTCATGGACCGACTATGCCGCCTACGACATTGCCCAGACCTTCACTCTTCCGGATTCCTCGTCCGTTACCCTTGCCCCTGGATCCACCCTTCGTCTCCAGAAGCACAAGGACAAGCGTCTGGTCCAGATGACAGGCAAGGTTTATTTCAACGTCCGTCACGATGACCGCGCCCCTTTCCGTGTTGATGCCGGATCCGGTTTCGTCAAAGTCCTCGGCACCCGCTTTCAGGTTGACTCTCGGGATCCCATCAGCGTGAGCGTTGTCTCGGGCAAGGTCCTCTTCTCTGCCATAAGGTCTGGCGAAAAAGCCCTGATCCTGACCAAGGGACAGTCCGCGGTTTTGGATCCGGCTGCGTCAAAGCCAGTTGAAATCACTCCGAAACACCCGAACCCTGCCGCATGGGCCACCGGCGAGTTTATCTACGACAACACCCCGCTGCCAGAAGTTCTCTCCGAGCTCTCTGAATATTACGATGTCACGCTCGTTGCTTTTGATGCCGGCCATTCGTCCGGTGAATCCCGCCGCCTGAGCGGAGAGTTCTCCACGTCCTCCCTCCAGGAAATCCTGAACCTCATCAATTCTGCCCTCGGCACGGACATCCAGATCGAAAGCCAACCCACTCGCTAGTGTCTATGTTCTGTTCTCGGGTATATGTTAATATTTGCGTGGCGGCTAATATCCTGATTATTCGTCTGTTGCTATATTGTTCTCCTGCTAAAACAAGGACTGGATGACCTATTCAATATATTCATTTATAATGATTTATCCGCCACGGCGTGTTTAAGGGTCTCGGCTTCTGGTGAATTTTTTGAAAACTTTATGCAAGGTTTCCGGCGGAGATGATTTAGTAATGCGTCGGACCGGGAACGGTCTTACGGTACTTAAACTATTATTAACAATTAAAGATTTAAACTAATGAAAAGTTTTTTCAGTTCAGTTGTGACGGCAGCCCTCTGCCTCTGCTCATTCGCATTCGTCTCTTGCAACAAGAACGAAAACAAAACTCCGGATCCTCTTACATTCAGTGTGACGAAGGCTGAGGTTGAGGTTGGTAAGACCGTTGAGGTTACCGTGAAGAACGGCACACAGCCTTTCACGGTAAAGTCAAGCGATGAGAAGATAGCCACAGTGAAGGTGGTGAAAGAAAAGATCACTGTTACAGGAGTGGCAGGGGGAACAGCCACGATCTCTGTAGTAGACAAAAATCAGACGACGGGTTCGTTTACCGTAACGGTAAAGGCTGCGGCAGAGAAGCTGGAGTTTGACAAGGCCGAGGTTACTGTCGGAGTTGAGAAGGAAGAGGTTGTCACAGTCAAGTCAGGTACCGCTCCATACACAGTGAAGGTTACGGATCCGGCTGTCGCTACCGCCATCGTGAAAGAGGCTGCCATCACCGTGAAGGGTGTCAAGGCCGGAACCACCACACTTACCGTGACCGACAAGGACGGCAAGACCGGAGAGGTTGCAATCAAAGTCGAGTAACAATCAATCAAAGAATCGATTTCATTTATAATTGGTATGGGGATCCGCAGTATGCGGGTTCCCTTTTTTTGTTAGGCGTATTGGGATAATCGAACCGATTAATGTAAGTCAGTCACTGAGCCTGTCGAAGTGACTGGACATAAACATAATACAAAAACGGCTTTGCGGAACAATCTGCAAAGCCGTTAAAAATTCGCGGAGAGAGCGAGATTCGAACTCGCGAGCCCCTTTAGGAGGCCACACGCTTTCCAGGCGTGCCTCTTCAGCCACTCGAGCATCTCTCCAATGGTCCGCATTTTTAGTTGCGGACTGCAAAGATAATCAAAACCTTTGAATATTCAGCGTCTGTGACGAATATTTTTCTTCTGTGTTGGTGCTTCTGTCGCTTTGGCGTATCTATTGTCGAAGCATCGTATAGATTATATTCATTACAATGTGTTCCTTTTCAACTTCTCGACGTAGGCCTCGATGCGGCGGAGCTCACGAGGAATGGAGATGCTTTGAGGGCAATGCTCGATGCACTGTTTGCAACCGATGCAGTGGTTGGCCTGGCGGACGGACGGGATGGCCCGGTCGTAGCTCACGAGATAGGCCCGGCGCAGCTTGCGGTAATCCTCCTGCTCGGTGCTCTGGGCGATCTCGCCCTCGTTGACGCATTCGTTGTAGTGCTTGAATATTCCCGGAATATCGACTCCGTAAGGGCAAGGCATGCAGTACTTGCAGTCGTTGCAGTTTATGGTCGGGAAGCTGGCCATTATGCTGGCGATCTCGGTGCCGAGGAACTCTTTCTCCTCATCTGTCAGGTACTTGAAGTCCTTGAATGTGCGCAGGTTGTCCTCAAGGTGCTCCTGATAGACCATTCCGCTGAGGACTGTCAGGATTCTCGGGTACGATCCCACGAATCTGAACGCCCACGAAGCGAGTGAGGCTTTCGGATCACGCTCCTTTAGCCTGTTCACGACACTTTCCGCCGGATTGGCCAGACGGCCACCTTGGAGAGGCTCCATAATCACGATCGGAATCTCCCTCTTGTCCAGCTCGTCGTACAGGTACTCGGCGTTGACATTGCGCTGGCCGTCAGCGTGTTTCCAGTCGAAATAGTTCATCTGGATCTGCACGAAATCCCAGTGGTACTTGTCGTGCAGTTTCAGTAGCTCGTCGAACTGCTGTTGGTTTCCGTGGAATGAAAGTCCGAGTTGACGTATCTTGCCTTTCTCTCGGTCTGCCTGAAGCAGATCCATCATTCCGTTGTTCACGAACCTGTCATCGAAAGCCTCCAGGCCTCCACGGCCGAGAGAGTGAAGCAGGTAGTAGTCCAGATAGTCTGTCTGGAGGTACCTGAACGAGTCGTTGTACAGTTTCAGGGATGCCGCTTTGGAATGATCACTGAAGTTGGACAGCTTCGTGGCGATGTAGTAGGAGTTCCTTGGATGTCTGCTGAGTGCATTGCCTACAGCCTCCTCGGAAAGTCCCTGGAGATAGACCGGAGATGTGTCGTAGTAGTTGACTCCGTGAGCCAAGGCGTAGTCAATCAGTTTGTCGGCGTTCTCCTGATCCACGATATCCTTCCCACTCTCGTCCTTCTTCATCGTGAAGCGCATACATCCGTAACCCAGCAGGGAAACCATGTCCCCGTTGCCCGGATTCTCACGCATCTCCATCTTACCGTTCTCCAGCACATCTTCACTGGAACCATCGTCAAGGATGGCCTCGGCTGTCTTCTTAGGGGCGCACGCTCCGGCAAGAGCCACGGCTCCCACGGCCGCTGTCCCGGCACCGGCTTGTTTGAGAAATTCTCTTCTGTTAATATTCTCTTTCATATTCATGGAATTTGTCGAGACCGCTTTTTCTGAATATGTCCCTTCAGAAGGCTTGTCTCAAAGACCGGTTACACATTATGATGAACACTGTACCCATTGACGGTGATGGCGCTTATCGGGCGGGACGGGCAGAGATTCTCGCACGCTCCGCAGCCGATGCACTTCTCCTCGTTGACCGAAGGGATCCTTGGGCTCTTCTCGTCATCAGGATTCTTCCTGACCATCCTGATCGCTCCGACAGGGCAGTGGTGGGCACAGTTTCCGCAGCTGACCCCGTCACGGTTCACGACACAGAGGTCATAGTCCACGCCGGCAGTGCCGACCTTCCATTCGGTTTTCTCCTCAGGAGTGATCTTCAGGATGGCTCCAGCAGGGCAGACCTCGGAGCATTTCACGCATTCCGGACGGCAGTAGCCTTTCTCAAAAGACATCTCTGGCTGCATCAGGTGCTCAAGTCTGGAGGATGGTCTGAGAACATTGTTCGGGCAGACGGTCACGCAGAGCTGGCAGGCCGTACAGTGCTTATAGAACTTCTCCACGCTCTCGGAACCGAATGGAGTAATAGGCGTTTTTCTGTTCGGGGCTTTCTTTGGAAGCACCTCGGCGAATCCTCCATCTCGCTTCTTGTCCTTGATCTCCTCATCTTCGGCCCTCATCGGAATGGAAGACAAGAGTGATCCTCCGATGACAGCGGCACCGCCTACCAAGAAGGCTCTTCTTCCTTTGTCGGTCGCTTCGACAGGCTCAGCGACCGGAGATGTCGCATCAATTGTTGAGACACCTTTTCCGTTGTCGGTTACTTCGGCGGTTGGTGAGCCCTGTCGAACCACAGGCTCTGCGACCGGAGTCGGAGCTGCAGAGGAGCGATTTTGGCCGTTTTTGCTCTCGTCGGAGGTCATTTTACTCCCGACAGGCGCGTTTTGTGGCGTTTTTGCTCCCGTGGAGCCCGAACCAACCCCTCTTCCCCAGGCGAACCGGTACTTGAGCGCTCCGAGCCGGCAAGAATCAATGCAGTCAAAGCAATCGACACATCTGCTATAGTCAATCTTATGGTTGTCAACATCAATGCAGGCCGCCTTGCACTTCCTTTCGCAGGCGTGGCAGCTCTTGCACTTTGACTTGTCGATCACCGGACGGAACATAGCGAACCGCGAGAAGAAACTCAGCGTGGTTCCCACCGGACAGATTGTGTTGCAATAGGTTCTGCCGTTCCTCCAGGCGAGGACCACCACGACAACAAATGTCACCGCCGCCACGATCAAAGTCGGCAGACTCTTCAGCCAAACATCCTTTGTCACAAACGCATAACTATCCTGCCTCTCGGCGATCCAGGCGAGCAGGTTGTTGCCCCGCTGCCAAACCGGCGCGAGCAGACTCTGCACCATTCTACCGTAAGCGCTGTATGGAGCCAGAAGCGCTACAAGAGCATTGAGCCCGGCGACCAGCGCGATCACGAACAGCACCAACACCCCGTAGCGCAACCATTTGATTTCCTTTGAATATGAGAACCTTGCCTTCTTGCCTTTTCTCCTGGAACTGAGGTTGGACACGCAGTCCTGGAATATACCCAACGGGCATATCACCGAGCAGTATATTCTGCCGAAAAGCAGTGTCAGTACCAGCAGAATGGCGATGACAACGAAGTTGAGGGCCAGAACAGCCGGCAGGAACTGGATTTTGGCGAGCCATCCGAACCAAAGATGAAGTGTTCCGGTGAAGTCCAGAAACAGCAGCGTGACTGCAACGAAGCAGATCGCTGCCAGAGTGATTCTAATTTTTCGGAGCATAGTGTTTGTAAGCCAAAATGTTACGTAAAGATAAAGAAAAATCCTGAAATGAGATTAATCCAGAATCACCAACGCCATTGACTTGTGCGAGAACGTCAGCTTGACAACATCGGCCGAAGCCCGGTTGAGGGTAGCCTGCCACCAGTTGTCGAAAACCACTCCACTGGTCTGCCATACCAATCCCTCGGACTTGATATTCAAAGAATTATCAGGGCTGAATATGGACACGGCCCTGCCTTCGCCGACGAAAAGCTCGCAGGAGTCCGTCAATGCGAAAGCCGTTGAATAGTCGGACACCGCATCGACATATATTCTGTCTTCATCAGGATTACCGCTGGCTCCGTAAAGCCGGGCATATTCCATAATCTGTCCAAGGTTGCCGAGGGTGTGGGCCTCACGCTTGCCTGTAGCACCGAGAATGTGCACGGTCTTGACTTCCGGCCAATGCTCCAGCAGGTAGCGGAACGCCTTGGTCTGGTCGTTTGTCTCCTGCTCTTCTTCTCTTATGGCGATGCGGGAATATTCCTTGAGATGCTTCGGCGAGATGGAATCCATATCCCCGATGATGGCATCCGGATCCCTGAGGTCTTTGAATATCTTGTCCCGGTGCCGGAGAAACGTGTCCAACGCCCTGTCGCAGCAGATTATCACATCCGCCCGGCGGAGAAGCTCGCGGGGATATTCCTTTTTAGGAAAGTCGCCGCATTCGAGGATGACCGCTTCCATTATGCCTTTGTTTTGGCGATTTCGGCCTTGGAGGTGCCGGCGGTAGTGGTGTAGAGTTCCGGCTCGCGGAATCCGGCGAGGAAGGCCTTGATGTCCATCCGCTTCTTGCCGGCTATCTGCACGTCCTTCAGGGAGATGGCTCCGTCGGCGGTGGTGATGTGGAGGTAGGTCTTGCCGTCGGTGAGGATTCGGCCCGGAATGGTTCCTTCGACAGGCTCATCGACCTTTTCGGCCGTGAAGATCTTCAACTGGGCCGGAGCGCTACCTTCCTTGACGAGTTCGGTGAACGCTGCCGGATAAGGACTCAAACCACGTATGAGATTGTAGATCTGTTTGGTGGAATCGTTCCAGTCAATGTGACACAACTCGCGCGAAAGCTTCGGTGCCGGCTTCAATACCTCGGAACCCTGTATGAAACTTCTCTGGACACGCGTGTCCACATTGCGCTCGATGATTCCCTGGGTTGTCTGCACGACCAGATCAGCGCCGATCGCCATCAATTTGTCATGGACGTCGCCGGCGGTGTCCGTGTCGGCGATGTTGATGCCTTGCCGGAGGATGATGCCGCCTGTGTCGATGTCCTTGTCGATCATGAACGTCGTGGCTCCCGTCCTGGTCTCGCCGTTAATCACCGCCCAGTTGATCGGGGCGGCTCCTCGGTACTGCGGCAGCAGCGCCGCATGCAGATTGAACGTGCCGAGCTTCGGCATGCCCCAGACCTCTTCCGGCAACATCCTGAACGCCACCACGATGAACAGGTCGGCCTTCAAGGCCTTGAGCTGGTTGAGGAACTCCGGTTCCTTGAGCTTGACAGGCTGGAGCACAGGGATGCCCTGCTCCACCGCGAACTTCTTCACCGCGCTCTCGTTCACCTTCTGGCCGCGTCCGCTCGGCTTGTCGGCCACGGTCACCACTCCCACGATGTTGTACTTCTGCTCCAGGAGAGCCTTCAGAGGGGCCACCGCGAATTCCGGCGTTCCCATGTACACGATCCTTGTCTTTTTGAATATTCCTGCCATATTACTCTTTGCCTTTCTCCACCAATTCTTTATGCTGTCCAGATTTGAGATGTCCGTGTCGTGGATCGCCTTCCAGGTCAGGAACAGGCCGATCGGCAGGAGTACGCCAGCCGACATGAACGCGCCCGCCACGGTGCTGATGCTGCCGTCTCTTGCCAGCTTCACTCCCGTGATGTCGATCACCCAGTAAAGCACGAAGAACAGCAGCGAGATGATGGCTGAGACACCGATGCCGCCTTTCCTGATCAGCGCTCCCAGAGGCGCGCCGATGAAGAACATGATGAAGCAGGCCAGGGCCTGTCCATAGCGTCTGAGGAACTCCAGGGCTGTCCATCTGAGGCGGACAGTGTAGTCGAATGCTCCGAACTCGTAGCTTTCAAGGTTTGTCTGGAGTTGCCTGGCGCTGTTGGCCGCTCTTTCCAATGCTGCCGCTGTCGCCCTGTCATCCTTGAAGTTGAGGTAGTCCGGGTCGCTGAAGTTCCTTGTGATGCCGCAGGCTGTCGTGTCCAGCTGCATGTTCTGCGAGAACACATAGGATGCGGCCATGGAATAGATCTGTTTGGACTTCGTGCTGTCCCTTGTGGCCAGAAGGGTGTCCCTCTGCTCCCTGAGTTTCTCAAGAGGGAGGGCCTTGACCTGGTCGCCGTATCTGGCGCTGTCGGATTTCTGGAATGCGTAGTTCTGGAGGGCGATGACCATCTCCTGCTTGGAGAAGTCGATCCTCTGCAGCTGGAGGGATGTGTCGCGGTAGGTCTTCTCGTTGGTCTCCTGATAGTTGACCCCGTTGAACATCTTGAATGTCAGGTAGGACTTGTCCTTGGACATCTTCATGATGGCGGAGTCGGCCAAAGTGAGGCGCGTGTTCCCTCTGCCGTGATGGTCGTAGAGCATCACGTCCTTCATCATGCCCGTCTTGTTGTTACGGCTTCCTACCCTGAGGACGTAGCCATCGACTCCGTCATAGAAGGTTCCGGACGGGATCTTGATCTCTTCCTTCGTCTTTCCGATGTCGTCCCTGAGGGTGAATATCTCGTTGTAGGAGACCGGGACGAGGTTGTTGATGACGAAGAATGTGCCGATGCTGATGAAGAAGGAGGCGATGAGGATAGGGCGCATCACCCTGAGGACGGATACGCCGGCGGCCTTCAGAGCGATCAACTCGTTGTTCTCACCCATGTTGCCTACGGTCATCATCGAGGCCAGCAGGGTCGCCAGAGGCAGGGCCAGAGGCAGCACGGTGCAGGATCCCCAGAACAGGAACTCCGCCACAATGCCCAGACTCAGGCCTTTCCCGACAAGCTCGTCGATGTAGACCCAGAGGAACTGCATCACGAGGATGAAGATGACCACAAGAAGGATCATGAAGAATGGTCCTATGAATGAGGTCAGTATGAATCTGTCAATTTTCTTCATCCTCCGAAGTCATTGTTTTATGGGGACTTGAATATTTTATGAATATTACCGAATGCCCTTGAATATTCTTCCGTCTATGCCGTGATGGTCTCCACCATCTTGTCCAGCGCGGCCTGCAGGCCGTCGGCATTCCTTCCGCCGGCGGTGGCGAGGATCGGCTGTCCGCCGCCTCCGCCCTGAATGAATCTGGCTGCCTCCCTGATGTCGTTGGCGGCGCTGTGACCGGCTGCCACGAGGTCGTTGGAGTACATCAGGACGAGCTGAGGCTTTCCTTCGTGGCAGAAGGCGGCGGCGAACACGAAGTTCTCCACTTCCTTCTGGAGGATGGCCGCGGCCTCGCGCAGCATGGCCGGATCAGCGTCCCTGCTGAACTTTACAACTTTTATTCCATTAATCTCCTGTGCGTTCTCCGAGATCACCTTAGCGAACGCGGCGGCCTTCTCTTTGGCATATTCCTCGATCTTCTTCTTCGCGTCGGAGTTCTCGTTGATGAGTTTGGCCACGGCGGCAGCCACGTCAGGGGCGTTGTTGAACATGGTCCTGATGCCCTTGAGGGTGTCGCTGAGGGTGTCGAGGATGTCCTCCGCCGCCTCTCCTGTCACCGCCTCGATCCTCCTGACTCCGGCGGCGATCGCCGATTCGGAGACGATCTTGAAGAATCCGATGCGTCCGGTCGACGCGGCGTGCGTGCCGCCACAGAGTTCCACGGAGTCGCCGAACCTGACCACGCGCACCCTGTCGCCGTACTTCTCGCCGAACAGGGCGATGGCTCCCATGGCGTTCGCCTCTTCCATCGTCGCGTCTCTCTTCTCCTGGAGAGGGTAGTCCGCGCGGATCAGCTCGTTGACCCTGTGCTCGACCTTCCTGAGTTCCTCGTCGGTAACCTTGGCGAAGTGTGAGAAGTCGAAACGGAAATAGTCCGGGCCGACGAACGAGCCTTTCTGCTCGATGTGGGTTCCGAGCGTCTCCCTGAGGGCGTAGTCCAGAAGGTGGGTGGCCGTGTGGTTGGCCGTGATCCTGAGCCTGCGGCTTGCGTCAACCTTAAGTGTGAATGTCTGCGTGCTGTCGGCAGGGATCCTTTCGGCGATGTGGATTGTCAGGTTGTTCTCCTTGACGGTGTTGAGTATCCTGATCTGCTCGCCGCTCTCCGAGACGATGACTCCGGTGTCGCCGACCTGACCGCCCATCTCGGCGTAGAACGGCGTGCGGTCGAAGACGAGCTGGAACATGGTCTTGTTCTTCTGCTTGACTGTGCGCTGCTTGAGGAGCTTCACACCTTCAAGCTCCAGATTGTCGTAGCCCAGAAAGGCCTCTTCCTCGCCCTCGTGGAACACGACCCAGTCGCCGAACTCGTTGGCGGTTGCGTTGCGCGCCCTGTCCTTCTGCTTCTGGAGTTCCTTGGCGAAGCCTTCCATGTCCACGGTGTAGCCCTTCTCCGAGGCGATCAGCTCGGTCAGGTCGATCGGGAATCCGTAGGTGTCGTAGAGTACGAATGCGTCCTCTCCCGGGATGGTCTTGGTCGAGGCGTTCTTGGCGACGTAGTCGTCCATCAGCCTTATTCCTCTGTCAAGAGTCCTGAGGAATGACATCTCCTCCTCGCGGATGACGCTTTCGATGAGTTTCTGCTGCCTGCCCAGCTCCGGATAGGCCTCTCCCATGTCGGAGACAAGCTGAGGGATCAGCGCGCAGAGGAACGGCTCGTCGAATCCGAGGAACGTGTAGCCGTAGCGGACGGCGCGGCGCAGGATCCTTCTGATCACGTAGCCGGCCTTCACGTTAGACGGCAGCTGTCCGTCGGCGATGGAGAAGGCTATCGCCCTGATGTGGTCGGCGATGACACGCATGGCGACCTCTGTCTTTCCGTTCTCATGGTATTTGTGGCCGGAGAGCTCCTCGATCTTGCCGATCATTCCGGAGAACACGTCCGTGTCGTAGTTGCTGGTCTTGCCCTGCAGCACCATACAGAGCCTCTCGAAGCCCATTCCTGTGTCGATGTTCTTGGCCGGGAGCGGTTCAAGGGATCCGTCGGCCTTGCGGTTGTACTGCATGAACACGAGGTTCCAGATCTCGATCACCTGGTCGTTGTCGGTGTTGACGAGATCCTTTCCGGGGATCCTGGCGATCTCCTCGTCCGTGCGCAGGTCGATGTGGATCTCGCTGCAAGGGCCGCAAGGGCCTGTGTCGCCCATCTCCCAGAAGTTGTCGTGCTTGTTGCCGAGGATGATGTGATCCTCAGGCATGAGCTTCAGCCAGGCCTGCCTGGCCTCGTCGTCGAGGGCTGTACAGTCCTCGGACGAGCCTTCGAACACGGTGGCGTAGAGTTTTGACTTGTCGATCTTGTAGACTTCCGTCAGCAGTTCCCATGCCCAGCTGATGGCCTCGGCCTTGAAGTAGTCTCCGAAGCTCCAGTTGCCGAGCATCTCGAACATCGTGTGATGCCTGCCATCGTGTCCCACTGCTTCAAGGTCGTTGTGTTTTCCGCTGACTCTGAGGCATTTCTGAGAGTCTGTGGCTCTTTTCATCTTGGGATTTGTGTTGCCGAGGAATATGTCCTTGAACTGGTTCATGCCGGCGTTGGTGAACATCAGCGTCGGGTCATTCTTTATCACCATCGGGGCGGAAGGCACGATTGTGTGTCCCTTCGATGCGAAGAAGTCCAAAAATTGCTGTCGAATCTCTTTAGCGGTGTACATATCTAAAAATCAATTAATTCATGAATATTCTCCCGTGCCGGCAAGAAAAACTTTTTCAGAAAGGCACGGAATTGGCAAAATTATAACATTTTTCGGGATATATCGCAAAAAAGGGTATATTTGTAGACTATGGGGAAGTATATTCTTAATCCGGAGACCTTATTATATGAGATGAAGGAGGTGTCCTTGAAGTCGAAAGTCTTCAAGGGGTTGCTGCTGTTCGCCGGTAGTGTGGCGATGGCGGTCCTCTACATCTGGCTCTTTACTTCCGTTCTTGGCTATGACCTGCCGAAGACGGCCTTTCTCAAGGCTGAGAGGGCCCGCTGGGACGCCAGGATGGATCTGATGAACACCAAGCTTGACCGCTGCGAGGAAAGCATCGAGGCGTTGAGGGTGAGGGATGACGACATCTACAGATCCATATTCGGAATGAACGAGATTCCCGCGGGCGTGAGGAACGCCGGCATCGGCGGGGTGGACAGGTACTCTTTCCTCGACGGCCTTGAGTCGGACGACAGGCTTAAGAACACCGCCTTGAGGATCGACAGGCTGACCAGGAAGGTCTATGTCCAGAGCAAGTCTTTCGACGAGGTGGCCGCCGTCTCCAAGACAGCTGGTGACATGGCCTCCTGCATCCCGGCGATCCCGCCCATCGTGCCGGATCCGTCCAGGTACAAGATGTCCAGTCCTTTCGGCTACAGGACCGATCCTTTCACCGGAGCGTCCAGGATGCACACAGGTCTAGATTTCGCGATGAAGATCGGCAATCCTGTCTATGCGACGGGTGACGGCGTGGTGGAGTCTGTCAAGTTCGAGTTCTTCGGCTACGGCAACTCGATCACCATCAAGCACGGCTTCGGCTACGAGACCATATACGCCCATCTTAACTCCGTCAAGGTGATCGAGGGAATGAAGGTCAAGAGAGGGGACTGCATCGGTGAAAGCGGCAAGTCCGGACGCTCAAGCGGCCCTCACCTGCACTACGAGGTGGTCTACAAGGGCCGCAAGGTGAATCCCGCCAACTATCTTGACATGTCGATGTCTGTCCAGGAATATTCTGACATGTTGAGGATGAGGGAGAGCGAGAGCGGGATGCCGTCGTCGATGAGGCATAGTTTCAGTGTCAGACACAGATGATGAGGAGGTTGGCCGATGAAGGAGAGGTACGAGTTTGACAAGGTTCGGATGGAGTTCCGAAAGGTCACGCATTCGGTGTGGTCGATTCTGGGCAAGGCTGCCGTGTACTTTCTGGTGACAGCGTCCCTGGCTGTCGTCTACTATGTGGTCTTCTCGTTTGTGATAAGCACGGACTCGGAGCGTAAGCTCAAGAGGGAGAATCAGATGTACCGTCAGATGTACAAGGATCTGGAGGCGAGGGAGGCATTGGTCGATGATGTGCTGGAAGGCCTTATGGTGAAGGACAACGAGATCTACCGCAACCTTTTCAACTCTGACGCTCCGGATCTGGGCAACATCTATTCCGACGGACTGCTGTCCCGGGTGGATTCGATACCGGACGATCTGATTGTGAGATATTCAAAAGAGAGGCTTGACACGCTGTCCCGGATCTCCGAACGGGTCGAGGACAATTTCCAAAGGATAATGGAAAGGATTTCGGACAAGTCGGTGGTTCTTCCTCCGATGACGAATCCTCTGGAGAACTTCTCCTATGCAAGGACAGGGGCTTCCGTCGGGGACAAGATCAATCCTTTCTACAAGGTCACGGCTTTCCACGGCGGTCTGGATCTGATCTCGCAGCAGGGAGAACCGGTCGCCGCCGCGGCAGATGGCGTTGTGAACAGGGTTACCCATTCGTCCAAGGGTCTTGGGAACGTGGTCGAGATCGACCACGGCAATGGCTATCTCACCCGCTATGCCCACTTGGAGAACACCCGCGTCCTGAAAGGACAGAAGGTGACAAGAGGGCAGAGGATCGGCCAGGTCGGGATGTCGGGCAACTCGTTCGCCCCGCATCTTCACTACGAGATCCAGAAGGACACGCTGCTGATGGATCCTCTGAACTATCTTTTTGCATCCGTGAGTCCGGACGAGTACATGAGAATGCTTTTCATGTCCGTGAACACTGGTCAGTCAATGGATTAATAAAACTATTCAGGAATATGGAAAAGTTATACTATACAATCGGCGAGGCCGCCGACATTCTGGGGGAGAGCACGTCTTTGGTGCGCTTCTGGTCCAACTCTTTCCCGAAGTACATCAAGCCTAAGAGGAACGCGAAGGGGAACCGCCTTTTCACGGAGGAGGATCTTGAGTGCCTCAAGCAGATCCATCTGCTCGTGAAGGAGCAGGGACTGACTTTGGAAGGGGCCGCGAAGAAGATCGCCGCTGACAGGAAGGCTGTCGAAGGGCGCGTGAAGGCTTTGGACAGCCTGAAGGAGATACGCCGCCAGCTGGTTGAGGTTAAAAAATCTTTATAGGTATGACAGTCAAGGACATAGCTTCCGTTATAGAGTCGTTTGCCCCGCTTTCCATCCAGGAGAGTTGGGACAACAGCGGTCTAGTCATCGGATCCGAGGCACAGGAGGTCCACGGAGTTCTCCTTGGGTTTGACTGCACGGCGGATCTGGTGGACGAGGCGGTCAGCCTTGGCGCGGACATGATCATCACCCATCACCCGCTGATTTTCTCGGGACTGAAAAAGATTTCCCCTGACGATCCTGTCGGGCAGGCGGTGATGAAGGCCGTCTCGGCGGGCATTGCTGTCTATGCGGCCCACACGAGCGCCGACAAGGTGCTTGGGGGAGTCAGCGGCGCAATGGCGAAAAGGCTGGGGCTCAAGGATGTACGGGTCTTGGACGAGGAGCCGGGCGGCTTTGGCCTCGGCGCGGTCGGCGACCTTCCGCAGCCGATGGACGGCGGAAGTTTCATTGAATATGTCAAGTCAAGGTTCGGCCTCAGGATGATCCGTTGCTCGCATCTTCCTCAGGAGCCGGTGTCCAGGGTCGCCATGTGCGGCGGCTCCGGCGGCTCCCTGATCGAAAAAGCCCGTGAGGCGGGCGCCCAGGCCTATCTCTGCGGAGACATATCCTACCACCACTTCTTCACCACTAAGAATTTTATGGTCATGGATATAGGCCATTTCGAGGGGGAAGTGGAGATTGTGGATATATTATTTTCTCTGTTAAGGAAAAAATTTCCTAACTTTGCAACCTCTACCAGCTCAAGGCTGGAGACAAGTAATCCGGTATATTATTATTAGTCAGATAGCTATATGGCAACTAAAAAAATCAAGAAAGTCGAGACACCGATAGACCAGAGGGAGACATTCGTTTCCCTCCAGAAGAATTTCGCTGACTCTGAAATCAGCGTCGAGGAAAAGCTTAAGACACTCTACGCTCTTCAGGAGGCGGATTCCGCGATTGACAAGATCATGCAGATGCGCGGAGAACTCCCGTCGGAGGTTGAGGCTCTTGAGAACGAGATAACGGATCTTAAGGCCCGTCAGGCTCAGGACACGGCTGTCATCGAGGCTTACAATCAGACAATAGCCGAGAACAGGCAGAGCATTGTCGATTGTGATGTCCAGATCGAGAAGTATCAGCAGCAGCTGAACGACATCTCCAACAGCCGCGAGTATGATTCCATCAACAAGGAGATAGAGAATCAGGGACTTCTCCGTCAGATCGCTCAGAAGAACATAAACGACACCAAGGCGGCCATCGCCGAGAAGAGGGACGACATCGAATCTCTCAAGGACTACATCGCCGTCAGGAACGATGACCTCAAGGCCAAAAGGGAGGAACTTGCCACAATCGTGGAGTCCACATCCAAGGAGGAGAAGAAACTCCGCTCAGTCAGAGAGGATTGCGCCAAGAAGATCGACCCGAGGACAATGAGCGCCTATGATCGTATCAGAGCCAGCGTGCACAATCATCTCGCGGTGGTTTCGGTCTACAACGGGGACTCCTGCGGAGGCTGCTTCAACACGATCACTCCTCAGCGTCTCGTGGACATCGCTTCCAACAAGAAACTCATCATTTGTGAGCATTGCGGCAGGATCATCGTCAATCCTGACTTTGAATAGACCGCTACCCAACATTTAGGAATATGCCTGACCAGCCCGGAAAAACATCCAGAAAGAAGGCGAGGCCAGTTGATTTGGACACTCTTGGGCTTGAGATGGGAAACAAACCGCCTCAAGCTCTTGAAGTCGAAGAGGCTGTCCTTGGTGCCATGCTGATTGAGCCCTCATCCGTTGACACGGCGCTTGAGGAACTTACTGTCTCTTGTTTCTATGACCCTCGCCACAGAATGATTTTCGAGGCCATGAACGAGCTTGTCAACGAGCATGTGTCGGTGGACATAGTCACGGTCAGCACCAAGCTCCGGGCCAAAGGCAATCTTGAGGCTGTGGGAGGCCCTGTGGCGCTTGCCGGTCTGTCCGAGAAAGTCGGAGCCGCGGCCCACATCGAGTACTACGTCAGGATACTGAAGCAGAAGAGTATCCAGAGGGAGCTGATCACAGCGTCGTACGAGATACTCAAGGATTCCTACGATGACGCCATCAATGTTGATCTTCTGATCGACGAGGCGCAGTCAAAGATCTATGGAGCCATCCAGAACAGCGTGAAGAACGATGTCAAGGACGTGGGGGCCGTGATCAACGATGCCATGAAGGAGATCGAGAAGAATCAGAATGCCGATGGCCTGAGCGGTGTTCCGTCCGGTTTCCTTTCGCTTGACCGTGTCACGAGGGGCTGGCAGAAATCCGACCTCATTATTCTGGCGGCGAGACCTTCCGTCGGTAAGACGGCTTTCGCGCTCAATTTGGCCAGGAACGCGGCTGTGGACTATCACATGCCGGTGGCTGTGTTCTCTTTGGAGATGTCGGCGCTTCAGCTGGTAATGAGGCTCATGACGACCGAGTCCGGTCTGTCGGCTGACAAGCTGAAGGGCGGTACGAAACTGGAGGCGTGGGACTGGCAGCAGCTGGAGACCCGGCTGGCCTCGTTGTCAAAGGCTCCTTTGTACATCGATGACACTCCGAGCATTCCTTTGATGGAGTTCCGCACGAAGGTCAAGAGGCTTGTGAAATCCAAGGATGTCAGACTTGTGATCGTTGATTACCTCCAGCTGATGCAGGGACCGGTCGAGCTTCGCGGAATCCGTGAGCAGGAGGTCGCTGCGATCTCCAGGACGCTCAAGGCCACAGCCAAGGAACTCAATGTCCCGATCATCGCGCTCTCGCAGCTGTCCCGTGACGCTGTGAAACGAACCGGAGGCAGCGGAAAGCCTCAGTTGAGCGACCTCCGTGAGTCCGGATCAATCGAGCAGGATGCCGACATGGTGATATTCATTCATCGTCCTGACTACGTGGGACTTGGAGAAACTCCTGACGGGAAGGAAACCACACAGATCATCATCGCCAAGCATCGTAACGGCGAGGTGTGTGACATCGACATGCTCTTCAAGGCGGAGCAGGTGCGTTTCGTGGAGCCGGGGGATTCCCTGACCGCGAGGGCGGAGGAGATGGGCGGCATGGAGTCCGCCATGAACAATGATTTTGCCAATAACACTGATTTCTGATGGACACGACAAGACTCTTCGGCATCCTTGCCGCCATATTCATCATCTCTTCCGTTCCGGTCTTTGCCGGCGACGAGGGAAAATGTATTCCTGTGAAGAATCTTAAGGAGGAGAATCTGGCTTTCAAGGGAGGGGAGAAACTGGTGTTCACTGTCCATTTTAAATGGGGGCTGATCAACGCCGACGTGGCGCAGGCGACCCTAAAGGTGGACACCACCATCCTTAACGGCAGGAAAGTCTTCCATGCGTCCCTGACCGGCAAGACTCAGAAATTCTACGAGAAGTTCTTCCGTGTCAAGGAGGATCTGGACTCCTGGTTCACGAGGGACGGCCTTAAGCCGATGAAGTTCACGAGGTTCGCCAAGGAGGGGAAATACACCTGCACGAACCTCTACATGTACGACCACACGCCCGGGGACGAGAAGATCTCCGCATCGTTGAACAATTCCAGAAAGGGGGATTTCTCGGCGACCCTGCCGCTGGACAAATGCACCTACGACATTCCGCTGATGTACTATGTGCTGCGGAACATCGACACGGAGAAACTTGAGGAAGGGAAGGACTATCCGATGACGTTTGCCGTCGATGATGATGTGTACACCCTCCATTTCCGGTATTTGGGCAAGGAGAACAAGTACATCGACGGGATCGGGTCGATCCGCTGCCTGAAGTTGAGCTTCGAGGTGGTGTCAGGTGAGGTCTTTTCGGGAGAGTCGGATCTCTACGGCTGGTTCTCGGACGACGAGAACAGGATTCCGGTCTGGTTCACGGCTCCTCTTAAGATAGGCAAGGTGCAAGGTCGTCTGCGCTCCTATTCAGAACTCAGGAATCCTTTCTCTTCAATCGTTGAATGAGTTGATTTTAAGGAATATGGCTACGGGGGAGGTCTCACACAAAGGAACGGTCATTTCTGTAGGACAAGACAGGATCTCTGTCCGGATAGTGTCCGAGTCGGCTTGCTCGGCCTGCCACGCCGCAGGGCTTTGCGGAGCCTCTGAGTCAAAGAACAAGATTGTGGATGTTCCCGTCTATGGAGGACAGACATATTCCGTAGGCCAGGAAGTCGAGGTTTGCCTTGCGAGGAAGATGGGACTCAAGGCAGTCTTGCTTTCTTATGTGATTCCTTTGGTGATATTACTGATTTTAGTGTTAACTTTGTCGTCGATTGGACTCGGCGAGCTTGTCTGTGGACTTGCCTCGATCGGGGGAGTCGCGCTATATTACCTCATACTCTATTTCCGCAGGGACAGCCTGGCGGAGGGGTATGTGTTTTATGTTAGAAAGTAATTTTTTTATTTGGCTTTATGACAACAATAATCATCTGGACCGTCGCAGTCATCACGGGGCTTGGCCTCCTGCTGGCGCTGGCCCTCTACATTGTCGCGCAGCGGTTCAAGGTTGAGGAGGATCCGCGCATCGAGGAGGTGGAGAAGGTCATGCCAGGCGCTAACTGCGGTGGTTGTGGTTTCGCCGGCTGCCACGCTTTCGCGGAGGCTGCGGTGAAGGCTCCGAATCTGGACAACAACTATTGCCCTGTCGGAGGCAACGAGACAATGAAGAAGGTGGCCGCCATCCTTGGCTACGAGGTCAAGGAAAAGGCTCCTATGGTGGCGGTTGTGCGCTGCGCCGGAACCTGCGCCGCCAGGCCGAGGACCAATGAATATGACGGCTCGGCTTCCTGCAAGGTAAAGGCCGCTCTCTACGCCGGCGACACCGGCTGCTCTTTCGGCTGCCTTGGCTGCGGAGACTGTGTGGCCGCCTGCCAGTTCGGCGCGCTGTCGATGGATCCCCAGACAGGTCTTCCGGTCGTGGATCAGGAGAAGTGCACAGCCTGCGGAGCCTGTGTCAAGGCTTGCCCTAAGTCCATCATCGAGTTGAGGGCGAAGGGTCCGCGTGGAATGAGGATCTTTGTCTCGTGTGTCAACAAGGACAAGGGGCCGGCGGTCAAGAAGGCCTGCTCGGTCGGTTGCATCGGGTGCGGAATCTGCGCGAAGACCTGCACGCATGACGCCATCACCGTAGAGAACAATGTGGCCTACATCGACTTCGCGAAGTGCAAGCTCTGCCGCGAGTGCGAGGCGATGTGTCCTACCGGAGCGATCATCGGGGTGAACTTCCCTAAGCCACTGGACAAGGATGCCGTCAAGGCCCGTGTCCAGGAACGTCAGAAGAAAGCGAGGGAGGCCGCCGCGGCTGCCGCCACAGTAAAGAAGGAGGAACAGAACAATGGCTAGAAGAACATTCTCAATCGGTGGCGTGCATCCTAATGACGCCAAGATCTCCCGCGGCTGCGCCATCGAGGCGCTTCCGCTGCCCCAGACCGTGTACATTTCCCTTGCCCAGCACATCGGGGCTCCGGCCAAGCCGGTAGTGGCAGTGGGCGACAAGGTTAAGGTCGGCCAGCCGATCGCCGAGCCGGGCGGATTCGTTTCGGCATTCATCCACTCTTCCGTTTCCGGAACCGTGAAGTCGATCGGCCCGCGCAAGGATCTCGCCGGCAACACACAGACCTATGTGGAGATCGCTGTGGAGGGGGACGAGTGGCTTGAGAGCATCGACCGCTCAGAGACCCTTGTGACAGACATTCCTGAGGACGGCAAGGCCATCATCGAGAAGATCCGTCTCGGCGGAGTCGTCGGACTCGGCGGAGCGACCTTCCCTACCCACGTGAAACTTACCCCGCCTCCTGGAAAGAAGTGCGAGATGCTGATAATCAACGGCTGCGAGTGCGAGCCTTACCTCACGTCCGATTTCCGCACGCTTCTGGAGAAGGGTGAGCAGGTCGTTGTCGGCACAGCCCTCATCAAGCAGGCTCTCGGCGTGGCGAACGCCACGATAGCCATCGAGGACAACAAGCCGGAGGCGATAGAGCATATTCAGAAAGTACTTTCGGAATTGAAGGGAAAGTCTTCCAAGTACGACGGGATCGAGGTGCTTTCTCTGATGAAGAAATACCCCGAGGGTGGTGAGAAACAGCTGATTGACGCTGTGATGCACCGTCAGGTGAAGTCCGGCGGCCTGCCTATCGACGTGGGCGCCGTCGTCCAGAATGTGGCCACGGCTCTGGCGGTCTATGATGCCGTTCAGAAGAACAAGCCTTTGATTGACAACTCCGTGACCGTCACCGGCGAATGCTTCCCTAAGCAGGCCAATCTGCTTGTCAGGGTCGGCACTCCGCTGCGCTACATCGTCGATTACCTCGGAGGGGTTCCGGAAAGCGCCGCCAAGATCATCAGTGGCGGCCCTATGATGGGTAAGGCTGTCGCCAATCTCGACGCGGCCACCCTGAAGGGAACGGGAGCCTTGCTCTTCCTCACCGCCGAGCAGACCAAGAGGCATCCGGAAGGCAACTGCATCCGCTGCGGTAAATGCGCCGACGCCTGCCCTATGGGACTGGAGCCGTTCCTGCTCTATCGTCTCGCCAAGGCCGGCAACACCGACGAGCTTGAGGCGAACGCCGTTCAGGACTGCATCCAGTGTGGATGTTGCCTCTACACCTGCCCTTCCTACATCCCGCTTCTGGATGTCATCAGTCTGGCAAGAGGCCAGGTAATGGGAATAATGAAGGCTCGCGCCGCTGCCGCCAAGGCCGCCGCCGAAGCCGCAAAAGCAAAAACTGTTTAAGAATATGGATAGATTGTTGGTTTCACCGTCTCCGCACCTTCATTCCAAGACCACAACTCCGGTCTTGATGAGGGATGTCGTGATCGCCTTGATCCCTGCTATCGCGGTCTCGGTCGTGTTCTACGGCCTTGCCGAACTGCTGGTGCTGGCTGTCAGTGTCATCTCCTGCGTGGCGCTGGAGTATTTGATAACTAAATATTTGCTCAAGGCTCCGTCCACCGTGGGCGACTGGTCAGCCGCTGTTACGGGCATCCTGCTGGCGCTCAACCTTCCCGCCTCGACTCCTTGGTGGGTAGTGTTCATCGGAGCGGTGGTCGCCATCGGAGTCGCGAAGATGACATTCGGAGGCCTTGGACAGAATGTGTTCAACCCGGCTCTCGTCGGCCGTGTGTTCCTGCTCATCTCATTTCCTACCTACATGACCGACTGGGCGATCCCGGGAGGACTTTTCGGCGCTGACGCGGTTTCCGGAGCCACTCCTCTGGGAGTCATCAATGAAGGCCTCATGAAGGGAGCGTCCGCCGCCGATCTGATCGCGCAGAACGGCTTCTCGGCCTCTCAGATGCTCTTCGCCAACATCGGCGGTTCGGCAGGCGAGGCAAGCGCCATAGCGATCCTCATCGGTTTCGTCTATCTGCTTGTCCGCAAGGTCATCAAGCCGTGGATCACACTTTCGATCCTTGGAACCGTAGCTCTGGTCTCTACCGTCTTCTGGATGGCCGACCCCACCCACTTCACCGGGCCGCTTTTCAACCTTCTCACCGGTGGTCTCCTTCTCGGTTCCTGTTTCATGGCAACCGACTATGTGACCTCTCCGATGAGTACCAAGGGCGGAATCATCTTCGGTGTGGGCATTGGTTTCATCACTTTGATGATCAGGTACTTCGGATCCTATCCGGAAGGAGTGAGCTTCGCTATTCTTATCATGAACTCTGTGGTTCCGCTTCTTAACAAGTGGTTCCATCAGAAAAAATACGGGAGGGCATAGGCTATGGCAGTAAAATCCAATCTCACCACAATGGCTGTCTGCCTGACAGTCGTGTGTCTGGTCTGCTCGGCGCTTCTTGGCGGAATGTACGCTCTGACAGCCGAACCGATCGAGAAGGCCAACGCGGACATCCTCAAGGCCTCCATCGGAGCCGTGCTTCCGGAAGGGGGCGAGCTCTCCGACGCAAAGCCGGTAGAAGTCGGCGGCCAGGCTTCTGAATATTACGTCAGCACCGTAGACGGCGCTCCTGTGGCCTACGCCGTGAGGTCAACCACCGTGGGCTTCGGCGGACCGCTCGTCCTGATGGTCGGCATCACCGCCGACGGAGTGGTCTACAACACTTCGGTCCTGTCTCACAACGAGACCCCTGGTCTTGGTGCCAAGTGCAACACTGACGAGAAGTTCATGAACCAGTTCAAGGGCTTCGATCCTTCGTCCAAGTCGTTGACAGTCAAGAAGGACGGCGGCGATGTGGATGCCATCACGGCTTCCACCATCACATCCAGGGCCTACTCACAGGCTGTGGACAACGCGGTCAAGGCATTTAATTCAATCAAAGGAGAATAGACTATGAGCAGCAATAAACTGAACATTTTCACCAAGGGCTTCTTCAAGGAGAACCCTACATTTGTCCTGCTTCTTGGTATGTGTCCTACGCTGGCGACAACTACCTCGGCCATCAACGGTCTGAGTATGGGTCTCGCCACCCTCTTTGTCCTCGTGCTTTCGAACATCGCCATCTCGGCGATCGCCCCGGTGGTTCCGGACAAGGTGCATATTCCTGTCTATATCGTGGTCATCGCCACTTTCGTGACGATCCTCCAGTTCGCCATGCAGGCCTACACACCGGCGATGTACACCACTCTGGGTCTGTTCATCCCGCTCATCGTCGTGAACTGCATCGTCCTCGGACGCGCCGAGGCTTTCGCAAGCAAGAACGGCATCCTGGACTCCGCCCTTGACGGATTTGGAATAGGCTTGGGCTTCACCCTTTCCCTGACGATTCTGGGAATCGTCCGCGAGATCCTGGGCAGCGGCTCGGTCTTCGGCTACAGGTTCATCACCGGTGACGGCATCCTCGTGTTCGTGATGGCTCCGGGAGCTTTCCTCGCTTTGGGCTACCTTATGGTTCTGTTCAACAAAATCGCTAAAAAGAACTAAATCATGGAATATTTCCTCATAATAATCTCGGCGATCTTCGTCAATAACATCATGCTTGCCCAGTTCCTGGGCACATGTCCGTTCCTGGGTGTCTCCAACAAGATCTCCACTGCCACCGGCATGGCCGGAGCCGTGTGCTTCGTGATCACCCTTGCGACTTTGGTGACTTACCTTATCAACCAGTACCTTCTGGTGGCGTTCGGTCTCCAGTTCCTGCAGACCATAGCCTTCATCCTTGTGATCGCCGCCCTTGTGCAGATGGTGGAGATCGTGCTGAAGAAGATCAGCCCGTCCCTCTATCAGGCTCTCGGAATATTCCTCCCTCTGATCACCACGAACTGCGCCGTTCTCGGTGTGGCTCTCAACGTGGTTTCCAAGGAGTTCGCGTTCGGCGGCCCCGCCCACATGCTGAACCTCGGCGAGTCGGTGGTCTATGCCTTCGCCAATGCGGTCGGCTACGGCATGGCCCTCATCCTGTTCGCCGGTCTTCGTGAGCACCTCGATTTGAATGAAGTCCCTAAGCCGTTCAAAGGCATTCCGATAGCCCTTGTCACTGCCGGTATCCTCGCCATGGCGTTCATGGGATTCTCTGGTTTAGTATAGTTTTTGCAGATTAATAGATTTTTTGGATTACTTAATCTGTAGATACTTTTAAGATTTGTTATTATGAAAAGAACAATTTTGATCCTTGCCGCTGTCCTTGGTTTCGCGGTTGCGGCAAGCGCCCAGCCAAAGGCTCTTGGTGTGCGCATCGGTTGGGGTGTTGACATCACTTATCAGAATTACTTGAACAGCGCGGACTTCCTTGAGTTCGACCTTGGCCTTGATGACGGCTACAACTCAAGCAATTTCCATGTTGACGGTGTCTACAATTTCATGATTGCCCAGCCGGACTGGACAAGAGGCAAATGGGGCTTCTATGGTGGTCCTGGCGTATCCCTTGCCGTTTGGGACAATGATGACAAGGACAATGTTGTCTATGCCGGCATCGTCGGCAACCTTGGCCTGGAGTACACCTTCAACATCCCGCTCCAGCTTTTCATCGACGTGCGTCCTCGTCTTATGTTCGGCGACGGCGGTGTCAGAAGCAAGGGCATCTTCAACTTCGGACTTGGAATCTGCTACTCGTTCTAGTTTAGGAACCTGGTCATAAAATAGCGAATCCTCAAAGGGACTGGCCATAATCTCTGGTCAGTCCCTTTGTCATCTCTTCTTCTCTGTGTCCTTGTCCCGTACGCAAAACCGCCCTATCTGCTCACGAGACCCTGCGTTGGCACCCTCCCGTACGCAAAACCGCCCTATCTGCTCACGAGGCCCTGCGTTGGCACCCTCCCGTACGCAAAACCGCCCTATCTGCTCACGAGAGTCCGTGAGCCTCTCTGGTCGCGGAATTTGTCGGGGTTTCCGCCCTTGTGGTTCGGCAGGCTCGCCAACCGGGTTAGGCCGGCTCGTGGCTTTACTTCAGGAGATCACCCATGGCCTTCAGGTCGGGCTGGAGGCCGGTCATCAGAGGGTAGCCTGTGAGGGCCTGGTACAGGAGCCAGCGGTGACCGGAGATGTAAGTGCAGTCTGCGGCGGCGAGTTTCATACGGGCCTCGTCGTCGAAGGAAGGAGTCTTGTAGTTGGCCTCCAGTATGACCTTATGCTGTCCGGCATCCTCACCGGCGAAGTCATCGGCGGTAAACTCGGCGATTTCCGGCAGAGCCATAGGCAGGGTGTAGATAACCAGATCACATTCCTTCACAGCCTCCTTGAAATCGGAGATCGGATCCGGAAGAAAGCCATATTCAGGCATGGCGTCGGCGATGGCCTGTGCCTTCTCCGGCGTGCGGTTCATCAGAATGGTGGCGAACCCAAGCTCGGCTGCGGCCACGGCAGCAGCCCTCCCCGCACCTCCGCAACCGACCACAAGTGCTTGTGGCTCACGGCTGAACGTACGGCTGAGTGTCATCAGGAAGAACTGGTGCATCTTCACGAAGAACTTGTCCCCGAAATTGCCGATGAACTCCTCCACGATGCCCGGGAAATAGGCTTCCACGACGGACGTGACGATGCCGGTGAAGTCCGAATTGTAAGCCTCGACACCATCGTCACCTTTCACCAGAAGGTTCGTCGCCCCGATCCGGGCCGCCGGTCCTGAAACCGCCCCCTCGCCTTTGCGCACCATCTCCAAGACCTTTGAATATGCCCGTTCCTTAAACGGAGCGGTGACGTTGACAGCGGCATATTCATCAATGAATCTCTGGAAGGATGCTTCAAAGTCACTGCCTTCGATCAGGTCGTATGAATATTCCCCGTCCTTCGCTCCTTTGTAGGCCGCCTCGAACAGTGCCGGGCTGCCGGATCCCTTGATCGGATCACCTATGAGACCATATTTCGCCATATTCCTAATTCCTTTTTAAGAAGCTATTTTGATCTGTTTGAATGTCTTCTCTCCTCAAAGGACATTTCAAACAAAAAGATTGATGCGAAGTTAGCAAACAGCACGGCTTTCTGCAAATCATATTCATATTCACAAAAAAGAAAAGTTAGGATGGCAGGAATTATTTAGTATATTTGCAACTGTCATTTGATAGTATTATTGTAGGACAAACAAGGCGGACATCCGACCCCTTTTCAGGATGTTCGCCTTTTTTAGATTTCTACCGAAGGGAGGTGGCGTAAATGGTTGAGAAGCCGGGAATCTGTCTGTGGAATGTGTTACAGGCACATATCTTGCTGGCAGGAGGATGAAATTCTTTTCACTATGAGACTTAGGAATATCTTTGCCGCGATGCTGGCTATTGTCTGCTGCGGCGTTTGCGCTCAGGCTCAGGACAGGATTCATCTGCTGGACTCACGGCGTGTCATCGAGGCCAAGGTCATCGAGATAGGGGAGGTTGACATCATCTACAGGCTTTACAACAACCTTGAGGGACCGGACTACAGGCTTTCCACATCCAGAATAGAAAGCATTGATTTCGAGAACGGTACAAGGCAGCTGTTCGCAGGCAGGAGGGGATTCGCCACGGGACCGTACGCCGACGGCTACATGGACGGCTATGATGACGGATGCCTTGACTACCGTTGGGGACATTACTATTTGCATGACCGCAGAATCCGTCGGCAGGAACTTACCGACTACATCGGCTATTCGCTTTACGGAGGGAAATACAGAAAGGCATCAAATAATTATTTCTGGGGCATGGCACTCACCGGATACGGGGTTCTTGCTCTGATAGCCTCGACGACCGGGCTTGTTTTTGAAAGCAGGATGAATAGTGATCCTGCTTTCCAAGACGATTTTTTCAAGGATAATTCCAATACGCTAGGCTATGTCCTTGGCTATGCGACCGGAGCCGCCTGCCTCGGAGTCGGCATTCCTCTCTGGATCAAGGGAGACAGACAGTTGAACGGGATCGCGGACGACTACAACCGCAACTATGGCCGCCGGAACCTCGGCTACGGTTCTTCACTCACCGTCGGCCCTACCCGTTCGGGAATCGGCCTCGCGCTGAACTTCTAAATGATTTGACCTTCGGGCCGGCTACTGGCTCGCACATCGGTGTGTCTGGTTCTGGCCAACTTGTATGCCCAGCTCTTGCGTCTGGCTTCTCCTCTCGGCTCCTTGCTGAGAATGGAGGTTAAGTAATTATCTTATTGAGAGATATGTTACCCCGCATCCGGCTGTCCTGGTCGGAGCGGGGTGAATTATTTCACTAATTATCAAGAGGTTGGCTTCTGTGGAAAAAAATGTGTGGAATACTTGGCGGAAGTTGGGGAAAACGGAATATTTTGACTAAATTGCAATGTTTTGGGGCCGTGCGACGGCCTGGACATTTTACATGGTAGGCGGCGGGGGAAATCTGCCGCTGACTTAACATAACTAAACACTTTAAGATTATGTCACTGAACAAAGTAATGCTGATCGGTAACGTTGGAAAAGACCCGGAAGTACGTTACCTTGATGGAAACAACAACCCTGGTTCGGGAAGCACTAAGGTGGCGACGTTCACCCTTGCGACTACTGAACGCTATCGTGACCGCAATGGAGAACTTCGAGAGAACACGGAATGGCACAACATCGTGGCCTGGAGAAATTCGGCTGATGTGGCGGAGAAGTACATCCGCAAGGGTACCCAGCTGTACATCGAAGGAAGGCTCAGGACGCGGTCATGGACAGACCAGACTGGCAACAAGAGGTACACTACCGAGGTAACTGTGGACAATCTGCAGCTTTTGGGCAAGAAGTCGGACAATCCTGGGGCGCATGATGGCGGGCAGGGTTATGCCCAGGGCGGTTATCAGTCCCAGGGACAGCAAGGGTACGGGCAGCCGGCGGTCCGGCAGACCCAGGGGCCGGTGCAGCAACCGGTGCAACAACCGATGCAACAGCCTGTGCAGCAGGCTCCTGTAAATCCGATCGAGGTGGCGGCGGCGGACATGCCGCAGGATGACCTCCCGTTCTGATCGAGGCGGTGGCCTGGGTGCGGAGCCTTCTCACAGGTGCCGGCGACAGGCGGCCGGAACAGTTATTCAGGAATATACAAAACGAATATTTTCAAACATGAGTTCAAAACTTGACGTAGTCCTTGGCCTCCAGTGGGGAGACGAAGGAAAAGGTAAGATTGTGGATGTGCTTGCAGGCCGCTATCCGGCGGTGGCGAGATTCCAGGGCGGCCCGAACGCCGGGCATTCCCTGCATTTCGACGGCAAGAACTTCGTGGTCCGCAGCATCCCTTCAGGAATATTCCGTGAAGGCTCCACCAACATCATCGGAAGCGGTGTCGTTCTGGATCCGATCACTCTCCGGGAGGAATGCGCGAACGTGGAGAAGATGAACATCGACCCTAAGAAGAAGTTGTTCATCTCCAAGAAGGCGCACCTGATTCTTCCGACCCACAGGCTTCTGGACGCGGCCTACGAGGCTGCGGCTGGGAAGGGCAAGATCGGCTCCACGCTGAAAGGCATCGGACCGACCTACACCGACAAGATCAGCAGGCACGGTCTCAGGGTCGGCGACATCCTTGCTCCAGACTTCAAGGAGAGGTTCGGGAAACTCAAGGCCAGACATCTACAGTTGCTCTCAGACCTTCATTTCGAATGTGACCCTGAAAAGGACGAGGCCGAGTGGATGAGCGCCATCGAGTTCCTTAAGGGATTCAATCTGATTGACTGTGAGTATTTTGTCAACAAATGGCTGGAGGATAAGCCGATGCTCGCCGAAGGAGCCCAGGGGTCGATGCTCGATGTCGACTACGGCTCCTATCCGTTCGTGACATCCTCGTCCACGACCGTCGGCGGAGTCTGCACCGGATTGGGAGTCGCCCCGTCAAAGGTCGGAAAGGTCTTCGGAATATTCAAGGCCTACTGCACCCGTGTGGGCAGCGGTCCGTTCCCGACGGAGCTTTTCGACGAGACAGGTGAGAGACTGCGTCAGGTAGGACACGAGTTCGGTGCTGTCACAGGTCGTCCTCGCCGCTGCGGCTGGCTGGATCTCGTGGCTTTGAAATACACCGTGATGATCGACGGCGTGACCGACCTCATCATGATGAAGTCCGACTGTCTGGACGACTTCGAGACCATCAAGGTCTGCACCTCCTACAAGGTGGACGGCGTTGAGACCGATCAGGTTCCGTTTGATATCGCCGCCGAGATCGATCCGGTCTACACCGAGTTCCCAGGCTGGAAGAAAGACCTGACGGAAATCCGCAAGGAAAGCGGGCTTCCGCAGGAATTCAAGAACTATATCAAGTTTATGGAGGACTACCTCGGAGTTCCGATCAGTATAATCTCCCTCGGCCCGGACCGCGAGGCCACCATCGAGCGCTAAGATCAAGACTCTACATCGCAGCACCCCCGAAAGTCAACTTTAACTTCCGGGGGTATGTAGTGTACACCCAGTGGGCTGCTGCCGAGGTCTCTCGTGCGCAGAACCTGCCTTCTCGCTCACGGGAGGCTGCTGCCGAGGTCTCTCGTGCGCAGAACCGGCCTTCTCGCTCACAGGAAGCTGCTGCCTAGGTCTCTCGTGCGCAGAACCCTACCTTCTTGCTCACGGGAGGCTGCTGCCGAGGTTTCTCGTGCGCAGAACCGGCCTTCTCGCTCACGGGAGGCTGTCGGGGCAGGTGTGTGAGGCTGCGGCATCAGAGACTCAATGTCAGTCCTATGGCCCAGTGCTTGAACTCCGGCCAGTAGTCGGTGCCCATGATGTTCATCGGGGAGTATTTCGCATAGAAGCCCACATCCCTTATGTTGAGCTGAAACATCACATCGACGGTGGCGAGATTGCAGTGCGCCCTCTTGTACTTGTTCTTCTGCTTCTCATCGTTCAGCCGGTACTTGTTCACAATTGAGCTGCTGGCGTTGAGATTGACCACAGGACCGACGGAGAACCCGACACCACGGTAAGCGTTGACACTAAGGATAAGCGGGAAGGTGACGCTGAACACTCTCAGCTTGGACACTTTAGGCTCGGCTTTCTCAGGCCATCCTCCGATCCGGATGTTCCCATCGTCATCTTTTGTCATCATTCCGCTCTTGGTCATGGCGAAATTCTTCCAGGAAAACCCGAGACCGTAGTTGAATGTCACGGAGCGCGATAGTTTGAAGTCATCGGTGCACAGATTCAGGAACACCTCGTACGAGCGTTGGGTTTTGAAATCCGGATTGCCCGAGTTGACATTCAGCAATGCCATGCCGAAATTGCCCGGCTCAACCTTATAGCGATGCCCGTATGATTTGGTCACCACCTTGCTGTAGAAAGGCACGTTGAAATCCAATCTGGAAAAGGCTCCATCCTCAGTCCTGTCTTTGCCGAAGGATAAGCTGAACCGTGTTGTGTCCTTGATGTCGATCTTGGAATTCGTAAAGGTGTACGTGAAGGATGTGTCACACTCGGATCCGAAAATCTCCATCTTGTAGTAGACCTCTTTTTTAGGATCATAATGCTGTTTGACGGAATCAGGGCTATAGACAATCAGCAAGGAATCAGACATATAGTTCAACTTTTTTCCATCGGAGTTGTAACGGACCTTGACACCCGGTTTCTTTTTCTGAATTTTCACCGTATCAGCCGCGTCGATGATTCTGAATTCAGAACGACGTGTGGAACGTGTCTGCGCTGACGCGATGTGGACGCACAGCAGCGACACAAGTAAAACTGTAAATAACCTCTTCATATTCTTCATTATTATCTTTGCTTGAACATTTTCTTAAGGTCGTTCATGGTGGCCTTGCCCCTGAGATAGACCACAGTCACGTAGGCCTGCTTAAACGGTCCTCGGGCATTCTCGTCCAGCTCATAGCCCACCACGGTGTTGCCGGCGGAATCCTGCGTGACCTTTTCCTTTCCTATTCCCTTGATCTGGAAGCCAATATATTCATTCTCCCCGCTTCCGTCCGCCCGCAGCCTCAAAAGGGCATAGTACATCTGCCCTCCGAAGTAGTCGATTTTCCGGTCAAGCGCATTACGGGAATCAGCCTCCACCAAAGACGCAACCCTGTCAATCGCCTGGGATCCCGCCTTGAAGCTGATGCTGCGGAAATACTTCAGGTTGTAGGGTTTGAGATCCGAGCCGCTCACCTCCGACATGGAGATCCGGGACATGTCCGAGACATCCAGGATGGAGCCGCTGAACAGGCTGTCAATCTGAAGTCCCTTCTGGGCGTGAGCCGCAACCAGGGTCAGAAGGCATAGAAACGCTGTCAAAAGAACTCTTTGTCTCATCATTTTCCGAATATTTCGTTTAACTGTTCATCCACGTCAGTTCCGCCGGAGAAAAGGTCGGCAAGGATGCAATCGACGTCGTTCATCACAACCTCCCTGTCAGTCACTTTCTGCCCTCCGACATACGCGACGCAAACATTTTCCTTATTGTAGACACTCACTCCAAGAGTTATGAATATGCCGGCGCAGACTGCCGCGGCGACCCGAAGCCAGACGGCGCGGCGACTCCTCTTCCGTGAATATTCATTCGTCTTCTTCCGTGAGAGGGACTTGCCGACGGCGAAGTAGCCCATCACCGCGCGCGCTTCGGAATATTCAGGAGCCTGTCCCTCCGGCGAGGAGAGAAAGTCCTTGAGTCTCAGTTCCTCCGCTTCGGAAAGGGTTCCGTCGAAGTACCGTTTGATATATTCATTCATCTGTCTCATTTCTGAATTTGTCCCTTAAAATCTTTCTTGCTCTTGAGATGTGCATCCGGACCGCCTCCTGCCGCATTCCAAGGTCTTTGGCGATGCGCTCGAAGGATTGCCCTTCGTATTCGTGCTTTCTGACGATAAGCTTCTGGAGTTCAGTCAGCTCGCTGTCAACCGAGGCCTCGACTTTCCGGAACAGAGCCTCCCGTTCCGCCGCGTCACTTCCTTCGTCCTTGATCTGCCGTCCGTCGATGCTGACCTGCCGGGGGAGCCTCTCCGCCTTGCGGAACTCGTCGATCTCCAGGTTCCTGCCCGTCCGCGAGAGCAGCCCGACCGCCTCCCTGACGCTTCCGACCTTGTACTTCCCACCCCACAGCCGACAGAAGGCATCCTGTAAGGTGTCTTCCGATTTCCACCGGCCCCGAAGGGCCAGGAACGCTTCTGTGAGAAAGTCACTCGTCATCGTTTGAACTTTTCACTAATATAAACGAAAAGACCGGGAAATTGTAACACATTCCCGCGGATTTTTCCAAGGACAGTCTCAAGCGGCCCCGGTGCGTTCGCCGAGATTGCGGGAGCGCAAGCCCGGTCGTCTGGTTGGTTAACTGGATGGCCATTTGGCTGGTCATCAGCTATGTCGTCGGTTTGGCTATCAGTTCTGTCATCGTTCCGGCTTTCGTCCTCGGGTCGGTGGCTCTTGCGCACGGGAGGGATGAAACGGTGGCTTCCGTGTGCAACTTTGGTGTTCCTGCACACGGGGAAGGGGAGAAGGGGGCGGGGGCTGAGCTTGCCGAAGCGCACCGAGTAGAAAGGTCAGAAAAAAAGAAAATTCAAAATTTTGCACGTTACCAAAATTTTGAATTTTATTTTTCTGACCCACTGCAACAGGACTGACAAGCCTATGGATTAAGCCCATATGTGTTAACGAACGACAGGGGAAAAATCAAAAGGCAGATTTTGGTAACGTGCAAAATCTGCCTTTTGCCTTTTTCCCCCTGACGTCACATATTATTTGTGCTCCAGATCGTTGAGGTGAATCTCCAGCGCGCGGGTGGATATGACCAGCTCACGGATTGAGAGGCCGAGAGAGGAGATCAGCAGAAGCAGGGCGATCCCGAAAATGATGATGGCCGTGATCCTCAGGCTGATGAAGCAGAAGAACATCGACACGACACAGCAGAACAGGCTTGATATTCCAAGAATCTGCATGCTCCGTGTCAGGTTCAGCCTTTTGCGAAGGTTGGCGATCTGTGCCGCGGTCACCTCCGACCTGTCCTTGACATATTTATCCTTAAGATTCCGCACCAATTGCGCATAAGACAGAAACCGGTTAGTGTACGCCAGCATAATCAAAGACACAGCCGAGAACAGCAACGTAGGAGTGACCAAAGAGAATTCTTCCATAACGCAATCATTTTAAGGTTGTCCGGCCGGAAATGACCCCGCGTCAGCCGACCGCTCCTTCGATTGCAATGACCGTGCCCATAGCTCTATTGATGCAACGATTCCTGTAGAGGTTGCCGTGTCGGGATTTACTGCAAATTTACAGTAAATCCCGAAAATAACTATATGCGATTATGGCACGGTGTATTAGTTTGCTTCGTATTATGTGGCGCTTTAAATGGAGCTGAAAGGCTTACTGCCTCTGTCGGAGGGCTTCGAAGAGAAGGATGGCGGCGGAGACGGAGACGTTGAGGGAGTCTAGGTCACCGAGCATCGGGATGCGGATGTGGGCGTCGGCGACTTCCCGCCAGAGGTCGGTCAGGCCGGTGGATTCGGTGCCCATCACGATGGCGGTAGGCTTCTTCATATCCGTGTCGTAGTAGAGGGAAGAGTCTTGAAGCTGCGCGGTGAGTATCTGAATATGTTTGGACTTGAGCCAAGCGATGGTTTCCTCGGAGGTGGCCACGGCGACCTGCCGGGAGAATACGGCACCGATACTGGCCCTGATGAGGTTCGGGTTGTAGAGGTCGGTGAGTGGGTCACAGACGATAACTGCATCCGCGCCTGCGGCGTCGGCACTTCTCAGAACGGCTCCGAGGTTGCCAGGTTTCTCCACGCTCTCAAGCACGATGACCAGCGGGTTCTTGCTGAGTCTCAGGCTGTCGAGTGTCCTGTTACGGAACTCTACCTCGGCGAGAACTCCTTCGGTGCCTCCACGATAGGCGATCTTGCCATAAAGCTCGTACGGAACCTGGACCACGCCGACCTTCGGATTCCTGCTTTCGGCCTTGCCAAGAAGGTCGTTCAGTTCCTCCTCGGTCAGAATCTCCCCACAGATGAACAGCGTTCTTGGTACGAATCCGGCGTCAAGGCAGTGCCCTAGTTCCCTGCGGCCCTCGACCACAAACATCCCCTCCGACCGTCTCAGTTTCGACTTCTCTTGAAGCGCCAGCAACTCCTTGATCTTAGGGTTCTGCGCCGATGTGATGTTCTCGATTCTCATAATATTAGTAACCGGATATTTGCGAAGTAGCTTTGAAAAATTAGACGAACAGATTTATGTACAGACTGGAGTATAAATGGTTGCAGGTCTTTGTGACTTATGGCTGTTGGAAAGCCCGTGAAGTTGGCCGGCAGGTATTCATGATAATTAAGAAAGGGTGACCCGGACTTCATGGTCACGGCCACCCTTCCTGAATATTCAAAATTGATTATTCCTCTGTCGCCTCTGCGCCCTTGTCGTTCTTGGCGATCTTCTCGGGACGCATTTGAGGGAAGAAGAGCACGTCCTGGATGGTCGTCTGGCCGGTCATGAACATTGTCAGACGGTCGATGCCCATTCCGAGGCCGGAGGTAGGCGGCATGCCATATTCAAGGGCACGGACGAAGTCGTAGTCGATGAACATCGCCTCGTCGTCACCGTGGCTCTTGAGGGCGGCCTGCTCCTCGAATCTCTCCAGCTGGTCGATCGGGTCGTTGAGCTCTGAATATGCGTTCGCCAGTTCCTTGCCGCAGACGAACAGTTCGAACCTCTCGGTGAGGGTCGGATCCTCACGATGCCTCTTCGTCAGCGGAGACATCTCGACAGGATAGTCGATGATGAATGTAGGCTCTATGAGGTGCTCCTCGCAGTAGGCTCCGAAGATCGCGTCGATCAGCTTGCCGACACCCATCGAAGGCTCGGTCTCGACGTTCAGTTTCTTGCAGGTCTCGCGCAGCTCATCGACTCCCATGCCCTTGACATCCACACCGGCATATTCCTTAATGGCTTCAAGAATAGGCAGCCTGCGGTAGCCGGCCTTGAAGTCGATCTCCCTGTCACCGATCTTCACGACGGTGGTGCCGTGCAGCTTGAGGGCGATCTTTTCGAGCATCTTCTCCACGAAGTCCATCATCCAGATGTAATCCTTGTAGGCCACGTAGATCTCCATACAGGTGAACTCAGGGTTGTGGGTCTTGTCCATACCCTCGTTGCGGAAGTCCTTGGCGAACTCGTAGACACCGTTGTAGCCACCCACGATCAATCTCTTGAGGTAGAGCTCGTTGGCGATTCTCATATAGAGGTCGATGTCCAGGGCGTTGTGGTGGGTGATGAACGGACGGGCCGTGGCGCCTCCCGGGATGGCCTGAAGGATCGGGGTCTCGACCTCAAGGCAGCCGGCGGCGTTGAAATACTCCCTCATCGTGGCGATGATCTGCGCCCTCTTGACGAACACGTCTTTTACCTGCGGGTTCACGATGAGATCCACGTACCTCTGGCGGTAGCGGAGCTCCGGATCGGTGAAGGCGTCATAGACAACGCCGTCCACCTCCTTCACGATAGGAAGAACCCTCAGAGACTTGCTCAGAACGGTAAGTTCCTTTGCGTGAACACTGAGCTGTCCGGTCTGGGTGATGAAGGCGAATCCCTTGATGCCGATGATGTCACCGATGTCAAGGAGCTTCTTCCAGACAGTGTTGTACATTGTCTTGTCCTCGCCAGGGCAGATCTCGTCCCTCTTGACGTAGATCTGGATCCTTCCGGTCGCGTCCTGAATCTCGCCGAAGGAGGCCGCTCCCATGATCCTGCGGGACATCAGACGGCCCGCTATGCAGACCTCCTGGAAGTTGCCTTTCTCCGGATCGAATCCCGTCTCGATCTCCTTGGCGGTCGCATTGACCGGATAGAGTGGAGCCGGATAAGGATTGATGCCCAATTCCCTTAACTTTGCGAGAGACTCGCGTCTGATTCTCTCCTGTTCGCTGAGTTCGATGTTTGCCATATTTGTTATGTTTTTATATTCAAATCCTGTCGCCGCTTTCGGAATATCCCCGCTCTCCGCTCAAGGAGAAACCTGATTCTTCCGAAGGTCCGCATTGTCGTATCCTTTCTCCGTAAAGGTTAATATGATACGCTCTGAACGTACAAAAATACTACTTTTAATTCACATTCTGAAATTAAATCCTTACCTTTGTCTATTATGGGAAAAGAGCGCAAATGGATTTTGAAGGAGCCGGCTGATCCGGAGAAGGTGGGAAGGCTTTCCGCCGAACTGGGCATAGACCGGGTTCTTGCCGACCTTCTTGTCAAAAGAGGGGTCGAGACCTTCGAGCAGGCGCGCTCATTCTTCCGTCCGAGCCTTGACAACCTTCATGACCCGTTCCTGATGAAGGACATGGATGTGGCCGTGGACAGGCTTCGGAAGGCGATCACCACGGAGGAGAAGATACTGGTCTACGGTGACTATGACGTGGACGGCACGACCGCCGTGTCGTTGGTATATTCATTCCTCAGAAGGTACTCCTCGAAGGTTGATTTCTACATTCCGGACCGCTACGATGAAGGCTACGGGGTGTCCTACAAGGGCATCGACTGGGCCGGGGACAACGGTTTCGGCCTTATCATCACCCTGGATTGCGGCATCAAGGCCAATGAGAAGGTTGAATATGCCGCCGCGAAGGGCATAGATGTGATCATCTGCGATCATCATCTTCCGGAGAACACGCTTCCGGCGGCTGTGGCTGTGCTTGACCCCAAACGCGAGGATGACACCTATCCTTTTGACGACCTGAGCGGCTGCGGTGTCGGCTTCAAGCTCGTGCAGGCATATTCACAGAAATTCGGCATTCCGTTCGAGACTTTGATTCCGCTGCTGGACCTTCTGGTGGTCAGCATCGCGGCGGATCTTGTGACGATGGTGGGTGAGAACAGGGTGCTGGCTCATTTCGGTCTCAAGCAGCTTAACGAGAATCCCCGCAAGGGGCTCCACGCAATGGCCGTGCTTTCGAAACTTGAGCTCGGGCACCTTACGATCGATGACATCGTGTTCAAGATCGGTCCGAGGATCAACGCCGCCGGCAGGATGGAGACAGGCCGTCTGGCTGTGGAGCTTCTGACCGCTTCCGACGACCATGCCGCCACGATCATCGGCGAGCAGATCAACGACAACAACAACGACCGCAAGAGCATCGACCGGGAGATCACCCAGGAGGCTCTTGAAATGGTGCAGAATGGTTCGGCCCTTTCAACGGGGGCCGCGACAATCGTCTACAATCCGATCTGGAACAAGGGAGTTGTCGGGATTGTGGCCTCGCGTCTCGTGGAGGCCTTCTACAAGCCTACAATAGTGCTGACCAAGTCCAACGGGTTCATCACCGGTTCCGCCAGAAGTGTGGCCGGCTTCGACCTCTACGAGGCCATCGAGAGCTGCGCCGACTTGCTTGAGAACTTCGGCGGCCACGTCTACGCGGCGGGTCTGACGTTGAAGGAGAACAACTTGGAGGAGTTCGTCAGCAGAATAGACAAGTTCATCTCCGGGAAGATCACCGATGAGATGCTGACTCCGGTGACCGATATTGACGCCAAGCTGGAGTTCAGCCAGATCACTCCGAAATTCTTCCGTCTCCTGAAGCAGTTCCAGCCTTTCGGTCCCGGCAACACCAATCCTGTCTTCCTGACTGAAAACGTCTCCGACGGTGGCAACGGTCGTAAGGTCGGTGCCGGTGGTGTCCACATGAAACTGGACCTGATCGACGAGAAGCAGCCGTTCCACCAGATCCCCGCCATAGCCTTCAATATGGCCGAGTTCTACGACTACATCAAGGCCGGCAACCCTTTCGACATCTGCTACTCCATAGTAGAGAACTACTATCGCGGCAACACCACCCTCCAGCTCCGCCTGAAAGACATCAAGGAGCGCGACGAGTTCATTTAGGAATATTCCCCCTCGGCTTCCCGCTTCTGATTTCTGTTCAGGAAATCGTTGCTTTCCCGTGGTTTCGCTGACAGAATTGCATCGTCCCACCGCTTCCGGGTGCTTTTAAGGGTGGCCTGGGTGCAATTCTCCGGTTATTGGTTGGCTGCTATGCTACGGAAAACCGGCTTATGATACGGAACATGGGCTTAGACCTACTTAAGATCAAGATCAGTACTTGAATCTGTACTTAGATTAGTACTTAGAACAATGCTTGGAACAGAGCTTAGATCTGCGTGGCGATCTGCGCGGCGATCTGTGCGGCGGTGTGGCCGTCGATGTCGATTGTGTGGTGGGCGGTGGATTGGTACTGCGGGGAGCGGGTTTGCATCAGGGATTCGATGCGGTGGCGGAGGGCTTCTCGTTCGCTTGATACTTCAGTTGACTGCGCTTCGACTGGTTGTGTGGGATTCAGCATCGGGCGGCCTTCGGAGTGGTCTTCAAGGTTGGCAAGGAGGGTGCCTGTGGTGGCGCGGAGATAGAAACAGTCGGTGTGCTGACGGATCAGACGGCGGCATTCCTCGGTCGTCACGGTGCCGCCGCCGAGGGAAAGGATGGCGCGGGGGCGGTCGGGGTCACGGAATATCTCCTCAAGGGCCTCACGCTCCATCCGGCGGAAGGCCGCTTCACCATATTCATTGAATATTTCGGTAATATTCTTGCCTTGCTTTTCCTCAATGTAGGTGTCCAGGTCGATCAGACGGTATTCCGGTAGCAGCGTCGCGAGGATCTTTCCGACGCTGCTCTTGCCGCAACCCATGAATCCTATGAGGGAGATGTCTTTCATATTGTCTTGATTGACAGCTGTTTCCTGATGGGTTCCTGACCCGGTGAAAAACTCTTGTTTTATGAATATGTCAGCGCCTAGAACAGCGTCGGCTCGTCGATGTCGGTGATGTCCGGGATGTCGCCTGAACCGAGCAGGGTGGCGGCGCTGGTCTGGGCGTCATCGCCGGCGGTGGTCTCTTTCACATCAGGAATGTCCTGAATCTCAGGGGTGTCGGAGTCTTGATCCATTGGCTCGATGATGTCCAGCGGCTCGTCATCGATGTCGTCCTCCGGCTTGTGGAGAGGCTCGATGAACCTTACCTCCTTGAGATCGTATTGGTGGCACTTTTTACCCTTGGCTGAATAACCCTTCTTTGCGATGTACTCCTCAGCGTCAACGTTCTCAGGGTCACGATGCTCGTACTTTCCTCCGAAAATCACCTGGAACTGAGGATGCTTGTCCTCGGACAGGGCCACGAGGTAGGACTTTGAACCCGGAGCGATGAACGACAGCGGAGTGTTGTCGCTGAGGATGAAACTGAACCTCTTGACGTAGAAGGCTTTGGCGGCTCCGTCGTAGTAGAGGGCGGTGTAGGTCTTGTTCGGGTCGAACTTCTCTATGCTGATGACATCGCCCTGATAGCGGTTCGAGACATCGAACGAGGTCGTGTAGAATGTGCCGTCCTTGAAGATGGCCAGAACCTTGTCCTCCGGGCCGAACTCACCGAGGTACTGCCCTCGCTGCTCGTCGTTAAGCTTCTGGATGTCAGCGTCGTACCAGATGTCCTTTCCGCCGATCGTGGAGACACCCTTGGATTTAAGCTGGATCCGCGCGATAGGGTTCTTGGACACCAGGTTGCCCCTGGAGGCCTTGCCCTTGATCGCAAGGGTGGAGAAATCATATTCCATCTGCGTCTTTTTCAGCTTCGGACGCGGACGCAGGTATATTCGTACAGATTCAGCCTCGCCGTTGTGGTTGACGCTGAACCAGAGGATCTTGGATCCTTCCTCGCCGGTTGTGATGTCGTAGTCCTTGTCCCTCGTGACGCTGGTGATCGCGAACCTCTTGGCGTAGGAGACGCTGCTCTTGCCTTCGCGGTAGATGACGTTGTAGATGGTTCTGCCATCGCCTCTGTTGAACACTCCGACGTAGAGCAAGTCCTTCCAGAAGAAGGCCTTGTCCGTGACCTTGGTGATGCGGTACTTGCCGTCCTTGCCGATCACGATGACCTCCGAGAGGTCGGAGCAGTCGCAGACATAGACACCGTTGTCGTCCTTCTTCATGTTGATGCCCACGAAACCCTCCTCGTAGTTGGCGTAGAGCTTGGCGTTGTTGCTGACCACCTTGGTGACGGCGATGCTCTCGAAGGCGGTGATCTCGGTCTGGCGGACGAAAGGCTTGCCGTATTTGGCCCCCAGCATCCGGAACCAGTCGATAGTGTACCGGGTGATGTTCTCGATGTTGTCCTTGACGGTCTGCATCTCCGCCTCGATGGCGGCGATCTTCTCGTCGATGGCCTTGGTGTCGAACTTGGAGATCTTGCGGACAGGCTTCTCGACAAGTTTCTCGATGTCCTCCATCAGGATCTCGCGGCGGAGAATGTCCTGATAGGTCTTCATCTCGGCGAACACATCCTCCAGCTGTCGCTCCCAGCTGCTCTGGTTCTGCTCCAGTATCTTGTAGACCTTGTTCTCGAAGAATATCCTTTCGAGGGAGGTGTAGTGCCACTGGTCCTCAAGCTCCGCGAGCCTGATCTCCAGCTGCCACTTGAGAAGATCTCTCGTGTGGTTCGTGTCGTAGATCAGGATGTCCTTGACCGAGAGGAACTGAGGCTTGTTGTCCATGATGACGCAGGCGTTCGGGGCGATGTTGCACTCGCAGTCCGTGAACGCGTAGAGGGCGTCGATGGTCTTGTCCGGGGACACGTCGTTCGGAAGATGGATGAGGATCTCGACCTTCTCCGTGGTCATGTCCTCAATCTTCTTGATCTTGATCTTGCCCTTGTCCTTGGCCTTCAGGATGGAGTCGATGAGGACGTGGGATGTCTTTCCGTAGGGGATCTCGGTCACCGCGACGGTGTTCTTGTCGATTTTCTCGATCCTGGCGCGCACCTTCACGCTTCCGCCCCTCGCTCCGTCCTTGTAGTTGCTGCAGTCCGCCGAGCCGCCGGTAGGGAAGTCCGGGTAGATCGTGAAGTCCTCGCCCTGGAGAATCTTGATCGATGCGTCGATCAGCTCGTTGAAGTTGTGCGGCAGAATCTTGGAGGCCATGCCGACGGCGATTCCCTCGGTACCCTGTGCGAGAAGCAGCGGGAAGCGTACCGGCAGTTCGGTCGGCTCCTGGTTGCGCCCGTCGTAGGATGTCATCCAATTGGTGATCTTCGGATCGAAGACGACCTCCTTGGCGAACTTGCTCAGACGGGCCTCGATGTAACGGGGAGCCGCGTTGCTGTCGCCGGTCAGAATGTTACCCCAGTTACCCTGGCAGTCGATCAGAAGTCCTTTCTGGCCAAGCTGCACAAGGGCTCCGAGAATGGACTGGTCGCCGTGAGGGTGGTACTGCATCGCCTGGCCGACGATGTTTGCAACCTTGGTGTAGCTACCGTCATCCATCCTGAACATCGCGTGCAGCACACGCCTCTGTACCGGCTTCAGTCCGTCAACGATGTGAGGCACAGCCCTTTGTAGAATGACGTAGGAGGAATAGTCCAGGAACCAGTCCTTGAACATTCCAGAAAGCTTATACTTCTTGCTGTCGGAACTCAGCAACTTGTCGTATTTTCCTGAAGATTTAGCCGTTGTCTCGTCGATCGGCGCCTCGTTCAGTTCCTCGTCCCCGCTGCCTCCCTCCGGAGTCTCTATGTCATCCCACTCGTCGTGTGCCATGCTATGATATTCCTTTAATTATTATTCCTCGTAGCCGTACCTGCGGAGTTCCTTGCGGTTCTCCCTCCAGTCCGGATTGACTTTCACGAACAGCTGAAGGAAGACTTTTTTCTGGAAGAAGTCCTCCATCTCCAGCCTGGCCTCCATGCCGGTCTTCTTGAGAGCCGCCCCGCCCTTGCCGATGATGATGCCCTTCTGGGAGTCACGCATCACGTTGATGACGGCGCTGATCTCGTACCTGTCCCTACCTTCCTTGAAGGCCTCCACAACCACCTCGCAGCTGTACGGAACCTCCTGGCTGTAGTTCTCCAGGATCTTCTCCCTGATGATCTCGGAGGCGAAGAAACGAAGGTTCCTGTCGGTGAACTGATCCTTGTCGAACCACGGCGGGGCGACAGGAAGCCTGCTCATCACGGCGTTCAGCACACTCTCAAGGTTGAACCTCTCCTTGGCCGACACCGGAATGACCAGCGCGCCCGGAATCTGCTCCTGCCAGTAGGCGATCAGGTCGGTCACCTTCTTCTGCTCGCTGATGTCGATCTTGTTGATCACGACCACCACAGGGCAGTCCAGTTTCTGGAGTTTCTGAATATATTCACTGTTCTTGTCGCTCTTTTCAACCACGTCCGTCACGTAGAGGATGATGTCGGCGTCGCCGATGGCGGCGTCCACGAACCTCATCATGTCCTCCTGCAGACGGTAGTTCGGCTTGAGCATGCCGGGAGTGTCCGAGTAGACGATCTGGCAGTCGTCGGTGTTGACGATGCCCATGATCCTGTGCCTGGTGGTCTGCGCCTTCGCCGTGACGATGGACAGTTTCTCTCCTACCAGGGCATTCATAAGCGTGGATTTGCCAACATTCGGATTACCGATGATGTTGACAAATCCAGCTCTGTGTTCAGTGTGTTTGTCCGGACTAGACATAGGCCCCCATCTTGAGGACATTGACCTCGCCCTCGCTGAGGTATCTCCACTCGCCCTTCTTGAGGCCCTTCTTCGTGAGGCCGGCGAAGTAGACCCTGTCGAGAGCCTTCACGTCGTAACCCAGTGATTCAAAGATCCTTCTTACGATCCTGTTCTTGCCGGAGTGGATCTCGATGCCGAGACGTCTGTGGTCCTCGGCGTCGATATATTCAAGCTCATCGGCCTTGATGTTGCCGTCGTTGAGGTCAAGTCCCACCGTGAGGATCTTCTCCTTGTCGGCCTCCTCAAGCGGTTTGTCGAGGATGACCTGGTAGATTTTCTTCTTGTTGTAGGAAGGGTGGGTGAGCTGCTCGGCGATCTCGCCGTCGTTGGTGAACATCAGCACACCGGTGGTGTTCTTGTCGAGCCTTCCGACAGGGAACACCCTCAGTTTGCATCCCCTGAGAAGATCCATGACGGTCTTCTCGGCGTGAGGGTCGCTGGCGCTGGTGACAAAGCCCTTCGGCTTGTTCATCACGATGTAGACCTTCTCCTCGCCCTTGAGCCTCTCGCCATTGAAGCGGACATCGTCGTTGAGGACGTTGACCTTCGTTCCAAGCTCGGTCACAACCTCTCCGTTGACGGTCACGACACCGGCCTGGATGAAGTTGTCAGCCTCGCGGCGTGAGCACACTCCGGAATTGGCGATGTACTTGTTCAGACGTATCTCTTCCTTGATAGGTGTAGGAACGTTGTCGTTGTCGGAAAAAGCCGCGTCAACCTGTGGCTTCCTTGAAAGCATCTGGTTGATTCCGGCCTCGTCAGCCTCGGTGAAATGCGGCTCGTCCTTGCGTCCGAACTTCTTCGGACCCTGGTGGCCGGCGCCTCTGCCGGCTGAGAAACCTCCCTGCTTAGGGCCGAATCCGTGGCCGCCGGCCGGTTTCCTTGAATATGACGGCCTTCTCTCGCCGCCTTCCTGGCTGCTGCCGTAACTTCTTCTCTGTCCGTAGGATGGACGACCCTCGCCGAATGAAGGACGGCTCTGTCCATAGGATGATCTTCTCTCCTCTCCACCTTCGGCGTTGTTGCCATAGCTTCTGCGCTGTCCGTAAGACGGCCTGTCCCCGTATGACGGGCGACCCTCACCAAAGGAAGGACGGCCATAGGATGACCTTCTCTCGCCTCCGTCATAGCTGTTGTTGCCGTAGCTTCTGCGCTGTCCGTAGGACGGTCTGTCGCCGTAGGACGGACGGCTCTGTCCGTAGGATGAAGTTCTTCTCTCACCGCCATCGGCATTCTCTCCGTAGCTTCTGCGCTGGCCATAGCCACCGCTGCGGTCTCCATAGCTTCTGCGGTCTGATGAATATCCTCCTCTTCCGCTACCGCCGCGACTCTGATAGCCACCGCGCTGGCCGTAGCCGCCGCTGTGATTGTCGCTGGAGTAACTCCTGTGACTGTCGAAAGACTTGTACTCTCCGTCAGCGGAGGATGAAGCGGCAGGCGCTACCTTCCTTCTCGGCCTTAGTTTCCTGCCTTCTGATGAATAACCTGTCTTTGATCCTTCAGAAGCGTAATCCCTACGCTCCTCGTGGTTTTCTTGACCACCATTGAAATTTTCTTCCATAATGTTTGTGGCTCACGCCATTAATTAAAAATAAATAAGTAAAAAGTTTTTCTATTGTAATTTGAAAACGTATGTTATCGTTCCTTGCTGGAGCGCCGGTGCGTCAGCGCTCTGGTTGAAGTGTGTCTGCAAGGCCGCGGCCCTTGCAGCCGCCCAGAGTTTGGAGTTGTTCACTGTCGTTCCCTGTCCTCCAGGGACGGCCTTTGTCACATTGCCGTAGTTGTCAACCCAGATGTCCACCACGACGGTGCCGTAGTCCTGCTCTGAATATGCCGGCCTTGGAATCGCTCCGAGCGTGTTCCTTCCTTTCAGCCTCGCGTTAGGTGTCCCTTCGGCCTTCCCGCTGGATGTGTTCCCCTTTGAATGTCCGGCCTTAAACTCGTTCTTCGGGTCGGAAGCACCGTGAGGCGCGTTCGAGGAGTCCTTCTTGCTCATCCCCGGGAAGAGGGCGTTCTTGTTGATCTCCTCTTTCTGGACAGGTGTCTCCACATCGCCGAAATCGTCCGGCTTAGCCTCGGCGGTCTTGTTCGCCTTCTCGGACCGGTGAGGCGACTCGCTTTTTTGTATCAGCTCCACCGGCTTGGTCTTGTCGATCTCCTCGGCCTGTGGCTGCCGTCCTCTGTTCTGTCTCCTGACAGGCTGCGGCTCGTCCTCGCTGAAATCCACGAGAAATGTCTGCTCTTGTGGCGGAGGGTAGATGTACTTCATCCCCGTGAACACGCATAGCAGGCAGGCAAGCACATGAACCGTGACCGTGAGAACGATCCCGGTCACCGTGGAGACCTTGGCCTCTTTCTGTCTGTCACGAAGGTACGGTTTCATCATTCCGGCTGCGTGGCTAGGATTACCTTGTAGTGGTTACGCTTCGCGATGTTCATCAGCGAAACCACCTCCTTGATCGGCACGCTCTCGTCAGAGTAGATGGAGAATGTCGGATCCTCTTCTGTCTGAAGCAGATCGACCAGGTCGTCCTCCAGCTCGGAGTACTGCACCGGGGTCTCGCTTCCGTTCAGGTGGTAGGTGTAGGTGTCGTCGCCCCAATCCTTGATCGAGACGGTGACGGTAGGCTTGGCTGAGACCTGCCCCGTGCTCTTGGGGAGCAGGAGCTTCAGCGCGTTCGGATTGACCAGTGTCGAGGTGATCAGAAAGAAGATCAGCAGCAGGAACACCAAGTCAGTCATCGAAGACATCGCTGTGTCCGACAAGACCTTTGTGGTTCTCTTGAATGCCATGGACTATCTCTCCTCCCCGTTGTCTGCAGGCTCGTGCAGAAGATCCATGAAGTCGATGGTCGCGTTCTCCATCATGAACATAAGGTTGGAGATCTGGGCGACCAGATAGTTGTAGCCGAAGTAGGCGAGAATACCGACGATAAGACCGCCGACAGTGGTGATCATCGCGGTGTAGATGCCGCTTGACAGCAGCGTGATGTCGATGTTGTTGCCGGCGTTGGCCATGTTGAAGAAGGCCTGCACCATGCCGAGCACGGTTCCGAGGAATCCGATCATCGGCGCTCCACCGGCGATGGTGGCGAGCATCGGAAGACCCTTCTCAAGCCTTGCGATCTCTACGTTGCCCATGTTCTCGACGGAAGTCTGGATGTCAGCGAGAGGCCTGCCGATGCGCTCGATTCCCTTCTCCACGAGGCGGGCCACCGGGGAGTCGTACTTCTGGCAAAGCGAGACAGCCGACTTCACCTTTCCTTCATGAATATAGTCGCGGATGTCCCTCATGAAGTTTTTGTCGACCTGTCCAGACTTGTGGATCATCCACCATTTCTTTCCGAATATGTAGATGGCGATCACTGACAGTATCGCCAGTACGATCATCAGCCAGCCACCCTTTGTGGCCATCTCGATAAGGGAAAACGACTGCTCGACCTGCTGTGGAGCAAGATCGGCAACAGGTGCGGCTGCCTGTGCCATTTCATCAGCCATCCCGGCTGCCGCTGAATCCAGGCCAACGGCCTGCAAAACTTGGAACAACATAATTATTACGTACGTTTTTATTGTTTTCAAAATCTCAGGCGTGCCTAACTGCACATTTCACGCCACTAAACCACAAAGGTACGCAAAAATATTCAATACTCGTGACAAAAAGTGCAGTGTCTCAAGTCGCGGATCAGTCGATGCGGAACGCTTCGATCTCTTTGTTGAGGGTGTCCAGGATCTCCATCTTGGTGTTCAGGAGGTCGTCGGAGATGTCAACCTTGTAGTAGTGAGGGTTGATCAGGCGTCGTTCGGATGGGCTGAAGTGCGAGAGGACGTTGTTGTAGAAGGCTTTCTTCTCCGTCAGCGTGTGGCTTCCGGCGCAGATCCCGCCGTTTCTTATGACCTGATGCTGAAGGGCTCTCCAGGAATATTCACCGGCCTGGAAGATCTTGTACTTGTAGCGGTCCTGCTCGTCGTAGATCGTGAAGGTCTCGCCGGATTCGATTCTTCGGGAGAGGGTGTCCCCGCGCAGACAGGTGACGTCGGCTTTGTAGATCTCGCCGAGATCCGGGTCTTTCTTCGTGATTCTGTAGGTGATCTGGAAGCCTGGGTTGATCAGTTTGATCCTGTCCTCGGAGCGCTTCAGAACCGGCTGGCCGTCGATCTGGACCAGTTTGTAGACGTTGCCGAAGCAAGGGGCGGCCTTGCTTGTGGCGATCGCGTCACCGACACCGTAGCAGTCAATGCGCGCCCCCTGGCGCTCAAGATCCGAGATGAGATACTCGTCAAGAGAGTTGGTGGCGAAGATCTTGCAGCCCGTAAGTCCGTGGTTGTCAAGGATCCTGCGGACTTTGACGGAGAGGTAGGCGAGGTCGCCGCTGTCGAGTCGCACGCCGTAGCCGTAGGGATATTCATTGTCGATGCCGCATTCCTTGAAGGAGCGGATGGCGTTGAGGATTCCGCATTTGAGGGTGTCGTAGGTGTCGATCAGGAGGATCAGGTTCTCGCCATGATGGGTGTTGATGTAGTCTTTGAAGGCCTTGTGCTCGCCTTCGACCGTGCTGCCGTAGGCGGTGACGAAGCTGTGGGCCATCGTGCCTGTGGAAGGGACTCCGTTAAGGACTCCGGTGAGGATGTTGGAGGTGCTGGCGCAGCCGGCGATGATGGCCGCCTTGGCTCCGTAGGTGGCAGCCCACGGGCCGTGCGCCCTTCGGGATCCGAATTCGCTGACCGGGCGGTTGGTGGCGCGGCAGACCCTTGAGGCCTTGGTCGCCACAGCCATCTGATGGTTCATGATGCAGAGGAGCGGAGTCTCCAGAATCTGTGCTTCGATCAGCGGAGCCTCCACCGTGATGATCGGCTGGTTGGGGAAGGCGATCTCGCCCTCGCGCATCGCGTAGACGTTGCCGGTGAACTTCAAGGTGGAGAGGTACTGGCGGAATCCGGCATATTCCTCTCCAGGGAGAAACCTTTCGTAGAATTCCGGTTCCGCCTTGCCGAGGTTCATGATGCATTCGATGGCTTCCTGTGTGCCGCTCACCACAGCCCAGTTGTTGTTCTCCGGTGCTTTTCTGTAGAACATGTTGAAGACCGCGATGGTGTCCTTCCTGCCGGTTTCGTAGAAGGATTTGCCCATCGTGTACTGGTACTTGTCTGAGCAGTAGGCGAAGTCTTTGATGTCGATTCCGTTGTTTGATTCCATTTCCTATGTGTTTTGGCCGTGGCCTTTTGTTGTCTGTTGTGGTGGTTATTGCCTGCCGTGGCGGATGCCGTCCTCCTCAAGAACGATGTCGAGGATCCGTTTGGCGGAGGTGTTGTTGCCTGAGGTGACAAGCTCGATGCGAGGTTCGCTTGGAGCGCTGCCCTTTCCGGTCGCCGGGCCAGCCGGTGTGGCCGCCTCTGAAAGCGGCAGCCCTTCCTCTCTCATCACATCGACGAGGTGCCTTGCCACCGCCGGCGCCGGATCGATGATGCGCACGTCCGGCCCCGCTACCCTTTGGATAACGTTTCGGAGGAAAGGGTAGTGCGTGCATCCCAGCACGATTCTGTCCGCCCCTGCGTCCAGAAGCGGCCTGAGGCTTCTCCTGACAGTCTCCTCAGCCACCGGTCCGTCCAGGATCCCTGCCTCGACAAGTTCCACGAATCCTTGCCCGACATGTTCCACGATCCTGACATCGTCTTCGTAGATCCCTTTGGTAGTGAGGTATTTGGATCCCTTGAGCGTGCCTGCCGTGGCCAGCACGCCGATCACGCCGGTCTGCGAGCTCAGCGCCGCCGGTTTGACAGCAGGCTCCATCCCGATGAAGCGGACGGGATATTCATTCCTCAGGGTCGTGATCGCCGCCGCCGTGGCCGTGTTGCATGCCACCACGATGATCCGCGCGCCCCGCGAGAGAAGGAATTCCGTGATCGCCCTGCTGCGATCCTGGATGAACGGCAGCGACTTTTCCCCGTACGGACAGTTGGCGTTGTCGGCGTAGTAGACATAACTTTCCTCCGGAAGAAGCTTTATGATCTCCCGGAGTACGGACAGCCCGCCGGATCCTGAATCGAAAATGCCGATCATCGTCCTCTACATAAATTTAAATCAAAGATACAACAAAGAAATGAAAAATGAATATCTTTGTGAGGTTGTGCCCGGGATGCGGGTGCGGTATTCCTGAAAAATGACGAATATGAGTCCAATGAATATGATAGGGCGCGCGGTTCTGGTGGCTGCGCTGGCGCTGGGACTTCTCGGGTGCGAGAAGACCAAGACTGACAATAACAAAACAGGCGCTCCTTCTCCTGTGATCGCCAAGGCGGACCAGTATGCGATCGATGTGCTTGGGACGTACTATCTCTGGAATGATGAGATTAAGAAGGATCTTGTCAGACTTTCTCCGGACACTTGCCGGATGCCGATGGAGGTCGTGAAGAGCATCCGCTACCACGAGGGCGGCAAGGAGGTTGACAAGTGGACGATGCTTACCGATGACCTGCTGTCGTTCAAGAAATCCATCCAGGGTCAAGGCCTTACCTATGGCTATGATCTACAGCTTGGAAAGTTCAGTGACAGGACCGGAGAGTACTTCCTCGTGGTGAGCTATGTCTGCAAGGACGGGCCTGCCATGAACGCCGGACTGAAGCGCGGCGATGTCATCATAACCCTTGACGGCAAACCTATCACGAAGGACAATGTCTACAACGCCTTCAACACTTACTCGGTCGCCCTGGGCGTGACGAATGTGGAGGGCGACCACATCTCGGGCAAGGTCAGGACTGTCAGGCTCAAGGCGGTGGACATGTACGAGGATCCGATCCTGGTGACGGAGACCTTCGAGTTCGGTGGCAGAAAAGTCGGCTACCTTGTCTATAATGGTTTCGACCTGAAGTCCTCCGAGGTTCTCCCGGAAGTGTTCAAGGAGTTTAAGTCCAAGAATATCGACGAGCTCATCATCGACCTTCGGTACAATGGCGGCGGCTACGCCTTCACGGAGAACATCCTTGCGTCGATGATCGCGCCTCAGACCAATGTCCTGGCCGGGGACGTGTTCCAGACGGAGGTATACAATTCCATTCTGGCGGATGTCTGGAAGCAGCAGGGTGAGGACACGAAATCGCGTTTCTCGACAAGGCACAAGCTGAGCAGCCAGGACATCGAGGTGGATGTTTCCGACGCCAATCCGGGACTTTCCAAGGTCTACGCCATCGTGTCCGGAGGCACAGCCTCGGCCTCGGAGGGCTTGATTGTCGGCCTGATGCCTTACATGGACGTTACGCTGGTCGGTACTCGGACCCACGGGAAGTACTGCGCCGGTATTCTGCTGGCTCCCAAGGACTTCTATACCAGCCGTTACGATTACACCCTGATCAGGGACTGGGGAATGTACGTGATGATCAGCAAGTTCGCTGACTGCAACGGCAACAATGCCTCCATCCCGGACGGCATTCCGGTGGATTTGGAGGCGAAGGACAATCCGTTGGACGGCTACCAGTTGGGAGACGAGAACGAGACGATGCTCCGCGCCGCCCTTCAGGCCGCCGGCAAGACCTATCCTAAGTCCGCGTCTGTGACTCGTTCATATTCAAAGGCCATCGACCTCACCCCTCTTGACCACGGCGCTCCGAGAGGCATCCTCATCAGGACGGATCTTCCGCCATTGCATCGTTAGCCGTGTTTTACTTTTTATGTCTCGCTTTTTGTGTAACTTTGCAGGAATAAATTTAAAATGGAGGGCATTATGATACTAAAGGATCAGATTGAGGCTCTGCATCAGCGGTTGGAGACGTTGGGGAGGTGTCTTTGACATCCCCGGGAAACGTGGGCAGGTAGCCGCATTGCAGAAGAAGACGGAGTCGCCGGACTTTTGGAACGACCCTAAGGCCGCCGAGGTGTTCATGAAGAATCTCAACGGCGTAAAGTCTTGGGTGACAGGATTCGACAAGGCTTCCACCGAGGTGGATGATCTGGATGTTCTGTACGATTTTGCCAAGGAAAGTCTGGGCGGAAGCACCGACGAGACAGTCACCACAGCGGAGACGCAGGAACTTGACGAGTCATATTCAAAGGCGGTTGAGGATGTCGATGCGTTGGAGCTTAGGAATATGTTGGGCGCGGAAGGGGACAACCTTGGAGCCGTGCTGACGATAAATTCCGGAGCGGGCGGCACCGAGGCGAACGACTGGAGTTCGATGCTGATGAGGATGTATATGCGCTGGGGCGAGAGGAACGGTTACAAAGTGACTGTCACTGACCTTCTTGAAGGTGACGAGGCGGGGATAAAGTCGGCTACCATCCAGGTGGAGGGCGACTACGCCTATGGCTACCTCAAGGCTGAGAACGGCGTGCACAGGCTTGTGCGCATCTCCCCGTTCAACGCGCAGGGCAAGCGGCAGACCACATTCTCGTCCGTGTTCGTCTATCCTTTGGTCGATGACACCATCAACATTGAGATAAACCCTTCCGATCTGGAATGGGACACGTTCCGCTCCGGCGGCCACGGAGGCCAGAACGTCAACAAGGTCGAGACCGGCGTGCGGGTGAGGCATATTCCTTCAGGAATAGTCGTGGAGAACACTGAGTCCCGCTTCCAGCAGGACAACAGGCAGAACGCCCTTCGCATCCTGCGTTCGAGGCTCTATGACATTGAACTGAAGAAGCGGCAGGAGAAGCAGGCCGAGATCGAGGGTACCAAGAAGAAGATCGAGTGGGGGTCGCAGATCCGCTCCTACGTCCTGCATCCGTACAAGATGGTCAAGGATCTGCGGACGGGATATTCAACAGCCGACACCCAGGGCGTGCTGGACGGCGACCTGAACGAGTTCATGAAGCGCTACCTGATGCAGGAAGGCTCCGGCGGCGCGACCGCTCCGATTGAGGACATTGACTGATAATCACTAAAATATTTCATTAATATGGCAGAATTCAAATACGCTCCGATGTTCCAGCTGGGACCGGACACAACTGAGTACTACAAGCTGACGAGCGAGGGCGTTTCGCTTGGCGAGTTCGAGGGCCATCCTATTCTCAAGGTGGCTCCTGAGGCTTTGACTATGCTTGCGAACGCCGCTTTCAGGGATGTGAACTTCCTTCTGAGGCCGGCACACAACCAGCAGGTCGCCAAGATCCTGAGCGATCCGGAGGCTTCCGACAATGACAAATACGTGGCTCTGCGCTTCCTGCGCAACGCCGAGGTGTCCGCCAAAGGCAAATTGCCTTTCTGCCAGGACACAGGTACAGCGATTATCCACGGAGAAAAGGGACAGCAGGTCTGGACCGGCTTCGATGACGCCGAGGCTCTCTCGAAGGGCGTTTACAAGACTTACACCGAGGAGAATCTTCGCTACAGCCAGAACGCTCCTCTGGATATGTACAAGGAAATCAACACGAAGTGCAACCTCCCGGCCCAGATCGACATCGAGGCTGAGGAGGGTATGGAATATAAGTTCCTCTGCGTCGTGAAGGGTGGCGGCTCGGCCAACAAGACCTACCTCTATCAGATGACCAAGGCTGTCCTCAATCCTGGCACTCTCGTGCCTTTCCTTGTGGAGAAGATGAAGACTCTTGGAACGGCGGCCTGCCCTCCTTACCACATCGCGTTCGTGATCGGCGGCACATCGGCAGAGAAGAACCTTCTGACTGTAAAGCTGGCGTCAACCCATTACTATGACTCCCTGCCTACGACAGGTGACGAGACCGGACGCGCTTTCCGTGACATCGAGCTGGAGAAACAGGTGCTTGAGGAGGCTTACAAGATCGGTCTCGGAGCACAGTTCGGAGGCAAGTATTTCGCACATGACGTCAGAATCGTCCGTCTGCCTCGCCACGGCGCGAGCTGCCCGATCGGCCTTGGAGTAAGCTGCTCGGCCGACCGCAACATCAAGGCGAAGATCAACAAGGACGGTGTCTGGATCGAGAAACTTGACGATAACCCTACACAGTGGATTCCTGAGTCCCTGCGCCAGGCCGGTGAGGGCGAAGGCGTGGTCGTTGACCTCGACAAGCCTATGAGCGAGATCTGCAAGCTTCTCAGCCAGTACCCTGTCTCCACCCGTCTGAGCCTTAACGGAACCATCATCGTGGCCCGTGACATCGCACACGCCCGCCTTAAGGAAAGACTTGACAGAGGCGAGGATCTACCGCAGTACTTCAAGGATCATCCAGTCTTCTACGCCGGCCCGGCCAAGACTCCGGAAGGAATGGCCTGCGGCTCAATGGGACCTACCACGGCCAACCGTATGGACCCTTACGTTGATCTCTTCCAGGATCACGGCGGCAGTATGATCATGATCGCCAAGGGCAACCGTACCCAGGTCGTCACCGATGCCTGCAAGAAGCACGGTGGATTCTACCTCGGCTCGATCGGCGGCCCTGCGGCTGTCCTCTCCTACGAGAGCATCAAGAGCATCGAGTGCGTGGAGTATCCTGACCTCGGCATGGAGGCCATCTGGAAGATCCGTGTGGAGAACTTCCCTGCCTTCATCCTTGTGGACGACAAGGGCAACGACTTCTTCAAGCAGTTAGGCCTGTAAGGCGATAGTTTGGTAATATGTTGCCGCATCTTCGCAAAACCTGCGGCAACATTATTTTTTTGTATATTCAAAAAGATTCATAATGAGGAATATTCTTACTTTGGCGATTGCGGTCGTGCTGCCTGTGCTTATGGCGGCGCAACCGCAGTCATCCTTTAGGTTGGACTGGGCGGCGACCGGCTCGCACTGTGTCATCGGAGGCGGCCCGTCTCTGGAGTTTCAGAAAAAGGCCTTCAACCATGTCGCATGGCGTGGGGAGAAGGTGTTCGCGCAGGCCGTAGTGTCATCGGAGGAGGAGTTGAAGGATGTACGGCTGTCAGTCTCTGACCTGCGTAACGGCAAGTCTCTGATCGGGGCGGAGAACATCCGTCTACAATTCGTCAGCTACGTTGTCTCCGACTTGCTCGACACGACCAAGTACGGCCAGTGCGGCTCCCGCGAGGACAAGTCCAAGTGGGGGGAAGTGCTTGTGGCCGACGTGCTTGACATCAATGATTCCATGACGGTTCCGGCTGGACGAAAGCAGCCGGTCTGGATGACCGTGAGCGTTCCTTCGGATGCGAGGCCGGGAAAATATTCAGGAAAACTGACAGTCACGTCCTCCAATGCCAAGGCCCGCAGCCTCAATGTGGAACTGACCGTGGCTGATCATGTCCTGCCGCCGGCCCGTGACTGGGCTTTCCATCTGGATCTGTGGCAGAATCCATATTCAGTGGCGCGCTACGAAAACGTTCCCCTTTGGAGCGAGGCTCATTTCGAGGCCATGCGTCCGGTGATGAGGATGCTCGCCGAAGCCGGTCAGAAATCCGTCACCGCCACCATCATGAGCCGTCCGTGGAACGGTCAGACCGAGGACGCGTTCGGCTCGATGGTCACCAAGATCCGCCGCATCGACGGTACCTGGCTCTACGACTACACCATCTTCGACCGCTGGGTGGAATTCATGTTCTCCCTCGGCATCGACAGGCAGATCAACTGCTACTCAATGATTCCGTGGGCGTTGCAGTTCGACTACATCGACCAGGCTACATCTTCGCCGGCGACCTTCCAGGCCGCTCCCGGAAGTGAGGAGTACAATGAATATTGGGGGGCTTTCATCGCAGACTTCGCCCGGCATCTCAAGGCGAAAGGCTGGTTTGAAAAGACCATGATCGCGATGGATGAGCGTCCGTTGGAGTCGATGCAGGCTGTCCTTGGCCTTATCCGAAAGGTCGAGCCGGCTTTCAAGATCTCTCTCGCAGGAAACTATCACGAGCCGGTGATTTATGACATTGTCGATTTTAGCGAGACTTTTTCCGGCAAGCAGGAATTCCCTGAGTCCGCCAAGGCCAAAAGAAAGGAACTTGGCCTGACCACGACCTTCTACACCTGCTGCGCCGAGGCTCATCCGAACATGTTCGTGATCTCGAATCCTGACGAGGCCGCCTGGCTTGGCTGGTTCGCCCAGGCCGAGGGTTACGACGGCTATCTCCGCTGGGCCTACAACAGCTGGACCCTTGATCCGCTCACCGATGCCCGTTTCCGCACCTGGCCCGCCGGAGACTGTTTCGTGGTTTACCCTGGAGGCCGCGGCAGCGTCCGTTTCTCCAAACTGGTCGAAGGCATCCAGGACTTCGAGAAAGTCCGCATCCTCCGCTCCCGCTGGCAGGAGACCGGGAACGAGGCAAAACTCGGTCAGTTGACCGGAATCCTCAAGTCCTTCACCTCCGAGACAGTCCTCGCCGAAGGCCCGGCCAAAGCCCTCGCCGCCGCCAAGTCCTTCCTCGACAGGCAGTAGGATAGGGATCCCCGTGTTCAGAAGTGGCCGACTTCTCCACGGAAAGGGCTATTCGGTGGACAAACCGAGGGGAAAAACCAATTTGTCCACCGAATAGCCTTTTTCGGTGGACAAACTTTAATACTTCGGGTTGTTGCCCGGCGGTCGTGCCGTGTTTCTTTTCAGCGGCTCTCGGTTGTAGTCCGGCGACCGTGCCGGATGTCTACTTGACCTTGATGGAGTTGAGGAGGTCGAGTTTGCCGGTGTCTACCAGATGGATGATCAGCTCGCCGAAGAGGGTGTTCTGCCAGGCGAACCAGGCGCGGGTGAACTTGCTTGCGTCATCCTTATAGAAGGATTCGTGCATGAAGCCGGTGCCGGCGTCGGTCTTCATCAGGGTCTCCACGCACCATTTGATCTCCTTGTCATCCTGCGATGTAAAGGCCTTCATCATGATGCTCATTGGCCAGATGTAGTCGTAGCCGATGTGCGGGCCGCCGATTCCCTCGCCGGCCTTGCCTTTGAAGAAATACGGATTATCCTCGCTCCAGACAAACCTGCGGGTGTTCTGGTAGATCGGATCGTTGATGTCAATGTCTCCGAGATAGGCCATTGCCAGGAGGCTCGGAACGTTGGAGTCATCCATCAGGAGCCTGTTGCCGAAACCATCCACCTCGAAGGCGAAGATCTTGCCGTACTTGGGGTGGTCCACGACGGCATATTCATAAAGAGCCTTCTCCACTTCGGCGGCGAGGTCGAGGCATTCATTCGCGAGTTTCTTGTTGTGATTAACATCCGTGAGGATCTCGGCAGCCTTGCGCAAAGAGGTGACAGCAAAGAAGTTGGATGGAACGAGGAACTCGAAGATCGTGGCGTCGTCGGACGGACGGAAAGCTGAGGCGATCAGGCCTACAGGCTTGACAGGGTTGCCGCGGCCGTCATTGGACTTGGTGTCGAACTGGCGGTCGGTCTTGCGGGCGAACCGGTAAGGGCCCGGGCCGTCCTTGCGCTGCTGCTCCTTGAAGGTCTTGAGAGTGGCCTGGATGGACTTGAGCCATGTCTCGCCGAACACGGAATCGTCGCCGGTCACCTTCCAGTACTGGTAGGCCAGGCGGATAGGGTAGCAGTGCGAGTCGATCTCCCATTTGCGTTCGTGGTCGTAAGGGTTCATGTCGGTGAGGTCCGAATCCCACTCGCTGCCCGTCGGGCCGTCGTTGAAGGCGTTGGCGTAAGGGTCGATGCAGATCAGGGAGAACTGGCAGTTGATCACGCCGGCGAGCATATTCCTAAGATGCTCGTCCTCATTGGCAAGCTGGATGTAAGGCCAGACCTGCGCTCCGGAGTCCCTCAGCCACATGGCGTGGATGTCGCCGGTGTAGACGAATGTCCTGAAGTTGCCGTCTTCGTCCTTGCCGAAGTGGACAGTGGTGTCCAGTGTGTTCGGGTAGCAGTTGGCGAACATCCAGGCGAGGCGTGGGTTCGTCAGTATGCCCTGCATCTGTGTGATCTTGCTCTCGACTGCCTCGGAGCGGAAAAGCCGTTTCTCGGGGGCCGGACGCTGTGACTCATAGTCTTTTCCATGCGCCATCGCGCCGCTGAGCAAAAGAATGGCCGAAGCCAGAAGTAGTGTGCGTTTCATAATTTATTTTTCATTAGTGTATGAATATGGTCGGTCCTCCTTTGCGGTTCCTCTCACCGTGTCAGGCTCGGACCCTACAAGATAAACAATATTCGCTCCTTCTGCAAGGTCTTCATGGCGGAAATAGTTCCGGCTCCACTCTTTCCCGTTGATTCTCACGCCTTTGACGTAGAAGTTGTCTTTGGAACTCTCCGGTGCTTCAAGCGAGATGACGCTTCCGTCAGGCCGGGTGATGACCGCTTTCCTGAACAGAGGTGTCCCGATGGCATATTCATTGGACCCCGGGCAGACAGGGTAGAATCCGAGGGCGGAGAAGACGTACCAGGCGGATGTCTGGCCGTTGTCCTCGTCGCCGCAGTAGCCGTCGAAGTTTGAGTTATAGAACTTGTCCATCACCTCGCGGATCCGCTGCTGCGCCTTCCAAGGCTGGCCGCACCAGTCGTAGAGGTAGAGCATGTGCTGGATCGGCTGGTTGCCGTGGGCGTAGTTTCCCATGTTCATCACCTGCATCTCCCTGATCTCGTGGATAGGGAAGCCGTAGTAGCTGTCGTCGAAGAGCGGAGGAATTGTGAATATGCTGTCGAGCATCCCGGCGAAGACCTCGTCCCCTCCCATCAGGTCGATCAGGCCTTGCGGGTCGTGGAACACCGACCAGGTGTAGTGCAGACTGTTGCCTTCCGTGAAGTTACCGCCCCATTTTAGAGGGCTGAACGGCCTCTCGAACGAGCCGTCGGCCTTCTTTCCGACCATCAACTTGTACTCCGGATCGTAGAGGTTCTTGTAATTGAGCGCGGCCTTGGCGTAGGGAGCGAGTTCCTCCTCGCCGCATCCCAGGGCCTTGCCGAATTGGTAGATGCACCAGTCGTCGTAGGAATATTCAAGCGTCCTGGCGGCGTTCTCGTTGATGCCTACGTCGCAAGGGACATAGCCGAGGCTGTCGTAATATTCCCAGCCGAGTCTGCCTGTCGAACTGACCTCCGGATGGACGGCGTGGGCTCCGTGGGTGACGGCCTTCCAAAGCTCGTCGGTGTCATAGCCGCGCAGCCCCTTGATCCAGGCGTCGGCGACCACTGATGCTGAATTGTTTCCGACCATACATCCCCTGTGTCCCGGGCTGGACCATTCCGGCAGGAATCCGCTCTCTTTCCACGTGTTCACCAGCCCTTCCTGCATCTTCACGCTCTCGTCCGGATAGACGAGGTTCAGCAGCGGGAAAAGACATCTGAATGTGTCCCAGAAGCCGGTGTCGGCGAACAGATAGCCCTTGTGCACGGCTCCGTCGTAAGGGCTGTAGTGGACGCGCTCGCCGTCGGCGTTGATCTCTGACAGGTCACGAGGGAACAGCACCGATCTGTAGAGGCAGGAATAGAATGTCCGAAGATTGTCGAGATTGCCATCCTCCACGGCGATGCGGCCAAGAACCTCGTTCCACCTCGCGCGCCCGGCCTGGGCTATCTCGTCCAACGTTCTGTCGCCCAGTTCTTTGAGATTGATCTCCGCCTGCTCATGGCTGATGAATGAGGAGGCGACCCTGAGGTTGACCTTCTGTCCTTTCGCTGTCTTGAACCCGACCATGGCGATGTGGCCGTCAGTTGTCCGGGTCTCGAACGGTGTGTCTGAGACCACGACGAACCAGTTGCGGAAATTCCCGGCCACGCCGCCGTGGTTCGCTGTCGAATAGCCGGCGATCATATTCCTGTCCGGCAGAACCTCCACGTGTCCGCCGCTGTAGGCGTCCACCACGAGGTACGACATCTCCTTTTCCGGGTAGGTGAGTCTGAACGCCGCCGCCCTCTCGGTAGGTGCGAGTTCGGCTATCACGTCGTGTTCGGCGAGATAGACCTGGTAGTAGTAAGGTTTGACCGTCTCCGCCTTGTGCGAGAACCAGCTCTGCCGTCCTTCCTCGTCGTAAACCGGCCCTGTGGTCACAGGCATGATCGAGAACGAGCCGTAGTCGTTGATCCACGGGCTTGGCTGGTGGGTCTGTTTCAGACCTCTGATCTTGGTCGCTGAATAGGTGTATGTCCAGCCGTCCCCGTTGCGTCCTGTCTGTGGAGTCCAGAAGTTCATTCCCCAAGGCAGGGCGACCGCCGGGTAAGTGTTCCCCGTTGAAAGCTCGTAGGTGGACGCCGTTCCCATCAGCGGATTCACATAGTCCACAGGTGCCTCCATGCCCATCTTTTCCTGCGTCCCGCAAGAGACGAGAGCCAAAAAGGCTGACAAAAATAATGAATATCCTCGCATGCTACTGTTGTGTAATTGTCCGCTAAGTTACTCTATTTTATTTTGTTTTGGAAATATTATAAGCGTGGGAAGGATCTACGGCAGTCTGGTAGTTACCATTTGTACGCCAACATATTCCTCCATTGACTCACCATCGTCCGCGCTATGCCATACCATCGGCGAATATTATTTGAAATTTTTAGTACTTTGTCTTGCAAGGTATTCAAAAATATTTATATCTTTGCATCGTAAAATTAATTGCAAGGCAAGGAAGATGGCCGGCAAGGATTTTTGCTATAGAAGTTAAAATATTCATAATTAGATAGTTGAAAATGAAAAAAGTTGTTAATGTCAGTGTCGGAGGCCGCAGCTTCTCTTTGGATGAGGATGCTTATGCGAGGCTCACCGCTTATTTCGATCACTTCAAGGCGCTTCTTGACAAGGACACCCAGTCCGCGAAAGAGGAGGTCATGACGGATTTGGAGAACCGGATCGCCGAGTTGTTCGATCAGGGGATCGGGGGTGCGTCCTACCGGGTGGTCAACCTCGACCTTGTCACCAGGGTCGTCGAGCAGCTCGGGATGCCGGACGGGTCGAAGGAGCCGGAGACTTTTACTTCGGATAAGGCTTCCGAAGAGCGTGAGGAGGCGAGGACTTCTGATAATCCTCAGAACGGAGGCCCGGATTTCACTTACAGCGGAGGCAGCGGGACGGCCAAAAGGCGGCTCTTCCGCGATCTGGACAACAAGGTGATCGGTGGAGTCTGCGCCGGCCTGGCGGCATTCCTCAATGTGGATCTCACCGTGGTAAGAATCGTCACTCTGCTCACCCTGTTGCTTTACGGTACCGGATTCCTGGTTTATCTTGTCCTGTGGATTGTGGTTCCGGTCGCGAAGACACCGGCGGACAAGTGCATGATGAGGGGCTTTGAGCCTACGGCGGAGAACATGGCGAGATTCAGCGGCCAAAGGAGGAACGGCTATGGAAAATAGTGTTGACAATGTCCGTTCCCAGATGCGGAAAGGGGTGCTGGAATATTGCATCCTGTGCATTCTGAACCGTAAGGAGGCCTACGCTTCTTCGATTCTGGAGGATTTGAAATCCGCGAATATGATAGTGGTGGAAGGCACGCTCTATCCGCTCCTGATACGTCAGAAGAACCAGGGTCTGCTTTCCTACCGCTGGGAGGAGTCCACGCAGGGGCCTCCACGGAAATATTACTGCATCACCGAGAAAGGCCGCGCGCAGCTTCGCGAGATGGATCTGGCGTGGCAGGAGATAGTCGAGACAATCAAAACCATAAAGCAATGAATATGAGAGTGTGGCGTCATCCCGCCGCACCTTGTCAAAACAAATGTGAAATATGAAGCAAGTTGAATATGTCAGCATAGGCGGCTATGTGTTCTCTTTTGAGGACGACGCGTGCGCTTCCGCCAAGGAATATCTTGCCCAACTCGAATCGTTCTATTCCGGCAAGGAAAGCGGAGCGGAGGTGATGGAAGGGATCGAGGAGAGGATGGCTGAGCTCCTGATCGAGAAGAGTGGCCAAGGTGGCGTGGTGAGTCAGCGGATGGTCTCGGACGTGATCGCTGTCCTTGGCCGTCCGGAAGCGATAGAAGAGGATCCTGACGCGCCGGGTGATCCTTCCGGCGCTGGTCACTCCTCTCCGGAATCCGGGCCTGTCGAGGCGTCGGGCCGTTCCTCCAGGAACACTGCCGGAACCGGAGCCAAGCCTCGCCGCCGTCTCTACCGCGACCCTGCCAACGGGAAGCTGGCCGGTGTCTGCAGCGGCCTGGGAACGTTCTTCAATTTCGACCCGTCCCTGTTCCGCATCCTTTTCGTTGTCTTTACATTGATCGGCTTCCTGGATTTCAGGCTGTTCTGGCCGTTTGAGCCGTGGATCCACATCTCGGCGCCGATTGTCTATCTTGTACTTTGGCTTTGTATGCCGGCAGTCAAGACCGTCCGGCAAAGAGACGAGCTTCACGGACGCAAGGGCACAGTCGATGACATCAGCGAGAGGGTTCTCAACACGCCGAAAGAGGAGTGCAAAGTAATTGACCCGGAGTCGTGGAAAAATGTGCGGCGAATATTCTCGTTGATATTCGGAGTCTTCTTCCTGCTTGCCGGAGTCGCCGGCATCGCATTCCTCTGTTCGTTCTGGTGGGGAGCGGAAGTTCTTGGCAACAGCTTCTTCTACAATAAGATGATAGAGCGAATCGCAATGGATTCGCCACAGATCATCTCCTTCATCTCCGTTCCGCTCGTGATGATCGCCGCCATCCTTGTGGTAGCCATCCCGCTTTTCATCATGCTCTACGCCGGGGTGATGCTGATCTTCGGCCTCAAGTCCCCGAAATGGCGCCCCGGCCTTGTCATGTTCGTGGTCTGGTTAGTGATCCTGGTCTTCCTGGCCGTCTCCTCTCTCATGACATTCGCCGTAATCGACTGAAACCCATAAGTTTAATATTGATAATGTGAGTCGGACCGGACAACCTGTGAAGGCTGCCTGGCCTGAAGCTTAATAAGCGTTAAAGAATAAAAGAATAGTTGGAAGTTTTTGTATGATTGCTAAAAACAGAATTTCTTATGGCGAGAGTTGCGGGAATTGCGGTTTTTTGTGTAAGTTTGAAGTTTAGTAACAATTTAGTCAGGAACATGGAGACAGACAATAGGAAACTATACCCGTTGAGATTTGTGGACGAGGGGGCGGATGTGCCTTGGGGACACGTCAGCTATCAGGTGGCGGATCTTGGATTCAAGGATTCGATGGTCGATAACGGCTGGTTCGGGGGCAACACCTTGAGCGAGCTGATGGGGACTTATCTGGAAAGGGTGGTAGGCGACGATGTGTTCGAGTTTTACGGATTGCAGTTCCCTGTGATGGTGAAGGTGATGGATGTCACCGGCTGGCAGCCGCTTCAGATGAACGCGTCGGATGAGATTGCCGCTGAAAGGTACGACTCGTTCGGCAAGACCGCGCTCTGGTACATACTGGAGGCCAGACCTGATTCTGAGCTGATGCTTGGCTTCAACCGCGATGTGGATCCGTCGGAGTTTTACACCAGATGTCAGGAGGGCTCTGTCAGGGAAGTCATGAACATTGTCCGTCCGCGCGCCGGCGAGGCTTTCCTGATCAACCCAGGGACGGTCTTCGCGGCTGGCCCCGGCCTTAGGATAGTAGAGATCGCCGAATGTTCGGAACTAGCTTTCAATCTTCACAACTGGGGCGTGGAGCTACCTGATTCCGAGGAACTTCTGCTTGAGGAAGCCTTTGACCTCATCGATTTCCGGAAACTCGTACCCGAGCCGGTCACCGGAGACAAGCTGGCTTCCTGTCCGGAGTTCATGGTGACAAGGCTTGACCTTAAGGACGGCCTTCACATATTCTCTGATCAGCCGGGCAGTTTCGCGGTCTATTTCTGCGTTTCCGGCGAGGCGGTGATCCAGGTTCCCGTCGAGGATGGGAAAGGAGGGAAGAGCATGGAGTCCTACACGTTGAAGTCCGGACATTCGATCCTTGTGCCGTCCGAGCTTAACGACTTCTGTCTCATGCCGTCAGCCCGGGGAACGGTTCTGCTGGAGGCGCTTGTGGAGAAGCGTCTGATCCGGGATTCCTACACCAATCAAGAGGTCGAGCCTGACTCCATTGAAGAGGTCCAGGCACCGGATCCCCATGTCCGTGAATGGCATAGCTGATTATGGCGGACACTGAGAGAATCGACAAAGTCCTCTGGGCCATCAGGGTTTTCAAGACCAGGACAGAGGCCACTGACGCCTGTAAGGGAGGCAAGGTGAAGATCGGTGGCGTGAATGCCAAACCTTCCAGGATGCTGAAGGTGGGTGAGGTCGTCGAGATCCGCAAAGGTTCCGTGCAGTACTCCTACAGAATCAAGCAGTTGACAGATCACCGCCTCGGTGCGAAACTCGTTCCCGACTATGCCGAGAACCTTACCCCTCAGTCCGAGCTTGACAAACTCAAGGCTCCCGTCGAAACCTTCTTCCTCCGCCGTGATCCCGGTGCCGGCCGTCCGACCAAGAAGGAACGCAGAGCAATGGAGGACGCATGGGACGAGATCGACTACAGCAACGGCCTGGGCGACATTCCGGATGACATCGCCGAACACTTCGGCTTAACCGACGACGACCTGTAGCCGGAGGAACAAAAATTGGAGATACCGCTCCTGCCGATGACGGGAACGCAGATGTTTTTTCCTTGCAGCTCCTCATTGTGAGTTTGACATGAAAGTGCCACTGACCGATGTCCGGTTGGCGGACTTCCCAAAAAACAGGCACCCCTGGGCGCATTGCCCGGGGGTGCCTATAGTTGAATGTCTTTCAAAGGCGATTATTTCTTGCCGAAGAAGCGGGTGTAGAGTCCGTAGAAGCCGGCTCCGTGACGGGCCTCGTCCTTGGCCATCTCGTGAACGGTGTCGTGGATGGCGTCGTAGCCCAACTGCTTGGCCCTTGTGGCGATGGCGAGCTTGCCCTCGCACGCTCCGGCCTCAGCCTGGTAGCGCTTCTCAAGGTTGGTCTTGGTGTCCCACACAACGTCTCCGAGAAGCTCTGCGAACTTTGATGCGTGCTCAGCCTCCTCGAATGCGTACCTCTTGAAGGCCTCGGCGATCTCCGGATAGCCCTCACGCTCGGCCTGGCGGCTCATGGCGAGGTACATGCCCACTTCGCTGCACTCTCCGTTGAAATGATCCTTCAGTCCCTGGAGAACTTCCTGATCCTCTACCTTGCCGTCACCGATGTGGTGCTCGCAGGCCCACTGAGGCTTGCCGTCCTCGTCCTTGATCTCGACAAACTTGCTCGCCGGAGCATGGCACTGTGGACACTCTGCAGGAGGATTCTCGCCTTCGTAAACATAACCGCAAACCAAACATCTAAATTTCTTTTTCATGATAATATCTTTTTAAGTCAAACAAAATTAATGAGTAATGTCATTTCCTATTGCAAAGGTAACACCTTATTTTCAATTTTCAAAATAGAATTATTAAAAATTGGTAAATATTTGAGAAATTTTGAATATTATCGCAGAATGTGCTACATTATGGCACAAAGGGTGCCTATCTTTGACGCAAAAAGAAAAAGTAGTATATTCGTCAAAACAACCGACATGACTCCATTTCTCAAGCAGGTGGCCGATCACTATATGGCGCGGGGCGGGATCTCAGGGACCTGCTTCATTTTTCCCAACAGGCGCAGCCAGGTCTTCTTCACGAAGTACCTCGGCGAGGCCGTGAAGGAGGGCGGAATCCCGATCGTGGCTCCGAAGATGCTGACCATCAACGATTTCTTTTTCAGAATCTCGGGAAGCAAACCCGCGGACAGGGTGACTCTGCTGCTGGAACTCTACGAATGCTACAAGGCCCTGAACCCGAAGCACGAGACTCTGGACGAGTTCATCTTCTGGGGAGACGTGATCCTGGGGGATTACGATGACGTGGACAAGTACCTTGTCGATCCGGTGAGGTTGTTCGCCAACGTGTCGGAGTTCAAGGAGATACAGGATTCATATTCATACCTTACGGAGAATCAGAGGAAGGCGGTCGAGAGTTTCGTCAGCCATTTCCGCAGCGAGGGGCGGCTGACGGTGGATCTGAACTCCGACAACCCGAACGTGAAGGAGCGCTTCCTGCAGATTTGGAATATTCTTTTACCGCTCTACAACAATTTCAGGGGAAGACTGTCCGGCAAGGGACTCGCCTACGAGGGGATGGTCTACCGCGGTCTCGCGGCGCGGCTGGACACGGAATCGGCGGTTGATGTGATGGGCGCCGCCTTCGAAGGGGTTGAGGAGTATGTCTTCGTGGGTCTCAACGCTCTCAACGAGTGCGAGAAAAAGGTCATGCGGCGGATGCGCGACGCCGGGCTGGCGGAGTTCTGCTGGGACTACTCCGGCGCGATGGTGAAGAATCCGCTCAACAAGTCCTCGTTCTTCATGTCGCGGAATGTCAAGGACTTCCCGCAGGCTTTCGAGTTGGATCCAGATGGACTGAAGACTCCGGAGATCGAGGTGATCAGCGTGCCGTCGTCTGTGGGGCAGGCTAAACTGATTCCGTCGGTGGTGAAGGATGAGCGCTGCGCCGTGGTGCTGCCGGACGAGACGTTGCTGATTCCGGTGCTGAACTCCATTCCGGAAGATATCAGGGACATCAATGTCACGATGGGCTATCCTATGAAGAGCAGCGCGTTCTTCGATTTCATGACTTTGGTCTCGGCCATGCAGATGCACCTGAGGCAGAAGGACGGGAAATGGTACTACTACCACAGCCAGGTCTGGTCCCTGTTCTCTTCGGGCATATTCAGAAAAGTCACTTTTGGCGACAAGGCGGTGCGGGACAGGATCAAGAGGATCAAGGAAGACATGAAGTACTACATCCCGCAGGAGGATCTCGCCGGGATTCCGCTCTTCGACCTGTTGTTCAGGCCGGCGGTGACGGATCCGAAATCGACTTCCGGGGAGCAGATCCGTGCTTTCGCTGACTATCAGAAGACTCTTGTCAAGGGACTCGCCCCGAGATTGGCGGAGGATTCGTCCATGGCAATCGAGCTGGAGTTCGCCAAGGCGGCCTACAGCGCTGTCAGCCAGCTCCAGGCGGTCGGTCTTGAGATCCTGCCGATGACTTATGTCAGGCTTCTGGACCAGTTGCTCGCTCCTGTCTCGATCCCTTTCAACGGAGAGCCGCTGAAAGGTCTTCAGATCATGGGACCGCTGGAGACAAGGGCCTTGGACTTCAGCCAGGTGATGATCCTGTCATGCAATGAGGGCATGTTTCCGCGGCGGAGCGTCAGCTCGTCCTTCATCCCGCCGGAGCTGCGAAAGGGCTTCGGCCTGCCTACCTACGAGTTCCAGGACGCGGTCTGGGCGTACTATTTCTACAGGCTGATCCAGAGGACGGAGAAAGTGACCCTGGTGTATGATTCCAGAACAGAGGGGATGAAGAACGGGGAGGAGAGCCGCTACATCAAACAGCTTGAGTATCACTTCAATCTGCCTATAAAGCGGAGTTTTGTCAAGGCGAACGCGTCTGGGGACTTCTCCCCGAAGGAGATCGCCAAGACGGCGGAGGATGTCGAGGCCATAAGGCGGACGAACCTTTCAGCCTCGGCGCTGAAGAATTACCTCGACTGTCCGGCCAGGTTCTACTATGCCACGGTCAAAAGGCTCCGGAAGCGCGACGAGGTGTCGGAGGATCTGGATGCCGGCATGTTGGGAAACGTGTTCCACGGTACGATGCAGAAGCTCTATTCGGAGGAGATGGCGGGAGGTAAGGTTGTCACTTGTGAGTATCTTTCCTCGCTCCTCGGCAAGACATCCGCCATCAAGGGCATTGTGCGTGCGCTGATCCTAGAACAGCTTCATTCCCTTGAGGTTACAGGACGCGACCTGGTCGTTGAGGATGTGATTGTGGAATATGTTGTCAAGACCTTGAAGAGGGACCGGGAACTTTTGAGGTCATCCGGATCGGACGGCTTCGAGATCCTTGGGCTGGAGAAAAAGTTCGAGCGGGAGATCGACGGGTTTCGTTTCGTCGGGTACGTGGACAGGATGGACAGCCTGCGCCCGGGAGAGATCCGCATCATCGACTACAAGACGGGCAGGGTGGAGGACAAGGATGTCAACATCAGCGACGAGAACGCGGAGGCGGTTGTCGATGCCCTGTTCGGTCCCGTGAACGAGGGAAGGCCGAAGATCGCCCTGCAACTCTATCTCTACGACGTGTTCTGCCGGGAGTCCGGACTCTTCAATGGGCAGAGGATGGTCAATGTCATCTATCCTCCCGCCAACCTGTTCACGGAGCAGGTCAAGGAAGTTCCTGTCAGCGAGACCTTTATGAACCTTACAGAGGAAAGGCTCCACGGACTTCTCGCGGAGATAGCCTCGGTAGAGATTCCTTTCAGGCGCACTGCCGAGGAGAAAACCTGCTCATTGTGTGACTTTAGAATGATTTGCGGAAGATGATCAGGATAATGAAAGCGTCGGCCGGTTCGGGTAAGACCTTCAATCTGGCCAAGACATACATAAGGCTTCTGCTTACGGACGAGGAAAGATGGTCCTACAGGCACATCCTTGCCGTGACCTTCACCAACAAGGCCACGGACGAGATGAAGAGCAGAATCCTGAAAGAGTTGCATCTGCTGGCGACCTCACCGAAGGATTCGCCTTATTATGAGGAACTTGTCGGATCCTTCGAGACGGAGGACGCGTTAAGGCGCAGGTCGGAGACCGTCCTGTGCGACATCCTGCACGACTACGGAGCGTTCGCCGTCAGCACGATCGACCGCTTCTTCCAGCAGACCCTCAAGGCTTTCTCAAGGGAGATCGGCCAGTTCGCGACCTATCAGGTGGAGCTGGACAAGGAGTCCCTGGTGTCCGAGAGTGTGGACAGGGTTCTGGATTCCCTTTCCGAGGACAGGAAGGAATTGCTTGGATGGCTGACACAGAGCGTGATGGAGGATCTGGAGAAAGGCCGGCGGTACAATCTTGAGAGAAATCTGAAGGATGTGGCGATGACTCTTAAGTCCGACGAGCACAGGGCCGCGGTCGAGGAATATGGCATTGACGAGGAGAAGGAATATTCAAAAGAGAACCTTTCGAGGATGAAGAAAGGGCTTTCGGAGGTGATGGTTTCCTTCGGGAGGGATGTGCGTGCCGCCGCCAAGGCTTTTGTGGACGCCGCCTCCGAGGATGGTCTGTCGAATGAGGATTTCTCGCGCAAGTGCTTCAGTTCGGTCTTTGCCTGCGCCGCCTCGGATCCGAAGGATGAGCCGGCCTACCCGTCCGCGACCATATTCAGAAACTGTGAGGATCTCGGCAAGTGGTTCAGGAAGGCCGACATAAAGAGGTTCGAGCCGTCGCAGGGCAGACTGGCGCCGCTTCTCCGGCGCTACTGCGGACTGTTCCTTGATAGGTACAAGGTTTATTCCACTGCTTCGAAGATCTTGTTGATCCTGAATGAATTGGGAATCGCCGGGGATCTGGAGAGAGAGTTCCGGGCCTTGATGAAGGAGAAGAATGTCCTGAGCATTGATGACTCCAACGTGATCCTCAGGAACATCATCGACGGCACCGACGCGCCTTTCATCTATGAGAAGCTTGGTGTCCGTTTCGAACACTTCCTGCTGGACGAGTTCCAGGACACTTCCAGGATCCAGTGGGACAATTTCCGGCCGCTGATCGGGAACAGCGTGGCGCAGGGGAAGGAGAATCTTCTTGTCGGTGACGTGAAGCAGAGCATCTACCGCTGGCGAGGATCCGACTGGAGGATGATGGCGCGTGAGGTGCAGAGTGAGTTCCAGAGCTGCCGGGTGGAGACACTGGACAGCAACTACCGGAGTCTCAGGAATATAGTCGAATTCAACAATGGATTTTTTGAATATTCCTCATTGACCCTCGATGGTATGATTGGCGGCGGGTCGGGTTTCAGTGTTCATGAGATATACTCGGACGCGGGCCAGCTGGTGAGGTCGAAGGACTCCTCGGAAGGAAGCGTCGAGGTTGTCTTCTGCGACAAGGACGAGGAGATGCCGAGGATACTGGACACCGTGAACCGGGTTCACGAGGCAGGGGCGAGATACGGGGAGATCACTGTACTGGTGAGGAGCAACCGGCATGGGTCTGACGTGGCCATGTACTTGATGGACAACGGGGTGAGTGTGATCTCGGACGATTCCCTGCATCTGAAGTCCTCGGCTGTGGCCCGTCAGGTGGTGTCGCTCCTCTCCTCTGTGGGAAATGAGGATGACACGATCGGCTCCTTCCTTGCCGGAGAACTGGACATCGATGTGGGCGGACTGTCCTGTCTGTCTTTGTCCGACCTTTGCGAGCAGCTTCTGCGCATTCTGAAGGGCAGGGAGCCGGAGCTGTTCGAGTCCGAGACGCAGTACGTCCAGGCCTTGATGGATTTTGTGCAGGATTATGTGGCTGTCAACGGCAATGCGGTGGACGGCTTCCTTAAGGCTTGGCAGGAGGCCGATCCGAAGATCAGCTCGCCGTTGGATCCGGAATCGGTCAGGGTTATGACGATTCACAAGTCGAAAGGGCTTGAGTTCCATCATGTTATCTTTCCATTTGCCGAGGAGATCGGGCTTTTCCGTCCGGAAGAGCACTGGACTCGTCCTTCGGTTGAGGGGACCGAGCTTGAGGGTGTCGCCGACGGGGTCTATAACGTAAGGCTGAGGAAGCCGGAGAACGAGGACTCCCTGTTCAGGGATGGCAGTCAGAAGGAGATTCAGTTTCAGTTTGTGGACAACATCAACACGTTCTACGTGGCCTTGACCAGGGCTGTCAAAGGCCTGACTGTCATAGCGGCGGATCCGCCGGCGAAGATCGCTGACGCCCTCGTGCCCGTCTGTGCGGACGAAGCTTCTGGCGGGGCGGAGGTCGAAGCCCTCCCGGTGGACTTTTCCGACTTCTCGCAGATCCTGTACGCCTATCTCTACTGTCACGGTAACGCATTGGGATTCACTAATGAAGAATCGGACGAGAGCACCGTGTTCTCCAAGGGAGAGTTGTACGACTATTCCGGGTTGGAGCGCAAGGCGGACACCATCTCCGAATCGACTCCCGGCTATCCGTCGTACCCGCTCAACCCGGCACAGGAGGATGGCGACTCCGATGTGAGGGAGCGTGGCCGCCTCAAATTCAGCGCTGACTCCATCGACTTTTTCCGCGACGATTCACGGAACGAGGCCCGTCTCAACGGCACGGTGCTGCATGCGATCCTCTCCGAAGTGGTCGTCCCGTCGGATCTTCCGGCTGCCGTCAGGCACGCCTTCGAGGCGGGCGAGATCGATGCCGGCCAGGAGGAAGAGTATCTGAATATTCTTGCCCAAAGAATCGCCGCACATCCTGAGTGGTTCCCTGCCGACGGCACTGAAGTCTTGAATGAGACTGAACTGATTGACACTGACGGAGAATCCTATCGTCCGGACAGGGTTCTTGTCAAAGACGGCAAGGTGACGGTCATCGACTACAAGTTCGGGGAGAGAAACCGTCGCTACCTCCGTCAGGTCGCCCGTTATGCCGACATCTACCGTCGGATGGGATATTCGGAAATATCATCGGTAATCTGGTATGTTCTTGCGGATGAGGTGGAATAATTTTCGTATATTTGCCATTTGACATTATAATAATTATTTATGGACGCTATTGACAACACGATAAAGCTCTACTACAACACGGAGAGAGAGAAACTTCAGATGCCTGAGTACGGGAGGATTGTCTTGAATATGGTTGAACAGGTCAAGGCCATCCCCGACAGGAAGAAGAGAAGCGAGCAGGCAAAGGCCGTCGTACGGGTTATGGAACTGCTTAATCCTCAGGTTCACACGCAGGACAACTATGAGCAGAAACTCTGGGATCATCTCTACATGATCGCAGGCTATGACCTCGACATTGACTCCCCGTTCCCGGCACCGCATCCAGAGGCTATGGATGTGCCGCCGATGAAGATTCCGATCAACAAGACCCCGGTGCGGGCCAACCACTACGGACGCAACATCGAGAGCATCATCGACCTGATCGCCGGTGAGCCGGAAGGCGAGACCAAAAGGGCGATGCTCCGATCACTTGCCATCTACATGAGGCAGCAGTACCTCATCTGGAACAAGGACAGCGTGGCCGACGAGACAATCTTCGCCGACATCGAGAAACTGTCTGGCTACAGGATCCAGGTGCCTGCCGACATGGAACTCTCCAAGATTTCCTTTGACTCCAACTTCTCCCGTCCAGGACTGAATCTGAACATGGGTCAGAATCGCAGGAACAACAAGAAAACCAATCGTAAGAACAGAAAATAATGTTCCGGTTCTGGAGGAATATGGACGATGACGACAAGTCGAGGCTGGTGAGGATCATCGGCCTTGTGGTCGCGTTGGCGGCGGTGTTCACGCTGCTGTCAACGGTCTCCTATTTCTTCACATGGAAGGCTGACCAAAGTTCATTGACCTCGGCTGTCGGCGACACGACCGTGGAGGTGAGCAACGCCGGGGGAAAACTTGGCTACAGATGGGCTGATCTGCTTGTCCGCAAGTGGTTCGGACTTGGAAGTCTGGCCTTCATCGTCATACTTTTCGCCGTGTCTGTCCGTCTGCTGCTGAGCCGCTGGCGGTATTCGATGCTGAAGACCACGCTGCTGACTTTTTCGGGAGCGTTGGTAGCCTCTTTCGCGCTGGCCTTCGTCTCTGATCTGACGGGACTTGGCAACGCTTTCGGAGGAGGACTCGGAGGAGAGTGCGGAGAGTCCGTCATCAGGTGGTCGTCCGTAGTGTTCGGCACTTTTCTTACGGGTTTCCTGCTTGTCTTTCTGGTGGTGCTGTGGCTGGTTTTCGCTTCGAGGCGCTTTTCCTGCTGGCTGATGTCGCTCGGAAAGAAGGATCCTGATGAGCCGGCTGTCCCTCAGGATCAGGAGCCGGAGACTCCGGTCTCCGGGCAGGCCGGGGCAGCCGCTGGCATAGGAACTTCCAATCTGAGTGTCTCCACTCCGTCCCTCCGGCAGGCTCAGGAACCGGAACCAGTGCCGGGACCGTCCAGCCCACAGGCTCCGGGACAGGATGAAACTGCCAAGGAGCCAGGAAAGGACTCCGGAGAGTCTCTTGAGGTGATCAAGGGCAAGGAACTGACGACAAAGGTGACAAGCGACCTGCCGAGGATCAATGTCCGTGACGAGCTTCCTGACTACAAGTTCCCGTCGCTTGAGCTGCTGGACACCTACTCGTCAGGCAGAAGCGAGGTTACCGACGAGGAACTCTCCAGAAACAATGCCCGGATCCGTACCGCGTTGGAGAACTACCGCATCCAGATCAATGATGTCAAGGCCATTGTCGGCCCGACGGTCACCCTCTATAAAGTCTATCCGGCTCCCGGCGTAAAGATCTCCGAGATCAAGAAGCTGCAGGAGGATCTTGGCATGCATCTCCACGCAAGGGGAGTGCGCGTGGTGACCCTTACCGACTCCGTGGGCATCGAGGTCGCCAATGACCGGCCTTCGATCGTGCCGATGCGGGCTGTCCTCAACGACGAGGCGTTCCGCGTCAGCAAGGCAGAGCTGCCGGTGGCCATCGGCTACACCATCCAGCAGAAAGTGAAGGTCTTTGACCTTGCCGACGCTCCTCACCTTCTGGTGGCGGGCGCGACGAAGCAGGGCAAGTCCGTGGGACTCAACGTGATAGTCACATCGCTATTGTACTCGAAGCATCCGTCGGAGCTGAAATTGGTCTTCATAGACCCCAAGATGGTCGAGTTCTCCGCCTACTCCCATCTTCTGAAGCATTATCTTGCTGTCCTTCCGTGCAATGACGAGACCGAGGAGATGGACAACACCATCGTGAAGAAGGCCGACAAGGCGGACAAGATCCTCCGCTCGCTGTGCATAGAGATGGATCAGCGCTACGAACTCCTCAGCAAGGCCTCGGTTCCTAACATCAAGACTTACAACGAGAAGTACCGCAATCGCAGGCTGCGTCCCGACGAAGGCCACCGCTTCCTCCCTTACATGGTCACCATCATTGATGAATATGCCGACCTGACAATGTCAGTCGGTGGAAGCGGCGATGCCAAGGCTGTGGCAAGGAGCATAACTACATCCATCATCAGGCTTGCGCAGAAAGGCCGTGCCGCCGGTCTGCACGTCGTTCTTGCGACCCAGAGGCCGTCCGTGGATGTCATCACCGGACTGATCAAGACGAACTTCCCGACACGAATAGCTTTCAGGGTTGTCTCACGGACCGACTCTTCGACCATCCTGGACTCGTCCGGAGCGGAGAAACTGATAGGCAAGGGCGACATGCTCTACTACGCCGGTGTCGAGATGGAACGCGTCCAGTGCGCCTACATCGACAGCGAGGAGATCAACAGGCTTACTGAATATATCGGCTCGCAGTCCGGCTACAAGAAGAGCTTCAACACCCCGTTCTACCTCCCTCCGGTGGATGACGACACCGAGGAAGGGTCTGGTGGAATGGTTGACATGACCAAGCTTGACGAGCGTTTTGACGAAGCCGCCAAACTGGTCGTGATGAGTCAGCGCGGATCCACATCCGATCTTCAGCGCCGTCTCGGAATGGGCTATGCCAAGGCCGGAAGGGTGATGGATCAGCTTCAGGCCGCCGGCATCGTCGGGCCGCAGGAAGGTTCCAAGCCGCGTCAGGTGCTTGTGTCCAGCCTTGACGAGCTTGATCAGATCATCGCGGCCTACAAGAACAACAGGTAAACATCCCCTAAAGGCACGACTTGTGCAGACACGTCACCGAGTATGAGAACAACCGCAAGAACAATAATCGCCTTCGCCGTGGCTTCCCTTCTGGCCATGCCGCAGGTGTTGTCCGCGAAGAGTAAGACATTGAGCGCCTTTGTGGACAAGGTCTCCGTTTCGCTCGTGTCTTTTGACTATTCCTTCACAATGCCGACCAAGAAGGCCAGGATGACAGGCGAGGGTACCGTGAAGGTGCAGGGAGACTCGTTCCTCGTGGACGGAAACGGACTGGAGGTCTGGTGCGACGGCGCTACCCGCTGGACAATCGACCGGATTTCGGAGGAGGCTCTGGTGGAGTCTGTCGATGATTCGTATGACAGCTATGCCACCAACCCTGCATTGATGATCGCCTCGATAGACGACGCGTTCAACGAAGTGTCATTCGGAGCGTCCAAATTCGATGGAAAGGTTGCGGACTCCTCTGTCCTTTCTCCTGTGCGCAAAGGCAAGGGCTCGATGGACATAGCGCTGCTCAAGTTGTTCTTCAAGAGCGGCACGTCGGTCTTGATCGGGGCGGAAGTGACTCTGAATGACGGTTCTGTCTCCACATTCATCATAACGAACCTCCGTTTCGACACCTCCGGAAAAACAAAAGAGTCTTTCCGTTTCGACGAAAAGACTCTCGATTCTTCCTATGTGGTCACGGATCTTCGCTAATCCTTCACGCACCTGACGGATGTCTGGAATGATTCCTTGTCGCCGTAGCCTATCATGATGTCGTTCTGCTTCACGTAGATGTACCTATAGTATGCCGAATCGTCGCCGTTCTGGTCTGATGTCCAGAAAGCGGCGTAGTTGTTGGTTCCTGTGTATTTTGAGGCTGATCCCGTGTTGACGGCATAGCCGACAGGCAGTGCCGAGAAGCCGGCCTTGTTGGTGATTTTTACCTGTGGCCAATATTCCCACATCCTCGTACCAAGGAATTTCGCGTCAACCATCAGGCCGCCGGCCACTCCCTTGAAATCGGCTTTTTCCTGGAAGGCCGTCCCTTCTTTGGCAAGCGCGTCGGCCATCGACTTGAAGTCGGCGTTGGAAGGCAGCCGCCATCCTTCCGGGCAGGCTTCGTTCGCCTCTTTCCAGTTATAGAAGCGTCCGAAGATCGCGTCCATAGCCTCGCTGTCCTTGTAGGAGACGCCCGAGCCGGCGTAGTAAAGATTGTTCTTCATCCAGGTCTTGCCGTTGAAGACGGTCGTGTAGTAAAGATTGCCGTCTCTCGGATCTTTGAATGTCAGGTCTTTGCCGGTGTAGGCTCCGGAAACCGTCGAGTCACGTGCCGGATCCACGACATAGAACGAGACTGTGCTGGAAGATGTGTAGTAGTCTTTCGCGAAGGCCACGCAGCCAACGGAAAATGTCCCGACCTTTGACGGCGTTGTCAGCTTGAGGGCTCCGTCGCCGTTGGCGTCGGACTCTGTCTTTGTCGTGTCTTTGCCCGTGGTCCAGGATCTTGTCCAGTAGAATCCCACATCCTTGGTTGTACCGCTCACCGGATGAGTCACACCTGACGGAGTCAGGGTGAGAGCCTCACCTTTGCGGAGGTAGCTTGATATGGAGAAGGAGAGTGTTCCTTTAAGGTACTCTTTTGTGGAGCTATCGTCTTTGTCCTTCTTGCAGGAAGGAAGGGCGATAAGCGAGGCGGACAATCCTATCAGGATAAAATTCTTAATCTTCATCTTTTTTGATTGAAAACACAAATATCGCATAAAAAACGCAAAATCGGTAGGCATTAAGCAAAAACTAGTCCAATGATGCCGATATTTGGAGGTTATTTCTTATTATTGCATCCATGAATGCTGTTGAAAGAATATTCCGGAGCCTGATTGCCGGCTCCATAATCCTCGCGGCCATTGTCTCCTGTGGCCGGAAGAATGACTATCACGAGCTTACCGGCTATGCCCAGGGCGGCACCTATTCGGTCAGATTCAGCACCCGGGGTGTCAAGACCGGGACGGATGAGATTAAACGGGCGGTGGACTCGATCCTGACCATGGTTGACACGACGCTTTCGGGCTACAACAAAGGCTCGCAGTTGAGCCGTTACAACGCCGGGGCGCAGGTTGAGCCTAACGGAATGTTCAGAGAGATATTCACTGTCTCGAAGCGGCTCTATGAGGAGACCGGCGGAGCCCTGGACATGGCCTCCGGCCCTTTGTTTAACGCATGGGGCTTCGGTTTCACCTCTGATTCAATGCCTTCGGCCCGGAAGGTTGACAGCCTTAGGGCCGTATGTGGGATGGACAAGCTGGACGACCGGATGCTTCCGCTGGATCCCCGGATCCGTCCCGGCTTGAATTTCAACTCGATAGCGCAGGGTTATACCTGTGACAAGATCGCGGGCTACCTTCATTCGCTTGGCGTGAAGGACATGCTGGTGAACATCGGCGAGATCTATTGCGAGGGAGTCAATCCATCGGGCAAGCCTTGGACGATAGGGGTTGACATGCCGGAGGACGGAAACATGGAGCTTGGCGGCGCTGGCCTTGTGGGAATATGGCAAGGCGATGGCAGCGGGTGTGGCGTGGTCACATCCGGCAACTACCGAAAGTTTTACGTCAAGGACGGTCGGAAATATTCACACACTGTGGATCCTCGCACGGGCTACCCTGTCAGCCATTCTCTCCTGAGCGCCACGATAGTGGCTCCTGACGCGACTCTCGCGGATGCCTATGCGACCTATTGCATGGTCATCGGACTGGAGGAGTCCAGAAAGTTCATAGAGTCTTCGGAAGACATAGAGGGCTATCTTGTCTACGCCGATGGTGATTCTATGGCAGAGTGGGCGTCTTCTGGCTTCAATCTTGTAAGGGAATAGGGCAATATTCCTTGAGTGATGGCGATTCGATTGACAGATTCTTCCATTATCCTGGCCACAGCTTTCTTTGTGGCCGGTGGTTGCAGCACCATAAGCCAGACGGAGAAGCAGCTTTCCAGGGTTGACTCGTACGATTCTCCCGACATCCCCTCCATCGGGGAACTTCCTCCGCTCAGACCCCGGCAGGCGGGATTGGCGTATTCACCTAACACGCTGATAATCTCTTATGACGAGACTGTCGGTAAGGAGGCTCTGGTGAAGGCTGTGGCGAAATTCGGCGCTGAGATCCTTTATGACTACAGCATCATCAACGCGTTGAGCATCCGGATTCCTGAGGGTAAGACGCTGGATGAGAGCGCGAAGTATTTCAGAAAGGTCAAGGGGGTCATCGAGGTTTCAAAGAATAGCGTCTATCATCTTGATTGACAGGGCAGAGTCTGAAGTGAACCCTCCCGAGGCCTCACGCCTGAGGGAGTTCAGATGCGCTCCTGTACCCAATGCCTCTCCCAGATCACGGGCCAAGGCTCTGATGTAGGTGCCTTTGCTACAGGCGACACGGATTTTGGCGAGAGGGAAATGCCTGTCCGATGTGTCGATGACGTTGATCCTCGGATTCGGCCTGAGATCCTCGGACTCCGGTCCTGAGGATGGCTCCCCGTCCGGGAAGAATGACACCAATTCCATCCGTGAGATATTGATCATCTGTTTGTTGAGAGTCTCGGCCACGGTGTGGTCGAAATCCGTCATCACGTCCGTTTTCTCCTTGTGGGCTTCCCTGTACTGTTTCCTTGCAAGCTCGTAGGCTCTTACGCCGTCAACAGACTTTGCCGAGAACAAAGGGGCGATCTGCTCCTGTACGCCAAGGAATCGCGGCAGGATGGCCCGCACGGACTCCTCGGAGACATTGTCGGTGGGATATTCCTTGTCAATGGCCTTCTCCAGGTCGTAGGATGGCGTGGTGGCGCCGAACGAGACGCCGGCGAGATATTCCTTGCCCTCTTTCTGGAGCGTCTCGGCCAGTTTGGTGGCCTTTCCGATGCAGACAAGCAGCACACCTGTCGCGAGCGGGTCAAGGGTGCCGGCGTGGCCGACCTTGAGGTTCTTCTTGTGGAAATGCCGGCATGCCGCCCATTTGACCTTGCGGATTACATCGGCAGATGTCCAGCGGTAGGGTTTGTCCACGGGAATGATGATTCCTTCCGGGTAATCATCGATGCTGCAGGAGAGCCGATGATCGCCCGAAAGAAAATCCTTGTCAATTATTAAGGCTTTGATTTCCAATTTATTTACTTAGTGGAATCTTGTCGATGCGGCGCTGGTGTCGTCCTCCTTCGAAGTCTGTGTCCAGCCATTTGTTCAGGATGGTGGTAGCCATCTGATAGGAGATGAAGCGGGCCGGCATCACAAGCACGTTGGCATTGTTGTGGGCCTTTGCCAGACGCGCGAGCTCGGTTCCCCAGCAGAGGGCGGCGCGCACGCTCTGGTGTTTGTTCAATGTCATGCAGATTCCGTTTCCTGAGCCGCAGAAGGCCACGCCGAGGTCAACCTCACCCTTGTCGATGGCAGAGCCGAGGGCGTGAGCGAAATCAGGATAGTCGCAACTTTCCTCTGAATGTGTCCCGAAATCAACGACTTCGTAACCCTTCTTCCTGAGCAGGGCTGCGATTTTCTGTTTGTACTCGAATCCAGCGTGATCGCTGGCAACACCGAATTTCATAATATTACTTGATTTTAGATGATTTTCCTCTTGCTTACTGTGGTCATGAACTCCTTGAGGTAGAATGGCTCGAAGTAGGCCACATCCTCGAACCTCTTGGCGTTCAGCGCTTCCGTGGCAGGGCGCGCCATCGAGGCGGCCTTCGGGCAGCACTGGATGAAGCGCGCTTCGGGGCTGGTGAGCGTCTCCTGGCATTTCCCGGCTCCGTCGCCGATGAAAAGCACCGGGCCTTCCGCCAGTTGATCCTTGAAGGAGTCCGGATCGATTATCCGCGCCTCGGTCGGAGAGACCTGCTTTCCGTCGGGTGTGAATATTCCTGTGTAGACTTCCATCCTGCGCGCGTCGATCATCGGGACGATGTAGCGGCATCCGTCAGGAAGCATATTCCCGTCCAAAGCCTGCCAGACCAGGGTGTCGAGCGTGCCGACGGAGATCATCGGGATTCCCGCCCCGAAGCACAGCCCCTTGGCCGTCGAGACTCCGACCCTGAGGCCGGTGTAGGATCCGGGACCCTTGCTGACCGCCACGGCGTCGCAGTCCGAGACCTTCAGCCCTTTCTCGGAAAGCATCTCGCTGACGAACAGGGCGGTCTTTGAGGCATGCGCCCGAGGTTCGCCGCTGATTCTTTCGCTGATGATTCTTCCGTCCTCCACAAGGGCTGTGGAACAGAGGGAGGTGGAAGTCTCTATGAGGATGATTCTATTCATTATTTATTGAATATCAATTCTTTTATGTAAGGGAAAAACACGTCGGCGAAGCTTTTGATCGGATTGTAGAGGAGTGATTCCGCGGTCGTCTTCGAGCAGTCGATCTCCAGCGCGTGCGTCACAGTGTCGATGAGCAGGATGACAAGTCCGATGGCCAGAATGACCTTCAGCAAGGAAAACGCCACGCCGAGAAGTTTGTTCAGCCATCCCAGCATCACCACTTTCACCAGTCCCTCAAGCGCCTTGCCTGCCAGTGTCAACGCAAGGAAAACGGCCACCAGGATCAGTGTGAAGGCTATGACCTGGAGTATCGCCGGGGAGACATCCATCGCCGGTCTTATCCATTCGACGACGGTGCCCGAGAAAAGGAATGACATCCATGCCCCCAGCACCAGGGCCACAAGGGCGGCAGCCTGGGCTATGAATCCTTTGGACAGCCCGCGGAATATGGCCGGGACACAGCATAGGAGTATGGTGATGTCTATAAAGTTCATCGTCATCGGATTTGATAAAAAACATGGAAATAACTATCTTTGCAAACTTGATTGCATCAGATTCGTACCGATGTTTTTTCTGATGCAAAAATAGAAAGAAAATTATGACATTCAAAGAGTACAAAGGCCTTGATCTGGTTTCTGTCGGGAATGAGGTTCTCGAGAGATGGAAAAAGAATCACGCGTTTGAGAAATCCCTTGAGGTCAGGGAGGGCGCGCCCGAGTTCATATTCTTCGAGGGACCGCCTTCCGCCAACGGCAAGCCGGGGATCCATCATGTCATGGCGCGTTCCATCAAGGATGCGATCTGCCGGTTCAAGACCCAGTCCGGTTACAAGGTGAACCGCCGCGCCGGATGGGACACCCACGGACTCCCTGTGGAGATCGGCGTGGAGAAGAAGCTCGGGATCCACAAGGATGACATCGGGACGAAGATCTCGGTCGAGGAATATAACAGGACCTGCCGCAGCGAGGTGATGAAGTACACCGCCGAGTGGGAGAACATGACCGAGCGTGTCGGCTACTGGGTGGACATGAAGGATCCGTACATCACCTATGACAACCGCTACATTGAGACCTTGTGGTACCTTCTGAAGAAGATCTACGACAAGGGGCTTCTCTACAAGGGGTACTCGATCCAGCCATATTCCCCGTCGGACGGTACCGGTCTCAGCTCGCACGAGCTCAACCAGCCGGGCTGCTACAAGGATGTGACCGACACGACCGCCACCGTCCAGTTCGAGGTCATCAAGGACGGGAAGTCGCAGCCGCTCTTCGGAACGGAGGCTTTCCCTGTCTATTTCCTCGCATGGACCACAACCCCGTGGACGCTTCCTTCCAACACGGCGCTCTGCGTGGGGCCGAGGTATGAATATGTCCGCGTGCTATCATTCAACCCTTACACGGGTAACGAGGCCATCTACGTGCTGGCCAAGGACTTGCTGAACGTGTGGTTCAATCCGAAGGCCGCCGACATCCCTCTTGAGGACTACAAGCCTGGCGACAAGCTTGTGCCGTTCAAGGTGCTTGACGGCTCGTTCAAAGGCGCGGATCTCGTAGGCATCCGCTACAAGCAGCTGATCCCTTGGTTCAAGCCTGCCGATGAGGGAGAGCCTTTCAAGGTGATCTCCGGTGACTATGTGACCACGGAGGACGGTACCGGAATCGTCCACATCGCTCCGACTTTCGGAGCCGACGACAAGAAGGTGGCCGCCAACTTCGGCGTGCCGGGGATGATTGTCATTGACAAGGACGGCAGGCGCCAGGCCCAGGTGGACCACGACGGACGCTTCTACCCGATCGAAGACCTTGATCCTGAATATGTCCGCACACACGTGGACCCTTCTTATAAGGAATATTCCGGCCGCTATGTGAAGAATGCTTTTGATGACTCTCTTCCGGCTGACGCCCCGACGCTCGACGTCGATCTCTGTATGATGATGAAGGAGGACGGAAGGGTGTTCAGGATCCAGAAGCAGACCCACAGCTATCCTCACAGCTGGAGAACGGACAAGCCGGTTCTCTACTATCCTCTCGACGCCTGGTTCATCAAGACCACCGCCGTGAAGGATGAGATGGTGGCTCTGAACAAGACGATCACCTGGAAGCCTGAGTCCACCGGCACCGGACGTTTCGGCCAGTGGCTGGAGAACATCCAGGACTGGAATCTCAGCCGCAGCCGTTTCTGGGGCACGCCGCTCCCGATCTGGCGCACCGAGGACGGCAGGGAGGAGATCTGCATCGGCACCGTAGCCCAGCTCTACGCTGAGATCGAGAAGGCGGTCGGGGCCGGATTCATGACAAGCAATCCGCTCAAGGACAATGGTTTCGATCCGAAGGACATGAGCAAGGAGAACTACGACAGGATCGATCTTCACAGGCCTTATGTGGACAACATATTTCTTGTGAGTCCTTCCGGCAAGAAGATGACCCGCGAGACGGATCTCATCGATGTCTGGTTCGATTCCGGAGCCATGCCTTACGCCCAGGAGGGACTCCGCGGGCTGAACTCTCCGAAGTTCGGCTGCACCGCGGACTTCATCGCCGAGGGGGTCGATCAGACCAGAGGCTGGTTCTACACGCTGCACGCCATCCACACGATGGTCAGCGGCACTCCTGCCTATAAGACGGTGATTTCCAACGGTCTTGTTCTGGACAAGAACGGCAACAAGATGAGCAAGCGTCTGGGTAACGCCGTGGATCCGTTCGAGGAGCTTGACAAGTACGGAGCCGACGCCCTGAGATGGTACATGCTGACCAACGCCCAGCCTTGGGACAACCTTAAGTTTGACGAGGCCGGTGTGGATGAGGTCCGCAGGAAATTCTTCGGAACCCTCTACAACACCTATTCATTCTTCGCCCTCTACGCCAATGTGGACGGATTCGACCCTAAGGCGGCGAAGGTGGAATATTCCAAGAGACCGGAGATTGACCGTTGGATCATCTCGCTGCTCAATACCTTGAAGAAGAAGGTTGTGGCTTCGTATGAGGACTATGACATCACTTCCGCCGGACGTATGATCCAGGACTTCGTGTGTGATGACCTGAGCAACTGGTACGTCCGCCTGAACAGGAAACGTTTCTGGGGAGGGAAGATGGATGAGGACAAGCTGGCCGCTTACCAGACCCTCTATGAGGTGCTGGTCGATGTGGCTGTGCTTTCCGCTCCGATCGCTCCGTTCTACATGGATCGTCTCTACCTTGATCTTGTTCCGGATGGCTCTGAGTCAGTGCATTACGTCTCGATGCCGTCTTGTGACGAGTCTGTGATCGACACTGATCTTGAGGAGAGGATGGATCTCGCCCAGAAGGCCACTTCGATGGTGCTGGCTCTCCGCCGCAAGGTTTCCATCAAGGTTCGCCAGCCGCTCCAGAAGCTCATCATCCCTGTGATCTCCGCCAAGGTGAGGGAGCAGCTCGGACAGGTGAAGGACATCATTCTCAACGAGGTGAATGTCAAGGAGGCCGAGTTCATCTCGGACACCACCGGCATCATCACCAAGAAGATCAAACCTAACTTCAAGACTCTCGGAAAGGTCTACGGCAAGCAGATGAAGGAGATCGCCGGTGCTTTCGCCGGATTTGACCAGGCCACCATCTCCGCCATCCAGAACGCCGAGGCTGCCGGTGCGGCATATTCTGTCACGCTTCCGTCCGGAGTCGTCGAGCTGAAGCCGGGTGACTACGAGATCTCGTCCGAGGACATGCCGGGCTGGCTTGTCGCCACCGAGGGTCAGCTGACCATCGCCCTTGACATCCAGATCTCCGAGGATCTGAAGAAGGAGGGTGTGGCCCGCGAGCTCATCAACAGGATCCAGAACCTCAGGAAGGACAGCGGCTTCGAGGTGACTGACAAGATTGAGGTAAGGATCTTCGCCGACGGTGCCGCCAGGGAGGAGATAGGCTCCGCGATGGCGGACTACAAAGACTACATTGCGGCCCAGACTCTGGCGCTTTCCATCACGCTTGGCGAGACCGCTCCGGAAGGGGCTCTCGATGTCGAGTGGGACGATGGCGCCGTGAGGATGGTGCTGTCAAGATAATTTTTTGACCTATAAATATTCATACAATGTCAGAGTTAATCAAAGAAAACGCTGCTTCTTCTGAAGTGAGGAAGGTGCGGTACAGTGATGAGGAGTTGGAGGAATTCAGGTCCATCATCAATGAGATGCTTGACAAGGCGAGGAAGGAGTATAACACCCTCCGCAGGGTGATTATGCACAACGGAAGCAACGACATTGAGGACACCACGCCGTCTTTCAAGACGGTCGAGGACGATGGCGCTTACCAACTTTCGAAGGAGGAGGCCAGCCAGCTCGCCCAGAGGCAATACAAGTTCATCCAGAACCTTGAGGCCGCCTTGGTGCGCATTGAGAACAAGACCTATGGAATATGCCGTGAGACGGGCAAACTTATTCCTAAGGAAAGACTCAGATTGGTTCCTCATGCCACGCTTACAGTCGAGGCTAAGGAAATGCTTGCTAAGAAAGGACAGAACTAGTGAAGATTTCCAAGGCTAAGCGTCTCCTGATCTTAGGAGTCATACTTGTCGTCATTGACCAGGTCATCAAGATCCTGGTCAAGACGAACATGCAGATAGGCGAACATTTCAGCGTGATCGGGAACTGGTTCCAGATCTTCTTCATCGAGAATGAAGGCATGGCCTTCGGGATGAAGTTCGGCGGTGCTGTCGGAAAATTTCTGCTTTCTTTTTTCAGAATAGCCCTTTTCGGGGTACTCTGCTGGTGGATCGCGTCACTTGCCCGCAAGTCTGTTGACTCGTCCGGCAAGCCGGCGCTCTTGCCTGATGGCAAGCCGGCGGTCCCTGCCGGGGTGCTGGTGGGTCTTACGATGATCACCGCCGGCGCTTTCGGCAACATCATCGACAGCTTGTTCTACGGCGTGATTTTCGACTACGCCCCATTGATGTTCGGACGCGTTGTGGACATGTTCTACTTCCCGCTGATAGACACGACCTGGCCCGCCTGGGTTCCGTTCGTAGGAGGGGAGCGTCTGCTGTTCTTCGCCCCTGTCTTCAATTTCGCCGACAGCTGCGTCACAGTAGGTGCATTCTATCTGATCCTTTTCCAGAACCGTTTCTTCACCCGCGAGGCGCCAGCGTCCTCCGACACTCACTGAGATTCATTCCGTTCGGCAAAAATAGTTACGAATATTTTTGCCGAACAGATTTTTTTATTTACCTTTGCATCCCCTAATCATCGGGATCAAGTAAGCGTTGAAAGTCGCCGAGGATCCGGCAAGTAAGTTTCTGACGGTTACAAAGTCTGGAGAGGTGGTAGAGTGGTCGATTACGGCAGTCTTGAAAACTGTTGAGCTGCGAGGCTCCGGGGGTTCGAATCCCTCCCTCTCCGCGGAAAACAAATTGAAGCTCAGTGCATGGCGCTGGGCTTTTTCGTACTAATCAATCATTATTTTAAGCATGAGACGCATTACTCTTGTCGTTGCGGCTATCTTTTTCCTTGTTTCGGAAGCCTTTGCCGCGGTCAATGTCATTCCCAAACCAACTCGCGTTGTCGAGGGCGAGGGAAGCTACACACTTCCTTCAGCGCTGACAATCAGCTATTCGGACAAATCTCTCGCCAAGGCAGCCGCCTATCTGGAAGAGATACTCGCTCCGGCGACGGGGTTTGAGATCAGGTTGAAAAAAGGGATTAAAGGGGATGTCAGGCTGGTGCTTGCGGCTCCGGAGTCCGCCGAGGATGAAAGCTACTCTTTCGTCTCTGACGCGGAGGGCGTCACCATAACCTCATCCGGCTACAAGGGCATTGTCCACGGAATATCAACCTTCCGCCAACTTCTTCCTTACCAGATCGAGAGTGCGTCGGTGCTTCGAGGCGTGGACTGGAAGGTGCCTGTCGTGAGGATCGAGGATAGGCCGGTCTACGAGTGGAGAGGATTGATGCTTGATCCGTCCCGCCACTTCTATTCGGTGAAAGAGACCAAGGATTTCCTTGACCTTATGGCGCTCTACAAATTCTCCAAATTCCATTGGCACCTGATCGACTCCCAGGCATGGAGAATCGAAATCAGGAAATACCCTCTTCTCACCGACAAGGGTGCCTGGAGGGATCCTGCGAATGAATATATTGACAAGGCTTGTGAGGAAAGGGCCGACAATGAGCATGACCCGGCGATGCGTCTGCCAAAGGAGCATCTGCGCCAGGTGGACGGCAAGACCTTGTACGGAGGCTACTACACCCAGGAGGACATAAGGGAGATTGTTGAATATGCGGCGGTACGTGGTATAGATGTGGTTCCGGAAATCGACATGCCGGGACACAACTGGATGGCCACGCAGTGCTACCCGTGGCTTAGCTGCGGACATGACGGCACCGATCCTCTGTGTCTTGGCAGTGACAAGGTAATACAGTTCGCCAAGGATGTGTTCAAGGAGGTCTTCGATCTTTTCCCTTACTCCTACGCCGAGATCGGAGGTGACGAGGTCAGCCGCAAGAAATGGGAAGGCTGCCCTCTCTGTCAGGAAAGGATACGCAGGGAGAACCTCGGAGGACTTGAGGAACTCCAGTCATGGTTCACCAAGGAGATGGAGAAGTTCTTCAACGCCAATGGCAGGAGGCTTATCGGCTGGGATGAGATTCTTGAGGGGGGAGTCTCGCCGACGGCGATCGTCAACTGGTGGCAGGGCTATCACGCCGATGTAGTTCAGCGTTCCACAGCCGGTGGCAACGAGGTCATCTGCTGCCCGACAACATTCTGCTACTTTGATTATCCGCAGAACAATGAGACCATGAAGTCTCTCTACGAGGGTGCCGTCGTGCCGGATGATCTGTCGGAGGCTCAGGCTAAACTTGTGAAAGGCATGCAGGGGAACATCTGGGGTGAGTTCATACCGTCTGAGGCGAGAATGCATTACATGGCCTTCCCGCGGGCGGTAGCGCTTGCAGAGAAGGCTTGGACTGTTGGCCGTGATCAGGCCTGGGAAGATTTTCTCTCAAGACTTGAGGAGCAGTTGCCGAGACTGACAGTGATGAAAGTGTCGTATCGTCCCATCGTCGAGTAACGATCGGGATTGCCGGAAAAAGAAAGAGGTTGGAGCGAAACTCCAACCTCTTGTCGGGATGATCCGACTCGAACGGACGACCCCTACGTCCCGAACGTAGTGCGCTACCAACTGCGCTACATCCCGAGTTGACTTAAAAGGCAGCCTCGGGAGACTGCCTTTCTATTCCTTTACGCGAGCTTGTTGATGTAAACAGCTATACCGCTCTTCAAGTTCGCAGCCTTATTCTGGTGAATTACTCCGATCTTTGCAAGTTTATCGATCATTGCATAGACCTTAGGAGCGCCTTCCTCGGCAGCTTTCTTGTCTGTAGTGTTACGAATCGCGCGGATCGCGTTCCTCGTTGACTTTGCATAATACTTGTTATGCAATCTGCGCCTCTCGCTTTGGCGATTGGCCTTTTTTGCTGATGCGTGATTTGCCATCGTTCTTATTTTTTAATATTTGTAGTGGGTAGGAGAATCGAACTCCTATTGCGGGAATGAAAATCCCGAGTACTAACCGTTATACGAACCCACCAATATAGGCTTTCCTAAATGTTTCTTGCCAAATTGGGATGCAAATATATGGATAATTTTCGACCTTACAAAATAATTCGGTCGTAATTTGCCCTATTTGCCATCATTTCCATCCTTGTCCCATTCGAAGGAGTACAGAAGTGATTCTGTCTGTCTTAGATACTGGCGCTTGTCGTACTTGGGAGCGTAGACCCACGCCTCCAGAACGATGATCTCCTTTCCGTCCTTGCTGTAGAACGAGTGGGAGACAAACGGCCCGCCCATGTAGTCGTTGTACACTTCCCAAAGTCCCCTTGTCTCCACGAAGTCCAGATTGTGGTACTTGAGAAACTTGATGCCCGGCTTTACGAACACGCTTGTGGTCATGTAGGAACCCTCGGCTGTCGCCGGGACATATTCCTTAAGGAATGCGTTGCGTCTGGCGATGATGTTCTCTTCCGTGAAAGGAGTCTTGTCAGTGACAGGGTATTTGTAGACGAAGACCCCTTGCGTGCTGTACTGTTTCTCGTCGGCGATCCAGATGAAATCGTCCGTGACTTTCTTGAGATTGTAGCCGACAGGGAAATGGATCCTTCCGCCGATCATTTTCGACACGACTTCGCCAAGTTTCGGTTCCTCGTAGAGTAACGTGTTGGCTATTACCCTGTTCCTCTCCGCCTGCTCAATAGCTCCGGCGATGTTCTCGCCGTTTTTGCGCAGGACGACGATGGCCGAGTCAGCGCAGGTGGCGTTGACTTGGATCACGCATTGAGGGCGGGCCCAGACATCCGTTCTGTAGATGACACCTTGTTTGGCGACGGAGGAGTCAATGTTGAAGATCAGGATGTTCCTGTGAAGCTTGAACATGTCCGAGAATGCCGACGGGGCGAGGTTGACCAATGAATATAACGGCTCCCTTTGCGGGAGGTATTCGCAGTCGCGGGCGAGAAGGCTTCCGATCTCATTGCCCAGATTGCCTTCCCAGTTGTCTTTGCCGACCACCACTATGACCTCTCCTGCCTTGCCGGAGACATTCGGCAGCAATGGCTTGGTGTTGTTGCCGCAGGACACCGCGCTTAGCGTGGCGATGATCCCGAAGATGATTTTCACAATATTTCTCATACCGTTTCGTGTTTTTCTGATTGCAAAGTTACATCAAACTTGCAGAAACATCAAATCCAAAGGAATGATCAATCTCTCGCTTGCCGAGAGTAAGTTGTTGAGATTCAGGCGTGTGCTTTGTAAGCTTCTCTCTTGTTCTCAGCGGCTAGTGAATAAGCCTCCTGATGTCGTTCCCGAACGCCAGCACCATCAGCAGCAGAAGAAGGAGCATGCCGATGATCTGGGCAACCTCCAGGAACTTGTCGCTTGGCTTGCGGCCGGTGATCATCTCGTAAATGCAGAAGACGATGTGTCCTCCGTCGAGCGCCGGAATCGGCAGAAGGTTCATCACGCCCAGCATGATCGAAAGGAGCGCAAGAATATTCAGGAACCTGAACCAGTCCCACGTCGCCGGAAAGACCTGCCCGATGGCGATGAAGCTGCCGACCGACTTGTAGGCTTCCGTCCTCGGGGAGAAAACCAGCTTCAGGTCGCGGAGATAGCCTCCTATAGTGCTGAAAGTCAGTTTGAATCCGGCAGGGATGGCACTGGCCAATGAATATTCCTGTGCCTTCACTCCCGGCATCTGCATGTAGACCCCGAGCCTGCCTGCCGTGTCGACCTGGAGCGGGATGAGAAGTGTGTCGGCTCCGCGCAGGATGGATGCCGTGACGGTCTTGCCGCCGGCTCTGGAAAGATATTCCTTGGAATCCTGGACGAAAGGAGTACTCACGCTGTCGATGGCGAGGATCCTGTCGCCGTGGAGGAGGCCGGCCAAGGCGTTCGGCGACGCGCTCATCACCGAATCTATCACGAACGGTACAGCGAGGTCAAACACGCCTGGGGTGTTCAGGACGGAGCCTATCATCGACCGGTCGATGTAGACCTCGACGGTGTCCCTGTCACGAAGCACTGTGACTTTGTTGACATCCCGGCGCGCGAGATCAGCCTGGAGCATCCCGAAGTTCTCGGGGATGTAGTCGTCCATCCTGATGATGTGGTCGCCGTTCCGGAAGCCAAGCTCCGTGCCAAGCTCGTTCGTGTAGATCTGGCTGCCTTCGTTGCTGATGTAGGCGCTGCCCCAGATGGCCATGATGCCGATGTAGGCGATGATGGCGAACACGAAGTTGTACAGCACGCCCCCGACCATCACCAGAAGCCTCTGCCAGGCTTTCTTGGTGCGGAACTCCCAAGGCTGAGGCTCTTTCTTCATGGCATCGGTGTCCATTGACTCATCGATCATGCCGGAGATCTTGCAGTAGCCGCCCAGCGGGAGCCAGCCGATGCCATATTCAGTCTCCCAATCCTTCGCTTTCGGGAACAGTCTCGTGAACAACCTGCCTTTGGTGCTGAAAAGTTTCGTGCCTCCGACATCGAAGAACAGGAAGAACTTCTCGACCCGTATACCGAACAGCTTCGCGAACGTGAAATGTCCGAACTCGTGGATGACGATCAGCAGGGAGAGGGCAAGAATTACTTGCAGAATCTTTATTAGCAGCACCATTGTCAACTTCTCTTTACGAAGGCGTCAATCTTTCTTTGAGCCAGTGAATATGTTTCCTCGTTTGTCTTGAATATGTCTTCCACGGTCGGCTCCTTGATGAACGGCGCGCTCTCGATGCACTCTCCGACGATGTCGGAAATGCCGTAGAACGGAATCTTGTCGTGCAGGAAGGCGGCCACGGCAGCCTCGTTCGCCGCGTTCAGGGCGCAGGGAATATTTCCGCCTTTATCCATTGCCTTGTAGGCGAGCGCCAGTGCCGGGAACCTCTCGGTGTCAGGCTTGGAGAACGAAATGCTTCCAAGCTCCGCGAAGTCCAGCTTCTGATTCGAGAGCGGCAGCCGCTCCGGGAATCCTATCGCGAACTGGATAGGTTCCCTCATGTCCGGATTCGCGAGCTGGGCGATCACGGCTCCGTCCTCATATTCAACCATGGAGTGAATGATAGACTCGGGATGGACGATGACGTTGATCTTGTCCACCGGGGTGTCGAAGAGCCACCGTGCCTCGATCACTTCGAATCCTTTGTTCATCATTGTGGCTGAGTCGATAGTGATCTTCGCTCCCATCGTCCAGTTCGGGTGCCGGAGCGCCATTTCCTTGGTCGCGGTGGTGATGCGGCTCTTGTCCCAGGTCCGGAAAGGCCCTCCCGACGCTGTCAGGTGGATCTTGCGAATGGCGTTGCCCTGGGCGGCCAGAAGGCATTGAAAGATCGCGGAGTGTTCAGAGTCCACAGGGAGGATCGGGGCATGGTATTTCCTTGACAGTCCCATCACGATCGATCCCGCCGCCACAAGGGTCTCCTTGTTGGCCAGGGCGATGACCTTCCCCGCGCTGATCGCAGACATTGTCGGGGCGAGTCCGCTGAATCCCACCATCGCCGCGACCACGATGTCCACCCTGTCGCTGGTGACCAGGTCGCAGACGGATTTCATCCCCGCGAAGACTTTCGTGTCTGTTCCGTCCAGGGCGGCGGAGAGTTCCTTGTACTTGCTCTCGTCACAGATCACTGCGTTGTTGGCGTCAAACTCTCTAGCCTGACGAGCCATTAACTCATAGCTACCCTTGCAAGTAAGCAGCTCAACCTCAAATAGATCCCTATGCTCCCGGATCACGTCAAGCGTTTGTCTGCCGATCGAGCCGGTGGAGCCGAGTATCGCTATTCTTCTCTTTTCCATCAGAAACTTATATACTTTGTCGGATCGACGGCCTCGCCTTTGTGCCAAAGCTCAAAATGAAGATGGTCACCGTCGGATGTGGATCCCGTGCCGCCAAGAACCGCTATCGGTGTTCCGGCCGTGACTTTGTCCCCGGTCTCCTTGAGCAGCTTCTGGTTGTGCTTGTAGACGGAGATGATGTCTCCTTCGTGCTGGATCCTTATCGTGTAGCCCTCCGTGTCGTTCCATCCCGCCGAGATGACGGTGCCGTCAAGAACGGACATCACGACCGAGTTGCCCGGAGCTGTGATGTCGATGTACGGATGGAGGGCCTTGTCGTAACCCTGTGAGACAACACCCTTGAGCGGCGTGAAGAAATGCATGCCCTCGATAGGAAGCGTCCTTGCGGAGCCAGGCTTGATGTCGAACCTGTCCTCGTCCGCCACCTCCTTTCGCAGAAGCAAGTCTTTCTCGGCCAGTTTCCTGGAGTCGCCGGCCTCGGCGGCGGGATTCTTCCTCACCTCCATCAGGCTGTCGATCTTCAGCGGCTCCTGACCGTCGACCACGCGCCGGAGATTCTCTGAATATAGTTCCCATTTCGTCAGCACATTCTCCAGGGAGTCTATCGTGATCGCGTTCTTGATCGCATCGTGCTTGCTCCGCGCGTCAGGGTACCCCGGAATGAGTGTGCGGATAGGAGTGAAGGCTATGACGCAGAATATGGTGGCGATGGTGACAACGATGACTGTCACCGCCGTCACAAGTGCACCGATTCTTGTGAATTTTTTCGACCACACTTTGTCGTGGGTGTCATCGTCCACCAAAGTGAGCCTGAAGTTCTTTATGATGCCGCCTTTTTTTTGCTTTGACATAAGATTTTGACTTGAGAGCCTTTTTCGTTAACTTTGCGGATTACAATGGACAGGATTATCGGCATAGACTACGGACGCAAACGCGTTGGTGTGGCAGTCAGCGACCCGCTGGGCATTTTTGCCTCAGCCCTGGACACGGTTCCAGCTGCAAAGATAATAGAATATATCAAAAATTATGCTCAAACGGAGACCATAACTCGTTTTGTTGTCGGCTATCCGATGAACATGAACAATAAGCCGTCCGAGGCCGCCGTCGATGTGGAAGTGTTCCTGAAGACTCTTGCCAAGGCCTTTCCGGACATCCCGGTAACCCTTGAGGATGAACGTTTTACCTCGGTTCTGGCCCACAGGGCCATGATTGACGGCGGCATGAAGGCCAAGGACCGCAGGGATAAGACATCCGTGGACAGGATCAGCGCCGCGATCATCCTGCAAAGCTACCTTGACAGGACCGGCAAATAGAAGAAGTTGAAATAATAATTGGAGTTATGATATTACCTATTTATTTATATGGCTCTGAGGTTCTCAGACAGAAGGCAGTCCCGGCGGATCTCGCAGAGAAGGAGAAGATCGCGAAACTGGTGGCCGACATGGAGGAGACTCTCACGAAGTCAGAGGGTTGCGGACTCGCCGCGCCGCAGGTGGGGGAGAGCGTCAGAATCCTGATCGTCGACGGTACGGGGATGACGGATGTCTATCCTTACCTCGCCGACTTCAAGAGGGTGATGATCAACCCTGTCATTCTCAGCGAGAGCGAGAAGAGATGTGAATATTCCGAAGGCTGTCTCAGCATCCCGGGGATCTATTGCGACATCACGAGGCCGCAGAGTATGACCATTGAATATTACAATGCTGATCTTGAGAAGGTTACTGAGACCTTAGACAAGTTCGCCTGTCGCATGGTGCAGCACGAGATGTCGCATCTTGATGGCGACCTGTTCGTGGATCACGTCGCTCCGATCAGGAAAAAGATGCTTTCAAAAAAGCTTCAGAACATCGCGAAAGGAAAGGTTTTTGCAAGGTACGCCACTAAAATTAAATAACAAGAACATTATGGGAGCATTTCACGCGTATGACATACGCGGAGTCTATAATGTAGACTTCGACCGTAACACAGCCTACAAGGTGGGCTATTTTCTACCGGAACTTCTTGGGACTGACAAGGTTCTCGTCGGCAGGGACTGTAGGGTCTCCTCGCCGGAGATTCATGAATATCTTCTAAAAGGTATCACCGACACCGGCGCGGATGTCTATGACATCGGTCTCAGCACGACTCCGATGGTCTATTTCGGTACAGCCAACTACGGATTCAAGGCTTCGGTGCAGATCACCGCGTCCCACAATCCTAAGGAGTATAACGGCATGAAGGTCTCAAGGGAGAACGCCCTTCCTGTCGGCTTGGATTCCGGTCTTGGACAGATCCAGGAGTGGATCGAAAGCGGAAGGCCTACGCCGGCGGCGCCGAAGAAAGGACAGGTCATTCTCAAGGATATTCATAAAGACTACCTTGACTTCCTCCTGAAGTACAAGGGTGACTATTCCGACATCAAGATAGCCTTCGACCTTTCCAACGGTATGTCAAGCCTTTACGCCCGTGAGATTTTCGGCGACGAGCCTGCCTACATATTCGAGGAACTGGATGGCAACTTCCCTAATCACGAGCCTAACCCTCTTATTCCTAAGAATGTGGAGCCGCTTAAGGCTTTGGTGAAAAAGACCGGAGCTGACATCGGTGTCATCTACGACGGTGACGCTGACCGTGTGATGTTCGTTGACAACGAGGGCGAGTTCGTGTCTCCGGATCTGATGATCGCCGTGCTTGGCCACTATTTCGTGGACGAGAGGCATGAGACAGGCATCGTGCTTCAGGACATCCGCAGCTCCAAGGCTGTCGGGGAGTACTTGACTCCGATGGGGTGCAGGATGGCCACTTGGAAGGTCGGACGAGCCTTCGCCGCCAGGAAGCTCCGTGAGCTTGACGGTGTCTGGGGTGGAGAGCTGGCCGGGCACTATTATTTCCGCGATTTCTTCTATTCTGACAGCGGATTGCTGGCTTCTATGCTGATACTCAGGGTTGTGGCTGCCATGAAGAAGAAAGGCGTGACCCTTCACGAGCTGATCGGCAGGATCGCGCGCTACCAGAATTCCGGAGAGATCAATTTCAGGATCGAGGACAAGAAGGGTGCGATGGATGCCGTCAAAGAGTATTTCATCTCCAAGGAAAAGCCTACCGCCGAAATGGATTTCGACGGCTACAGGGTCGAGTTCCCGGACTGGTGGTTCAACATCCGTCCTTCCAACACCGAGCCTTACCTGAGGTTCATCTGCGAGGCCACATCAGACGCTCTGCTTGAGGAAAAAGTTAACGAGACCAGGACCCTCCTTGTGGAGAGATTCGGAGCAAAACTGTAGACAGGATGATTCGTGGAGGTTTTTTGGCGAGCGCCATTGTCATGGTCCTTGCCTCAATGCAGTTTTCGGTTCCTGCCGTGGCGCAGGACACCACAATCAAGACCAAGAAACAAGCTGAGATCCTTATCCCGAGAATCTGCAGAGAATCCGTGCAGTCCATGGAACTGAACAGGGCTGAGGCTCTGGACACAATCGACACGGCGGATCCGCACATCAAGATCCTGCTTCTGTCGGACTACACCTGGAAGTATTACAAGGACTCCACCTATGCGCGTGACCATCAGGTGTTCAATGAGTACTGGACCCATGATTATCCGGATCCGTACCGTGTTTCCTTGGAGGAGCTTCCCGATGAGATCGCTCTTTGGATCGTCGACACATTGAGTGAGTACAAGTGCCCTCATCAGAATGATGTCTATTCAAAGTTCGGCTATCGTCACAGGCGCAGACATCAAGGCGTGGATCTTCCGCTGCACACCGGCACACCGGTCTATGCCGCCTTTGACGGCAAGGTTCGGATATCGAAGCGTTACAAGGGCTATGGCAATCTTGTGGTCCTTCGCCACGACAACGGCCTGGAGACATTCTACGGCCATCTTTCCAAGATTTACGTCAAGGATGACCAGTGGGTGAACGCCGGCACGATCATCGGTCTCGGCGGTTCGACAGGGCGCTCCACCGGCCCGCATCTTCATTTCGAGACCCGTTACAAGGGCTACGCCTTCGATCCTGAATGGCTGATCGATTTCCATTCCGGCACATTGAGGCACAGGTTGTTCGTGCTCAAGAAGAAGTATCTGAACGCCAACAGCAAGTACGTTCCTGAGAGCGAGCAGGAGGAGATCGACATCCTTGAAGGCGACGCAAAGGACAAGGATGAGGCCGCCAGGAAGGCCGAGGCTGAGAGAAAGGCAGCTGCCGCCGCCCAGTACCATACTATCCGTCAAGGTGACACTCTCGGCGCCCTGGCCCGGAAGTATCACACCACCGTCAGGACCCTCTGCAAGCTGAACGGAATCAAAGAGACCACAACCCTCCGCCTAGGCAAGAAGCTTCGCGTGAAGTAATCCCCACCCAGGTGTCGCAGCAAGTGCTGTACCCTCGGTTGGCTATGGAAATGAAAAAAGGGGCTGACTAAAAGTATTAGTCAAGCCCCTCTTTCTTGCTTTTTGGCGAGGTCAACCTCGACCTTGTCTCCGATTACTATAATCTCCGATAGTTATTCAGACTTTTAATCATCCTTTTTGTGCGGAATCGTGGAAGAGTATCAAACCTTTGTAGAGGACTTCAAGATGGTTTTGATGTTTGTGGTATGATAGGAAGATGGGGAATTAACACAACATAATCCGTGAAATTTAGTCAGGTTCTCTTGATTATTCGAGAATTATGACTAGATTTGCAATAATTCTAAGGAATTAAGTGAGTTAAAAGCAAGTGTTCTTTCCCTAAAGGGAACACTTGCTTTTTTGCTGTTTTACCGAGGGGGTACTATGCAAAGGTCTCTTGTTCTTTCGCTCACTTATGACATTTTTAGTTAATCCTTAGAATTTTGAGAACAAAGAACCATCTTGTGATAGTCGCCATTGAGGTGGAGATTGTCAGACTTGTCCAGGTGCGAGCCTACAGGCGAGTGCGTTTCGGCAAGGTTGAGAGAGTCCGCAGCCACTACAGGCGTTATTAGGGTAATGTCTGTACCCGGCTGCCACTCTGAACCGTAAGGCTCTCTGCTTCACCCCTCGGTTTTTAATCCGAAAGATAAGTTTGGTACAGGAGAAGCCTCAATGGTGTACCGAATGTCTCCAGAAACATGGTTGGTACATGAAATAGTCCTTTTGTGTACCCGAGTCAACCTAAATCAGGAAAGTACAAGCCGTAACGCAATATTCAACCGGTACGGGATTCTTGGACCATTTTGGGATACTTATTACACCTGTTGAAAAAGAAAAACGCCTCTTAATCAGTTGATTAGGAGGCATGTTTGTGCGGGTGAAGGGACTCGAACCCATACGCTTGCGCACCAGATCCTAAGTCTGGCTTGTCTACCAGTTTCAACACACCCGCAAAGCCTTCCGGCAGGGGAATCTAGATGATGATAGGGATTCCGCAGGGAGTTTGGGCGATTGGAAGCTGCCTTTGCTCCGAGTCCGAAAGGTTTGCAAAGATAGTTGAAATCTGTTAATATTCAAATATTATTTTTCTGCCCGTCGCGCTCTGCCGCATCGTTCGTTCCGGCTGGTTCGGCGGGTGGAAGATGTGAGCCGGCACCGTTGTCACCGATGTTGCCGGCGCCGGTGACGGTCTCAAGTGCTTTGAGGGTCTTCTTTTCGTCGGCGGAGAGGTCTTCCGTCAGGGAGGCGGAATAGTCAAGTTCCTTCTTTTTGTTCTCTATCGCCTTCTGCGACAGCTCGTTCTGCTTCAGAGCCTGCTCCACGCCCTTCTCGAATATGTTGTGGATGGCGGAGGTCAGGTTTAGCGTCAGTCTGTTGACCTGATCATCGAAAAGAGGGATGTTGCGGCTCTTGTACTTTGTCTTGCCGAGTTTCCACTTCCAATTGTCGAAGGTGCCGTTCACGTTGATGCCGAACTTGAACGGAATCGGCGACTTCAGGGCGGAAAGGTGGTACTTGAACCGCTGGTCGAAACCCTGAAGGCCGCTGGCCGCGATCGAGTAGCGGTCGATGTTCAGCAGGAACGGGAAGATCTCCATGTGGTTCTCCTTGATGATGCCGCGGATTGACAGGGATTTTATGAAGCTGGAGTCCTTGTCCTTGAACATCAAGGATCTGCGGAGCTTGTTGAGTTCGTCACTGTCGGTCAGAGACAGGTTCTTGCCGTCAATTTTCACTATGCCGCTCAGGGTCGGCAGCACAATGTTCATGGATGTGTCGATCGAGCTTGTCGCGGCGATCTCGCAGTCGAGCAGTCCCCTGAAAGCCTTGAGCATAGGCACGATGCTGTCCACTGCCGGGAACAGCTGGATAACCTTCTCGGCTGTGATGCCGGACAAGGTGAGGTCGAAGCCGGCCTTGAGGTCTTTCTTGGTGCGGGTCGAATAGAAACCTTCGAGGTACACGTCGCCCATGTTCGTCGTCGCGAGGGTGTTCGTCGCCTGAAGGCAGCGCTCTTTCATCACGATGTCCGAGGCTACCCAGGATGTCTCCAGGTTTGAGTATCTTATCTTGTTGGCGCTCAACGAGATCTTGGCGTTGAGGTTGGACGGCAGCACGACCAGCGAGGTGGAGGCGGTCGTGTCCGCGGCTGTCATCTCTTTGACGGTGTCGAGGTAGGCGTTGTCATCAACTCCGGAGAGAGCCGCGTTGTGGCCTATAGGCGTGAATTTCTTTCCGGCGTTGAGTGCGATGAGGATCTCGTTCATGTCGATCTCGTCGGAGGTTATGCCCAGATCCAGGTTGAGCCTGCCCTTGCCGGAGACAAGAAACCTCTTGAGACCGGTAAGATGGCCGGTGGCGGAGATGTCCGACACCCCGGATTTGAACGATAGTCTGTTGAGGTCGATCGTGTTGTTGGAGAACTTCCCGCTGAATCCTGTTATCCTGTTGTCGAGTGGATAGTACGGGGTGATGACAAGACCTTCGGCGAGGTCGATGTTCCCTGTGATGTCCCAGTCTCTGATGTAGTTCGCAAAGGATTCACCAAGTTGGATCTTGATGTCGCTCTTCTCGAAATCCTTTTCGGAAAGATAGTCCGGCAAGGTGGTTCCGGACGCATATTTCCCGAACACTTTCCTGAGCAGGGAGTCGCGTTTCACTCCAGGGTAGATCCTTTGCAGGGAGTCCAGCAGGTGTTTCCTGCGAAGCTGTCTCTCCGCGGAGTTCGGATGCGCCTCGACCGACAGCCTCGCATCCTGTCCGGAGAACCTGGTGACTCCTTCGCGGAGAGTTATATTCTTGTTCCTGCTGGACAGGCTGATGAACGGCACGCTATGCGTTCCTGTCTGCTTAAGGCTCAGTTTGAATGTGTTGACAGAGCCGATGGCTCCTACGAAACAGGAGTCTATGTCCATCATTCCGATGGAAGCGATGTCAAGATGGCCGTGGATCGGGTGGCGCTTCGGATCAGCGGACATCCTCTCCTTGGTGTTGTGTGCCGAAAGAGTCAGACCGGTACCCCGTATGAACGTCGAGGCGCCATATTCAGTCAGCATGCTGTCGATCGCCACGGAAAGTCCCGAGTGCCTGTGGCCGCTACCGCCGTGTCCATCTTGTCCGTCGTGGTCATCCTCGTCGTGGTTGAAGGCTCCGAGGCTGATGTCCGTGTGGCCTAAGTAGGCGAACAGGGTGTCTTTCGGAATGCTGATCCGGATGCCGTTGCTCTCCAGAAGCCCCTCAAGCCCGATCTCGGAGAAATTGAACGCATCCAGTTGTGACAGGCGGAAGTCACCTTCGATTATTCCTTCAAGGTCGCCGTGGACAGAAACCCCGAGGCTGTCAGGAAGGTAGCAGGCCAGCGAGTCCAGGACGATGTGGATGTCGCTGCTGATGTCGAACTTCGGATCCGCGCCAAGAAGGTCGTCGGCTGTCCCGCTCATCATCACCTTCATCCCGTTGACGCTGAAGCAGAAATCCGGCACCTCGGCGGTGAGTTTTCCGTCTTGGCTCGTGGCCGTGATGTCAAGGTCGAAACGTCCGTCGCCGGAAATGCCCTCCCAGCCGATCCTGGAATCCGGAACCTGGATCCTCACCGAAAGAGGAGGGAGGCTGCCGGTACTCTTGTCATAACTGCCGTCGCAGAATGCATTGACGGAGAGCGTTGCATCGGTGCGCAACTTCTTAAGAATAGGGAAGTTGTCTCCGAAATGCCCGGCTATCTCATTGATGGAGGCGTTTTCCGTCGCCACAGATCCCTTGATGTGAATATCCTTACCTGAGAAGTCCGCCTTCCCGTTGGCCGAAAGCCCGACGGTGGCGACCCGCGCGGTCATATTCCCGACCGTCACGCACTTTTTCCCAAGTTCCGGGAATATGTCGCCTTCGATCTCGACCGGAATCGACATCCTGCCGGATGATTCCATGCCGAGGAACAGCCTCGAAGAGAGGTTGACATCGAAGTGGCCGGCGCGTTCCTTGATCCCGAGCCGCTCTACCCCAAGGGCTACCGTGTCCGCAGGAAGCCGCCCCGCCACGAACAGCGAGTCCATCTCAAGGCTCACCCCCTCGATCTTGTTCCTCTTCGCGTCATAACGCCCCTTCGCGGTGAGCTGCTTTAGGAATATGCATCCGAATATGGTGTCGGAGGGATTCGTGTAGACTATGAATGGCCGTCCTCCGAGGCTGACCTTGCCCACCGAGACCGGTGGCAGCGTGGAGGCGATGGTGTCGCCATCCTCTTTCACGGAACCGTCGCCGAACATGTTCCAGTTCGCCGTGGTGGAGTCGTACTGGTGGGCGAATATTCTTGGATGATCAAGAATGGCGTGGCGGATCCTGAACCTGCCTGTCGCAGCGGCAAGGTAGTTGACCGAGACGGAGAACTTTCTGAAATGTGCCAGGGTGTCGGCTCCCTCTCCGCGCCCTGATTTCAGGAGGTAGCCTCCCGGAACGTCCAGAGAGTCGAACGCGGCGAACCTGTCGTGGGGGTAGGTGATGGAGAAGTTGTCGATCGTGACGTTGAGGTTAGGGAAGCTCTTGAACATGGAAGCCTTGATGCCGGTGAACGTGACATCCCCGTCGACATATTCCTTGGCCACATCGTTGACGACTCTCGTCAGTACCTTGGAGTTCAACGCGATCTGCAGGACGATGATGATCACCGCCCAGACGCCGAAGATTGTCCAGAGTGCCGGGCGGAGCCAGCGCCGCGCCCCTTTTTTGACGACATCCTTTCCCATAATCTACAAATATAGCTATAATTAGCCGGATTCAGTACTGCTGATAAGTAAGCGTTAATAAATTAGTCGGTAATCTTTGATTGTCTTTTCGGTCTGGCGGTTTTTTCTCATCGGCCATGTGCCACCGGTACACTCCTTCTTCCAAAAGACATCTATCCTCGAAAATACCGCCAAATCTTTACCAACTAATTTTTTAACGCTTACTGAATACGAAAACCGGACCGCTGGGCGCGATCCGGTCATGATTGTCTGTGTCAGTCTTGATTACTGCTCGTCGAGCAGCTGGAGGTGCTGAACGTAGATGGCCTTCATCTTCGCGGCTCTTCTCTTTACAGAAGGCTTCTCGAAGTTCTTGCGGGCGCGAAGCTCACGGATGGCACCGGTCTTCTCGAATTTTCTCTTGAATTTCTTCAGAGCCCTTTCGATGTTCTCGCCTTCCTTGATAGGAACTATGATCATAATGCTGTTACCACCTCCTTTTTCTCTTTTTCGGAATCATCGCGGCAAGTTATGCCGAATTTTTCCGCTCGCTTTCCAAAGCGGGTGCAAAGATAGGAAAAAAATATTAATTTTGTGAAAACAAAAATGTTATTTCGATGGATAGCCCGTTTTTGTACAACAGATATGTGACCGGACAGCATTTCATAGGCCGGAAGGATGAGCGCGCCATTCTCGGCAACCTCTTGAGCCAGAGCGAGAACGTGGTGATCTGGGAGCCTTTCGGAACCGGTAAGAAGTCGCTGGTTCACCAGGTGTTCACAAAGATGAAGGTGGACGGCGACAGATTCAGTGTCGGCGAGATGACCGCCCTGGACATCAGGGAGGGTGAGGCTTTCGTCAAAAGGCTTGGCGCGGCCGTCATCAGGCTTGTCGCGTCCACACCCGATGAGTATGAGGGCATTGTCACCAAGTACCTTGAGGGAACGCATTTCGTGTTCGACCGCAAGGCTTTCTCGGATTTGGACGTGATCCTCTCCACGAATTGGGATCTGGACGACAATGACCTGAAGGCTGTCCTGAGACTTCCTTACGCGCTTGCGGCGGAGAGGGGAGAGAAGACATTCATGATCATCGACGAGTTCCAGAACCTTGACCTTGCCGGCGACGGCGAGCGGATCTTCAAGCTGATGGAGCAGGTGATGGATGAGGTCAAGGCTGAAGGCCTGCGGATCTTCTCCTACATATTCATTGGCTCCCAGGTCAATGCGATGGAAGACATATTCATTAAGAGGCATTTCTTCTACCGCCGCGCCACCCGTCTGAAACTGGGCAAGGTGGACGAGCGGGAGATCGTGGAACACATCATCAAGGGGTTCCTCGCGAGCGGGAAGGTGATCGACAGGGACCTCATCAGCGGGGCGTGTCGTCTGTTCAAGTGCAACCTTTTCTATGTCAATCATTTCACGTCCATCTGCGACTCGCTGTCGAAAGGCTATATCATGGAGCCTGTCCTGCTTGAGGCGCTTGCCACGGTGATCGCCATCAACCGTGGCCGCTTTGTGGCGATGATGAACGATCTCACCACGTTTCAGGTCAGTCTGCTCAAGGCGGTCATCGACGGCTACACCAAGTTCAGCACGGCGGAGGTGATCCGGAAGTATTCCCTCAACTCGTCGGCCAACGTGCGCCGTCTCAAGGACGCTCTGATGAAGAAGGAGATCCTGACCTTCGTCGGCGAGGACGGCAGACCGGTGATCCTCGACCCACTGTTCGAGTACTGGCTGAGAAATTACTACTTTGGTAAGAATCAATAATTTACGAATATATGAGTTTGGCGGGAAAGAAGAAGATAGCCGTTCTGACGGGAGCGGGAGTCAGTGCCGAGAGCGGGCTGGCCACGTTCAGGGGTAACAATGGACTTTGGGGTAAATATGATCCCGACGAGGTCGCGTCGATCGAGGGTTGGTACCGCAACCGCAGGCTGGTGCTGAATTTCTACAACGACCTGCGCAGGAAGCTCGGCGAGGTCAAGCCGAACGCGGCTCACTATGCCATCGCTGCTCTTGAGAAGGAATATTCAGTGACGGTCATCACGCAGAATGTTGACAATCTGCATGAAAGGGCCGGCAGCACGAAGGTTCTGCACCTTCACGGCGAGGCCACCAAGGTCCGCCCGGAGGACGGGATCTATGACCGGACATATTCAGAGGAGGAGGTGATCGACATCGGTTATGATGAGGTTCATTTTGGCGACAAGGCTCCGAACGGCAGCCAGCTGCGCCCTCACATCGTCTTCTTCGGCGAGGCCGTCCCGAACATCAACAAGGCCATCGACATCGTTTCCGCCGCTGACATCATGTTGATTGTCGGCACGTCTTTGAACGTCTACCCCGCCGCCGGCCTTTACCGCTATGCCCCGAACGGCATTCCGATCTACCTGATCGACCCCGAGGATGTGGCCATCGCCGACCCTCGCATCACCCAGATCCACCAAGTCGCCACCAAAGGCATGGAGACCTTCCGCCGGATGCTCGGACAATAGGTTTTTCAAGAAGGCAGATTTTCACCAGAGTCAGTGGCGCATCCGGCACGCCTCATAGGCGGTGCTTCCGGCCACAGTCGTCACCTGCGGAGAGGGCTGCGCCAATGGGCGACGTTTTAGCCCCTTTTCGTTGCCTGTGAGTGCCGGGCGGCACCCTTGGGCGACGTTTTCGCCCCTTTTCGTTGCCTGTGAGTGCCGGGTGGCACCCTTGGGCGACGTTTTCGCCCCTTTCTGTCGCCTGTGAGTGCCTGGCGACACCCTTGGGCGACGTTTTTGCCCCTTTTCGTTGCCTGTGAGTGCTGGGCGACACCCTTGGGCGACATTCTCGCCCCTGTTCGTTGCTTAAGAGTGCTGCCCTGCGCCCTTGGGCGACATTTTGCCCGATTTCGGCCCGATTGCACTCACTGATAAATATTTTTGCGGATTAATGGATTTTGCGTAAATTTGCAGTCTGTTTGATGGCCGTGGAGCTCCAGAAGTCCCGTGAGGTTACGGGCGCTTGCGGCTGAAACTTAATAAAGTTTTGTTTTTTATGTACGCAATTGTTGACATTGCAGGACAGCAGTTCAAGGTTGAGGCTGGAAAAGAGATCTTCGTCAACCGTCTCGCGGCGGCCAAGGATTCTTCAGTCGAGTTCGACAAGGTGCTGCTCGTTGACTCCGAAGGGCAGATCAAGCTCGGTAATCCTTATGTAAAGGGCGCAGTTGTCAAGGCCACCGTTCTCGATGATGAGGTAAAGGCTGACAAGGTGCTCGTGTTCAAGAAGATCCGTCGTAAGGGATTCCAGAAACTCAATGGCCACCGCCAGAGGCTTTCCAAGATCCGTATCGATGCAATCGCTTAATTTCTAAAGAGTTAAAGATTATGGCACACAAGAAAGGACAATCAAGTTCAAAGAACGGTCGTGAGTCTCATTCCAAAAGGCTTGGACTCAAGAAATTCGGCGGTGAGGTCGTAAAGGCCGGCAACATCATCGTAAGGCAGAGAGGTACTGTCCACAATCCTGACAAGAACGTCGGAATGGGCAAGGATCACACTCTTTACGCTCTCGTTGACGGAACCGTGAAGTTCACAAGGAAGAGAGAGGATAAATCCTACGTCTCGGTTATCCCTTTTGAGAACTAAGACTCGGAGGATTCATAGAAAGAAAGAGGGCTGGCTTCGAGTTATCGTGCCTGTCCTCTTTTTGTTTTGAAGGAACCCGTTTCAGGCTTGCTTGCCTGGAAATGTGTCGGGGAACATTCCCGGCGGCAAGCGGGGACTTCCATTTTAATTGTAATTAAACTATTCGCAATATTATGCTTACACTCAAGACGCTTCGTGACGATCCGCAGCACGTGATCGAGAAGCTGGCTGTAAAGAATTTCGATGCGAGGGCCATCGTGGAAAAAGTCCTCGAACTGGACACCAACAGAAGGTCTCTCCAGACAGAGAGTGATGCTCTTGTGGCTCAGCAGAAACAGCTTGCCAACAAGATCGGCGGGCTGATGAAGGAAGGCAAAAGGGCCGAGGCCGAAGAGGTCAAGAAGGAAGTGGCCGAGCTCAAGGCCAAGTCCTCCGAACTTCTCGCCAAGGCCGATGAGAACAACAAGGAACTTGAGGCTCAGCTGGTTCTTCTTCCGAATATGCCTTGCGACCTCGTTATCCCTGGAAAGGGAGCCGAGGACAATCAGGTTGTGAAGATGGGCGGCCCTGAGGTCAACCTTCCTGAGCACGCTCTCCCTCACTGGGAGCTTGCCAAGAAATATGACATCATAGATTTCGACCTTGGAGTGAAGCTGACCGGAGCCGGTTTCCCTGTCTACAAGGGCAAGGGCGCGAAACTCCAGAGGGCTCTCATCAACTTCTTCCTTGACATCAACACCGCCGCAGGCTACAAGGAGGTCGAGCCGCCGATCATGGTCAACGCCGCTTCCGGTTTCGGTACCGGCCAGCTGCCTGACAAGGAGGCTCAGATGTACTATGTGGGACTCGACGACTTCTATCTCATCCCAACGGCTGAGGTTCCGGTCACGAACATATTCAGAGATGTCATTCTCGGCAACGATGACTTCCCGCAGAAGATGACCGCCTACACTCCGTGCTTCCGCCGCGAGGCAGGTTCCTACGGCAAGGACGTGAGGGGCTTGAACCGTCTGCATCAGTTCGACAAGGTCGAGATCGTGCGCGTCGAGAAGCCGGAGAACTCTTACGCCGCTCTGGATGAGATGGTTGCCCATGTTGAGGGCATCGTCAACAAGCTCGGTCTGAAGTACAGGATCCTCCGTCTGTGCGGTGGTGATCTGAGTTTCACATCAGCTATCACCTACGATTTCGAACTTTGGTCAGCCGCCCAGGGACGCTGGCTTGAGATCTCGTCAGTCTCCAACTTCGAGACCTATCAGGCGAACCGTCTGCACCTTCGCTACCGTGACGCGGAAGGCAGGATGCAGCTCTGCCACACTCTGAACGGAAGCTCGCTCGCTCTCCCTCGCGTGGTGGCCGCCCTGCTTGAGGACAACCAGAAGGAGGACAAGATCGTCATTCCTGAGGTTCTCCGTCCTTACACAGGCTTCGACTGCATTGACTGATCGTCATCTATAAAGTCCTGACCACGAGCATTATGGACAAGACAACCATCATAGGCATCGACCCCGGAACCAACCTGCTTGGCTTCGGGGTCATTGATGTCATCGGAGGGAAGCCGGTGTTCGTGGACATGGGCGTGCTGGATCTGCGGAAGGAGGCGGACGCATATTCAAAACTCCGCCAGATCTACGACACGGTCACCGAGGTCTGCAGGACCTACCACGGCACCCAGATGGCGCTGGAGTCGCCGTTCTACGGAAAAAACGCGCAGGTGATCCTCAAACTGGGGCGCGCGCAAGGGGCGGCGATGCTTGCCGCTCTTGAATATGGCATCACGAGTGTTCATGAATATGCTCCCCGGGAGGCCAAGCAGGCGATCACGGGCAACGGCGCCGCCTCGAAGGAGCAGGTCAGCATGATGCTGCGCAAGACCTTGGACGTGGATTTCAGGCCGGAGCATCTGGACGCTACCGACGCCCTTGCCATCGCGCTATGCCATTACTATTCGATCACGAGTCCGTTGGCTAAGGTAAAGGGGGCCGGCGGCTGGGAGAAGTTCATCAAGGATAATCCTGATCGGGTGAAATAATGCTGGGCAGGAACACTTTTCGGGGAATATTTGCCGTTCTGATTAAACCAGGAGAGACTTTTTCTGTCAAAGTAGGTGTTAGGTTGATCAGTTAGTTGAGTATTCCTTATGAACTTAAAGAAATTCATCACTTTTGTCGCCGGCATTGTGTCGGCTTTTTCTTTGGCTTTCGCCCAGAGCGGCGGCACGCTTACCCTTTCTCTTACAGACTCTTCCACGGGTGAGGCCGTGGGATTTGCCACGGTGTCCCTCACGAAGCCGGGCAGTCAGAAGCCCTACAAGTACGCCCTTAGCGACATCAAGGGAAAGGCAGTCATCGAGAAGGTGGCTCCCGGAAAGTATGTTCTGAAGGCGGAGCTTCTTGGCTACAAGGCTGTTACCAAGGGAATCGAAGTCAAGGGAAAACTCGACCTCGGGGTGGTGAATATGGATCCTGACAAGCAGACCCTCGATGCGGCGAGCGTCTCCGCGACCGGCAACCCGATTGTTATAAAGAAAGACACCATTGAATATAACGCCTCGTCATTCAAGACCACCGACAACGATGTGCTGGAGGATCTTCTTAAGAAGCTCCCTGGCGTGGAGGTGTCCGAGGACGGTACGGTGACGGCGAACGGACAGACCATCAGTAAGATAACGATCGACGGCAAGACCTTCTTCCTTGACGATCCGCAGCTTGCGTCCAAGAATATTCCCGCGAAGATCATCGATAAGGTCAAGGTCGTGGAGAAGAAGTCCGAGCAGGCGGAGTTCACCGGCATCGATGACGGCAATGATGAGACAATCATCGACCTTTCCATCCAGAAGGGGATGATGAACGGTCTGTTCGGTAACGTGATGGCAGGTGTAGGTCACGATGTGCGCAAGCAGGTCTCCGGATCCGAGCTGTCTACCGGGAACGGTGACTGGCGCTATCAGGGTGCCGGCTTCCTGGGTCGGTTCACGGACAAGAACCAGCTCAGTGTCGTCCTAAACGGTAACAACACCAACAACCGCGGATTCAACGACCTTGCGGGAAGCATGATGCAGGGAATGCGCGGAGGCGGTGGCGGCATGGGTCGCGGCAGCCGTGGCTGGGGTCCCGGCAATGGAATCACGACTTCCTGGATGGGAGGTCTGAACGGTAACACGTCTTTGTTCGACGGCAAGATGGATCTCGGTGGCAACTACCTGTATAACAACAACGAGACCTACGTTGAGGAGGAGAGTAAGAAGATTACCTACCTTGACGACCACAATCTCATCTATAATAATAAAGGTTCCAACACGACCAACTCCGACGGCCATCGTTTCGGAGTCCGTCTTGAGCACAAGTTCTCGGAGAACACTTCGATTCTCTTCCAGCCTCAGGTTAGTTTCGGCCAGGGAGACTTCAACGAAATCTCGAAGTTCTCTACATTGACGGAAAAGGACGGGACGACAACCAAAACCAATGATGGTTTCACAAGTAACACTGGCTCGAATAACAACTGGAGGACAAATGGTTTCTTCCTTTTCCGCCAGAAACTCGGCAAGGCTGGCAGAACTCTTTCTTTCAATGCCCGTTACAATTTCAGCGGTAACGAGACCAATGGTTTTAACCAGTCAAGGACAACTACTTACGATGAATTTGAGGCGGCGGTTTCCGATTCCATCATCAACCAGCGTTTCAATCAGAATCAGGACACAAAGTCTTTGAGTGGTCGTCTCACTTATACAGAGCCGTTGGGCAAGGGTTTCTTTGTCGAGGCCAACTACGAGGCTTCCTGGAACAGGACTTCTTCCACAAAGAATACATTTGACAGTGGCGTTGTTTCAGGTTTTGACTATAACAATCTGATTTACAATTCAGTAGGTGAGAAGATTAATGAAGTATATTCGAGTGAAATCATCAACCGCTATGTCAATCAGAGAATCGGTGCCAACTTCGTCTATCAGAAAGACAAACTTCGCGCGCAGGCGGGTGTGAGCGCCAATCCTACCGACACCCACAACGAGACCAGCGGCTATGACACTTACGACAGCCACGTCCTGAACTGGGCTCCTCAGGCGATGCTTTGGTACGACATCGATGACAACACGAATGTCCGTGGTTTCTATTTCGGACGCTCGCAGCAGCCGTCGGTCAGCCAGCTGATGAGGGTGCCGGACAACACCAACCCACTTAGCGTGTCGTTCGGTAACATGTACCTCAAGCCTTATTTCAACCACGATTTCAGAAGCGATTTCCGTCACACGAACAAGAAGACGTTCCTCTCGGTCAACGCCGGCATCGATGGCGGCATCGTGAAGACACCTATCGTCAACGCCCAGTGGTACGGTACCAACGGTGTGCAGTATTCCATCCCGGTCAACGGCAAGGACTCCTACAACGGAAGTTTCCGCATCATGCTGAACACTCCGATCGCGAAGTCGAACTTCAGCATATTCAACATGACGAGGGCAAGCTATTCAAGGTCCTCATCCTATGTCGGCTCCTCCAGCTTCGACATGAGCGCTTATTATGAGGGTGACAACTACAATGCCGAGAACTTCCTGGCCGACAAGTTCCTGGAGGACTTCCACTCTCTCGACTTCACTCTGAACAAGCTCCAGACAGTAGGCCTGACAGAGAGGTTCCGCCTGACCTACCGCAATGACATCGTGGAACTTACCGCCGGTGGCCGCACCAGGATGTCAAAGTCCTGGTACACGATCGCCAACCAGTCCACGAATATGACGTGGAGCAATCAGGTTTCCGCCTCGATGAACTGGACAGTCCCTGGCGGCCTCGGAATCGTGGCTGATGGTAACTACAACTGGTACAACGGCTACACCACCGATCAGGGCACCCAGCTGATCCTGAACGCCAAGATCACGAAGATGCTCTTCAAGGATAAATTCACGTTGGCCCTGAACGCCTACGACATCCTTGACCAGGCCAAGAACCTGTCCATCTCCGATTCGTCCAACTACCACACCGAGACCTTGAACAACACCCTCGGCCGCTACATCGTCGTTTCCCTGACCTACCGTTTCGGCAACTTCGGCGGCAAGTCCGGCGGTCGTATGGGACACGGCCCCGGCGGTCCAGGCCCTGGTCCGATGGGCCCTCCTCACAGAATGTAGTTCTATTTGATAAGGATTACTTAATCTAAGGATTCCTAAAATATGGTAGGGCGTGTTAAAAAAGCCCAACAGCCAGAATAAAAAAAGAAAATTCAGAATTTTGATAACGTGCAAAATTCTGAATTTTCTTTTTTTATTCTGGCAGTCCGCCCGTATTTCCGTTCTGTCCGTTCAGCCGTTTTTATTCTGGCAGTCCGCCCGTATTTCTGTTCTGTCCGTTCAGCCGTTTTTATTCTGGCAGTCCGCCTGTAGTAATATTCAAGGCTATTCCTCCTCCTCTTCCATCCCGACAAAATTGACATACTTGCGCCATTTGTCGATCATGGCGGTCATGTCTTCCGGAAGCTGAGAATCGAACTGGATCCATTTATCGGTGCCAGGGTGGACGAAACCGAGGGTCTTGGCATGAAGAGCCTGCCGTGGACAGATCTCGAAGCAGTTCTGGATGAACTGGCGGTACTTGGCGTAGATGGTACCCTTGCGGATCTCCGACCCCCCGTAGCGTTCGTCATTGAACAGCGGATGCCCGATGTAGCTCATGTGAACCCTGATCTGGTGCGTGCGCCCGGTTTCCAGCCTGCACTCGACAACCGTCACATAGCCAAATCTTTCAAGCACCTTATAGTGTGTCACGGCGTGCTTGCCGCGCTCATCATCACCGGCATAGACCTTGAAACGAAGCCTGTCGTTGGGGTCGCGTCCGATGTTGCCGTCAATCGTCCCCTCGTTTTCCTTGATGTTGCCCCAGACCACAGCGACGTACCGCCTCTCGATGGAATGCTCGAAGAACTGGCGGGCGAGATCCAGCTGCGTCTCGTCGTTCTTCGCAACGACAAGAAGACCGGATGTGTCCTTGTCGATCCGGTGAACAAGGATTCCCATCCGCTCGTCGGCGGCCTCAGGACCCTGGGATATTCCTAAATGATAGGAGAGTGCGTTGACGAGCGTCCCCTCGAAGTGACCGTGGCCGGGATGCACGACCATTCCGGCGGCCTTGTTGACAACGAGGAGGTCGTTGTCCTCGTAGACGATGTTCAATGGAATGTCCTGCGGCAGGATCTCAAGGCCGCGGCGGCGGTACGGCATCACGAAGCGGATCACATCTCCCGGGCGGATGATCAGGTTCGCCTTGGCGACCTTGTCGTTCACCCTCACGTAGCCTTCCTTGATGGCGCATTGCACCCTATGCCTTGAAGTGTCCTCCAGATGGGTGGCCATGTACTTGTCCACGCGCATCGGGGTCTGCCCGACATCCACATTGAGCCGGAAATGCTCGAACATTCCCTGCTCCTCGTCCTCGACACTTTCCTCCTGGTCGTTGTAAAGTCTCTCCTCGTCCACGTTATTCGTCTTTCTTGTCCAATGAAAGGTACAGGGTGACATCTGTGCCCATGAATGTCGGATTGCCATTGGCCTCAGGAACCTGCCTCGTCACGGACGCGTTCAGAGAGTCGCTGTAGTTCCTGACACTCTTGTCGAAGATCAAGCGGTTGATGTTCAGCGAGTTGTCATGAACGGCATCGACAGCCCTTAGGTATTTCAGACCTTTGACATTCGGGACATAGGTCAGGCTCTCCTCCGGATTCAGTCCGACCTCAAGGTCGATCTCCGATCCGGTCTCGATCTGTCTGCCCGGCCTGATCTCCCTGTTCCTGTAGATCTGCTTGAGCACGTTGTTCGTGGCGATGTCGCTGACGTAGATGAGTTTCCCGAGCGAGAGGCCGCGGGAATTGAGTTCCGCCTTGGCCTGGCGCATTGAGTAGCCGACAAGGTTTGGCATGCTTACCTTCTTGGCGTTCATGGCGTTGATTGTCAGAAGGATTCTCCTGCCTTTCTTGACTCTTGCCCCGGCCTTTGGATTCTGACTGTAGACGGCTCCTCTCTCCATCTTTCTTACGAAAATGGAGTCGGTGACCTCGATCCTCAGATTCAGCCTTGAGGCCTCACGTTTCGCCTCGCTAACTTTGAGGCTTGTAAAGTCCGGCACCTCGATGGTCTTGTTGTGGTTGGTTATCGTTCTCAGCAAGAGTGAGTTGACGAGTATGAGAACCGTGAAGAACGCCACCGCGAGGATGATGTTTCTCAGGATCCACTTTCCTGTTGAACTGTTTTTATCAGATTTGCCTTCCATAATGTTCATGTGTTATTTTCCGCCTTTGAAGAAGAGGTCGAATGCTCCCTCTCCTATCAGTGCAAGTCCTACTATGATGATGATGATGCCCGCTATCCTGTTCATCCACATGATCTTCCTCATGTCGAACGCCTTCCTCCACCTGCTGAAGAACCATGAGAAGAAGAGCCAGTAGGCGATGGATCCTCCGGCGACCGCGAGGATTATAGGATAGATTCTGAAGCTCCTGTCTGACACGTCCACCTGGAAGAAGGCGAACAGGGCGAACATCACCAGAATCGCCCCAGGGTTGGAGATTGTCGTGGCGACAGCCTGCAGAAAATCCTTAGGCGAGGCTCCGCGCGTCATGGCCTTGTCATCTCCCGGCTCCATCTTCCTGAACGGATCCTTGAATGCCATTGAATATCCCAATAGGGCGATTACGGGACCGCCGATTAGGAATATGATTGATTCGTAGGTGTTTATGAAATTCTGCGCGAACGCCCAGGCAAAGATCGAGATGATGGCGTAGGCGGTGTCCACGAGCGAGGCTCCAAGCCCTGTCGCGAAGCCGGCCTTCTGCCCGTAGCAGATGGTTCTCTGAAGCACAAGAATCGCCACCGGCCCGAGCGGAGCCGATGCGCAGATGCCGATGATGAACGCTTTCAGAATTTCCAGCAGCATTGGAGGTCAACTATTTAGCTCTCATAAAGACCTGCACGGGGCATCCGTGAAGGTCGAAATGCTCCCTCAGTTTGTTCTCAAGGAATCTCTTGTACGGCTCCTTGACGTACTGTGGCAGATTGCAGAAGAACGCGAAGGCCGGGAACCGGGTAGGCAGTTGCGTCACGTACTTGATCTTCACGTACTTACCTTTCCATGCCGGCGGCGGGTAGTTCTCGATCTCCGGCAGCATGGCCTCGTTGAGCCTTGCCGTGGAGAGCTTGCGCGAGTAGTTCTCGTAGACGTGCTCGGCCTCGTCCAGCACGTCCATGATCCTCTGTTTCCTGGTCACGGATGTGAATATGATCGGCACGTCGTCGAAAGGAGCTATGCGGCGGCGGAGCGCCTTTTCATATTCCTTCATCGTGTTGCTGTCCTTGATGAACAGATCCCATTTGTTGACCACCAGCACGCATGCCTTGCGGTTGCGCACTATGAGGTTGAAGATGCTCATGTCCTGGGCCTCCATACCTGAATTGGCATCGATCATAAGGATGCAGACATCCGAATGCTCGATGGCTCTGATTGAGCGCATCACAGAATAGAACTCAAGGTCTTCATTGACCTTGGCCTTTCTTCTCATACCGGCGGTGTCAACGAGCATGAATTCGTGTCCGAATTTGTTGTAAAGAGTTGAGATAGAGTCTCTTGTTGTGCCTGCTACCGGTGTCACGATGTTCCTCTCCTCTCCGAGGAGTGCATTGGTCAGCGATGATTTGCCGACGTTCGGCTTTCCGACAATCGTGATGTGAGGAAGGTCAGGGCGGTCGTCGTCCTGACCGGCTTTCTCTTCGGGAAGCAACCTCAGCACCTCGTCCAGCAGGTCGCCCGTGCCGCTTCCGTTGGCGGCTGATGTCGCCCAGATCTCCCCGAGCCCCAAAGAATAGAACTGATAGGCGTCGAACATCTTCTCGCCGGAGTCCACCTTGTTGACACACAGCACGACAGGCTTCTTGCTGCGCCGCAGGATGTCTGCGATCTCCGCATCGTAGTCGGTGATGCCGGCCGCGGCCTCCACCATGAATATTATCACATCGGCTTCCTCTATGGCGATCACCACCTGTTTGCGGATGGCCTCCTCGAACACGTCGTCCGAATTGGTCGTCCAACCTCCTGTGTCCACCACGGAGAATTCCTTGCCGCACCAGTCACATCTGCCGTAGTGGCGGTCTCTTGTCACGCCGGCGGTCTCGTCAACGATGGCTTGACGCATTCCGACAAGTCTGTTGAAAAGTGTGGATTTGCCAACGTTAGGGCGCCCCACTATAGCTACCAAACTCATAACTTAATCTCTTGCAGGTAGGCAATTACCTGAATGCTAATGTGTTGTCTCAAACATAACGGCCATTGCCGGCCATCGTCACTTGCGTTTCGGCTTTTTCCCGCCGAACTCATATTCAAAGAAGCCGCATCCCTCGCAGGCCTCACTATAGGAACCGGTGCAGGAGGAGCTCCTGCTGACCTTCTTTTTCGAGAAGATCTCCTCGTCAAGCTCCCCCATGCATTTGATTCCCAACTTGCGCATGTTCTCGTTGCGGCTTACCTCCGTCTCCGGGAACTTGCCGTTCTTTCGGAATATGATGTTGAAGCACATTCCTAAGACTCCTATTCCCAGTAGGATAGCCGCAGCTAGAACTGTCTTGATTATCATTTTTCTAGAAGATGAATTCCGTACTGATAGGCTGGTAGTTGTAGACCTTGCGGATGATGGCGGCGAATGTCTCCGCCATTGACACTACCTTGATCTTTGAGGTGTCGGCTCCTTCCTTGAGAGGAATGGTGTCTGTGACAAACACTTCCTTAAGGCAGGAGTTGTTGATCCTGTCGTAGGCCGGGCCGGAAAGCACGGCGTGTGTGGCGCAGGCCCTTACGCTCGCGGCGCCTTTGTCCATCAGCACCTCCGCCGCTTTCACCAAGGTTCCCGCCGTGTCGATGAGGTCATCGACGATCACGACGTTCTTCCCCTCGACCTCTCCGATGGCGGTGATGGAGGCCACCACATTGGCTTTCTCGCGTGACTTGTGGCAGATGATGACAGGACAGGCCAGCTCTTTGGCGTAGGCGTTGGCCCTCTTGGCTCCACCCATGTCAGGGGCGGCGATGGCAAGGTTCTCGATGTTCAGGGATTTCAGGTAAGGAATGAACACCTTGCTGGCATAGATGTGGTCCACAGGCAGATCGAAGAATCCTTGGATCTGGTCGGCGTGAAGGTCGCAGGTCATGATCCTGTCCACGCCGGCTGCCGTCAGGAGGTTCGCCACAAGCTTCGCTCCGATCGACACGCGGGGCTTGTCCTTACGGTCCTGCCTGGCCCATCCGAAGTACGGCATCACGGCGATGACCTTGTCGGCGGATGCTCTCTTGGCCGCGTCGATGGTCAGAAGAAGCTCCATCAGATTCTCTGTGGGAGGAAAAGTGGATTGAACGACGAACAATGTGGCGCCTCTGACACTGTCCGTGAAAGAAGGCACGAATTCTCCGTCGCTGAACTGGGTTACCTCGGAGGCTCCGAGATGGTACTTCTCGCCGGTCTGGATCCCAATGACATTCAGCTCGTCAACAACCTTGCATGCGAAGTCTTTGGAGGCTCTGCATGCAAACAATTCCATTCTGTGTTCCATTTGCATTAAACTATGCGATTAATTAATGTATTGTTGAATAAAGTCAAGTATCTCCTGTTTTCCGGCCCCGGTCTCGGCGCTTGAGGCCAGCATCGGAGGCAACTCCTCCCATTCCTCCGACAGAATCTCCTTGTTCCTCTCGATCTGAGCCTTGAGGGCGTTGGGACCGCGTTTGTCACCTTTTGTGAATATGATCGCAAACGGAATGCCGTTCTCTCCGAGTCCCCTCAGAAACTCCCTGTCGATCCTTGTGATGTCGTGCCTGGAGTCGATCAGGACAAAGAGCAGCACCATCTCCTCGGACTTCCCGATGTAGTCATTGATCATCTTGCGGAGTTCCTCCCGTCCTTCCTTGGAGATCTTGGCGAATCCGTAGCCCGGAAGGTCCACCAGGTACCAGCTGTCATTGATGATGAAATGATTGATGAGTTTCGTCTTTCCCGGCGTGGAGGAGGTCTTCGCCAACTTGCTGTTGCCGCACAACATGTTGATCAGCGAAGACTTGCCGACATTCGAGCGTCCGATGAACGCAAACTCCGGCAGTCTGCGTGAGGGCTTCTGGTTGACTCTTGTGCAGCTGCCCGCGAATTTTGCTTCCGTGATGGTCATCTTTCTTTCTGCCTCTGAATTTCTTTCACAAAGATACTGCTTTTTTGTTAAATTTGTAAGAGAAAGCAGACGTTATTATGGAAAAGAAGTACATAGACCTGTTCACTCTACAGGCTCACCTGAAATCGGTCATTGAGGGGACGTTCCCGCAGAGGCTCTGGCTGAAGGCCGAGATCAGCAGCCTGAACCGGAAGCAGAACGGTCATTGTTACCTTGAACTGTCACAGAGCGAGGGTGGGGGAGTCGTGGCCAAGATCAGGGCCACGATCTGGGCTTTCCGCTGGAACCTCATAGACCAGCGGTTCCGTGGCGTGACCGGATCGCCTCTGGAGGCCGGGATGGAGATCCTTGCCAGCGTGCAGGTCAGCTACCATCCCCTGTACGGCTTTTCATTGAACATAGAGGACATCGATCCGGACTTCACCCTCGGGGCCAGCGAGCGCCGAAGGCAGGAGACGATCGAAAGGCTGGGGCGTGAAGGGCTGCTGGATCTCCAGAAGCGCCTGCAGTTGCCCGCGCTGCCATATTCATTGGCGGTCATCTCCGCTCCCGGGGCGGCAGGCTTCGGCGACTTCCGCCGTCATCTGATGGAAAATGAATATGGCTTCGTGTTCAACGTGAGACTGTTCGAGGCATTGATGCAGGGCGACGGCGCACCGGCCTCCATCGTGGCGGCCTTCGCCCGGATTCTCTCCTCGCAGGTCCGTTATGACGCCGTGCTGATCATGCGTGGAGGCGGTTCGGACTTGGATCTGGGCTGCTTTGACGACTACGATCTCGCGGTGGCCATCGCGCGCTGCCCGGTTCCGGTCTTCACGGCGATCGGCCATGACAAGGACCACCACGTCGCCGACATGGTGGCGAACACATCGGTCAAGACCCCGACCGCTCTGGCCGATCTGTTTCTGGATTGCTACATCGCTGAGGATCAGCGCCTGGGTACGCTGGAGTCAAGACTTATGCTCTCCTTCAACAACCGCCTGTCGGCCATGGAATCCAGAATCGGCCTGCTGGAGGCAAGGGTGGGAAGGCAGGCCGGAAACCGTGTCCGGGATGCCTTGCACAGGATTGACCTGTTGGAGTCAGCGGTGGCGAAGGCGGCTAAGGAACGCATTGTGGCTCAGGAACATCGTCTTGACAGGCTTTCCGACGGGATCGGCCACGGAGTAGACAGAAGGATAGACAAGGCCGCCTCTTCGGTCGAAAGGGTGGAGCAGCGGATAAGGGGCCGTGTGGGTGTCGTGCTTTCCGGCGCGCTGTCGCATCTGATCATGATGGAGACGAAGATCACCGCCAACGATCCCCGCAACATCCTCCGCAAGGGCTTTGTCCTCGCGCTTGACAGGGACGGCGTGAAGATGGATTCCGCCACGAGAACCCATGTCGGGGACAGGGTGCGGATGATGTTCGCCGACGGCACCGTAAAGTGCGGTGTCGTGGAGGTCGATCTTAAGAGCAATGTGCCGGGAAAGGAGGACGACGCCCTCCCGGCGATGAGTGAAATCAGTTAAGAATCAATGAATATGTCAGAGAAGAAATTCGACTACACAAAGGCGGTCGCCGAACTGGACGAGATCGCCGCCAAGGTTGAGGATCCGGCCACGAGCCTGGACGACATCGGCGCGCTGGTGAAGCGTTCCAAGGAACTTATCGAAGCCTGCCGGAAGTACCTCCGCACCGTCCGCGACTCCATCGAGGACGGCAAGGAATAACCTTCGGTCACTTAATCTGCCGAATACTCCACCTTTGTCAGGAAGAGGGCGTGGCCGGGGACGGACTCGCCGGCGCTGGAGCGGGTGCCGCCTTGGGTGAGGGTGGCGGTCCATGACTCGTCGCGCTTGCCGCGGCCTATCTCAAGGAGGGAGCCGACCACGGCGCGGACCATATTCCTCAGGAACCTGTCGGCGCGGATCGTGAAGACCAGGTAGTCACCTTCCTCGGCGGGGTAGCCCATGATCCTCACGTGATCCGGGGAATATGCCTCCCAGCGTGCCAGGGTGACGGTGCAGATGGAGGTCTTATTGTCGCTGCCGACCTTTTCAAAGCAGCTGAAATCATGTTTTCCAAGAAGAGCCTGTGCGGCCCGGTTCATCTTCCCGACATCGAGCGGGAAGGTGTAGAGGTAGGAATATTCCCGCATGAAAGGATCCCTGCGGCGGTGGAGAAAGTACTTGTACTCCCGTTGCGTGGCGTCGAATCTGGCGTGAAAATCCGGCTCGCATCGCTCAACCGAATGAACCTTGATTCCTGCGGGTAGGATGGCATTTATTTTGTAGCCTACCGCGCTTGCGTCAATGTCCGGATTCGATGTTTCGAAGTGGGCCACATAGTTGATGGCGTTCACCTTCGAATCAGTCCTGCCGGCGCCTGTGACGGCGATGTTCTCCTTCAAGAGAGTCGAAAGAGCATTCTGAAGACACTCCTGAACGGTCTCCGCTTGGTTCTGGATCTGCCAACCGCAGAATGACGAGCCGTCGTAGGAAAGGATGATCCTGTAGCGCATTTGATAAAGTTTGTTTGGCTGCAAAAATAGTAAAAAACAGTATAATATGGAAAGTGTAAACGTCAAGGAACTAAATGACAGAATCCAGAAGGAAAGTGCCTTCGTGGACATGCTGTCCCTTGAGATGGGCAAGGTCATCATCGGACAGAAGCACCTTGTGGAGAACCTTCTGATCGGCCTTCTCGCCAACGGGCATATTCTTCTTGAAGGCGTGCCTGGTCTGGCCAAGACTTTGGCAATCAGTACTTTGTCAAAAGCGATCGACGCAAGGTTCAGCAGGATCCAGTTCACTCCTGACCTTCTCCCCGCCGACCTCATCGGCACGATGATCTACTCACAGAAAGATGAGTCGTTCGAGGTCCACAAAGGCCCTGTCTTCGCCAACTTCGTGCTGGCGGACGAGATCAACCGTAGCCCGGCGAAGGTGCAGTCCGCCCTTCTGGAGGCGATGCAGGAGCGCCAGGTCACGATCGGCGACCAGACTTTCAAGCTTCCGGAGCCTTTCCTCGTGATGGCCACACAGAACCCGATCGAGCAGGAGGGGACCTATCCGCTCCCGGAGGCCCAGGTGGACCGTTTCATGCTGAAGGTCATCGTGAGCTATCCTAAGAAAGAGGAGGAGAAGCAGATCATCAGGATGAACAACTCCGGGGAGTTCCCGACGGTGAATCCGGTGATCAAGCCAGAGGACATCGTGCGTGCGAGAAGCGTCGTGAGGGATGTCTACATGGACGAGAAGATCGAGAGGTACATCGTGGACATCGTCTATGCCACGCGTACCCCTGAGGACTACGGACTGGGCAAGATCAAGGATCTGATCTCCTTCGGCGCCTCGCCACGCGCCAGCATCTCGCTGTCAATGGCTTCCAAGGCCTACGCCTTCATCAAGAGAAGGGGCTACGTGATCCCGGAGGATGTCAGGGCTGTCTGCAATGAGGTGCTGCGCCACAGGATCGGGCTGACCTACGAGGCCGAGGCGGAGAACGTCACGACCGAGCAGATCATCGCCGAGGTGATCAATGCTGTGCAGGTTCCGTAGTGTGGTCATAATCAAAGATTTCAATCATGGCGTCTAATTCATCGGCCAACGAGCTTCTGCGCAAGGTCCGCAAGATAGAGATCCGCACAAGGGCTCTGTCGCATCAGATCTTCGCCGGGGAGTACCACAGTGCCTTCAAGGGTCGAGGAATGGCCTTCAGCGAGGTGCGTGAGTACCAGTACGGGGATGATGTGCGCTCTATGGACTGGAATGTGACGGCTCGTCTGCGCGCCCCTTATGTCAAGGTCTTCGAGGAGGAGAGGGAGATGACGGTCGTCCTTCTGATCGACATCAGCCGTTCCGGTCTTTTCGGTACCAGCGAGAGAACCAAAAGGGACTTGATCGCCGAGATCGCGGCTGTGCTTAGTTTCTCGGCCATAATCAACAACGACAAGGTCGGCGCGCTGTTCTTCAGCGACAGGGTAGAGGAGTTCATTCCTCCGAAGAAAGGCCGGAGCCACCTGCTCCACATCATCCGTGAGATCATCGAGCTCAAGCCGAAGTCGGACGGGACGGATGTAGGCCAGGCTCTGCGGTACCTGACCAACGCGATGAAGAAGAAATGCACCGCTTTCGTACTTTCCGACATGCTGGATGTCAATCCTGACGGCTCGCCTCGCTATGAGGACGCCCTTAAGGTGGCGCGGAACAGGCACGACATCTCCGTGATCAAGGTACACGACCCGCGCGAGAGGACGATTCCGGATGTCGGACTGGTTCACGTCAAGGATTCCGAGACCGGAGAGTCGGCATGGATCAACACCTCCAGCAAGAGGACGAGGGCTGAATATTCAAGATGGTTCGGTGCGGTCAACGAAGGGGAGAGAAGGTTGTTTAACCGCTATCAGATTGATTCTGTTGACATAGCGACTGATCAGGACTATGTCAAGGGCTTGATGACATTTTTCGGGAGGAGGTAGTGATGAAGAGAATGATTTACGGATTTCTGCTTTTCTGCGCGGTGATCCTGCCGACGGCGGCTGCCGGACAGCGGGCTCCCGGCGGGAAAGGGATGTTGATAAGGTCGGAGGATTCCTTTCTGGAGCCGCTGCAGAAGCGCGACACCGCTCTGATCGGCGACCAGTTCCGCTACGGCTTCCACCTTAAGGATGTCGCGGAAGGGACAAGGTTCGCCCTGCCTGATTTCTCAAAGGGCTTCATGGACAGCGTGGAGATTGTCATGCCTCTTGTGGCCGACACTGTCATGGTGAAAGGTAGAAAGAAGGAGCCGAAATCCTACGACATAGATGTCTCGATGGTTGTGACATCGTTTGACGAGGGGAGGTACGAACTTCCGCCGCTTTCCATCATACGGGCTTCGGGAGTGGACAGGGTGGACACCCTCGTCTTCGACCCTAAGGTGCTGGACATTAGTACGATGCCTGTTGACACGGCGACCTATCAGATCCACGACATAAAAGGAGTGGTACGTTATCCGCTCAAGGCCTCCGAGGTGATTCCTTATGTCTTGGGGGTATTGGCGCTCGCCTTCGTGGCCGCAATGATCTGGATGCTGATCGTTTCCAGGCGGAAGAGAAACGGAGGCGGCGCGGCCCGTAAGGATCCGCCTTATCTTGTGGCGCTGAGGAAGCTTGAACACTTCAGAGGCAGCAAATACTGGGTACCGGAGAAGCAGAAGGCTTTCTATTCCGGAATCACGGACGCTTTGAGGGAATATATTGACGCGCGCTACGGCATAGACGCGATGGAGATGACGACGGCAGAGATTTTCAAGGATCTGAAGTCATCGGGTGTCCCGGCGGATCTTTACGAGGAGATGAAGACCTTGTTCGAGACGGCTGATTTCGTGAAGTTCGCCAAGGCTTCGGCTTCTGATGAGGAGAACGCCGCCGCCCTTCCTGCCGCCGTGCGCTTTGTCACAGTGACTTACCAGTCCCAACTTGCCGAGGAGGAAGCGGCGCGGAAGGCTGCGGAGTCTAAGTCGTCAGCTAAAAAAGAAGGAGGTGAGGCATAATGTTCTTTGAATATCCAAGATTGCTTTGGCTCCTTGTGGTTCCCGCCTTGCTGGTTCTGCGCTACCTGTACGTGGAGATCAGGGACAGGAGGCCGCACCTGAGAGTCTCGAACGTGAGACCTTGGAAGTCGGGCGGCAGGTCAGTCCTCGGGGTGGTCAGGCATATTCCATTTGTCCTGAGGATAGCCGCGCTGTCATTGATTGTGGTGGCCATCGCCAGGCCGAGGTCGTCCACGAAGATTGAAAAGGTTGACACTGAAGGTATCGACATCGTTCTTGCGATGGATGTCTCCACCAGTATGCTGGCGAGGGACTTCACGCCGGACAGGATCAGCGCCGCCAAGGACATAGCGATAGAGTTCATCGCCCAGAGACCGTCCGACAGGATGGGTATAGTGGTGTTCGCGGGGGAGAGCTACACGCAGTGCCCGCTGACAACCGACAGAGCGACACTTATCAATCTCATGAAGGAGATCTCCACCGACCTGATCGAGGATGGCACGGCCATCGGCAACGGACTTGCCACAGCGGTGGCGAGAATCAAGGATTCCGACGCCAAGAGCAGGGTGGTGATCCTGCTGACGGACGGTGTGAACAACTGTGGCGAGGTTTCGCCGGAGACCGCCGCCGAGATCGCTAAGACCTACGGAATCAGAGTCTACACAATCGGTGTGGGCGCCAATGGCGAGGCTCCTTATCCGGTCATGACTCCGTGGGGAGTCCAGATGCAGAACCTTAAGGTCGAACTCGATGAGAAACTGCTTTCCAGCATAGCCTCAATGACTGGAGGCCGCTATTTCAGGGCCACCGACAACACGAAGCTTGCGGAGATATATTCAGACATCAACAAGATGGAGAAGGCAAGGACGACGATCGACAGTTTCCCTGTCTACAAGGAGTTGTTCGGCTCCTATGCGTTGGCCGCCTTGATCTGCTTGCTGCTGGAGTTTGTCATTAAACTGTTGATAAGGAGGTTGCCATGATAATTTTCGCCGCGCCGCATTATCTTTTGCTTTTGTTGCTGATCCCGTTCTTCTTTCTTGGAATGGGACTATGGCTTTGGGGCAGGCGCCGTCGTCTGCGCAGGTTCGGCGACGAGGCTCTCGTGAACGAGCTGATGCCGTCCTGGTCGCGTGGCAAGCTGTGGGTCAGGACAGTGCTGCTCTCGCTGGCGTTCTTCTTTTTCGTGATCGGCCTGTCAAGGCCTCAGATCGGAGCTAAACTCAAGGATCACAAGATAAAGGGAGCCGAGATCATGATCGTCCTGGACGTGTCCAACTCGATGCTCGCCCAGGATTATTCTCCTGACAGGCTGGAAAGGGCCAAACTGGCCATCTCCAGAATCACCGACAAGCTTAAGGACGACAGGATCGGACTGATAGTGTTCGCCGGCACATCGTTCGTCCAGCTGCCTATCACCTCCGACTATGTGAGTGCAAAGATGTTCCTTAATTCCATCTCCACGGAGTCCATCCCGATTCAGGGAACGGCGATCGGGGATGCGATCAGCACGGCGGTCCGGGGGTTCAGCGCCCAGAGCGAGCACAGCAGGGCGATCATCGTGATCACCGATGGCGAGAACCACGAGGATGACGCGGTGGCCGCAGCAAAGCAGGCCGCCGAGGCCGGGATCAAAGTCTACACGATCGGTGTCGGATCAGCTGATGGCCAGCCTATTCCGATGAACGGCGAACTCTTGAAGGACAAGGACGGCAACATCGTCGTGACACGTCTCGACGAGGAGACCCTCAGGAAGGTCGCCTCTGCCGGAGGCGGAGCCTACGTCCATGCCGGCAACGATGAGTTCGGCCTGACCCCGATCATAAGCGACATCCGCAAGATGGAGGATGAGGAATATAATTCCGTGGTGTTTGAGGAATACAACGAGCAGTTCATGTATTTCCTCGGCATAGCATTGGTGTTTTTCGTTCTGGAGATGCTTGTCGGAGACAGGCGTGCCAGAAGACATTTGTTTGAAGGAAAGAGATGAGGAGGATTTTAAGATATTCATTGACGGCTTTCCTGCTGGCTCTCGCCTGCGGTGTCTGCATGGCTCAGACTGATCGCAAGGAGGTGAGGGCGGGCAACCGTCAGTACAAGAAAGGCAATTGGCAGAACGCTGAGATAGAGTACCGTAAGGCGCAGGCTAAGGATTCCACTTCGTTCGCCGCCGGCTATAATCTTGCCGGCGCCCTGTACCGGGAGGGCAATTTCGACGAGGCCGCCAAGACTCTGGACAGATTGAAGGAGATTGCTCCCGCTTCCGGGCGTGCCGCTGACTATTTTTACAACCAGGGCAACGTGGCCGTGCAGAAAAAGGACTGGAAGGCTGCTGTAGAGGCCTACAAGCAGTCAATCCTTCTCAATCCGGAGGATCTGGAGGCCAAGGAGAATTACGCCTATGCCAAACAGATGCTCAAGGACGAGGAGCAGCAGGGTGGCGGAGACGACAACCAGCAGGATCAGGACAATAATCAGGACAATAATCAGGACAATAAGGATCAGGACAATAGCGGCCAGGATCAGAATCAGAATCAGAATGACAATCCTGATCAGAATCAAGGAGACCGGCCTGATCCTCAACAAGATCCTCAGCAAGGGGAGGGAGATGCTAAAATCTCCCCTCAGCAGGCTCAGCAGATGCTGAAGGCTATCCAGGCCAGAGAGAAGAAGACCCAGGACAAGGTGAACAAGGAGAAAGCGGCTTTGCTGAAATCACGACAGAAGGAAAAGAATTGGTAATAGAGTGAATATGAAGAGATTGGTTTACGTAGTGGCATTATTGCTCGTAGCTTTTTTTCAGGCATCCGGCCAGAGTTCCATCAAGGTGGAGGTACCGGATGTCGTCGCTGTCAACGAGCAGTTCAATGTCACGTTCATAATTGACGGCGAGAAGGCCCCGACAGACTTCCAATGGTCTGCCGGTGATGACTTCCAGCTGGTCTGGGGGCCGCAGAAGGGGACCAGCGCCAGCATACAGATCATCAATGGCAAGAGGTCGTCCTCCCGCCAGACAACTTTCACCTACATTCTTATTCCTAAATCCACCGGCACATTCCAGATACCTGCCGCCACAGCCAGTGTCTCAGGGGAAAGAATCTCGTCCTCTCCTGCTAACGTGCAGGTTGTGAGCGACGGAACGTCATCTTCAGGATCTTCCGGGTCTTCCGGCGGCGCGGGCCAGTCATCCTCAAGTGAACGTCGGCCTTCTTCCTCTACCGGTGATGTCTCTTCCGGAGACTTGTTCCTGAGGCTGAGCCTCAGCCGGCATGAGGTGGTCATCGGCGAGCCGATCACGGCCACACTCAAGATTTACCAAAGAGCCAATGTGGTGGGCTTCGAGAATGCCAAGTTCCCTACATTCAATGGCTTCTGGAGCCAGGAGACTTACGTTCCGACCAACATAGAGTTCAAGCGCGAGAGCCTTGACGACAAGATCTACAACACGGCAGTCCTCAGATCCTATGTCCTGATCCCTCAGCAGTCGGGAACCATCCCGATCGATCCGGCGGAGCTTGTCTGCCTTGTCAATGTGAGGAACAGCCCGTCCTCGTCCGGCAGCATCTTCGACCGGTTCTTCGAGGACGACTACCGTACCATCCGCAAGAGAGTCGCAACCTCGCCGCTGAAAGTCAAGGTGAACCCGCTTCCCGCGGGGCAGCCTGCGTCATTCGGAGGAGGCGTGGGTAATTTCGGAATATCCGCGCGTCTGACATCGGACAACCTCAAGACTCATGACGCGGCCTCTCTGGTCATTACGGTCTCCGGACGCGGCAATGTCTCGCTTCTTGAAGAGCCGAAGGTCAGCTTCCCTCCTGATTTCGAGACCTATGACACGAAGACGACGGAGAACACGGACAAGAGCACCGGCGGCACGTCCGGCAGCAAGTCTTTCGAGTATCCTTTCATCCCAAGAAGCCACGGTGATTTCACGATCGAGCCTGTGGAATATTCCTACTACGATGTAAACTCCGGCAAGTACGTGACACTCAGGACTGAGCCGATGCACATCAAGGTGGCTAAGGGTAAGGGCGGAGATTCATCTCCAGCCGTGACGGTGAATTCGGGTGTCGAGCGTAAGGATGTGAAGAGTCTTGCAGACGACATACGTTTCATATTCACCGGCAAACCGGGCCTGTCCGCCTCGGGGTCGTTCTTTGTGGGTTCCGTGCTGTTCTGGATCCTCTTGACGATCCTGGTTCTGGGTGCGCTGGCTGTCTTCCTTGCGTTCAGGAAGGTGGCTGCCTTGAGGGCTGATGTCGCCGGAACAAAGAACAGGCGCGCCGCGAAGATGGCTCAGAAACGTCTCGCGCAGGCTGGCGGCTATCTTGACAAGAATCTCTACACGGCTTTCTATGAGGAGCTTCACAAGGCTCTCATCGGATTTATTTCCGACAAACTGAACATGGACATGTCTGAAATCAGCAAGGACAACATCTCCTCTGCTCTGACCGAAGGTGGTGTCAGCGAGGAACTTACAAAGGATTTTACCGATCTTCTTGACGCTTGTGAGTTCGCCCGTTATTCTCCTGACGGCGGCAACGATGCCATGAGGTCTCACTACGATGAGGCTCTCAAGGTCATCTCATCCATTGACTCCAGCCTGAAGTCCGGCGGCAAGTCATCCGGCAAGGTGGCCACGGTCATCGCCGTGATCCTCTCGCTTGGCGTTTCCATGAATGTCCAGGCCAGGGATATTGACTCATTGTGGACTGCCGGCGTTCAGGCCTACACGGACGGAAGGTTCGCCGACGCGTCGGCGGCCTGGACCCAGGTCGAGGACGCGGGGTATAAATCCGCCACGTTGTACTACAATCTTGGCAACGCCTGGTTCAAGCAGGGCAATTATCCACGCGCCATCCTTGACTACGAGAGGGCGCTGAGGTTGGATCCGTCCTATTCAGACGCCCGCTACAATCTTGAGTTCACCAACAGTTTTGTGCAGGACAAGATCGAGCCTGTGCCGGAGTTCATCCTCAAGAGTGTGGCCAGAAAGGTCTGCTATGTGATGAGTTCCGACGCGTGGGCCGTCATGTTCCTTATACTGCTCGCTGCCGCTCTGGCAATGGGTCTGCTGTTCCTGCTGGGTGCTTCGGCAGGCAGGAGGCGCGCCGGATTCTACTGCGGAATCGTGCTTCTGCTGTTTTCCGCCGGTGCCTTGGGATTCTCTCTCTGGCAGAAGTCTGACAGCATGAAGACGGACAAAGCGATCGTGATGTCGCCCGTTTCGTCCGTAAAGAGTTCTCCGTCAAGCGGTTCCTCCAAAGATCTCTTTGTCATCCACGAAGGTACCAAGGTCAGGATACTTGACGAGGTCGGCTCCTGGAAGAACATTTCCCTTGCCGACGGTCGCCAAGGCTGGATAACTTCCAGCTCGCTGGAGGTGATATAAAATAAAGGGCTGGCAATTAGCCGGCCCTTTATGTTTAAGCACAGTCACTTCGTGACAGCCCATGAGTTGTATGGAGTCTTGCGTCTGCACGTCGATTCAGTCTCTGGTCAGTGTCTGGCCGCCGATGAACTCGCGCATGATGGATGTCGGCGGAATCGCGGCGATCTCGCTTGGCTGGAGTTCCACGATGTAGTCCAGGAACTTTAGCAGCCGCACGGCCTCGGTGTAGGCCGGGGAGTTCGGAGCGATCCTGCGCAGGAGCGGCTCGGCGTAATATTTCAGCATCGGAAGTTCGAAGATCAGAGCGGAGTTGAACAGGGCGTCAGCGTTCTCCTGAAACGGGAATATGTTCTTGCTCTCTCCCCGGCGCACACTGTTCCATCTCATGATGGTCTCTTCCGGAGTGATGCCCCTGACCCTGTTGTCGCGCACCATACGGCGGAGCAGTCGGTTGTCCGAAGTGGACATGTTGTTGTTCTCGTCGATGTTCAGCGATGTCAGGGCGGAGACGTAGACTCTGAATATTCTTGAGTCGTCCACCGCCGAGGTCATCTCAGGGTTGAGGGCGTGTATGCCTTCCATGATAAGGATGTCCTTGTCCTCCAGACGTAGCTTGTTGCCCTCGAAGATTCTGTTTCCTGTCTTGAAGTCGAAACGCGGCACCTCAACTTCCTTTCCTTCAAGTAGCTCGTTCAGCTGTTTGTTGAGGAATTCGAGATCCATAGCGTAGAGAGACTCGAAATCGTAGTTGCCGTCCTCGTCTTTGGGAGTATGTTCCCTGTCCACGAAGTAGTTGTCCAGCTCGATGACTTTCGGCTTGAGTCCCAGCACCTTGCACTGGAGGGCGATCCTGAGGGACGACGATGTCTTTCCGCTGGAGGAAGGTCCGGCGATCATCACGATCCTCTTCAGCCCTCTTTCAGCATAGATCCTGTCGGCGATCCTGGCGTAGTTCCGTTCGTGGAGCGACTCGGCAAGGTTGATGATGCTGACGGCCTTGCCGTCCTTGACAGCCTTGTTCAGCGTGCCGATGCTTCCTATGTTGATGATGGAGCACCAGTCGGAATATTCCTTGAGCGCCGCAGCGATCTTTCCCTGGCGCTTCATCGGCATCACCTTGCAGAAGTCCGTCATCATTGGCGACTGTAGACAGAATCCGTTGCCCATTCCGCTGATGTCGAACACCTTAAGGTAGCCAGTGGACGGGATAAGCGGCCCGTGGAACGTGTCGGCCATTCTGTCCAGATAGTAGACGCTGCAAATGAAGGTTCCAAGGCTTTTCTGGAGTTCGGCCTTCTGCGGCTGATTGTTCTCGATGAACAGTTTCTCCGCTTCCTCCGAGAACATCTTGACCTTGGTGAAAGGAAGGTTCCTGGCCACGATCTCCTTCATCTTCTCGCGGATACTGTCGATCTCATCGTCTGTGACGAAGTAGACCTTGCTGCGTCCGTCCTCTGTCTTGCCGATCTCCCGGATCTCGCAGTACAGCCCGCTTGGCAGGGAATGGTCGATCACCAGCACCTTGTCAGGATAGAGTTCCCTGACGGCGTTCTGCAGCACGAAGCAGAGCGAGCGCACGTAACTTCTTCTCCCGTCCGGATGATTGTAGCCGATGAATTCGACCTGATGCAGGTTCACTGGTTTGAAACTCAGCTCCTTAAGCTTGTTGTCTACCAGTGCGGCCAGCACGTCGGACTTCTGTCCCGTCTTCTTGTCCATGACGCACTTGCAGCATTTGTCCGCCAGATCCTTCAGCGACTTTCCCTTCTCGATCTTGTGGTTCTTCCCGTCATTGACGCAGAACAAAGTTATCTCATTCTTCTCCATTTCCGTTTTTGCTATAAAAATCTTTATAAAGTTAGCTAAAAAACGGGCAAATACCACCGTTGTAACAGTATTTTAACATTTTATCCCATAAGGAAACTATATTCGGAAAAAAATGACTATGTTTGTGAACACAACATGACCGCAAATTACCGAATAGTAAGAACATTAACGAGGCAAATTTGATCGTATGAAAAATATATCGGCACTTATACTGATCGTTGCTATGGCGATGATTTCCTGCAACAAGGAGAGCAAGGATGAACCGTACAACTCCGACGGATCACCGATAACCCAGGCCCAGGCCTTGGAGATTGTCAAGGAGGTCATTGATGAGTATGATTTGGTATATTGTAGTAAAACTATAATAAAAAAGAATACAAAGTTCGCCACATTCAATGAACGTTACGGTGTTGTTCCATGTGATTCTTGGATTATTATGATTGATTCAAATCCTTTGCAAAACGGAGGACCAAAATGGCTTTATATTTATGTAAATGCATATTCCGGGAGTTCTGACGCGGATTCATGGGAATGGGCGTTGCCGAGAAATAATATTGAATATGAGTGTATTAAAAATAAATGGGTTGAAAAGAATACGAGGACTTCTGGTATACTGGAATCAAGTATTAATAAAATTCAGGCAGGATCATTTCCTATGGAGTCTAATAACTGGGCTGTAATCATCAGTGGAGGATCAAACCCGGAATCGAATCATATTCGTTATTGGAACGATTGCTCTATCATCTACAAGTGTTTACGTAGCATCTATGGCTATCGACGTGATCATATTATTGTTATTATGTCGGATGGAAAATCTGACGTAATTGATAGATATGATAGTCGCAATGAGACGTTCTCGTCTTCTCTACAAGATTTGGATGGAGATGGCAATGATGACATTAACTATTCCGCCACTAAATCCAACATCTCCAAGGTGTTCAGTTATCTTGGAAACAATGTGTCATCTGACGAACAAGTACTTGTATATGTGACGGATCATGGTGATATTCAGAATGGCATATCGTTTATATGCCTATGGAATAATACTAAGATGTCGGCCGATGATTTTGCCAAGGAGTTAAAAAAGATCAACTTATCATCAAGAAAACATGTTGTTCTTGGGCAGTGCTTCAGTGGTGGGTTTGTTGCTCCACTATTGTCAGCCTGTTATAATATTTCCGTGGCAACAGCATCGGCTGGCAATGAATACTCATATGCTATGGGAAGCGGTGAGTATGACGAGTTCCTTTATCATTGGGTAAGCGCGGCTGCAGGAAGGACTCCGCACGGGGGGGGCGGTTAATGCTGATCTGAACGGTTATGATGGTGTCTCAATTGAGGAGATATTTCGTTATGCGCAGACCAATGATGGAATTCAATCGGAAACCCCTCAGTATGCTTCCAAGCCGGAACCCATGGGAGAGAAGTACGGGCTCTCTGGCGAGGAGTTCGGCTATCCGGTTTTGACAGGCCCGTTGCACATGACCTCCAATCCTGGAGGCTACCTGTTTGAACTGTCGGTAGTCCCTAAAGCGTACACCGTGGAGTGGTCCGCGATGAACGGCGATGTTATGTTGACCTCACGGGACCGGTTTTCTGCCATTGCGAGGAAATCGACAGGCGAGGCCATGGCGGAGGATCACGTTTATGCGAATATCACCACCTCTTTCAAGACTTATTCATTAAAAAATGATGTGTACTTATGGGAGTCCGGAATCAATTTTACAGATACTCTGATCAGTGGCTCATTGTCCGGCGGGTCGTTCTACATTCCGTTTAACAGTCCATATGTCTCGTCCCCAGAGTGGCGTATAGATGGTTTGGACTACGAAGTTGTCAACATGGGTACCGATTTCATTGATTTCTATGTCTCCGGTGAAATTCCCGAAGAGTACGCTGTGTCGTATTCGTTCTCCAATCCATTGGGAGGAAACACAGAGATAGTAAGACGCTTTCACCAATGAGGTCACGTAGAATAGAAGAGGTATTGCCTTTGTGGCTTCTACTTACTGTTGTCATGGCGGCCAGCGTCGAGTCAATTGATCTTGATGCTGGAGGAAAGTCACATTTTATTGACAGGATGGTTTAAACAAGGATCGTATGAAAAATATATCGGCACTTATACTAATCGTTGCTATGGCGATGATTTCCTGCAACAAGGAGAGCAATGAAGAACCGTACAACTCTGACGGATCACCGATAACCCAGGCCCAGGCCTTGGAGATTGTCAAGGAGGACATCGACCAGTATGACGTGGTGTATGTCAGCAAGTCGATAGTAAAGAAAGGAACGAAATTCTGTACGTATCCTCACAAGTATGGCCAGACTCCGTGTGATTCTTGGGTCGTAATTATAAACACTGAGCCTTCGGCGAACAGCGGTCCATTCTTTCTTTATATTTATGTCGATCCATATTCCGGCAATGCAGATAAGGATTCTTGGGAATGGGGCTTCCCTGACACTTTTGAATTTGAGGTCGTTAAGTCGATATTTATGCGAAAAGAGGATGAACCCACAATTGCTATATCTGCATTGTCATCAATCCGTGCATCATCTTTTGATGATCAGTCCAATAATTGGGCTGTAATCATCAGTGGAGGAGCGAATCCTGGTTTGAATTATGTGCGTTACAGGAACAATTGTTCTGCAATGTATAAATGCCCGCGAAATAACTTAATCGCAACAATAGCATGACGTTCCAATCATTGAGAGATAATCTGCTGAAGCCGCTTCTGTCGGTGCTGCCGATGGCGGCCTTCTTTGCAGCCTGCGTTGAGCCGATAGACCTTGACGCAGGTGAGGAACCTCAGGTGGTGGTGAACTGTATCCTGACGGAGAATGATGTCCAGACATTGGAGATGTACTACACCACGACCTTGATGGACGGAATCCGACGTCCTGTCGAAAATGCGGAAGTCACACTGAAGTATGACTATGCCGGGGCTAGAAAGTTCAACTATGTCGGAGATGGCCTTTGGCAATGCGAATATAGACCTGAATATGGCAAGCGATACAATTTGGTGATAGAGCTTGAAGGTCATGTCCTTCAGGCGTCCACAACGTTCCCTTCTGACGTGACTGTTGCCTGCTATGGCAGAGGGTATGATGCCAGCGAGGGACGTCATAAGAAGAGGTACCTGATGTATTCATACGAACTTCGTCTTTTCAACCGCTCCCCGGAGTGTCCACCGTATTATGGCTATCCATGCCTTCTCGCCAGTCACCTGTGGGCATTCCCTAAGGACAAGGGGTGGGGCGATGACTATCAGAAGTACATAGCCACCAGCCACCTCTGCGCTGATGACTTCAACCTTACCTCCCTTCGTGTGAGTGACCTTCCATGCTTCTCTGCCGACTCGGTCAAGGCGATGCCCAAGTGGCTTCGTGAGGAGTTGGGCTGGTACCCGCTGATGATGGGCGACCTGCAGGTGCATCAAGGCTTCGTACGCATAGACATTCCCAAGGACTACCATAGCGGACAGACACAGGCAGAACTGAAAGATTCCCCGATATATTCGGACATTGCCTTTGTCCTGGTGCGGCCGTTCCCGACATCGTGGTCGAACTATGACGGCCCGTACCAGGAGCGGGGTGGCTTGTACGACATCTACATCCTTTCCGATGAGGCCGACAACTACTTCAAAGAAGTTTACCGCAAGCATATCAACAAGGACAACTTCCTGTTCGAGTATGACACTGAGAACATCTACTCAAACATCACCGGCGGTCTCGGAGTGTTCGGAGCGATGATCCATCGGAACAACAAAACCGGTATAAGGGGCTACCTGAATGATTTTGTACCGGGTGACAGAAAATAGGGACATATTCGTTTGTTGAAAAAGAGATGTCATGAAAAGAATAGTTGTTTTGGCAATCTTGTCTCTATTCCCTTTGTCTATGGCGTTCGCTCAGATGAATGAAGTGAAGGACACCTTGCGCGGGTCTGTTGTGTTTGGGAAGAAAAGTGGAGCCAGAGAGGCTGGCACAAGGATCATCAATGTGAAGGATTTCAGTAATATGGTGTCAGCTGTCGGCGAGGCGGATGTCATCAAGTTCATCCAGACCCTTCCCGGGGTGTCTACCGGTGGGGAGGGATCTTCCGCATTTTATGTCAGAGGAGGCAACCTCGGGAGTAACCTCGTGACTTTGGACGGAATCCCTATCCATGGTTCGAGCCATCTGCTGGGTTTCACATCGGTATATTCACCGGATGTCATCTCCGATGCGATGTTCCAGGTCGGAGGTTTCACTTCGGAGGAGGGCAACCTTACGGCGTCTCACATAAAACTCACAAGTAGTGATGGTGATTACCACGATTTCCATGGGAAGGCCAGTGTGAGCAACTTCCTCTTGGGGGCAAGTCTCTCTATGCCCATATTGAAGGATAGGATTTCGTTCATCGGATCAGTGAGACTTTCGCCTGTCGGCTTGGAACTTAAGGCCCTGAAGGGATTATCCTCGGCATTAGACAGCATTGGCAGTCCTAAAGCGCTTGTCTATGACGCTTTCGGCAAGGTAAGCTGGAAGATCAATGGCAGACATGGCTTGTCACTAAGTGCCTTCAACAGCACGGATGCTTATAGTTACACCTATGGCGTGAACTCTGAAGAACACATCCAATGGAACAATCTGATCGGAAGCCTTCAGTATAAGGGGAACTTGAGTGATTCATGGAACGTCAGTGGCGGACTGTCGTACAACAAGTTCAGCAATGCGCAGGGAATGGTGAAGATTCTTGGAAGTACGGACAACAATCTCGCTCTCCGTAGTTCCATAGACGAGACTGCCTTGACGGTATGCTCCAATTATGATGGCAGGATATTCCATTTTCAAGGAGGACTGAAAGGGCGTTATGCCATATTCAACCCCGCCACATCCCAGAGAATCACAGGGGGATCTTTGCTGATGAGCTCGTCGGACTCTCCGTCGTCTGGTCATGTCACGAATTGTCTGACAGGCACACTTCACTCGCAGGTTGAGTTTATAAAGAAGAGCAGGTATGATTTCCGAGCCTCCGGACGATTGAACTACTGCCGGACAGACAGGACGGATGTCTTCATAGAATCTGGTTCCTTTGATCCGGAGGCCAGCCTTCTGGCAAGGATGAACGCCGCTTCTTGGCTTGGTTTTGAGGTCACGGCGGATTGGACAACCCAATATTATCATACTTTGGAAGGAGTCCCGCTTGGATGGTCCTTGGATCTGATAGTTCCGTCCGACAATCAGTTCGGGCCGGAGAAGGCGAGCCAGTATTACGCAGGAATGTTTATGTCATTTGAGAGCCATCGTCTGTCACTTGGCTGTTATACAAAGAGAATGAGGGGCTTGGTCTATTTCACGGATGCTACCTCTCTCTTCAGTTCAGCCGCCGCAGGATGGCGAGATAAGATAGATGTCGGCAAAGGCTCATCGAAAGGATTGGAGTTTCTTTATGAGAAGACCGGCGAGAAACTGAACTACCGTATTGCCTACACCTGGTCGAAGACAGACCGCACATTCCCGAAAGTGAATGTAGAAGTGCCATTCCCGGCAAAATTCAATAGACCCCACATCCTTAATGTCACGGCAGACTATTGCGTTTCCAAAACCAACCGCCGCGAGATTGTCGTGAACGCGTTGTTCACCTACCAGTCCGGACATTGGGAGACTGTGGCGTCAGGTTATTATCAAGGCTTCTTGATCAGGGAGCCTGATAAGGTTCCATTGAAGTATTTCACCTCTGTCAACAACTTTGAGATGCCCTCCTACATCAGGATGGATTTGGGATGTTGCCTGAAGTTCAACCAGGACAAAAAGTGCCGGCAGACCTTGAATATAGGAATATTTAACCTCTTCAACCGTCATAACCCGTTCAGTCTTACTTATGACACTGAGGAACGCAGGTGGAAGCAGGTCAGTTTGTTTCCGATTATGCCGAGCCTGGGCTGGTCGATGGAATTCTGACAGCCGATCGGCTATGATCTTGCGAGCCGGAACCGTCATAAAGAAAAAATATTTCTGTTTTTTATGACGAAATTTCTGTTTCTTTAGAAAATTTACGTTTTGTTGTGCCATTTTTGCCGGTGTACAAATGAACTCAAACTATGTTGATAGACATTCTTGGGGCGAAGTGCGTCGGCATCGAGGCTGTCCCCGTCACCGTGGAGGTGGACATAACGCATGGTATAGGAATACATCTGGTCGGACTTGCGGATGTGGCTGTCAAGGAGAGCCTTCTGAGGACAGTGACTGCCCTTCAGTCGCTGGGCTTCAGGATTCCTGGCAAGAAGATAGTGATCAATCTGGCTCCGGCGGACGTGCGGAAGAACGGAAGCGGGTACGACCTGCCGATCGCCGTCGGCATCATCGCGGCTTCCGGGCAGAAAAGCTTTCCGGGTCTTGACAGGTACCTGATAATGGGGGAACTGGGCCTTGACGGCTCTGTGAGGGAGGTGCAGGGGGCGTTGCCGATAGCAGACCTTGCGGTGGAGATGGGAATATCCGGGTGCATCCTCCCGATCCGCTCGGCGCTGGAGGCGACGGAGTGCAGGGATCTGTCGGTTTTCGGTGTCGAGACACTTACAGATGTGCTGAGAATCCTTGAGGGTAATGAGGATTGCAGTGATCTTCTTGTCTGGAACACACGGCTTTACAGGAAACTGGCGAGAAGCGCCCAGCATGCGAAAAGGCCGGGCGGTCAGGATGTGATGGATTTCTCCGAGATCATCGGGCAGGAGGGTGCCAAGAGGGGTGTGGAGATCGCGGCGGCGGGAGGACACAATCTGATCATGGTAGGCCCGCCGGGAAGCGGCAAGAGTTCGCTGGCCAAGGCGATGGCCGGAATCCTTCCGCCGATGACTACGGAGGAGGCCATCGTCACGAGCAAGATCTACTCGGTGGCGGGGATGAAAGGCTCCCAGATCGGCCTTATACGGACAAGGCCTTTCCGTGCCCCGCACTACAGCGCCTCGCTGCCCGCGATCATCGGTGGCGGCGCTGGCGCCGACATCCGTCCCGGTGAGGTGACCCTGGCCGAGAACGGAATCCTGTTCCTTGATGAGTATGGCCAGATGCCGAAATCCGTGCTGGAGGCTCTCCGTGGCCCGATGGAGGATAGGAAAGTCACGATCTCAAGGCTAAGGTCAAAGTTGGAATACCCCGCATCTTTCATGCTGGTAGCGGCTTCGAATCCCTGCCCGTGCGGCTACTACGGAGAGGGTGACCGGTGCCGTTGCACTCCGGGCCAAAGGCTGAATTACCTCTCCAAGCTCTCTGGCCCGGTCATGGATCGCATAGACATCCAGCTTTGGCTCCATCCTGTTGACACCGTGAAGCTTGTGGGACGGAAGAAAGGCGAGTCCAGCGAGGTTGTGGCCGGTCGGGTCCTCAAAGCCAGGACCCTGCAGAAGCAGCGGTTCGCCGAGGACGGGATATTCACGAACGCCGAGATGAGCAACCGCCTTCTGGAGAAGCATTGTCCGCTGGACGAGGAGTGCCGGAAAGTGATGGAGGTGCTGATTGGGAGGCTTGGATTGTCCGCCCGGGCATATTCAAGGATCCTCAAGGTCGCGAGAACCATCGCGGATCTTGAGATGTCACGGGACATCAGGCCTGAATATCTCCGTGAGGCCGCGGGCTACCGCTTCCTCGACCGTCTGAACCTGGACAGTCTGTGATGCCTTCCCGGGTCAGTCCTCCCATGAAACGGTGCGGGACTCGTCCGGATTGACGGTGATGTGGATCCGGAGCGTCTCTTCCGGAAGGATCTCCTCGATGTTTTCCGGCCATTCCATAATGCAGAGGCATCCGCTGTCGATGTAGTCGTAGAAACCGATGTCGAGCGCTTCGGAGATCTTGGTAATGCGGTAGAAATCAAAATGGTACATCGGTTCGCCGGAGCCGGTGCGGTACTCGTTGACAATCGCGAAGGTCGGTGAGCTGACAGCGTCCTCGCGCACTCCCAGGCGGCGGCACACCGCTGTAGTGAATGTCGTCTTGCCCGCCCCCATAGGAGCGTAGAACGCAAGAATATTGTGCCCTTCCGTCCGGGAAAGGAACTCGCCCGCGGCTCTGTCAATGTCCTGCAGGTCTTTTATGATGATCTCGTGTCTCATGATAATCTAAGGTCTCAGCCAGGTTTCAGGATTCTGTGGGGTGCGCCCGGACCAGATCTGGAAATGTAGCTGCGTCTCTCCGCCTATGGTGTCCACCGTGCCGACCACCTGGCCGGTCCTGATCTTGTCGCCGGCCTTGACGCTTACACTGCCCAGCTTGCAGTAGAACGAGAAGTAGTTCCCGTGCTGGACCAGGACGCATTTGTTGTAGCCCGGCATCACGACAATCTGCTTCACTACTCCGTCGAACACGGCCTTGACCTGTGTCCCGGCCTTTAGCGCGATGTTGACACCGTTGTTGAAAGGAAGCTTGAGGTTCGTGTAGACCGGATGGAAACGTTGCCCGAAATGATCGACCACAGGCCCTTCAGCCGGCCACGGAAGCTTGCCCTTGTTGGCCTCGAACTTCTTGGCGAGGGTGTAGTCGATAGGTTTGCGCTCCTTGGACGACGAACCTTTTTTGCCGGACTTGCCGTCCTCGGTGGCCTCACGGATGATTCTTGCGATCTCCCTGTTCAGAGCCTCCACCTCTCGCTGCTTCTTGGAAATGTCCTGCTGGTACTTTCTCTTGTTTTTCTTAAGCTTGTTGACAAGCATCCGGGAATCATTCTCCTCCGCCTGCAGCTTGCTCATCTCCGACATCCTCTGCGCGCGGATGGATTCGGCCTCTTTCCTCATCGACGAGAGAACCTCGCTCTCCCTTTCAAGCGTGGACTGCACCTCCTTGATCTTGGAGGCCTGAACGTTCATCTGCTTGGAAAGATCCCTGAGGTAGCCGTACCTCCGGAACGCCTGACCCACGTCGTCACTCGCGAGGATGTACATGTACCAGACCTTGGGACTCCGGTTCACGTAGGCGCCCCTCACAAGCTTGGCGTAGTGGTACGAAAGAGTGTCCATACGCGCTGTCAGAGCCTTTATCTCCTTCTCCTTCACGGCGATGGAGTCGGAATATTCAGAAATCATCCGGTCGCTTTCCTCGATCAGCTTCTTTCGGGAGTTGACCTTGCCGCTGATCAGCGTGAGCCGGCTCAGGGCGTTGGCGCTTTGGGACGCGTTGCTCCGGATCTGCTCGTCGAGAATGGCGATCTCCTTCTGAAGCCGCGCCCTGCGGGCCTCCTGTGATCTCGTGTCCTGTGAATATGCCGGTGTCTGCCACCACAAGGCGGCCAGGAGCGTGAGCATGAATATCCCTAATCTCTTCCTCATTCCTTTCCTTCCGCTTTTTTATTCTCCGCCTGCGTCTTGTAGACTTTCGCCAGATCGGTTTCCCCTAGCGCCTCAAGCACAATTGAGTAGTGTTCCAGGCATGTGGCGCTTTCCTTGCCCCCGTAGAGCATCGCGTGCTTGAACTGAGCCTTCGCCTCCTTGTCCCTTTTCAGAAGATGGAGGATCCATCCGTAGGTGTCAAGGTAGGTCGGGTTATCCGGCTCCTTCTCGACCGTCTTCCTGCTCATCGCGCACGCTTTCTTTAGCTTGGTGCCTTTGAGAGCCAGGTAATAGGCGTAGTTGTTCAGCGCGGGAGCGTAGTCCGGGTTCAGTTTCAGAACCTTGGTGTAGACTTTGAAGGCCTCCTTCTCTTTCCCCAGTTCGTGGTACATGTCGCCTATCGTGGCGAGAGCCGGGATGGTAAGGGAGGTGTCGCCCTGGGCTATCTCTATGATTCTCTTGTTGTTGTCGATGATGCCGTGCCAATCCTTCCTGTTGAAGCACGCCAGATTCTTGATGTCCAGGAACACCGTCTCCTTAGGGAATCTGGCCATGGCGCTGTCGCATTCGCTCTCCAACTCGCCCCACTGCTTCATGTACACCAGAAGCTGGGCGTAGGCGATGGCTGCTTCCAGATTGTCAGGGTACAAGGCCATGTTCTTATGAATAAGATCCTTGGCCTTGTCAGCCTTGCCGGACGAGTACCAGTAGAGTCCGGCGGCCATGAGAGCCGTGCTGTCGGTCGGATGATGGGCGACGAGGTTGTCGTACAGCGAGTCGATCTGCGGCTTCACGCTCTGCAGGAACCTGTGGTCAGTCCGTGTCACAAGCATATTCAGGTACTGGGTCTTGACCTGGGTGTCGGTCTCGTCATTGGCCATGAACCTGTTCAGGGTCTTGAAGAACTCCGGGAAGTTCCTGCGTGTCCTGTAGACCTCCGACTCTCCGAGCAGGGCCGGCATGTAGCCGCCCTGGAGATCAAGAGCCTCCTGGTAGTAGGCCAGGGCGGCGGTGTCCTTGTACTCCGCCATCGAATGATCCCCGAGCTTGGTCAGGACATAGGGCGAGGAGAACTCCTTGTTGAAATCCGTGAGAACCTTGAACGCTTCCTCCGGCTTGTTCTGCCGAAGAAGGATGTCGTACTTCGTGGCGGTCACGTTCTCGCTCTTGCCGAACACGGCCTCGATCTGGTCGAGCGCGCCGAGAGCCTTGTCGTACTGGCTCTGCTTGAGGTAGAGGTTGACAAGGGTGAAATAGATGTCATCCTTCTTGGGATAGTCCTTCAGCAGATCTTCGTAGGTCGCGATGGTCAGATCGTCCTCTCCTGTCAATGAATATGTCCGCGCGAGCCTTTCCCTGTACCAGAAGTTTCCGGGATCCAGTTCAGAGGCCTTCTTGAAAGCCGTCTTCGCGCCGTCCAGGTCGTTGGCGTAGAGCCGGCACATGCCAAGGTAGTACTGTGCGGCGTCGTTCCGTGGATCAGCCGTCAGTATCCTCTCCAGCGTCACCTGCGCCTCCTTGTACTGCCCTTCGTCCAGCGCCGAGACCGCATCAATCAGCTCGCCGTCAATCCTTTTCCCTATCTTGTTGTTGTTCTGTGAATATCCCAGGCCGCACGCCATCAGCATCCCGGCCAGAACCATCATAATAATCCTTTTCACCTTCATGTTCTTTCTTTCTCCGCAGATTGGAGCCGTCGCTGTCGCGCGGTTGCCCGGCGGCATGGCTCTCAACCACAAAAATAACACTTTTAAAAGAATATAGTACGAATTTTATGCCGTTCGCACCAGACTTTACGTCTCTCGCCTACCTTCGTTGGTTATGTGGGCGGAGTCTCCCTCGAATCCGCTCTGCGGTGGTATTGGCATTTTGATAATTGGCATTTACATTTTGATAATAATTGCAGCCCGTTTAGATTATTTTCTAAATTTGAAAAAACCACTTTTAGTAAGCGTTTAAAAATAAATTGATGATCTTTAGGGATTACAAAGAGTTACTTAGGATGTAATATTCCAAAATAAATGATTATGGTTAAAAAATTCAGATGGCTTGTGGCCGTCTTTCTGCTTCTGGGCGGATCAGCCTTCGCCCAGGACAGCATCAGTACAGTTGAGAAGAACTTCAAGGACACTCCTGAGAGTCAGCAACTTGGCATCTACTGGTACTGGGTTGCCGGGAACATGTCCAAGGAAGGAGTCGTAAAGGATCTCCAGGCAATGAAGTCTGTAGGCATCAACAGGGCCTTCATCGGCATGATCGGCGAGGGGCAGGGCGCTCCTCAGGGTCCGGTCAGGATGTTCACGGACGAATGGTGGGACATCCTTCACACGATGTTCAAGACCGCGGGCGAGCTCGGCATCGAGATCGGTATGTTCAACAGTCCTGGATGGAGCCAGAGCGGCGGCCCTTGGGTCGAGCCATCGCAGGCGATGAGGTATCTTGGCTATGTGAAGGACACGGTTTCCGGTCCGGTGAGGTTCAACGGGAAACTTCGTGAGCTCGGAAAGGACGCGCAGCCTGTCAGGGTTCTTGCCTATCCTCTGTCAGCTGCCTCCGTCAGCTTCGCGTCCGAGGTGGCCGAAGACGGAACCATCACATTCAAGGCCGGCAAGGAGGCAGTCGTGCGTTCGGTCTTCATCAAGCCTGTCGATAAGGAGGTTGTCAGCGAGGCGTCTCTCTACGCGAGGAAAGGCGGAGAACTCACACTTGTCGAGGAGTTCCTTATCGACAGGAGCCGTTCCGACACGAATGTCGGTTTCGAGCCATTCGCTCCAGTTGTGATCTCTATCCCCGAGACGGTCGCGGGCGAGTTTGTCCTCAAGGTCAAGCCTGGGGTCGTGAAGAGCGTCACCCTGTCCGACAAACCGGCCGTGGAGAGATACCCAGAGAAGTCCCTCTCAAAGATGTGGCAGACACCGCATCCTATGTGGGATGCCTACATGTGGAGGGATCAGCCTGACTATGAGGGTGTTCCTGAAAGTGAGGTCAAGGACATAACCGCCAATGTGTCCGAAGACGGGACGCTCGTCTGGGATGTTCCGGCAGGCGACTGGGTGGTCATGAGGACGGCCATGCTTCCTACCGGCACGCTCTGCTCCCCGGCGCCTGTGGAGGGAACCGGACTTGAGACGGACAAGATGAGCAAGAAGCACATACGCACACACTTTGACAACTATCTCGGCCAGATACTGAAGAGGATCCCTGCCGAGGACAGAAAGACGTTCAAGGTCTGTGTGGAGGACAGCTACGAGACAGGAGGCCAGAACTGGACCGACAATATGATCGAGGATTTCATCGCGGCCTACGGCTACGATCCGGTGCCTTTCATCCCTGTCATGAGTGGTGTGGTGGTCGGCAGCGAGGACATGTCCGACCGTTTCCTTTGGGATCTCAGGCGGCTTGTCGCCGATGAGGTGTCCTACAACTATGTGGGCGGTCTTCGTGAGGTCAGCAACGAGCATGGCCTGACCACCTGGCTTGAGAACTACGGCCATTGGGGCTTCCCTGGAGACTTCCTCCAGTACGGATCGCAGTCCGATGAGATCGCCGGCGAGTTCTGGAGTTTCGGCGACCTTGGCGACATCGAGAACCGGGTGGCCTCATCCTGCGGCCACATCTACGGAAAGCGTAAGGTCTGGGCCGAGAGCTTCACCTGCGGAGGGCCTGACTTCACACAGTATCCCGGCCAGATGAAACAGCGCGGTGACCGTTTCTTCACCGAGGGCATCAACGCTACCCTGTACCATCTTTACATCCAGCAGCCTGACGACAGAGTGCCTGGCGTCAACGCATGGTTCGGCAATGAGTTCAACCGTCACAACACCTGGTTCTCCCAACTGGACGTGTTCAACGACTACATCAAGCGCTGCAACTACATGCTCCAGCAGGGACGCTATGTGGCCGATGTCGCCTACTTCCTTGGCGAAGACTGTCCTAAGATGACCGGAACGAAGGATCCGGAACTTCCTGAGGGATTCTCGTTCGACTACATCAACAGCGATGTGGTCATGAAGGCCTGTGTGAAGGATGGCAAACTCACCCTTGAAAGCGGTATGCAGTACTCCGTCCTCGTTCTTCCTAAGATCAAGACCATGCGTCCGGAACTCCTTGAAAAGCTTGAGACGCTTGTCCGTGACGGTCTTGTGATCCTTGGCCCGGCTCCGGAGAGATCTCCGAGCATGAAGGGCTACCCGGAGTGCGATGTGAAGGTAAGGGGCATCGCTGCCAGAATGTGGAGAAACAACACGGATCCGTTCTCGCGTTCAGTGAGCTACGGCAAGGGCAGGATCTACAAGGACGCCTCGCTTGAGGAGGTGTTCGCCGATCTGGGCATCGCCCCTGACTTCACCACGGAGGATCCGGCTCTGCCTATTCAGTTCATCCATCTCAGACTCGCGGACGGGGAGTATTACTTCGTCTCCAACCAGGGAGACAAGGCTATCTCATTCGATGGCCTGTTCCGCGTGCAGGGCAAGACTCCTGAGCTATGGAATCCGCTCACCAAGGATGTCCGTGACTTGAGGCAGTACAGGACACTCACGAAGACCACCAAGGTTCCGATGAGGCTTGAAGCCTACGAAAGCTCGTTCATCGTGTTCAGGAAGGACACTGACAAGGCGGTCTCTGAAGGCTGCAACTATCCGGAGAAGTCTGTCCTGGCGACCATCGACACCCCTTGGACCGTCGCTTTCCAGGAGAAGAGGGGCGGCCCTGAGGCACCGGTCACATTCGACACGCTCTATGACTGGACCACCAGCGACGATCTGAGGATCAAGTATTTCTCCGGAGACGCCACCTACACCAACAGCTTCAAGCTTAAGAAGCTGCCACAGGGAGAGGTCTACGTTGATCTGGGAAAGGTCATGGTGATGGCGAAGGTAAAGGTCAACGGTGAATATGCCGGCGGTGTCTGGACGGCTCCTTACAGGCTCAACATCACAAACCTGCTCAGGAAGGGCGTGAACACGATCGAGGTGGAGGTTGTAAACTGCTGGAGGAACAGAGTGATCGGAGAGAAGGAAGCCATTCCTGCCAACGAGAGGTTCACCTTCCAGACGGCGACCTACCTCAACAAGGATTCCGAGCTTCAGCCTTCCGGCCTTCTCGGCCCTGTCGAACTTCAGATCTACGACTACGGTAAGTAAGCTTTAAAGAATAAGAAAGACAATCAAAGATTACCAAGTTATTTTATAAGATTATCAAGAAAATGTGAGAGGGCGGCCTGTTTGGGTCGCCCTCTCACTGTCTAATGCTCATCCGTTCCCGGTGACAGTCACTCCATCCCGACACTTCGTGTGAGGAGACTATATTCCCTTGGCTGCCGCATTCTCAATCCGCCTCTTGACAGGTTCGGTGTACTCCATCGGAATCCACGGGGACTCCAACTCGATCCTGAAAGGAATCCCGCCCACGCGGTAGTGCCTTGTGGCCGAAACGTTCTTCATGCTATGCGATGATTCCGTTTTCCTTCAAGGTCGAGCACAGGGCTTCCGCGTCGGCCAAGGCTCTTTCACGGTCTACATCGTACTTTGAGCAAAGCAGGTCTGCCATGGTCTCTTCGGTGAACTCGGATTCTCCGACCGATTCCAAAAGGAAGGCAGCGGATTCGTTGAGCCTTATAAGCTTGTTGAAGTTGATGCATTCGTTGCCTTCTCCGGAAATGACCTTTTCCCCGCAGATGTCGCGGATTACGAAACCGCTATTGATTCTCATGATGTGGCTTTTTAGTTGTTATTCCACAAAGATAACTTTTTTTCAATATATTTGTGCTGATGCGGTTTCGCGTCATATTCGTTGAAAGTCAAAAATGGGAGATGATGATTGTCAATAACGATGCCTTTTTCGCGAGCGTGATCGATCTGCTACGGGAGGGGAAAAGGGTCACTATCCCAGTGAAGGGGACAAGCATGCTTCCTTTCATTGTCGCCGAGAGGGATCTGGTGGTGCTGGAAGGCATCGAGGCCGCTTCTCCGGGAACCAGGTGCCGTAGTTGTGCGGAAAAAGGAGACATCGTCCTTTTCCGCTTCAACAATCATTACGTCCTTCACCGGGTGTTGGATTTTGCCGCCGGCGGTGATGCCGTGATACAAGGTGACGGTGTCTTCGCTGCAAAGGAGCATTGCACACGGGACGAGATCTACGCCCGGGTGGTCTCTATCCTGAAGGATGGGACCAGACCCGTTGACGTGACCTCGAAAATCTACCTTCTTAAGGTTCGGATTTGGCTTCTGGCCACTCCGTTCCGTCGGATACTTCTTGGAATACGCCGCCGCCTGGAGTGGCTTTCAGCTTCTAAGTGACCGGATGTTAGCGTCCGCCTCCGCCGGATCCTCCGCCGGAGTAGCCGCCTCCGCCGCCCCAGGATGACGATCCGCCTCCGCCGCTTGAGCTTGAGCTGTTGAGCGAGGCCTCATAGGTTGAGGCCGCCACGCTGAAGTCCCTGGATGTCATGTTGATCATGTCCCAGATCAACAGGTTGGTCGCGCTGTCGTTAAAAAACTCCGCGGACGAAGACAGTCTGAAGTACTCGGGACAGACTTTACGGAAGTCTCTCATCACCTGGTCGGCGATGCCGTAGAGTGATGCGAAGACAAGGTAGTCGTTCCACAGCTTCACCTCGACCACACCCCTGTCCTTGATCAGCGTGAAATCCTTCAGGAATTTTCTTAGTCCGAAGACCTGGCGAACCTCCTCCGGCTTCATCGTCCAGACGGTCGCTCCGTTCTCTATCCTGTTGCTCCAGGCGTACAGCGTCCTGCCGTTGTATTTGGACCATCTCCTGAGCTCGTTCTTCTGGAGGATCCTGTCATCTCCGGCGGCCTCCTTGATGAACGAGTGCAGCTCGGACTCAAGCTTCGTGTCATTGTCATCGTCCTGCGCCGCGGTGTCCGGAAGATCCTTGACCAGCATCTGAGGCTTTGAACCGCCCGGCTGCTGGACAATCTCGAATCCCCCCTTAAGGAAGAGCCTTGTGATGTAGGCTGCGATAAGGTTCTGTCTCTGAGTTGATTTGAGACCCTCGAACTCTGTCAGTATGTTGCTTGCCTTCCGCAAGTCACCGTTTACCGGGGTGTCCCTGTACCATGGGACATCCTTGATCCTCCCGCCAAGAAGCTCCTTCTTGCGTTTGATCTTGTTGATCTTGTCCTTTATGGCGGCGATGAGAGCCAGGAACACAAGGATGACGATGATGGCAAAGAATATGACGGACACCCATTCCCAGAAGCCGTACTCTCCCGAAGAGGAGTAGTCACTGCCTTTGAGGGCCTTCTTGCGGACTTGGTCGAATGTCCGCTTCTCGACCAGGTCCGGATGGAACATGCCCTTCTCGAAGCCGACCATGACGATCATCGCGCTCTCCTTGATGAAAGGCTCCGTGGTCCTGGCCACGACAATCCCGTTCTCCACGTGTATCTCTCCCCGGAAACCGAACGCCCAGACCTTCGTGTTCTCCGTGGAGAACTCCATTCCCGCCTTCCTGACAGTCAGGATGATGGATCTGGGTGACGAGCCCAGGTTACGGGCGACGAACATGTGGTTGAATCCGTCCATGTCCTCATGCCCCTTGACAAGGCCGGTGAGCAGATAGCGGACGGTGTAGGTGTGCCTGCCGGAACTTCCCACGCCCCAGCAGATCTCATAGCCGTTGGATTTGGTCACAAGTCCGCAGCGGCCCGCCTTCATGGCGCGGCTGCGGTCAACATCCCATTCGCCTTCGTTTAGATAGTCGCCGATGGTCTCGTCGCTGACCGCCAGATCCTCAATGGTCATCTGACCCATGTTGTCGGCCACGAGGTACCATTCCGTGATGTCGTCAGAGACATCAATATGCCATGTCTCGGTCACAATGGCCGATCCGTTGTCCCGTAGTTCCACGTTGATTCTCAACGAGTCAACGTCGCTGCCGGACATCGGGACAGCGACGAGAGACAGGACGGCGGCCAGGAAAAATGTCCAAAGCCTACTCATGATCCTACTTGTTGAATATGTCTGAGACTGAAGGTGCGTTGACGACTGTCTGGTCTTCCGGAAGGAGTTCGTGGGTCGAGAAATGGAGCATGGCGGCCACCATTGAGGAAGGCCATTGGCGGGCCATCATATTCATCTTCGTCACGCAGTCATTGTAGACCATCCTGCTGAGACGGACTTTCTCCTCATAGTCCTTGATCTCTCCCATAGTCTTCAGGAACACGGCGTTGGCTCCAAGTTGAGGATATTGCTCCGCGACGACGTTCAGGCGTCCCATCACGGATCTCAGCGAAGCCTCGCTCTGGGCGAGATCCTCAGGACTGGAGACGGAGGCCGTGCGCTTGGAAATCACATCTACGAGGGTGTCATGCTCGTATTTTGTGTACTGCTTGGTCATCTCAACCAGATTGGTCACAGCGTCCCAACGGGACTTCATTTGGACATTTATCTGGCTGAAAGCGTTTTTCATCTTCTCCTCAAGGCTCACAAACTTGCGCTGCGTGAGGAAGATGTAAAGGAATACAATCGCCACTAAGACGATGATCACCAGTACTGTAGCTGACATAATTAAAAATTTTATTAGGTTGATATTAAATGGTGGCTATACCTCGCCTGCAACCCAGACAAGAACGTGGTTGTCGAAGGTCATATATTCAAGCTCGAATTCCTCCTCATAGCCGTCCTTGTGGATGAAGGTCGCGTCAAGCTCTCCCTCTCCCTTCGGACGGAAGCGCTCCACCTCGATCTGCTCGGCGAAATTCACCCTGTAGGCCGAGAGTCTTTTGAATATGGCTTCCTTGGCGCACCAGTAGATGGCCAGCTGCTCATTGCGCTTGTCCTCATCCAGATCTTCAACCTCGTCCTCGGAAAGCGCCTTGCGCTCCACTGCCGAGAAGTCTCGTGACAGGGATTCGATGTCGATGCCGACATCCTCGTTGTCGTTCAGGATGACGGCTACATATTTGTCTGTGTGCGTGATGCTTATGTTGGTGACGCTGTTCTCCAGGTAGGGCTTCCCGTTGTCGTGGTGGCTCAGGTAGACCTTTTCGCCGAACAGCTCGCAAAGAAGCGCCCTGACCGCGAGCCTCTGCTTGCGGAGGGATTCGTTGTTGATGAATGAGATTTCCTCCATCTCATCTGAAGGGACGGAAGCGAGTTCCTTTAGTTCTTCTTCTGTTTCCGTTATCTGCCAGACTCCGATAAGGGATCTGGACTCTTCTAATTCCTTTTTTAAATATAGTGCCATAATTTAAGAATTCAGATTAAAGCATGACAAAGAACCCGTCACCACAATGGCTCGGGACAACCAACGATTGATTATCAAACATGCTGCGCGACAGCGGATCGTCCGATCGGGGGTCCGCCTTGGAATTACCGTCTGTCAGGATAGAACTGGGAGGTTCCATATAAACTGTTTGTCTTTATCTGTTTTATCAGTGCAAATATAATGATTTTTTGATTTAGAAAGAAAATACAAGGGAATTTGTTATCTTTGTACCACTTTAGACAGTTAAAGGATTTTAACATAAAATTTTTCTATCATGGGATTTTTGACAAACGAGAAGCTGCTCATCGTCGGTGCCGGCGGTGCGATCGGCTCAAACATGGCTCAGACCGCTCTTATGCTCGGTCTTACTCCTAATGTCTGCCTTTATGACATCATCGAACCAGCCGTTCACGGTGTCGCCGAGGAAATGTGCCACTGCGCTTTCCCTGGCGCGAACGTGACCTGGACAACGGATCCTAAGGAGGCTTTCACCGGTGCGAAGTTCATCATCTCTTCAGGTGGTGCGCCTCGTAAGGAGGGCATGACCCGTGAGGATCTCCTTAAGGGCAACTGCCAGATCGCCGCTCAGTTCGGTGACTACATCAAGCAGTACTGCCCTGATGTTAAGCACGTTGTCGTTATCTTCAACCCTGCTGACGTGACAGCCCTCACGGCTCTCATCCACTCAGGCCTCAAGCCTAACCAGCTCACCTCTCTCGCAGCTTTGGACTCTACACGTCTCCAGGAGCAGATCGCGAAGGAGTGCGGTGTCCTTCAGAGCAAGGTTACCGATTGCTACACCTATGGCGGTCACGGCGAGCAGATGGCTGTTTTCGCATCCAAGGCCAAGGTTGACGGCAAGCCTCTCTCTGAGTTCAACATCTCCGAGGAGCGTTGGGCTGCCATCAAGCATGACACGATCCAGGGTGGCTCCAACATCATCAAACTCCGTGGACGCTCTTCGTTCCAGAGCCCTGCCTACCAGGCTGTCAAGATGATCGAGGGTGCTATGGGCGGAGCTCCGTTCACATGGCCTGCCGGCTGCTATGTCAACTGCGACAAGTGCGGCTTCAAGAATGTGATGATGGCGATGCCAACAGTGATCGACGCCGACGGTGTTCACTACACTGTTCCTGAGGGAACTGCTGTCGAGATGGCCGATCTCCAGAAGTCCTACGAGCATCTCTGCAAGATGCGTGAGGAGATCATCGCCCTCGGTATCGTTCCTGCTGTCGAGAACTGGAAGGAAGACAACGCGAATCTCTAATAAATAGATGATTGATAAGCGCTAAGTAATTAATTAGTAATCTTTTAAGGATTACAGGATGGGATGGCTGAGAGTTTTCTTTTAGCCATCCTTTTTTGTGTCCCGGAGTTTGTGGTGATTATTGCGGTGCGGAATCGTTGGACGCTCTGCGGAAAGTTCGGACAAATTTATATATTTGCACATTCATTAATAATTAGCGGGAATGCGTAGAATCATATTCATTTTGACGGTGGCGGCGCTTTGCGCCTCATGTTCGGAACAGTTCAATGCGGCCTATCTGCTCTCCGGTGGCGCCAAGGTGGCCCAGGCGGCCACGTTGTCCGACTCGCAGATACAGGCTTATGTCGGCCAGTACGTCCAGAAACTCGATGCGGAGAACACCGTGCTTCCGGAGACCAGCCCGTATGTCAAAAGAGTCCGGAGGATGACTGCCGGGATCACATCCGTCAATGGGATTCCTCTGAATTTCAAGGTCTACAAGACGAACGAAGTCAATGCTTTCGCCTGCGCTGACGGAAGCGTGAGGATCTATTCGGGACTTCTGGAAGCGATGACAGACGATGAGGCTTTGGGTGTTGTAGGGCATGAGATCGGCCATGTGGCTCTGAAGCATTCCAAGATGCAGTTCAAGCAGGCTCTCATGACTTCGGCCTTGAGGGATGCTGTCGTCTCCACCGGCGGGGCTGTCGCGGTCCTCACCGCATCGCAGCTCGGGGATCTCGGAGAGGTCTTGATGAGCGCCAGCTTCTCAAGGAAGCAGGAGTGCGCAGCTGATGACTATGGGTATGACTTCCTCAAGAGTCTCGGCAAGAATCCTTGGGCGATGGCCATGGCCTTTGAGGAACTGCAGAAGTTGTCCGGCGGAGACTCCGCCTCCGGCACACAGGCGGCTGCCGGCTCATCTGTCGGACAGTTGTTCTCCACGCATCCGGCCACGGCTGACAGAATCTCAAGAATGGCGTCGAAAGCCACCAAGGATGGGTATAAGCGACCTTCCAAATAAGAGATTGTCTTGAATGACAGCCATAGGACTACCTGTTCTTGTCCATGATGGTGAATCCTACGGACAGCATGTTTCCGGACTCATCCACCACAGTGACGGTGTGCTTCCCGGGTGACGGCGTGAGTGTCATCTGGTGAATCAGCTGTGTTTCCCCGACATATTCATTGTCAAGGTGCCAGAAGACTGTTGCCATAGGGTTCCTGTGGGCGAGGTTGAAGGTTATTCCCTTGATGGAGCCGTCCAGCTGGCGCGGGATGTAGATGTCCGCGCCGTTCTCCGGATAGATGAATCCCATCGGAGTGTCTCCGTTCACTTTGTTCCTTGCCAGGACGGGGGAATATTCGGGGTGGTGCTGCTTGTAGTACCATTCCATCGAAGGCGGCAGCACGAAGACCGCCTCCCCGTCAATCATCTTATGATAAGGGCAGGCCTCGCTTCGGACCGCTTTCCGTGGCAGTATGAGGGTGTCGAGATGGCTACAGTTGGCGTTTTTCAGGCATCCCGACTCATGGCAGACTTCCGCTGTGATGTAGTCGCCGTAGACCGGCTCCTTGAACCAACCGTTCCTTGAATATTCATTGTCAGAATTTGTTGAAGGAAGAAGATTGAATATGTCGAACATGACCGGGCCGGCTGTCCTGGCTCCCGTGAGTCCGGGAACTCCTTGGCCTTGAGCGTTCCCGACCCAGACTCCGACAGCGTGGTCGGCTGTCACTCCGACGGCCCAAGCGTCCCGGAAACCGTAGCTGGTTCCTGTCTTCCAAGCCACCTTCCTCACAGACCGTATCAGCCGCCAGTCGATCTCGTCGGGTCTGTTGACCTCTTTCAGCGCGTCGAATGTCCACCACAGGGCGCACTTGTCGTTCAGAGGGAACCCTTGAAGCCTGTCTCCCTTCCCGTTATGTAAAGTGTCCGGTCTTTGATAGGACTCGGACATCTTTGAATATAATGAGGTTACTTCTCCCAATGTCCCTTCCGCGCCTCCAAGGATCAGCGACAGTCCGTAGTGTGAGGCGCTTTCCTTCAGGGTACTCATCCCGCATCTGCGCAGTGTTCCAAGGAATTTCGGCACGCCGAATTTTCGGAGCATGTGTACGGAAGGCACATTCAGTGAGCGCGCGAGGGCTTCCGAAGCAGGGACGGCTCCGTTGAACTGGCGGTTGAAATTCTGCGGAGAGAATCCGTTCAGGTTGATGGGGACATCCGGCAGCAGGGTGTTGGGCAGGATCTCGCCTTCCTGAAGAGCCGCGCAGTAGAGGACGGGCTTCAGTATGCTGCCTGTGCTTCTTGGCGACCGGATGATGTCCACCTCGCTTCCCGGGCGTTTGCGCTGAGGATTGGCGTTGCCGATGTAGGCAAGCACCTCGCCTGTGTGGACATCCTCGACGATGGCGGCCAGATCATTGGCTCCGTTTGATGTAAAGTCATTGTTCCATTGGTCCGCTATCTCCTGGACGTGCCTTTGCAAGTGAATGTCGATAGTCGTACGTATCCTTTTCCCCGGCGATGTCTTCCAGTAGTATTCTGTCAGATGGTGGGCGTCCTGCGGAAGCGCCAGAGGCTCCGTCGGCAGCGGCTCGTCGCAGGCCAGGGCGTAGTCGAGGGAGTCCAGACTTCCTCTCTTGTAGAGTGTTGCCAGAAGCCGGTTGCGTTTCTCCAGCAGCCTTGTCCTGTTCTTGCCGGGATGAATCTCGGCGGGAGCGTTCGGTAGCACAGCCAATGTCGCGGCCTCTCCCCATGTCAGTTCGTCAGGAGGCCTTCCGAAGTACCTCCAGGAGGCCGCTTCCAGCCCGACGACATTGCCCCCGAAAGGTGCGTGGGACGCGTACATGCCGAGAATCTCCTCTTTGCTGCATCGCAGTTCCAGCCTGGTGGCCAGGATGGCCTCGATGATTTTCTGTCCGAGATTCCTTTCGCGGCCTCTGGACATCCTTATCACCTGCATCGTGATCGTGCTGCCCCCGCTGGTCACCTGTCCAGCTTTCATGTTGCCGACCGCGGCACGCAGGATGGAGACAGGGTTGACTCCCGGGTGAAGGTTGAACCACCTGTCCTCGAATTGGACGATGGCTGTCTGGAACTTTTGAGGCACGGTGTCGGACGGAGGGAACCTCCATTGGCCGTCCCGTGCTATCCTCGCTCCAAGAAGCTCTCCGTTTCTGTCAGTGACAACCGTCGAATAGGTAGTCCCTTCGAAGATGTCCTTTGGCAGACAGAAGATGTAGCCTATTAAAAGAGGCAGGCATATCATGATGATAGCCTGTCTCTTGGTGATTCTTTTCAATTTGCCGGCCAACTTGGAGAGCAACCCTTCGCTCATGGCCTATTCAGTGACTTTCGCCGTGCCTGAGGCGGTGTTGGCGACAATGTGCGGATCGTACATCGCCTCGCATTTTATCGCCGGAAGGGTGAACTCGCCAAGGTAGGATGCATGCATCTTCATCCTGAAAGTCTTGCTTGAACCCTTCGGAAGGTCGAAGAACCAGATCACACGGTCGTCCCTGATGTCTTTGTAGGTGAACGAGGCCTTTGAGGCACCTTGTCCGAGAAGCCTGTCGTTGATGATTTCCCATCCGGATGGAATCGCCTCTGTAAGAGCCAGGTTTGTGTAGTCTTTGGCTCCGCTGGTGTTGCCTACCGTGATGGTGACATTGAAGTCGGTTCCTTGCTGGATCTTCTCAGGTGTCAGTGTCTTGCCGGAAAGCGAGCTGTAGGCCACGCTCAGGCTAAGCCCGTTGGATCTCGCCTCCACCCTGCTTCCTGGCTCAGGAAGCACGGATGTCACCAATGTGGCGTAGAGCAGGCCGTTCATCTTGTTGGTGATGTCGATGCTGCCGCATTCGGTGTCCACGGTGGCCATTCCTATGGACTTGGCGCTCTTTACGCTGGCGGTCTTGTCACCTTGACGGACTTCGGCGGCGATGTTGTCTGAGCCGACTTTAGCCGCCAGTTTCTTCAGCGCGTTGGTCGTGAAGGCCAGTTCCTGCGTCGAGTACCAACCTCCGGAGATCGCGTCGGCGACTTCCTGGGCGACATCCATGGCTTCCGGTATGGCGTCGGTAAGGACCATGGACTCAATGGCGATGGCCTTGTCCCTGACCGGCGAGCCGAATGTACTGTTGGCCTGGGCATATTCAGAGAAGTCTGTCCTCAGACCTTCAATGATCTCTTTGGCCACGGTTTTCTTGCCGGTGATGGCATAGGTCGAGGCAAGCATCCATGCCGCCTGCGTGGAGAGGCTCTCGCTTTCCTTGAGCCTGTTCATGGCTCCGCTCTCCGCCTCGCCGTTTAGAGCCAGCGTGTAGAGCCTGTAGGCCTGCTCAAGGTCGCCAAGCGCTGTGTTCGTGGTGTTGCGGTAGTCCTGCACGTTCTTCTTCTGGAATCTGGACCAACTGGCAAGTACGCCTTTGCTGACAGAGAATCCATTCTCGAGAGCGGCTATCATGAACTGTCCCGCCATCGAGCTTACCCAGCCGTTCGCGTCGGTACCTCCCGGCCAGTAGGTGAATCCGCCGCCGCCCAACTGTCTCTGGTAGAGAGACTGGAGCAGCTCAGGGATCATCTTGTCGATTTCCTGCCGCTTGTCCTCAGGAAGCATGTCCTTGATCGCCAGCAGACTTATTCCTCTGGATGCGATCTGCTCGGTGCAGCTGTAGTCGTAGCCCTTGAGGAATGTGAATATACCTCCGCAGTCCACAGCCGGGAATCCGGTGAATTCCAAGGTCGCCCATTGCTCGTCGCCGGAAGTGAACGGCTTGAACCCGAAATGTTTAGTCCCGTCCTTCGGGATGACAGCCCTTTCCACGGAGACGATCGGAGGATTCGGTGTCCTTACTTGGATAGTGATCCTGTCCTTGGCCTTGTGGCCTTTGGAGGCCGCGGTGATGTTGACGGTCGCGACACCGGTTCCGGTCGCCTCAAGGTTGAATCTGACCAGTTTGTCCCCCGGCTCGCTGAACGTGACAACCGCCCTGGAATCGCCGTTGATTCTCAGCGGTCCGTCAACGGTCACAGTGACCTCGGCGTCCTTCACCTCGTTCTCAAGCGCGAAGACGTTGACCGGCATAGAGACTTTCTCACCTGTGCCGAGGACTCTTGGAAGAGTCGGCAGAACCATAAGCGGCGATCTTACCGTGACGGTCTTTTCCGCGTTACCGTAGGCTCCGGAGCGACCGGCCACAAGCATCACCTTCACGCTGCCTACGTACATAGGAAGCTTGATCTTGTGTGTGGCTGTGCCGCTTTGAAGCGAGAACGGACCGATGTATCTCACGACAGCGTTGAACCTGTTGTCCTTTTTGGCTCCCACAATCATGCTCTCGTCACCTCCGATGCTGAACATCGGCGAGAACCTTCCGCTGTAGGCTCCTATGACATCGTCATACAGATCCCAGGTGCTGACACCAAGGGCTTCCCGAGCGTACATGGCGTTCCACGGATCCGGGGTCTTGTAGCCCGTTATGTCAAGCAGTCCTTCGTCCACAACCGCCAGCGTGTAGGTCATCGGCTTGCCGTTCTTCTCCTTGACCTTGACCGTGAATTCCTCCTCAGGGCGCAGTACATCAGGCATGTTGATGACAGGCTCAAGATGGGAATCCTTGTCGTTGACCAGGATAGGGCGCACGCCGTAGAGCCTGATAGGGAGATCGTTGTCGCCTCTCTCGTGTGGCTGGATCAGAGTGACATGCACATAGAAGTTAGGCGCCATCTCAGGCGTGATCTTGAATGAATATGTCGCGTCGTCCTCGCCGGAGACCTTCACCCATTTCCTTGAGATGACTTTTCTTGAGTTCTCAAGGGAGACGAGCGCCTGTCCTTTGGACACGGCAGGAATGTACACGGTGGCGTTCTCTCCGACATTGTAGGATTCCTTGTCGGTGGAGAAAGACAGCATTGTCAGGGCGTCAGGATCTGTCTTCGAGGATCTTCCTCTGTACGATGGCCAGTCAATGTAGACTATGCCTCCCGATGTGTGGCCGCTTCCCGTGTCGGTGACCAGCACGAGGTACCGTCCCCAATCCGGGTAGTCAACTCTGAGCGGAATGGTGCTGTCCCCGTGTCCGGATTTGATCGTGCCGGAAGAGATGATGTCGGCGGACGGACTGTTCATGTAGGTGTAGAGGCTCTCGTCGCGTGTCTCCCACCACCAGCTCCATTTCATCTTGTAGACCGTGTACTTCAGATTGCGTCCGGAAAGCCTGTTGCCGTTTTTGTCCACAACGGCAACGTCAACCTTGTAGTCCTTGTCGGTCTCAAGGTACATTCCTTTGTCCTCTCTCGGCAGCCTTACTCCGACGTAGGCGGAATATGGCGAGAACGGAACCGTCATTGTGTTGAAGCTGACATCGCCGCCTTGTTCCTCGACGGTGGTCAGGATGTCGGCGCGCAGCATTCCGGGAGCATAGTTGGCCGTAGGCATGCTGACGTTCACGTTTGCCTGCCCGTTGAAGTCAAGCCTTGTGCTGAACAGTTGATGCTCGCTTGTCGTGAAATCCGACAGCGGGCAGGAGAAAAAGTAGCCTTCGAATCCTTTGAAGGTCGAGGAACCGCTCCTCAGCGTCATGCTTACACTCGCCGACAGACCGGATGCCGGAGGGCCGGTGAGCCAGTTGGACGATACCCCCATCGGTACCGAACGACCTCCGTCGATGACATTATCTTTTAGTTCAAGGTTGATTTTTAATCTGTTAGGTTTGATGCTTTCAACCATCAGCGCTTTATGGAATGTCGCTCCTCCGATCGAGAAGTAGGCATGCCATGTCCCGGTCGGATCATCCGGCTTGGTCTGGATCGTGAAGGCGTAGAATCCGTTCTTGCCGCTGCTGTTGATCTGTTTCGTGTAGAACTGTCCTGTCGGGGTGTAAAGCTCCATGATGGTCGGATGGGTGTCCGGGATGGTGTTCTCCCTGTCCTCAAGGATCAAGGTGACATGCAGGGTGTCTCCCGGCCTCCAGACACCGCGTTCCCCATAGATGAAGGCCTTGAGACCCTTTTCCAGTGTCTTTCCTCCGACATCGAAACGGCTAAGGGAATTCTGGTCACCTTCCGTCACCTTAAGGTAGCTTGTAGATTCGCCCCTCTTGGCGACAATCACGAATGGCTTTCCCGAGAGTGAGATCTCTGCCATTCCGTCAGTCCCGGTCTTGGCATAGCCGATCTCCTTCAGCTGGTAGCTGTAGACGTAGAGTTCGGCGTTGAACACCGGATCCGTGGAGATGATGTCGCTCACGCTGACCCAGATCCTGTCCCTTCCGGAGTACTTGGCGATCACGCCGAGATTGGAAGTGAGAAGATTGATGTCCGGGAATCTTTCGGATGACATGTAGTACGAAGGCTTCATAGGGTTGTCCCTGTCCTCCCAATTGTACTTGTCCCAGTCGAAGAGGCTCTCGTAGTAGTAAGGATACGGCTTGTCCCATTCAGCGTCATCCTCCTCGGTGATACCCTCGGAGGAGATGTTGACCATCTTGTTGGACGGCATGCCTCCCTTGAAGGAATCCTTCTTGCCGTAGAGTGAATATTCCTGCTTGAATGACAGCTTTATACGGTAGATCGCTCCAGGCTCTTGCCTGAACAGCCCGGAAAGATCCACCGCGTAGTCCTGCCATTTGTGCAGATCCTTTGAAGGATCCGAGTCCAGTCGCATGCACCTTTTGTAGACAAGTCTTCCGCAGCGTCGCAGAGAGTTGTCGCCAGAGATGCTGTTTTCCTGCAGGAACGTGAGGACATTGTCCTCGTAGATTTGTATTACTCTGATGTCCACCGCGTTGAGATTGACGGCTCTGAACGGGAGGATCAGCTCCTTGGAGTCCGGCAATATGTTCCCGGTGATCGGAATCTCCACGGCCGGCTTGTCCTCTGTGGCCGAGAAAGACTTTGAATAATCCTGGCCGAGCCTTGCTCCGTCATGGCTTTTGACCGCATTGGAGACCGTGAGTCTGATCGGGCCGTCCTCCGGATTGTCATAGAAGATTTTGACATGGGCGTTCTCCGACTGGACGTAGCTGCGTCCAACACCATTCAGCGTGAACAGGCCTGAGTTGTCAGAAACGTCGTCCAACGCCTCTGTGAAGTAGATGTCAATGTAAGGATCGCTGGCCTCGACCATTTCCGCGCTGAGAACCTTGAAATCATTCATGGCCGGAATCGTGATCTCCAGCTTAGAATCTGTCACGAATCCTGTGTCCCCTGGTTTGAGGTGTACTTTAAGTGTCCTGTCCTTTGCCCCTCTCGGGAGTCCGATTATCTCGAAGTGATAGCCCAGGGGAGCCGTGCCTGCCGTGACATTGATCTCCGCGCCCTTGTCCGGGTAGTCATATTCAATCATCTTCTGGACTTTTTCGAGCGGAAGCTCCTCTGTAAGAGAGATTCTGCCTTCGATGCTGGCCTTGTCCGGAGACGCCGCCGTGATGGTCATCTCGCTCATCGAGAGCACAGCCTCCTTGATCGCGACCAGGAATCTGAAAGTGAACTTCTTGAACTTCCTGTCGCCGACTTTCTGGATTCTGTCCAGACGCAGCTTTCCGGTGTAGGCCTGGCCAGGCTTCAGCGCTCCGGCTTCCGGGATGAATTCGATCGTGCTGTGCGACAGCCATCTGGAAGTACCTTTTACGGAAGGCGTGAAAGTGAGGATCCCGTCTTTCAGGTCGGCTCCCGGTGTGGCGTCAGCGATGTCGGACGCCAGTTCCACCCTGATGGTCGACTTGTCTGTGATGACGCCGCCGGTGTAGGCTTTGATGAAAGTCGCGAATTCGGTACTTTGGCCTTTGCTCTTGCCGAAACGGCTGCATGAAGGCGCCGCGCAGATAAGTGTAGCTGCTGCAAGTACGACTAGAATCTTTTTTGTAGAGAATATTGTGTTCATACCTTTATTAATATAGCAAGATAGGTTTGTCTTCCTGCACCCATAATGTCAAATATAAGAATATATTTTTGTATATCGATAAAGTAGTGACATAAATTCAACTTTCGTGACAAATTGTCAGCCTCGGCGCCGATGGCACATCCTTTGATTTTGGATGGGTGTCTCCGGGATTCCGGAGAGGAGTGTAAAAATTGATTAAAAACATTAATATCATGATTAAACCATTGGCAGACAGAGTCTTGGTAGAGCCTAAGGAGGCTGAGACAAAGACGGCTTCAGGTCTTTATATTCCTGACACAGCAAAAGAAAAACCTCAGGAGGGCAAGGTGATCGCCGCCGGTCCCGGAAAGAAGGACGAACCTATGGAGGTTAAGGTTGGTGACGAGGTTCTCTATGGCAAGTACGCCGGCACCGAGGTTACGGTTGAAGGAAAGAAATATCTTATTGTAAAGCAGTCAGACATTCTGGCTATTCTGTAATTTTAGGAGGAAATCATTATGGCAAAGGAAATAAAATTCGATGTTGATGTCCGCTCAAAGATGAAGGAAGGAGCAGACGCTCTTGCGGACGCGGTTAAGGTCACTCTTGGTCCTAAAGGACGTAATGTTGTGATCGACAAGAAGTTCGGTGCGCCTCAGGTCACCAAGGACGGTGTGACTGTGGCAAAAGAGATTGAACTTGCTGACAGGTATGCCAACATGGGTGCCCAGATGGTCAAGGAAGTGGCTTCCAAGACCAACGAGCAGGCCGGTGACGGTACCACCACCGCTACGGTTCTCGCCCAGGCAATCATCAATGTCGGCCTCAAGAACGTTACCGCCGGCGCCAATCCTATGGATTTGAAGAGAGGTATCGACAAGGCGGTCGCCGCTGTTGTCGCCGAGCTGAAGAAGAACAGCAAGAAGGTCGGCACAGACTATTCAAAGGTAGAGCAGGTCGGCACGATCTCCGCCAACAATGACGCGGCCATCGGCAAGCTTATCGCCGATGCCATGTCAAAGGTCAAAGGTGACGGTGTGATCACTGTCGAGGAGGCCAAAGGTACCGAGACCGAGGTTAAGGTTGTCGAGGGTATGCAGTTCGACAGAGGCTACATCTCTCCTTACTTCATGACTGATTCCGACAAGATGGAGGCTGTCCTTGACAACGCCGCTATCCTTATCACGGACAAGAAGGTCTCTTCGATGAAGGATCTCATGCCTATTCTTGAGCCTATCGCCCGTGACGGCAGGGCTCTGCTCATCATCGCGGAGGATGTCGATGGCGAGGCTCTGACAACGCTGGTTGTCAACAAGCTGCGTGGTACCCTTAAGGTTGCCGCAGTCAAGGCTCCTGGTTTTGGCGACCGTCGCAAGGAGATGCTTCAGGACATCGCCACACTGACTGGTGCGATCGTTGTGTCTGAGGAAAGAGGCTTCACTTTCGAGAACACCACGCCTGACATGCTTGGCAAGGCCGAGAAAGTCACCATAACAAAGGAAAACACCACCATCGTGGGTGGTGCCGGAGACAAGGACGCCATCGCTGACAGAGTGGCTCAGATCCGCAAGCAGATCGAGAACACCACTTCCGACTATGACAAGGAGAAACTTCAGGAAAGACTTGGCAAACTTGCCGGCGGAGTCGCTGTCCTTTACGTGGGCGCAGGTTCCGAGATTGAGATGAAGGAGAAGAAGGACAGGGTAGAGGACGCCCTTAACGCCACCCGCGCCGCTGTTGAGGAAGGTTATCTTCCGGGCGGTGGAGTGTCCTACATCCGCGCAGCCGAGGTTCTGAAGAAACTCAAAGGAGAGAATGATGACGAGACCACAGGTATTCACATCATCGCCCGCGCGATTGAGGAGCCTCTCCGTCAGATCGCCCAGAACGCCGGTGTTGACGGAAGCGTCATCGTCCAGAAGATCCGCGAGAACAAGGGCGACTTCGGCTACAACGCCCGCACCGAGGAATATGTCAACATGCTTGAGGCCGGAGTGATCGATCCTACGAAGGTCGCCCGTGTCGCTCTTGAGAACGCCGCGTCAGTCGCCGGCATGTTCCTTACCACAGAGTGTGGTATCGTTGACATCCCAGAGAAAGAGCCGGCTGCTCCGGCGATGCCTGCCGGCGGAATGATGTAGTCCGGGATTATCAGGTTTTTTAAATAAGCGGGAGCCATCCAAGTGGTGGCTCTCGCTTATTTTTTTGTGTAAAATGTGCCTTGGTATAATAGAACTTTTCCGTTTTTTATTTATCTTTGACCTTTGGTAAAACTTTGCGCTAACGTTTTAGCACTGGATTTGTAACCAATGAATAATTATAATTATTTAACAGCGAAAATGAAAAAAATACTGATTTTAGGAAGCAGCAACACTGACATGACCGTCAAGACCCCGACGTTGCCGGCTCCAGGCGAGACAGTCCTTGGCGGAGTCTTCACCATGAGCGCCGGAGGTAAGGGCGCCAATCAGGCAGTCGCCGCCAAGAGAGTCGGTGGAGATGTCTCTTTTATCTGTAAGGTTGGAAACGATGTTTTCGGAGACAATTCCATCAAACACTACGAGGCTGAAGGCATAGATGTCAGCGGAATCATACGCTCGGACAAGCCGTCTGGCGTTGCCTTGATCACAGTCGATAATGACGCGGAGAACTGTATCGTCGTGGCATCCGGAGCCAATCTGGATTTCACTGATGCCGACATCAAGGCATCGGAGGAGGCTCTCAGGTCGTGTGATGTCCTGCTTATGCAGCTGGAGATTCCGGTGCCTGCTGTCCTCCAGGCCGCGAGGATCGCCCACGAGGCAGGAGCCTTCGTGGTGCTGAATCCCGCTCCGTACGCCGAGCTGCCGGAAGAGATATTCAAGTACATCTCACTGTTCATTCCGAACGAGACCGAGCTCGCCTCATTCTCCGGCATGCCTGTCGTTGACAAGGAATCCGCCGCGGCCGCGGCCCGCGTCCTTTTTGACAAGGGTGTCGGGAACATGATCGTGACGATGGGAAGCAAGGGCTCACTTATTCTGGACGGAGGCGATCCTCAGTTCGTGCAGGCACGCAAGGTCAAGGCGGTTGACACCACCGGAGCAGGTGACACCTACTGCGGTTCCATCTGTGTCGCCTTGTCGGAAGGCAAGTCCCTCAAGGAGGCCGCCGAGTTCGCGTCGGCGGTGTCCGCGCTTTCGGTGACAAAGATGGGAGCGCAGACAGCCATCCCGACAAGGGCTGAGGCGGAAGCCTTCATCGCTCAATAATCCATGAATATGTTCAATTTTTAATTTTACTTATTATTATGTTTATCGTAAACAGTTATGGTCTGGCAGTCTTCTTCTGCTTTATCATCATGCTTTGTTGGGGTTCCTGGGGTAACACGCAGAAGCTCGCCGCCAAGAGTTGGAGGTATGAACTCTTCTATTGGGACTATGTGATCGGAATGGTCGTGTTCTCCCTGCTTTTGGCTCTTACCCTTGGCTCATTCGGTCCGGAAGGCCGTCCGTTCCTGAAAGACATCGCGCAGGCTGACTCAGCCGCGATCTGGAGCATCATCATAGGTGGTGTCATATTCAATCTTTCCAACATCTGCCTCAGCGCTTCCACTTCGATCGCCGGCATGTCAGTCGCGTTCCCTGTAGGCTGCGGCCTCGCGCTGGTGCTTGGTGTCATCAACAATCTCCGTGTTGAGGTGGCTCAGGGCGCGCTGAAGAGCAATCTTACTCTTCTTGCCATCGGTGTGGCCCTTGTTGTGGTGGCCGTCATTCTCAATGGCGCCGCTTCCGGCAAAAAGGCCGGCAACGCGCAGATCAGCAAGGCGGACCAGCGCAAAGGCATCATCCTCGCGGTTGTGGCCGGTGTCGTGATGTCGTTCTTCTCATCATTCGTGATGAAGGCGATGGATCTTAAGGATTTCGCGAATATGGAGCCTGGCAAGGTCGGCCCTTACACCGCCATCGTGCTGTTCAGCCTTTCCGTGCTTGTGAGCCACTTCGTGTTCGGCCCTATATTCATGAAATGGCCATTCCAGGGAGAGCCTGTCAAGATGAGTGAATATTTCAAAGGCAACTCCAAGACCCACCTCGTCGGCATGCTCGGCGGTTGCATCTGGTGCCTTGGTACGGCTCTCAGCTACATCACCGCCGGTAAGGCTGGTGCTTCCGTCTCCTACGCTCTCGGTCAGGGCGCGCCTATGGTCGCCGCCATTTGGGGAGTGTTTGTCTGGAAGGAATTCAAGGGATCCAACAAGACAGTGTACACTCTTCTCGGCTTGATGTTCTGTTTCTTCCTTGCCGGACTTGGCATGATTGTCGCCGCCGGAATGTAGTTTTCCAACTGACTTTTAGATAATCGGCTTTCAGGGCTATCCTGTAGCCGATTTTTTTATTATTATGTAACACTCCGGCTATCGGATGGTTACATCGGTTTAGGAGCGATCTCAACATTCGATTGTTGAAAACTATTATCGAAAAAATGTAGGAAAAAGTTTGGAGGGAAAGAAAAAAGTACTACCTTTGCACCCGCTTTCGAGAACAGAACGCAAGTTCAGCCTCTCGGAAACACAAGACAAGTTCATTGAAAAGACTGAAGGAAGTACAACAAGTACCGAGAACGAAAAATGAAGAGCGTTGATTTCTTTTTTTTAGATAAGGAATGAAGTTGTCGGGGTCGAACGAGAGAAACAGTGTATATACAAAGAAGAGTTTGATCCTGGCTCAGGATGAACGCTAGCGGCAGGCTTAACACATGCAAGTCGAGGGGCAGCGCGGGGCGGCAACGTCCTGGCGGCGACCGGCGGAAGGGTGCGTAACGCGTGAGCGACATGCCCGTTGCCCGGGGACAACCGGTGGAAACGCCGACTAATCCCCGATGGGACGGAGGCCCTCATGGGTCTCTGTTGAAAGTTACGGCGGCGACGGATTGGCTCGCGTCCGATTAGCTAGTTGGCGGGGTAACGGCCCACCAAGGCTACGATCGGTAGGGGTTCTGAGAGGAAGGTCCCCCACAATGGAACTGAGACACGGTCCATACTCCTACGGGAGGCAGCAGTGAGGAATATTGGTCAATGGGCGGAAGCCTGAACCAGCCATGCCGCGTGCGGGAAGGAGGCCCTATGGGCTGTGAACCGCTTTTGCCTGGGGGCAATAAGGGCGTCGCGCACGTCCGATGAGAGTACCAGGGGAATAAGCATCGGCTAACTCCGTGCCAGCAGCCGCGGTAATACGGGGGATGCGAGCGTTATCCGGATTCATTGGGTTTAAAGGGTGCGTAGGCTGTGCGTCAAGTCAGGGGTGAAATTCCGGGGCTCAACTCCGGGGCTGCCCTTGATACTGTCGCGCTGGAGTGCGGATGCCGCCGGAGGAATGAGTGGTGTAGCGGTGAAATGCTTAGATATCACTCAGAACACCGATTGCGAAGGCATCTGGCGAATCCGTAACTGACGCTGAGGCACGAAAGCGTGGGGATAGAACAGGATTAGATACCCTGGTATTCCACGCCGTAAACGATGATGGCTAACCGCCGGCGACACACTGTCGGTGGCCAAGCGAAAGCGATAAGCCATCCACCTGGGGAGTACGTCGGCAACGATGAAACTCAAAGGAATTGACGGGGGCCCGCACAAGCGGAGGAACATGTGGTTTAA
>ENA-OUOU01000011-OUOU01000011.1-human-gut-metagenome-genome-assembly--contig:-NODE-11-length-170900-cov-18.190629_pt1 | contig 170900 bp, 122 predicted proteins | sample MGYA00237936_ERZ548765 | MGnify/ENA primary metagenome ERZ548765 (study PRJEB26490, sample SAMN05356889) | human gut metagenome | biome: terrestrial biome; feature: human-associated habitat...
CTATCCTCGAAAATACCGCCAAATCTTTACCAACTTATTTTTTAACGCTTACTTACCTGCCATCGCTCACATCATACGGAAATATTCCGTAACTTTGTCACTGTCGATCGACAGGGAGTTCATCGGAGGGCATAATCCCGTGCTTGTCTCTGGCCTTGTAAGACCTTGTAAGAATAGAGTAGGATGAGGGAAGCTTTTTTTACGGTGGCGGTCAATAAGAAATAACAGGATATGAAATACAGATTTTACATTTTTCTGCTTTTGGCGGTGATGTGCGGTTCTTTTATAGCTTGCGAACCGGTTGTTGAGGTCTATGGCTTGAGATGCGAGTCTCTTGAGGATCCTCTTGCCATCGACAATGTGAGGCCGCATTTCAGCTGGAGGCTCAAGTCTACGGAGGAAGGAACCTCAATGTCTGCCTATCAGCTGATAGTGGCGTCTGACGAGGCATCGCTTAATGAAAATGATGCGGATCTCTGGAATTCCGGCAAAGTCGCGGCCTCGGTTCCTTTTGGAGTGGAATATGCCGGAACACCCTCTGGAGTCTCGTGACTTCGGTTATTGGAAAGTCCGTGTCTGGAACCAGGATGGCAAAGTCTCTGATTGGAGCGAGACCGCAAGTTTCGGGATCGGCCTTCTGGATGCAGGTGATTGGGAAGCGTCGGCTTGTTTCATCGGAGCGGTGCAGGATGACAAGGACTCGGAGTCGGCTCCTTTGCTTAGGAAGAGAATTGACTATCATCCTTCTGATGACGGACGTGTGCTGCTACAGGTGAATTCTTTAGGCTATCATGAGGCCTTCGTTAACGGAACAGCCGTGTCTGACGCTGTCCTTACCCCTGCCGTGAGCCAGTTCGGAAAGAGATCGCTGATTGTTACTTACGATGTGACGGATTTGATGAGGGCAGGGGAGAATGACTTGGTTCTCTGGCTTGGCAAAGGTTGGTACCAGACTCATTCCTGGCAGGTTGTGCCTGGCGGCCCCTATGTGAGAGCCCAGCTTGATTTCGTCAGACACGGCGGACACGATGTCTTGGCTGTCACTGATGGCGGCTGGATGGCTGCGGAAAGCGACAGAAGGACGTTCGGCGACTGGTTTCCGCACAGGATGGGCGGTGAGATAGTGGATTCGCGTAACGTACTTGCTGATCTGAGTGCGGAGACCCTTGACGGACTGGACTGGAGACCGGTGACGGTGGCTCGGATCCCGGATCATGCGGCTTCACCTCAGATGTGTGAACTCAATGCGAAGGTGTCTCGACACCATCCTGTCTCTGTCCATAGGGCAGGGGATGACAGCTTCATCTACGACATGGGAAGAAACTTTGTGGGTCAGACAGACGTAGTAATGCCTGTGGTGGAAGACGGTAAGAAGATAGCCTTGTACTATGAGGATTACTATCTTAAGGACTATGCGGACTTCCGTGACGGGGAGTACTCTGATTATTATGTCGGCAACGGCAAGTCCGGAGGTGTCTTTTCAAGCAAGTTCAACTATAAGGGCTACCGCTATCTCAAGATAAAGGGACTTGAAGCCCCGTTGGCTCTTGAAAGCATTACTCTCAGCCCTGTCATGACGGATTTTGAGGGCGGCGCGGATTTCGAATGTTCTGATGAGGATCTGAATGCTATCTATAACATGACACATGAGACACTGGCGTCCCTTGTTCTGGGCGGCTATATGGTGGATTGCCCTCAGATTGAGAGATTGGGCTATGGCGGTGACGGCAATGCCTCCACCCCTGTCCTCCAGACACTTTTCAATGTCTCTCCTCTTTACATGAACTGGATCCAGGCATGGGCGGACTGCCAGAGAGAGAATGGTGACATGCCTCACACTGCGCCGAATCCGTATTCCGCCGGTGGCGGGCCTTTCTGGTGCGCCTTCATGATCGCCGCCTCATGGCAGACATGGCTCAATTATGGAGACGAAAGGCTTATGGAAAGGTATTATCCGAATATGTGCAGGTGGCTGGATTATGCGGAAAGCAAATGTGTGGATGGTCTTCTCAAGGACTGGGGAGGGACAGAGTACAGAAACTGGTATCTTGGAGACTGGGCCACTCCAAAGGGAATCAACCAGACAGACCCTCGCTCCGTAGATCTTGTCGGCAACTGTGTGCTTTCCGAGAGTTACGACCTTATGTCGCGAATCGCGGATGTCCTCGGCAATGAGGAGGATTCCGGAAAGTTCCGCGAAAAGCACGAGAGGCAGAACGATCTCATCCATAAGACATTCTTCAATCCTTCTGACAACACCTATGCGACTGCCACCCAGATAGACATGGCTTACCCTATGCTGGTGGGGGCTGTTCCTCAGTCTTGCGTGCGTGATGTGGTGTCCTCGATGAAGAAACGTACTGCCGAAACATTCAAAGGGCACCTCGCAACCGGGCTCGTGGGAGTTCCCGTCCTTTCAAAATGGGCAGTAAGGGAACATGAGGCGGATTTTATGTACCAGATGCTTAAGAAGCGTGAATATCCCGGCTATCTTTATATGATAGATAATGGCGCCACGCTTACCTGGGAGCATTGGGACGGGGAGCGCAGCCATATTCATAATTGTTATAACGCCATCGGCTTGTGGTTTTACCGGGCTTTGGCAGGTATTGTTCCGGATTCCTCGCGTCCAGGTTACAGCCATGTCAGAATCGAGCCGCAGATGGTTGAAGGTATTGACTGGGTGAAAGCCTCGAAGGACACCCCGTACGGACGTATTTCCGTGGACTGGAAACTCGACGGTGACAAATTCTCCATGACAGTGTGTGTACCTGCGGGAAGCACCGCCACGGTAGTCTTGCCTGACGGTTCCTCATCGGAACTAAAGTCAGGGAAGCATCATCTTAAGAAGAGGCTCTGATTTGTTTGTCTGAAAATGTGAGAGTGAAAGTACATTTCTAACAAATCAAAACAGCTTCTAAATCTGCTGCAGAAAGCTTATCGGAACACACAGGCCGCGGAATAGCGGAACATTAAAAGCCCTTTATCGCATCGGGAAGGGCCGGTGTGGCACCGGATTGTGTACACACGAAGGCGGATGTTTGAACGGCGCGGCTGTGCGCTTCCCGGACAGTGCTTCCTTCCAGAATCGAGGAGACGAAGGCGGCGGAATCATCACGGACACCTTAGCCGCAGCAGAGGGTATATAAAAAGAACACCGTAACCCCATATTGGAATCACGGTGCAAATCTAAAAGACTAAAAAGTCTGAATAACTTTCTGATATTTTAACAATCGGAGACAATGTCGAGGTTGACCTCGCCAAAAAGCAAGAAAGAGGGGCTTGACTAATACTGTTTAGTCAGCCCCTTGAATAATAACTTGATGATCTTAGTTTGACTTTTAGGCGAGTATCTCTCATCAGCCGTTCATCACCGGCAGACTACTTCTTTCCAAAAGATAACTTCTCGATTAGTGAGGGAAAGACTCTGCCGTGCGTGGAAAAGCAGCGCAAAGCGAATCTGTCCTTGAACAAATGCCAAAATTTTGCCAACAAATTCTTTTAACACTTATTAAATTTTTGTACCTTTCGGAAGATTTTGAATAAAAATATTTAAATATGAAAAGGGTGTTATTGACGATTTTGTCATTGGCTATGTTGCTGCCGCTGTATGGAAAGGCGGTTAAGGGACGGGTTTTGTGTGAGGGAAAGGGGATTGCGGGGGTTGTGGTCTCCGATGGCGTGTCGGTGACGCAGACCGACGCACGGGGACGCTATCGCCTTGAGCCATATTTGGATAGTAGGTTGGTGTTCATTTCTACCCCTTCTGGTTATGTTTCTTCGGTCAGGAGAGGGGAAGGCTGTTTTTGGCGGGAACTTGAACCGGGGGAAAGCACTTACGATTTCACATTGAGAAGGAATCCCAAGGATGACAGCCGGCACAATGTCATCGTGATCGCCGATCCGCAGATCGCCGAGGCCGAGGAGTTTCCAGGGCTGAGGCACAACGCGGAGGCGGTGAGGAACTGCTACGACAGGGTCGCCGGAGACTACACGTTCGGGCTGTGTCTGGGCGACATCGTGGGGTGGAACCATGCGTTGTATCCGGAGTACAACAACATAATGGACAGCACAGGGGTGGTCTTCCGCTCCGTCATCGGCAATCACGACATGACCAATTACGGACGTTCTTTCGAAGGCTCGACCAGGGACTACGAGAAGATGTACGGCCCGTCATACTATTCATTCAATGTGGGAAGGGTGCACTACATCGTCCTCAACGACAACTTCTATGTCGGAAAGGACTGGTACTACATCGGCTATCTTCCTGAGGCTCAGCTGAGATGGATGGAACGCGATCTGTCGTATGTGGGGAAGGACATGAAGGTTGTCGTGTCGTTGCACATCCCGACCACCCTGCGCGAGTGGGACAGGACGGGGTATAATTTCAACTACAGCCAGATCGCGGATGTGATGTGCAACAGGAAGGCGGTCTACGATCTGCTCGCGCCTTACGATGCATTGATCCTCTCCGGGCATACCCACACCGGGAACAACGAGATCATCACGGAGACGCTGATGGAGCAGAACGTGACCTCGCTCGGAGGAGCCTGGTGGTGCGGCCCTGTCTGCGTGGATGGTGGTCCTGCCGGTTTCAAGCTGTATAGTTTCGACGGTACTGATGTGCGATGGCGTTTTCTTGGATGTGACACTCCGGATGATTATCAGATGAAAGTCTATGTAGACTCCCCGTACTTCCCGGGAGAGGTGGTTGTGAATGTCTGGGACTATGATCCGCTCTGGAAGGTGGAGTATTTCGAGGACGGAGTGAAGGTCTGCGACATGGAGCGCTTCGAGGGCAAGGATCCTCTCACCCTTGAGCTATACAAGGATCCGTCGTCGCTCAAGAGATCATGGGTTCAGGCGGTTCTCACCCAGAACCTGTTCAGGGCGGCGATGTCCAGGGACGCGAAATCACGCGAAGTCCGCGTGACGGATCGTTTCGGCAATGTCTATTCTGAATATTCAGGGACGACGGATGCGCCGGCGACCGGTGAGGGTACTTCCGGCGCGGCCCCTCTCTAAAGAAGCCCCAGCAGACGGCTGCGCGAGAGCATGCATGCGCCGATCGGGCCGCCCTTCTTCCCGAGTTTGGAGAATTTGATGGCGGTGTCCTTGCTCACGATGTTGAGCGAGTGGCGGTTGATGGCGCTCTTGATAGGCGGCATGAGGTAGTCTTTGGCGATGGAGAGCCTTCCGCCGATCACCACAAGCTCTGGATTGAATATGTTTATGAGGCCGGCGGTCGCCTGTCCGAGGATGGAGCCGATCTCCTCGACGCATTCGATGGCGAGCATGTCCTCGTCCATCAGCGCCTCCAGGATGTCATCGATGTCGATGTCCTCCGGGTCGGCGAACTTTGACGAGATGGAAGAAACCTTTCCTTCCTTGATTTTCTCTACGAATATTCTGTGAAGCGCCGAGCCGGACGCACCGGTCTCCAGGCAGCCGATCTTGCCGCACTGGCAGATCTTTCCGTTGTCGAGCATCGGAAAGTGTCCTATCTCCCCGGAATAACCCGACTTTCCGTAGGATAGCTTCCCCTCGATGATCATTCCCATTCCAAGCCCCCAGCTGAGGTTGATGAAAATCATGTTCTTCTCGTTGTTGGCCTCTCCGCAGATGTATTCACCATAGGCCATGGCTCTGGAGTCATTCTCAAGGAAAACAGGCGCACCCAGCTCTTTCTCAAGTACTTGCGAGAGCGGCTTGTCTTCGCCGATGAAATACGAAAAGCTGTAGCCTGTCTCGTGGTTGACGCGGCCGGTGAGGTTTATCCCGTAGGCCAGCACCTTTTCCTGCTCTATCCCCAGAGTGTCGGTATTCCCCTTGATCAGATCGGACAATTTCCGGAGCGACTCTTCCGTGCCTTCAAGCGTGAACGGAACATCCTCCTTGTAGTCGACGATCTTGCCCTTAAAGTTGGTCACGGCTATGCTGACGTGGTGCCTGCGGATGTCCGTCCCGACAAAATACCCGGCAGCCTGATTAAGTCCGAATATGCTGGGACGTCTGCCGCCGGATGTGCCGGTCTTCCCCAGATCCTCAAGAAATCCGTCCTCGATCAGCTCTCCGATGAGTCTTGTCACTGTCGGTATGCTGGCGTTGAGTTCCTTGCTGAGTTCCGCGATGCTGAAATCCCCGTCGTTTATGCAAAGACCGAGGATCCGCTGCTTCATAATGGCTCCCTTGCCCTCGATGTTGTTAAGGAATGAGTTCATAAGCGTCAAGCGTTTTTGTCAACAGTCAGTCTGAACGTTATCCTCCCGTCGGGTGAGTTTGCCGTCGTGTTGTCGCAGGGGGCTGATGTGCGCGTGCCTTTTGCCGAAAGCGCGACCGAGAGTCTTGTCTTCATTCCGATCGTCTAATGAATCATTATTTGTAATAACAACACAAAGATAACAAATAAGATTGTCGAATCCGGAAGAATTTTCTAAAAATATTTAAGAAGTCGCCTTGTTGATGAATATGCTTACAGGGCTTCGAGGATGCAGTCGCCGGGAGCCTTGATGTTCTTGTCAAGGATGATCTCGCCGACGGAACCGTAGCGGATGGAGCCGGTGCGAGGGTTCTTGATGGAAGGGACGTTGCCTTTGATGGTGGCGTGGACGGATGAATATTCAAAGGCCAGATCGGCGTCGGCGCCCATCGTGCAGTCCTCCATCACGAGGTTGTCGCAGTAGCAAAGCGGCTGGGTCTCGGTGATGTGGCAGCGGATCATGCGAAGGTTCTTCGAGTACCATGCGAGATATTCACCGTTGATCACGGAGTCGATGATGGTGACGTTCTCCGCCTCCCAGAACGAGTCTTTCGAGTTGAGGACGCTGTTGCGGATCTCCACGTTTTTGGCATACTGGAAGCTGTAGTTGCCGTTGAGTTTGACATTGGTCAGCCGGACATTCTCGCAGTGCATGAACACATAGTCGGCCCTGTCGATCACGCAGTCCTCCACATCGATGTCGCGGCAGTCCCAGAAGGTCTCCGTGCCGCCGGGAATCTGGACGTTTCTCAGCTTGATGCTGTCCATTCTCCGGAAGGTCTTCGGAGCGTCGATGATCGTGTCATAGATCTCGCAGTTCCTTGAGTACCAGAGGCCCGAGCGGGCGCCTACGGTCAGGAGACTGTCCTTGATGACGAATCCGTCACACTCCCAGAACGGGTACTTGCCCTCGAACTGGCAGTGTACGGCTGTGATGTTGCCGGTCTCTTTCAGCGCCGATTCCCCGGCGTGGATCTTCACATTCTCAAGATAAAGGTCGTGTCTGCAGTAGAGCGGTCTCTCTCCGCCGAATTCCTGGTTGATGATCTTTTCCATATTCTCAAGTGATCTTTAGTTTCATCCATTTCTCGCCGCGCAGTCTCCAGTAGAACAGCAATCCGCGGACATTCAGCTCGATGCACATCGCCACCCAGTAGCCGACGAGTCCCATCCGAGGTGTCAAAATCAGTGCCAGTCCGATGCGTATCACCCACATGCTTCCGAAGTTCATCACGCTCGGCACGAGCGTGTCGCCTCCGCCGACGCAGGAACCGTAGCCGGCGATCGAGAACGCATAGAGGGTCTCGGCGAACGCCTCTATTCTCAACACCTTGGCTCCCAGGGCGATGACATCCGGATCCGAGCTCAGCAGCATCATCAGTTCAGTCGCGAATATGAACATCAGCGCTCCCAGCAGAGTCATAATCCCCGCGGCCATCATCATCGTGATCTGCGAGAACCGCTTGGCGACTTCCTTGCGTTTCGCCCCGAGACTCTGTCCGACAAGCGTGGTGGCCGCCTCCTCGATTCCGTAGCCCGGCATGTAGCAGAAGCTTTCGGCTATGATGGCCAAGGCGTTGGCGGCGATGGAGATCGGGCCGAGCGGCGCCACGATGATTGTGCTCATGATGTGCGACCCTCGCATGATGATGTTCTGGAGCCACATCGGTGCGGTGATGCCCCAAGCGTTGCGCACGGTCTTGCGCCGTGGAATGAACGTGCCTTGTTCTCCTTTGATATTCAATTCCTTGGAGCGTCTGAGAATATACCAGATCACGAATATCGAGGTAACGACCTGCGCCGCACCAGTTCCCAGAGCCGCGCCAGCCACTCCCATCTCACAAATGTAAATGAATATGTAGTTGAACACCACATCAAGGCCGCACATTCCGGTGTACATCAGGCTCGGAATCTTCATGTTGCCGCTGGCCTGTAGCATTGAATTAGCGGCCCATCCGACAGCGCCTATCGGAATGAACGCCGAATATATCAGGAAATATTCAGATGCGTCCTCATTGATTTCCGGTGTTCCGCCTAGCCAGTGGGGGAGCGCCCCACTGATGCTTACGCCTATCACTGCGAGAACCAGTCCGATGATGAAGACCGAGGTGAGCCCTTGCCTCATCACAGCTCTGGCTCCCTTGAAATCCTGCGCTCCGCAAAGGTGGGCGACCTGGACTGAGAATCCCGAGCTGGCTCCGGACTGGAATCCACCCATTATCCAGGTTGTCGTGGCGACCAGACCTATTGACGCTGATTGGTTCGCACCAAGTTGACCGACCATTCCGGCGTCGATGTACTGCATCAGCACGGACGAGATCTGAGCGGCAATGGCGGGCAGACTCAGCAGAATCGTGAGCCGAATCTGCTGTCCGAGAGTCATCGGGAGGCCGTTCCTGACCATCCCGAGAAGTATGTCCTTCTTTCCCGATGCCATAAATTGAGGACAAAGATATCCACTAAATATTATATGGCAAAATTCATTTTGCCATATAATATACCTTCTACCCCCAGTCCCTTCGGGACAGCCCCGGTGGGGCACTGGGGACCGTATTCCCCAGACCCCTTGCGTCGCTCCGCACTGCGTGCGCTTTTTCTTCCACCCCCCAGTCACTACGTGACAGCCCCCGGTGGGGGCACTGGGGACCGTATTCCCCAGCCCCCTTGCGTCGCTCCGCTCCGATGGGTTTGTTCTGGGTTCGTTCTGGGTTCGTTTGTACTGGTATATTCTTTTATCAAAATCAAAGGATTTTGTGTAGTTTTGCAATATGAAAGTTGCGATCATCGGAGCCGGGGCGGCGGGGTGTTTCTGCGCCGTGGAGTTGAAACGGAGGATGCCTTCCGCTTCGGTGGATGTTTTCGAGGCGGGGACGACGGCTTTGGCGAAGGTGGCGATCACCGGGGGAGGACGATGCAACCTGACCAATTCCTTTGAGGGAATATCCTCTCTTTCAGCCGCTTATCCTCGCGGCGACAAACTCATGAAACGCCTTTTCCGTTCGTTCGACCAGCGGAGTGCATGGCAGTGGTTCGAGAACGAGGGGGTAAGGCTTGTCCTTCAGGAGGATCATTGCGTTTTCCCGGCTTCACAGGATGCGATGGAGATCGTGAACACTTTACTGTCCGGTATGCGCCGGGCAGGTGTGGCGCTTCACACAAGCCATAGGGTTTCGGGAATATCTCCCTGTCTCGGCGGCGGTTACAGCATTTCATTTGAAGACGGTCACCGGAACGGCAAGCCTCTTGGACAATCGGGCGCGACAACGCCCCGGCAGGTCGCTGAACCTGTCGAATCTGCTTCGGACCGGCGTTTTTTCGCTGACATCGTGATCGTCACCACCGGCGGCAGCCCGAAACTTTCTGGCCTTGGAATGCTTGATGGCCTTGATCTTGAAATCGTCCCACCTGTTCCGTCCCTTTTCACCTTCAACCTCCCCGACAGCCCTGTACGCGAACTGATGGGCACTGTAGTAGAGAACGCCGGCACATCCTTGGTCGGCACGAAATTCAATGCCGCCGGTCCGCTCCTGATCACGCATTGGGGAATGAGCGGTCCCGCGATCCTGAAACTCTCCTCTTATGCGGCCCGCTATCTCGCTGAAAATGAATATTCCGCAACTCTCTCAGTGAATTGGTTCGGTGACGCGGGCGAGCAGGATGTCCGTGACAGAATCACTGCGCTTTCAAAAGACAGTCCTCAGAAACAGATTCTGAACACCCATCCTTCCGAACTGCCGTCAAGACTTTGGAACTACCTGATCTCCAAGTGCGGAATCCGTGAGGATGCCCGCTGGGCCGAACTGGGCTCCAAAGGAATGAACCGCCTTGTGAACACATTAATCAATGACGAGTACCAGATTCGTGGCAAAAGCCGTTTCAAGGAGGAGTTCGTCACCTGTGGCGGGGTCGCCCTTTCCAACATCAACCTTAATACCCTTGAGTCCAAGACTCATCCCGGCCTCTATTTCGCCGGGGAGGTCCTTGACGTGGACGCCATCACCGGCGGCTTCAACCTTCAGGCCGCCTGGACAATGGCCTACGCCGTCGCCAGTTCTGTCGCCGGTGTTTGATCATCCACATTCCTTTTCCGCTACGTCATTCAGAGTGGCCGGAGGGACGTTATTCAGAATATTCCGCGAAATCGGATTTCGCAGCGCCGCAGACAGGACACTTCCAATTCTGAGGAATATCCTTGAACGGGGTTCCGGGCTTAATGCCGCCATCGGGATCGCCTTCCGCCGGGTCATAGATCCAACCGCAACGAAGGCATTCGTACTTTTTAGATTCAGCTGCCATAACAGTTATAGTTTTAGTGAGTTTTAAAAACTGATGCCGCTTCAAAGCAACACCAATAGTGCGCCAGTGCGGCGCACAAAGGCATTACACTGCAAAAACTATTCCATCAATTTCTTGTACTTGAACCGCTTAGGCTCTGTGTTGCCGAGACGGGCCTTGCGGTTCTCCTCGTACTCGGCGTAGTTGCCCTCGAAGAACACCACGTTGGAGTCACCCTCGTAAGCGAGGATGTGTGTGGCAATCCTGTCCAGGAACCAACGGTCGTGACTGATCACGACGGCGCATCCGGCGAAGTTTTCCAGACCGTCCTCCAGGGCGCGGATCGTGTTCACGTCCACATCGTTCGTCGGCTCGTCCAGAAGCAGCACGTTGCCCTCGTCCTTGAGGGTCAGCGCAAGGTGAAGCCTGTTCCTCTCGCCTCCGGAAAGGACTCCGCAGAGTTTCTCCTGATCCGAGCCGCTGAAATTGAACCTCGACACCCAGGCGCGGGCGTTGATGTCCTTGTTGCCGAGCCTTACCCACTCGGAGTTCCCGGCTATGGTCTCGAACACTGTCTTGTCCGGATCGATGCTCCTGTGCTGCTGGTCCACATAGGAGATCTTCACGGTCTCTCCGATGTCTATAGAGCCTGTGTCCGGTTTCTCGATGCCCATGATGAGCCTGAACAGCGTGGTCTTGCCGGCACCGTTAGGGCCGATCACGCCCACGATACCCGCAGGCGGAAGGGCGAACGAAAGATGCTCGAAGAGAATCTTGTCCCCGTAGGCCTTGGACACATCCTTGAACTCGATGACCTTGTTGCCGAGGCGCGGTCCGTTAGGAATGTATATTTCCAGATTTGCCTCCTTCTCCTTGGCGTCGGCCGAGGCCAGTTTCTCGTAGGCGCCCAGACGGGCTTTCTGTTTGGCCTGACGGGCCTTGGGAGCCATCCGTACCCACTCCAACTCGTGCTGGAGGGTCTTGCGCCTCTTGCTCTCCTGCTTCTCCTCCATCTCCAGCCTCTTGGTCTTCTGCTCCAGCCATGAGCTGTAGTTGCCCTTCCACGGGATGCCCTCTCCTCTGTCCAGCTCAAGGATCCATCCTGCCACGTTGTCGAGGAAATAACGGTCGTGGGTAACGGCGATGACCGTACCTTTGTACTGCCTCAGGTGCGCCTCAAGCCACTGGATGCTCTCGGTGTCAAGGTGGTTGGTAGGCTCGTCAAGGAGCAGTACGTCCGGCTCGCGCAGAAGCAGGCGGCACAGGGCCACACGGCGGCGCTCGCCACCGGAAAGGGTGGAGATCTTCGCGTCAGGCGGAGGGCAGTTCAGAGCGTCCATAGCCCTTTCGAGCTTGGCGTCTATCTCCCAGCCGCCGAGATGTTCGATCTTCTCTGACAACTCGCCCTGACGCTCTATGAGAGCGTTCATCTGGTCATCGTCCATCGGCTCCATAAACTTGAGGGAGATCTCGTTATATTCATTGAGGACATCCATGACCTCCTGGACCCCTTCCTGCACGACCTCGATGACCGTCTTGTCGGGATCCATCTGAGGCTCCTGCTCAAGGTAGCCAACCGAATAGCCAGGCGCCCAGACCACCTCGCCACGGTAGGATTTCTCCACACCGGCGATGATCTTCATCAGGGTCGATTTTCCGGAGCCGTTCAGACCGATGATGCCGATCTTGGCCCCGTAGAAGAATGAAAGGTAGATGTCCTTAAGAATAACCTTGTTGTTGTGCGGGAGAACTTTTCCCACACCGTTCATCGAGAAAATTATCTTTTCGTCTGCCATTTTGTTGGTAGATGTTTAAATTATTTCCATGAATATGTTAATGTCGGTCCCGGCAACCGCAGCGAGGCGGTTTGAACCTGCCGGCTCAATGTCAATAGCTTCCCCCTCCGATGAATCCGCGCAGCAGCGATGTCGGCGGGATCTCCTTGTCGGAGACCGGCACGAAGTAGTGCAGGAATTTCAGCAGTCTGTGCGCCTCGCTGTACTCAGGACAGTTCTTCGGCACGGTCGCGAGGATCCTCTCGGCGTGGGTGCGCAGCACGGCGAACTCCACCAGATAGGCCGAGTTGAACAGCACATCGGCGTTTTCCTGGAACGGATATATCCACTTGACCTCGGCCCTGCGCACATTCGGCCAGTTGGCTATCGACTCCCGTGCCGTGAACGCCCCCTTGAGGTAATCCCTCACGATCCTTCGCAGCAGGCGGTTGTCGCTTGTCGGGATGCAGTTGTGGCAGTCCAGCGAGATGGAGGTGATGGTGTTTATGAATATCCTGAATTTTTCCTTCTCCGGCACCTGGTCCGTGAGGCGTGGGTTCAGGGCGTGAAGTCCCTCGATCAGCAGCACAGACCTTTCGCCAAGCCTGAGGTTCTTGCCGTTGAACTCCCGGCGACCTGTGACGAAGTTATACTCAGGAACCTCAACCTCTTCGCCGTCAAGGAGTTTGACAAGGTCTTTCTGGAGATATTCATGATCCACAGTGTCGAAATTGTCGAAGTCGTAGCTTCCGTCCGGCAGTTTTGGCGTGTCCACCCTGTTGACGAAGTAGTCGTCCGTGGAGAACGAGATCGGGTGCAGGCCGCACGCCTTCAGCTGGACGCTGAGCCTCTTGCAGACCGTGCTTTTTCCGCTGCTGCTCGGCCCGGTGATCAGCACGAGCTTGACCGGATTCTCCGGATCGTCGTGCCTCCTTTCAATCTCCTCTGCGATCTGTACTATCTTCTTCTCCTGCAATGCCTCCGAGATCTGGATCAGGTCCGAGGCGTTGCCTTTCAGGATCGACTCATTGACATCCCCGACATTCGCCAGCCCCATTATCCAGTTCCATTTGTGAGTCTCGGCGAAGACCTCGAAGGTCTTCGGCTGCTCGATGGACGGCGCCAGATCCTCCGGATGGTGGCGGTCAGGGACACGCAGCAATATTCCTCCGTGGCAGAGCCTCACACCGAAGGTCTTAAGGTAGCCGGTGCTAGGAACCAGCTCGTCGTAGTAATAGTCCGTCACATCCTCAAGGGAGTAGCAGGTGATGTACACCTCGCCGCACGTCTCCAGCAGCTTCACCTTGTCGAGGTCGCCGGATTCCTTGAATATCTTGATGGCTTCCTCGATCTGTATCTCCTTGCGCCTGAACGGAATGTCGGCCTCGACAATCTCTCTCATCCTCGCTCCGATGGCATCCACGTCGGCCTCCGTCAGTCCTGACCCGTCATTCTTGAAGACCGAGCAGTAATAGCCCTTGGAGATCGGGCGGCGGATTGTCATCCGGCTTTCCGGGAACAAATCCCTTGTGGCCTTGTAGAGGAGAAAGCACAGCGACCTGCTGTAGAAGTTGCGTCCGATGTAGGTGCGGTAGTCCAAAAACTCCACGTCCCTGTTGTGGAACACTCTGAACCTCAGCCCTTCGGCCACGTTGTTCACCTTGGCGGCGAGTATGTCGTACGGTTTGTCGAACTCGAACTGTGGCGCGATGTCCTGTAAGGTGGTGCCTTCGGGAAACTCCTTGAAGGTTCCGGTGTTTTTGCAGAATATTCTTACCATAAGACCAAAAATATGTGATTTGACAAATATACGAACAAAATGCCGCTTGGCAAAGAGGCGGCATGTCCAAAACATAATTCAAAAGGTACTGTCCAAAACACCTTCCGCTCGTTGCACGAAGTGGAAAAATTGTTATCTTTGCGTTTTCGGAAACATCAGTAATATTCTTATAATGAAAAAAGCAATCGTTTTCGCAGCAGCCATGCTGCTTTCCGTCGGAGCCTTCGCCCAGAATGATCTGAAGAAGGTGAATGACGTGATTGAGCCGCTTCCCGGTGGAAGTGTGACCTTCAACGGCTATTTCGCCGATGACATCCAGAGTTCAATTGACCGTTGGGTCAAAGGCGTGATGCCTTACGACAAGGTCATCGACTTCTTTGTCAAGGGCCGTCCGCAGTTCGCTCTCGGCGAGATGCCGGGAAAGAGCATCCGCACGAACTCTCTTCTCTACCGCTACACCCAGGATCCTGAACTCAAGGAATTGACCAAGGAACTGGTCTACAAGCTGATGGCGACAGAGAGAAGCAACGGAAGCATCAGCTGCACCACGGTTGACGATCAGCCTGGAGACCGCGACGGCGACATCTGGGAGAGGAAGTACGTCATGCTTGGCCTGCTTCAGTACTATGCTGACGTGGAGCAGGATCCGAGGGTTCTTTCGGCGGTGGAGAAGGAGGCGAAGAGCGTTATCGACCAGGTCGGTCCGGCTCCTAAGAAGGGCATCACGCAGCTCGGATGGAGCGCCACCAAGATCGAGTCTTCATCGATCCTTGAGCCTATGATGAGGCTTTACTTCATCACCGGCAAGCAGGAGTACCTTGATTTCTCTGAATATATCGTCAGGACCGGAGCCTCCAAGGGCAGCAACATATTCCAGCAGGTCTATGAAGGCACGCCTCTCTACCAGGTGGGCAAGCCTTATCCGAAGGCCTACGAGATGACCTCCGTCTGGGAGGGTCTTGCTGAATATTACCGCGCGACCGGCGATCCTAAATGGAAGGTGTGCCTCGACAATTTCTTCAACGACGTGAAGGATCACGAGGTTACGATCATCGGCAACGCCGGCTCGGATGTCTACTGGCCTAAGCTTTACGGTGAAGGCTGGAGCAACACCGCCGTAGAGCAGACCAATCCTGACATCAAGAGGATGATGGAGACCTGCGTCGGCGTGACGTGGATGAAGTACTGCTCACAGTATCTTCGTCTCACGGGCGACCCTGCCGCCGTTGACTACATCGAGAAATATGCCTACAACGGCCTTCTCGGCGCCATGAAGCCGGATGGCAAGGGATTCAGCTACGTGAACCTTCTCAATGGATCGAAGGTCACCAACAGCGGCTGGGGAACCAACATTGACGGCCAGCCTGTCACCTGCTGCAATCTCAGCGGCCCTTGCGGACTGTCCTACCTGCCTTACGTCGCGGCTATGCAGTCAAAGGAAGGTCCGGTGCTGAATCTCTACAACGCCGGGACCGTCACCGCCAGGACAGCCGCCGGCAACGAGGTGAAGCTTGGAATCGTCACTGAATATCCTCGCGCGAACGAGGTGAGGATCTCCGTTGATCCGGCCTCCAAGGAGAAGTTCACGGTGAAACTGCACATCCCTTCGTGGAGTGAGAACACCTACGTGGCCGTGAATGGCAGACATGTGGGCAAGGTTGAGGCCGGCAAGTACCTCTCGCTTGACCGCAAGTGGCAGGCCGGCGACAGCATCTACATCATCTTCGACATGAAGGCCAGGCTCATCAACGCCCCTGAGAACGGACGCAACCCTGAAGGCAAGTACTTCCAGGCCGTTCAGTGGGGTCCTCTCGTGCTGGCCCGTGACGAGAACCTTGATCCGGACTACGACAAGCCTGTGAGGATTGTCGCCGACTCCAAGGGTGAGGTGAAGGTCAAGATCGTTGACCCGGAGCGCCCTGGCACAAGAATGCAGTTCCTCGTCCCTACCACCGAGGGCGACATCAAGATGGTGGACTACTCCTCTGTGGACTGCTGGAAAGGCTCCCACATCCAGACCTGGCTGCCTATGATCAGGTAACCGGTCGGCAACACTGAAAAGACAATGGGAGGCTGAAAATGACTTTCGGCCTCCCTTATTCATTAAGTAATCCTTAAGTAATCCTTAAGTAATCCTTAAAAGATTACCAACTTATTATTTAACACTTACTAAGGCATTCCTGATTCAGATTATTTCTTTGTCAATGTCCTTTCGATGGCATCGGCCCAGCCGGCCTTGGCGGCCTTGACGGCGGCCTCGTCCATCGATGGGGTGAACAGGCGGTCGGCCTGCCACTGCTTCTTGACCTCCTCGATGTCTTTCCAGAACCCTACCGCCAGACCTGCGAGACAGGCGGCTCCCAGGGCGGTGGTCTCCGTGACCTTAGGCCTGATGACCTTCGCTCCGAGGATGTCGGACTGGAACTGCATCATAAGATTGTTTCTGGAAGCGCCACCGTCGACCTTGAGCTCGCCCAGACGTATTCCCGAATCCTTTTCCATCGCCGTGACGATGTCCATCGTCTGGAATGCGATTCCCTCAAGAGCCGCGCGTGCGATGTGTGCCGCCGTTGTCCCGCGTGTGATGCCGAGGATGCTGCCCTTGGCGTACTGATCCCAGTACGGGGCTCCCAGACCGGTCAGTGCCGGAACCATGTACACGCCGCCGTTGTCCGGCACCGAGGCCGCCAGCGCCTCGACCTCGGAGGAACTCTTGATGATGCCGAGTCCGTCACGGAGCCACTGCACGACGGAGCCGGCGACGAAGATCGAGCCTTCAAGCGCGTAGTTGACCTTGTCTCCGATCTTCCAGGCTATCGTGGCCAGAAGATTGTTCTTTGACAGTATCGGTTTCTCGCCCGTGTTCATCAGAAGGAAGCATCCGGTTCCGTAGGTGTTCTTCACGGAGCCGGGTTCCGTGCACATCTGGCCGAACAGGGCGGCCTGCTGGTCGCCGGCGATTCCCGCCACAGGGACATCGCCTCCAAGGAGATCGGTCTGGCCGTAGACCTCGGACGAAGACTTGACCTCCGGCATCATGGAGATCGGAATGTTCAGCAGGTCAAGCAGTTCCTTGTCCCATTCAAGTGTGTTGATGTTGAACAGCATCGTGCGGGACGCGTTGCTCACGTCGGTGACGTGTTCGTGGCCTCCGGTAAGGTTCCACACCAGCCAGCAGTCCACGGTTCCGAAACGTAGCTTACCTTGCTCCGCCTTTTCCCTCGCTCCCGGAACGTTCTCCAGGATCCAGCGGATCTTCGTGCCGGAGAAGTAGGCGTCGATGATCAGTCCGGTCTTTTGGCGGATCATCCCGGTCATCCCCGCCGCCTTGAGCGAGTCGCAATACTCGGAAGTCCTCCTGTCCTGCCAGACGATGGCGTTGTAGACCGGTTTCCCCGTCTCGGCGTCCCACACGATGGTGGTCTCGCGCTGGTTGGTGATGCCGATCGCGGCGATGTCCGCGCCCCCAAGCCCCAGCGAGGTGACCGCCTCCGTCATCATGGCGTACTCTGTCGCCCAGATCTCCATAGGATTATGCTCGACCATCCCTGGCTTAGGGAAATGCTGTGTGAACTCTTTCTGGCGCACGGCCTGGGCCTCGCCGTTTCTATTGAAGACTATCGCTCTGGAGGAGCTGGTGCCCTGATCAAGGGCGATGATGTAATCCCTCATATTCAGTGATTGATAATTATCTGTTTCGGGCAGACGGTCGCCTGCTGTAGGCCACAAATATACTCATTTTGCGGATTCTTTGTCCCGCTGCATTCTGCCTTGCCGGCAACTTTTGCGGCGATTCCGAAATAAAATCATTATCTTGCGGTGTCAAAAGAAAAAAACTACGGGTATGAAACGTAATATTCAGATTCTGTCCTGTTTGGCTGTCATGGTGATAATGAACATTTTTGCCATGACGGTTGACGCTTTCGCCCAGCAGGCGTTATGGAGCGGGGCAAAAGTGACCTCTCCTGAGGTCAACAATGACAATTCGGTGACTTTCAGGTATTCTGCACCGAATGTGATCAGGGTGCAGGTGACCGGAGATTTCCTGCCGCCTCAAAAAATAAGCACGCCTGACGGCGTTTTTGAGATTCCGGGAGTCGCCGAACTGACCCAGGATCAGAACGGGGTCTGGGAATATACCAGCGCGCCCCTCGAACCTGAACTCTACGGCTACTCGTTCATCGTCAACGGCCAGCGGATGAACGATCCGTCGAATGTCTATCAGATAAGGGATGTGGCCACGGTCACGAGCATATTCATTGTCGGCGGCGGACAGGCTGACCTATACAAAGTCAATGACGTGCCGCACGGGACGGTGTCGAAGGTCTGGTATGACAGCCCTTCGCTTGGAATGAGGCGCAGGATGACGGTCTACACTCCGGCAGGTTATGAAAACAACGGAAAGGCCAGATACCCTGTACTTTACCTTTTGCACGGAATGGGCGGAGACGAACAGGCGTGGATGGAACTCGGCCGCGCCTCCCAAATCCTTGACAACCTCATCGCGCAAGGCAAGGCGAAGCCGATGATCGTGGTGATGCCGAACGGCAACGCCTCGCAGGAGGCCGCCCCGGGCGAGACTTCCAACGGCCTCGTCCCGCCACAGTTCAACCTTCCGAAGACAATGGACGGCACCTACGAAACCTCCTTCCCTGAAATCATTGAATATGTTGACTCCCACTATCGTACAATCCGCAAAAAGGAGGGACGAGCGATAGCCGGACTGTCGATGGGCGGGTTCCATTCCCTCCACATCTCAAAGGAATATCCCGGCACATTCTCGTACATAGGCCTGTTCTCCGCCGCCATATTCCCGGAAAAGGACTCTCCTGTCTATGAGGACTTTGACGGCAAACTGGCGAGACTTTTCGCCACCAAGCCATCACTTTTCTGGATCGGCATCGGAAAGGATGACTTTCTCTATCAGGCCAACTCCGACTTCCGCAAGAAACTCGATGACGCCGGTTATGAATATTCCTACGTAGAGTCCGACGGCGGCCACATCTGGCGCAACTGGCGCATCTACCTCAGCCGGTTCGTCCCGCTGCTGTTCCGATGACAAACCGGCTTGAAGTGAATCACCTATGGGCTCAGCCATAGAAATTAGCTGAGCCTCTATATTATTGAAATAGAATAAACAACGAATATGAGCGCACTTTCTGTACTGTATATAGTACTCCCGATCCTTGCTGTTTCCCTTTGCCATACCCTTGAGGTGCTGTTCACCGCCAAGCGATGGGCAGGGCGGCATTGGGTGTCCTTGATGAATGAACACCCAAATTTATTGAATGTCCTCTTCCGGCTTTCCGGAATGAATATGAAGTCATTCCTCATAGCCGCCGGAGCCTGTTTCTTTGCTGTTCTCCTCTCAACCGCCGCATTGTTCGCCGGCGGCTTATGGACCGAACGCATCTGGGCGACAATCTTTATGGCATATTCAGTGTGCACCCTGATCAACATCGTGCGCGCTGTAACCCTCAAAGGCTATGTCCCTGGACTTGTGACCAGCATTATCTCCGTCCCACTCATCGCGTACGCGGCATATCCATTATCCATCGTCTGGCCCTGCTGGGAAATGCTCTTGTTCGGCATCCTCGGCCTTGCCATTGCCGTCGCAGGTCTTTTCATTGCCCAGCGTATAGGGTAGCTTTCCACCACTATTTCTGCATCACAGAGAGAAGCTTCTCGTAACTATCAACACAATCGTATCTGACATCAGCGCCGCTCAAGTTGTTGAAAAGAGCCCGGGCGCAGTCTATCTTTGCCTTCTCGATAGGCCTGAGCTCCATAGAACTCATATCCCCTTTGGTCTCAGCGATGAAGAAAACGTGCTTCACTGTCCCCTCGTTGAACGCTATCGCCCAATCCGGTGAGTAATTTCCGACAGGAGTCGGTATCTGGAAGCCGCGTGGCAGTTTCGCATAAACGCAGACCTCAGTGGCCTGGTCAAGTGATCTTGCGAACTTTTTCTCATTGTTGTCGTCAGCGATGCCGTCAGTGAAGACATAGTCTTGAATGCTCTTTGCCGCCCTGTATGCCTTGCCTACGTCCTGACTGCGTTTCTCTTTTGTGAATATGTCACTGTCGTAGGTCTCCTCAAGTTTATCATACTGGATATGCTCCACAATGATTGTCGCCTTCTCCTCCTTTATCAACTTGCTGACCTTGGTGATGAACTCTTCCGGATTGTTCCGGAACAATGACAGTTTCTTTGGACTGATACCACGGAGAATCGCCACGGCGGTCTTTCTGGTCAGTGTGCTTCTCTTTGCGATTTCACCGACAAGATCGTATGGAACGGTTGATGTGCTGACGGTCGTTATGCTTTTTGTCGTGGTCTGTTCTCCACCGAAACTGTCCACGTCCTTTTGATTTCCAATGGTCATCACGTACTTTAGCTCCGAGACGAACAGATTTGAGTCAATTGAGCGTATGGCGTGATCAATAAGTTCCTTACTGTCATAGTGAACGGTATAGACGTACTTATGGTTGATCAGTTTCCAAAGTTTCTGAAACTCTTTCCTGCCGAAATTGGAATTTAGAGCGTTGTCCGGAGTCTTCGCGGCGTAACCATTCTCAACCATATTCGTAAGTTCTACTTTTTCATCGTAGATGGACTGAATCAGTTTGTGTATCTCTTTTTCCACAGGCTGAAGAGCAGGGAACATCGGTTGAAAGGCTCCTTTTTTCTGATCATCCTTGTATTTCCGGGTGATGTTGTTATTCGCATCAATATACTGGCATCCAAGAAGATATCCGACAATCATCATCGCATCCTGTCCGTTAAGAGTCTGCCGGCCTCCGTCAGCACGAGTGACAACTTTCCCTTCAAAGAATTTGATGTCAGCTTTGGTAGGCCTCTCCCGAAGAGCTTCCTTTGTCTCTTTTTGAAGTCCATCCACGAAATCCGTGTAACTCTCATTGGTGATGACTGTCAGCTTGTTAACCTCTTGGACATCTTCTCCGAGTTCTTGATAATCCATTCGGTTTCCCTGCTGGTCCACGCAGATACGCAGGCCACGACCTACCTCCTGTCTCTTGGCTATGGCTGAGTTTGCGTGACGTAGGGTACATATCTGGAACACATTCGGATTGTCCCAACCTTCGCGGAGTGCCGAATGGGAGAATATGAATCGGCAAGGTTCCTCAAAACTCAACAGTCGCTCCTTGTTCTTAAGAATTAGATCGTAGGCCGATATGTCATCGGATGTGTCGCTGCCGCGCTTCGTCTCACTGTCAATGCTGTGTCCGGTCTTTTTGTCAATGGAAAAATAGCCTCTGTGCACTTGTGATGCATCGAAATGTCTTAGATAGCGTTGGTAGTCATCGTCGAAAAGAGAAAGGTTATCATCCAGATAATGTGAATATTCTTCTTCGAATATATTCCATAACCGACCTTTAATCTCCGCACCTTCCTCGTTGTAGCTTTTGTAGTTAGCTACTTCATCAAGAAAGAACAATGACAATGTTTTGATCCCTTTGCCAAACAATTCTCGTTCCTTTTCAAAGTGAGAGGCTATTGTCTCACGGATCTGGACCCTTTGCATTGTTTCCTGACTGCTGTCGCCATAGACTTCTCCTTTGTGGACTGTTACACCGTTCGTGAAAGTGACCGAGTCATTGCAGGCATTGATTTCTGAAATGGTGAACCCTTCATATTCCCGAAGTGCTGACACCGCATAAAGACTGTCGTGGAGCTCGAACTTTTGGGATTCTTTCCTGATGCCGGCCGCACCCTTGATCTCCAATTCAATCTTCACTATTGGCGGCCTGTTCTTAGACAGAATAATGCTGTCAAGGTATAGGTATGAGCTTGTCCCCTTAAGATTTTTGACCTCGAAGCCTTTCACCTGGATTTTCTTGACAAGTTTCTGTTTGTAGGCATCAAGCGCGTCAAGAGCGTAGATGCAGTTATGGTTGGTCTTATGCGTAGCGGAATAATACAGTACAAACAATGGCTTGAATCTCCTCAACGCTGTCTGCGTGGCGGTGCCTTCCATCTTCTGAGGTTCGTCCATAATGATGATCGGCCTGTTGGCGGCGATCACATCAATTGGCTTCCTGCTTCCGAAATCATCTCTTTCAGAATATATGATGCGGCTTTCCTTGTTCTTTGCCCCCTCTTTCAGTGACGACGCGAATGCCTGGGTGTTGATGATCATAACATTGATGCTGGCATCGCTTGAAAAAGAGTCGAGTTGCTGAAGGTTGGAACTATTATAAATGAAATATCTTGCCTTTTTGCCATAATACTCCATAAAATGATCCTCAAGCATCTTGAAACTCTTGGCTACACCCTCTCTGATAGCGATGCTCGGCACTACGACAATGAACTTGCTCCAACCGTAACGCCTGTTCAGCTCGAACATCGTTTTGATGTAAACGTATGTCTTTCCGGTTCCGGTTTCCATTTCTATGTCAAGGCCGACTTTTCCGAGATCGTGCGATAGAGCCTTGGACAGAGGAATATTATTGGATTCCTGAATATTACGGATGTTGGCAAGCATATTCTGGTCGGACAGTTCTACGTCGGCGTTTCTGAAGCCGGCATAGTCATCTTCATAAGTGATCCTTCCGGCATCATTCTTTCCTAAATCCCTGCGGTATAAGAATCCTCCTTGTGTTGGCTGTCCGGCAAAAACCGCCATTGTGCTTTCCACGGCGTCCGTCTGGTACTGTTGTATCTTGAAGTTGAATTTCATCTTCTTTTCTGATTATTTCAATATAATCCAAATACCTCGTGTTGTCCCTTGGCGTTTTAGTACCCCAGATTCCTGCAAATCTTTAAGTATCTCTCTGGCTCTACGGTCACTAATATTTAGTCTATCAGATAATTCCTTTCTGGAAATTGATGGATTTGACTTTATGAGAAATAATAATTGACTATTCAAATCAATTTGGATCGCATTTGGATCATTTGGATCATTTGGATCACTTGACACAAGTGGATTCGCTATGAGGCTGACCCTGAACATAAAATCATCCTGTTTGAAAATAGGATTTGGCCATCCGCCTTCTTCCAATTCCCTATACATTCTGTCAATACCCTCCCCAAACTCACGAATGAATTCATATTCTTTCATAAATGAGGCAATCTTAGGATTTCGTGAGAAATGAGTTGTCCGCATATTATGCAGCCGAACTCTTCCGGGAAGGATTCCTGGGCTTTCCACCGTGAAATGATTGTCAAACAACTTTACTTGAATGTCCGTCCCGAGGATGGAATAGTCTCTATGTGCAACCGCATTCACGATTAGTTCAGTCCAACAAAATTCCGGATATTCGGGTTTTGTCACGAACAGAGCGTTTGAGGCAAGATAAGTCCTCTCTTTTATTTGCGTCTTTACATAAGCTATGGCAGATTGAGTCATTTCGAGGATCCTTCCTTTGAATGTAACGTCTTTGACAACATTCATTTCGCGGCCAACTTTCTCCTCGTTGCCATCATATCTGATAAACCGTATGTGGGCACGTTGAAAGAAACGCTGTGGATTCTTGCCGAAGAGGAGGATAGCAGCCCCACTTACTTGTTCATTCCCATCCTTTACGATAATATAATCTCCATTTGAACGCAAAAATGATAAAGCATCTCTCTTATAACCAATCCTTTTACAATAACTTGAAACGAAGTCCAAGTCAATATCGTCAACAGTCGCACGAGGAACAGGATAATCTTCAAAGTATTGGACTCCCTTAGCCAACATTATCTGCATTCTGTCATCGAAGGACAACTTTTTTGATTTGTCACCAACCCTATAGTAAGAATCATCAGCTGTTGTTGAGTGCATAGAGGAGCTTTGCTCAACATCGAGTATCAGAATATGATTTTCTTTTCCTTCCTTGTCTGTACACGCGATTCTTTGCGGATGCACATTTATGGAAGGTATGCAATAATCAAACGGTACACGTAACAAGTCGTTAATATGGGTGCTATACCTATCTATGCCTGACACACTTCCATCGTCTTCAATACCGATAGCAATGGTTCCACCATCGGCATTGGCCATTGCAACCATAATGACTGCCAATGCTTTAGGCTCTATTCGTGCACTTTTCCTGTCAAAAGTCTGACCTTCCGGAAGAGTTCTGTAATCTTCTATTGTTTTCATAATCCGTTAAATTACAAAATTCTTCTGATGGTGTCTTTGCTGTAGGCGTTGAAAATCTGCTCGAAGTTATCTGCGACCTGGTCGGAGGAGAGGGAACTGTCGCGCATAATGAAATAGAGCGGCTTGCGTTTGGCGACTTCTGTGATCACGGTCTCGTTTACGTTCTCGTCGAAGCAGGCGATCAAGTAATCATCATTCACGCTGAACACTTCCTTACCGGCAATGGTTTTCCTCTCGATTTTTGCGGAGAGTGGAAGGTTGTACTCAAGCATCACCTGGAAGAGGAGGTCTTCCGGTGTGCGGTCAGGCTTCACGTTATCATCGAAGAGTGTGGCGGCGGAAGAATCCTCAGGAGTGTAATAGACATCCTGCATATTTGATGTGTCAAGCTTCAGGACACGGAAACCCACATCGAGGCGTGTCGGTTCGGACTCTTTGTCAAACAATCCATTCTCGGCTTTCTTGGTCGCCAGCTCCTCCAGAATCTTCTTCCCTGCTCTGCGGATGCGTTCCTTGCCGATTTCGCAGATAGTACCGTAACCCTGATCCTTTTTCTTGTCGCTAACTTTCTCTGGTAGTTGCACAAGAATGAATTTTCTGTCAGTACCCTTTTCTAAATTGGTTTTCATCAATGCGTGAGCTGTAGTGGCGCTTCCGGAGAAGAAATCCAGAACTATGGAATCATCCTTCAAATTGGCAAGAGTGATCAGACGTTGAAGCAGGCGAACGGGTTTAGGACCATCAAATACTCCTTTGTCTCCGAATAACGACACTACCTCTTGTGCTCCTTCTTGACTATGCCCTACATCCTTGTAAAACAGGATAGACGTAGGAGCCATCCCGTCAAATTTCAGTTCTGATAAAAAACGTTTTATGCGGGGTGTGTTGTCCCCATTAGGACCGAACCATATTCTGTTATCCTGGAGTCTCTCGAAAAATGCTTTTTTCGAGAGCCTCCAGCAGCGTCCTGCTGGAGGCTCTATAATTTTTCCTGACGGGGTTGTTATAGGGTAATCGCACGCGGCATTGTATGTCTTAACAGAAATGTCACTTGACATCCACACTCCACGAGGATCATTATCCGGATTTGAATATCTGGCATTTGCTTCAGCTGTTCTGTCCAAACGGCCAATTACAAAGCTGTCAATATTCCTTGTGAACATTAAGACATAATCGTGGCTGTTGGATACAAAGCGTGCATCATTCTTTGGAGAGAATGCTCTTTCCCATATCAGTTGCGCGATGAAATTTCTTTCCCCAAACACCTCATCGCAAACCTTCCGAAGATTCTCCACCTCATTGTCATCAATCGAAATGAATATGACTCCGTCCTCGGTCAGCAAATCTTTCGCGACCTTCAACCTCGGATAGATCATATTCAGCCAATCCGTGTGGAACCGGCCATTGCTCTCGGAGTTGACTTCGTAGTTCTGCAGGATCATATTCCCGTCCTCATCGAACATCCCGCTCTTGTCTCTGAACTCGCCGGCGGTCTGGCTGAAATCATCCTCATAGACAAAGTCGTTGCCTGTGTTGTACGGCGGGTCTATGTAGATCATCTTGACCTTCCCGAGGTAGTCCTCCCGAAGAAGTTTTAGCACTTCAAGGTTGTCGCCCTCGATGTAGAGATTCCCGGTGTTGTCGAAGTCCACGCTGCTTTCCCTGTCCGGTCGGAGAGTCATATTGCTCGGAGTGTTGGCGATTCTTATGGCTTCACGTTTTCCTGGCCAAGTGAACTGATACCTCTCCTGAGCCCCCTCGACAATGTCCTTTGACAGTTCCAGCCTAAGTTTGTCAAAATCAATAGCGTGTTCCAGTCTGCCATTTTCCCCAACCCTCTCTGTCAGACAATTCGGAAACAACTTTCCAATTTTCCCAACATTGACATCCACGATGTCTTGTGTATGCATTTTTAATCTATCCATAGATTTTTCGATATCAAATTTACCTTAAATATAATAAAATGATTCTGTTTCAGTGTTATGTTATTTGATTTTTGATGCTCGGTTTTTTGAGGCTATCGGGTGAAATATCGGTTATATTGCACCCGTAGGGTCAGATATTCGTTGTTTGGGGTGTGAAGAGTGGCTATTCTCACCCGAGAATATTCCAGAAGGGAATTTTGCTGTAGGAATATGATGTCTTAGCATTGGTCGGACGTGGAACTTCAGAATGTTTTTCGTAAGTTTACGGAAAATTGTATGAGATAATGAATATCGTGCGTAAGATTTCCGTGATTGTGGCTGCCGCTATCTGCATTGCGGTCACGGCGTGCTCCGTGAAAACAGTTGAGGTTCCTTTCGATTCGAACGTAAAGGATTACATTCCGGTTGTTGTTGAAATCCTGAAGTCGCACCCGAAAGGAAACGTGAGGATTCTCTTCGGCAAAGGTGTCTACCCCTTCTATCCGGAGCAGGGGGCGCGGGAGTTCCTGACGCTCTCGAACAACGATAGCGGTGACAAGCGCATAGCCTTCCTGATCAAGGACATGAGGAATGTCACGATCGAAGGCAACGGCTCCGACTTCATGTTCCACGGGTGCATGGTGCCGTTCGCCGTCAAGGGGTCGTCCAATGTCACCATCAAGGGTGTGTCGGTCGATTACGACTATCCTTGGACTTTCGAAGGGACGGTTCTCTCCAGCGATCCGGTCAGCAGAAGCTTCACTGTCAAGGTCTTCCCGGACACCAAGTACCGTATCGAAGGCGACAGGCTTTTCTTCGGAGGCTATGACTGGGAGTATCCGATGGGGGAGAGCATCCTTTTCGACCCGAAGACCCACAGGCCGTTCTTCGACACATGCGCTTACGACCACGGCTATTGGTCTGGCGAGATGGGAGCCCGGGAGATAGGTGAAGGCATCATCGAATTCACCCGCCTCAGCGCGCGGGACGTGCCACCGGTCGGAAGCGTTTGGGACGACAAAGGGCCTACCGGATTGAACAGACGTTTCCCGGCGATGGCAGTGCTGTCATCAAAGAATATAAACATAGAGAATGTCCACATCTACCGGAGCGGCGGGATGGGACTGATAGCTGAATATTCAGAGAATATCTCGGTGAAAGGTTTCTCTACTGCGGCTCACGAAGGTTCTCCGAGGATGGTGACCACTTCCGCTGACGCGACCCACTTTGTCAGCTGCAACGGAAAGATAACCATCGAGGACAGCCTGTTCGAGAGTATGCTGGACGATGCCGCCAACATTCACGGAATATATATGCTTGTGGACTCGGTGCTGTCGGTGAATACTTTACGGGCGCATTTCGGTCATTTCCAACAGGTTGGCAATCAGTTCGCTGACGCTGGAGACAAGATCAGTTTCGTGGACAAATCCAATCTCCGTCCGATAGGTTCAGGCGTTATCAAGTCGATAGACAAATCTGATCGTAAAGCTTATCTGATCGAGATGGATTTTGATCTGACACGAATTGAGAACCCAACGAATATCGCCCTTGAGAATCTTTCCCGTGGGGCTGAAGTGACCATCAGAAACTGTACTGTACGTTACAACAGAGCCAGAAGTATGCTGCTTTCAACTTATGGTGATGTTCTGGTCGAGAATTGCGACTTCGCTTCCCAGATGGCTGGAATCTGTGTCAGCGGCGACGCCAACTTCTGGTACGAGTCCGGAAGGACAAAGAACATCGTGATTAGAAACAACAAGTTCACGGATCTGGCCATCGGCGCGAACGGCCCGCAGGCCATCCTCCAGATCGATCCTGAAATTCCTACCAAGACCAGGGGCAATGATTTCCACTATCATAACCGTGTGGTTTTCTCAGGCAACACGGTGTCAACCTTTGACAGCCAGATTGTCTATGCCAGAAGCGTCGGAACGCTCGACATCTCTGACAACATATTCATTGATTCCAAGTCTTATGCGCCGCTGTTCCCTGGGCAGCCCGTGATCGACGTGCAGTTCTGCGGCGATGTGACCATCAAAGACAATGATTTCTCAAAGTGGAAGCCTGACGCTGAGATCAGCATCCACGACTGTGTCAAGGTCGAGAATGACTCCGGCCTTCCTGTAATCGACAAACCGAATCCTTACCGCGAGCGGAATTGGTAAGGATCCGGTTTCTATGTGATGCCCTTTCTCAAAGGCTATTTCTGAGAAGAGGCCTTGTCTTCTGGTTTGTTTTCAGAGTCCTGTGAAGCGCCTTCGCCAGTTTTCTGCGCCCCTTCCTTGTACTTGAAGCGGCGGATCTTGTGCGTGGCGGTCTTGTCGAACTCCTCTTTCATCGCCTCGACCTCGCCGATCTTGGACTGCTTGCTGACGTGCTTGTTGACATATTCAAGAACAGCCTCCTTCATTGACTGGAGGTTGTCGAAGAACTTGTCCTCGCGCTCCTGGTTCCAGTCAAGGACGTTGTCGTCGAACTTGACGAGGGCCACCAGCTTGCCGTTCCTCTCGACCACAAGGGACTCATTCACACCGTTGAACGTGTTGATTACCTGTTCGATCTCCTCCGGGTAGATGTTCTCGCCGGAAGGCCCCACGATCATGTTCCCGAGCCTTCCCTTGATGTAGTAGCGTCCTTTGGAATCCTTGCAGGCAAGATCGTTGGTGCGGAACCAGCCGTCGTCGGTCAGCACGGAGCGTGTCCTTTCCGGGTCGCGGTAGTAGCCCAGCATCACGTTGTCACCCTTGGCGACAATCTCGCCCTCGCCGGTCTCCGGGTTCACGTTCTGGAGCTTGACCTCCACGTTGTAGGCCGGCACGCCGATCGACCCCACCACCGTCTTTCCCACGCAGGCGTTCGTGATCAGCGGCGCGGTCTCTGTCAGGCCGTAGCCGATCGCATAGGGGAATCCGGCCTTGTTGAGGAAGTCCTCGACGGTCGGATCCAGCTTTGACCCACCGATACCGAAGAATTTCAGTTTCCCGCCGAAGGATGCGTAGAGTTTCTTCCCGATGAGCCAGTAGAGGAGTCTCGGCGTGTGTCCCTTCATCCAGGAAAGCACGCGGCTCTTCTCCACCGTCGGAACCACACTGTTCTTGTAGACCTTCTCGATGATCAGCGGCACGGAGCACATGATGGTCGGCTTGACCTTCTTCATCGTCTGCATCAGGATGCTCGGTGTGGGCGGTTTTTGAATATAATAGACGCAGCCTCCGACGTACAGCGGGTAAAGCACGCTGAACGCCATCTCGTAGGTGTGCGACATCGGCAGGATGGAGAGCCAGCGGTCGTGCTTTCCGGCCTTCTGGGCGTGGTAGGCCGCGATGATGTTCTGGCAGAAGTTGCGGTGGCTGAGCATCACGCCTTTGGCCTTTCCGGAAGTGCCTGATGTGTAGATGATTGACGCAAGATCGTCGGCCTGTGGATCAACACCGTGACCCTCGCAGGTGAAAGCCTTGTCGTCCTTCTTGATGAAGTCGAACGTCTCTATGTCGATCACGAGGGTCAGTTTGTCGATCACCTCCTGACTGAGTTTCTTAAGGAGTCTCTTGGACACGAAGATGGCCTTGCATTCCGAGTGATTGATGATGTTTGTGACCTCGCTTTCCGACGAGTCCGGCAGGATTGGCACGGTCACACGTCCGAAAGGCACGCACGAGAACATCGCAACCGTCCAGTTGGGCATGTTGTTGGAAAGGATGGCTACCTTGTCCCTCGCGCTGATCCCGAATCTGTTGAACCGGTGTGAAAGCTCCAGACACTTGTGCTTGAAACTGTCGTAGGTATATTCCTGCCCACCTTCGACGAACCGCGAGAGCGGCCGCTTGGCGTAGTTGTCGGTGGCATATTCAAATAGCTTGGCCAGGGTCGTGACATAATTCTCCCTGTTTTGGCTGAAAAATGGCATAATTGATTGTTTAATGAGTGATGTAGCCTTCCGGGTGCTTGCCCTCGAAGTGCATTGTTTCGTAGATCGTCTGGATTCTGTCGGTGTCTGCGCGCGCGTCATCCGTCAGCTCAACCTTCTCGCCGATGCCGACGCGCTTGGTCTTCCAGTCAAAAAATCCCATATAGACAGGGCATCCGACCTCTCTTGCGATGAGGTGGTAGCCGGTCTTCCATTTCTTCACGGCTTTTCTGGTTCCCTCGGGGGCGATGGCGAGGTGGAACTGATCCACTTTCTCCATCTCCTCGATGAGGCCCTTTACCATCGCGGCGGCGCTGCCCCTGTCCACAGGAATGCAGCCGACCTTGCGGAGGAACACCCCGACCGGCCAGAAGAAAAACTCCTTCTTGATCATAACGTGCGCCGTCCGGTCGAACTGCGTGTAGAAAAGGTAGGAGACCACAAAGTCCCACACGGAAGTGTGTGGCACACCGAGAATGATGCATTTGCTTTCCGGCGCGGGGCCACCTACCGTGGTCCAGCCCATCTTCTTCAGCAGCCATCCGCAAAATTTAGCCCAACGTGACATAATCAATGAATATTAGATGTTTACGTCTTCAAGTTCCTCTTCGGAACGCAGGTTCGCCCTGATGAAGTTCTGGCGGTCGATCGTGTTGTCGCCCATGTAGAACTCCATGATGTCCGCTATGGACTCCTCGTCGGAAAGCTTGACGAGATCCAGCCTCATATTCTCTCCGATGAAATCCACGAACTCGTCCGACGAGATCTCTCCCAGACCCTTGAAGCGGGTGATCTGCACAGAGGTTTTCAACTCCTTGATGGCCGCCTCCTTCTCCTCCGGAGAGTAGCAGTAGCGCCTCTCCTTCTTGTTGGCCACCCTGAAAAGCGGAGTCTGAAGAATATGTACGTGTCCGCGGCGGATAAGATCCGGGTAATACTTCATGAAGAAGGTCAGCACGAGCATCCTGATGTGCATTCCGTCATCATCGGCATCGGTCGCCACGATGATGTTGTTGTAGCGCAGGTTGTCAAGGTCGTCCTCGACTCCCAGGGCTGAGACCAGCAGGTTCAGCTCCTCGTTCTCGGCCACCTTCTTGCGGCTCTCCTTGTAGCAGTTGATCGGCTTGCCGCGAAGACTGAACACCGCCTGGTATTCGGCTTTCCTCACCTTGGTGATGGTACCGCTCGCGGAGTCACCCTCCGTGATGAATATGCTTGTCTGCTCCGCGAGATCCTGCTTGCCTTTAGGCAGCTTGTCACAGAAGTGGAAGCGGCAGTCGCGCAGCTTGCGGTTATAGACATTCGCCTTTTTGTTTCTTTCCCTGGTCTTCTTCTGGATCCCGGCGATTTCCTCGCGCTCCGCCTGGGACTCCTTGATTTTGTTCTCGATGATCGGAACAATGTCCTTGTTGATTCTCAGGTAGTTGTCCAGATTTTTGGCGATGAAGTCATTGACGTACGATCGGATGGTTGGCCCTCGGTCGATCTCTATGGAGCCATCCGGATTCTGCACCTTCTTGCCGTTCCCGTCCGTCTTCTCCTTTTCCCACATATAGGTGGAACCGAGCTTGGTCTTCGTCTGACCCTCGAAGTTCGGCTCCTGAATCTGTATGCTGATCGCTCCTATTATGCCTTGACGGCAGTCCTCAGGAGCGTAGTTCTTCTTGAAGAAATCCTTGAGTGTCTTGGCGATGGCCTCACGGAAAGCGGCCAGATGGGTTCCTCCGTCACGGGTGTTCTGGCCGTTTACGAACGACGCGATGTTCTCGCCGTAGGAGTTGCCGTGGGTCAAGACGACCTCGATGTCCTCGCCCACAAGATGGATCGGAGCATAGCGCGGGGTCTCGGAAAGATTGTCGTTCACAAGGTCCAGAAGGCCGTTCTCGGACTTGTAGGTGACTCCGTTCAGGACTATCGCCAGACCTTTCTTCAGGTAGGAGTAGTTCTTGACCATCGTCTCCACGTAGTCCATGTTGAACTCGAAGTTCCCGAACATCGTGCTGTCCGGTGTGAAGACCACGAGGGTTCCGTTCTTCTCGCTGACTTTCTCTTTTCTGTCGCTGCCCACCAGCTCTCCACGCTCGTAGCGGGCCCAGGAACTCTCTCCTCCTCGGAACGACTCCACGTAGAAACTCTCTGACAGGGCGTTCACCGCCTTGGTACCCACACCGTTGAGTCCGACGGACTTCTTGAAAGCCTTGTCGTCGAACTTTCCTCCGGTGTTCAGCTGGCTGGTGGCCTTGATGACGGAGTTGAGCGGAATGCCTCGTCCGAAGTCCCTGATGGAGACCTGCCTGTCCTCGATGTTGATGAGGACCTGCTTGCCGAATCCTGCGGAGAACTCGTCGATGCAGTTATCCACGATCTCCTTGAGCAGCACATAAATGCCGTCTCCCGGGTTGGAGCCGTTGCCAAGTCTTCCGATGTACATTCCCGGACGCCGGCGGATGTGTTCGACACCTTCCAGGGTCCGTATGTTGTCGTCTGTGTAGTCGTTGTTCTGTATGTTCGCCATTTCCAAAATCAATCGCACAATCGTACAAAATTACAAATTTTACTTCGGATTTGAAAAAGTATATAGGAGGCGTCAAAAAAAATCCAAGCTATTATTTTAAGGATTACCTAATAAGTGGTAAATTTGCGAATGGAAAGAAATTTGCATTCAGTAACATGAAAAAAATAAGATGATGCAGGTTATTTTTTGAAGGTTACTCAGCACCCCTAAAAGGAAGATTTTTATGAACATATTCAAACGTCTGGTGACATATTCCCTCATCGCCCTTCCGTTGGTTTTGGCGCCATGCTCCGCCTTGGCGCAAGGTTCCGGCAGGAACAACACTTTCGGCGGGATTGTGCAGCTCGACAAGACGGTGCATGACTTCGGTGACATCCTTGTGTCTGACGGCCCGGTGACCGCCGTCTTTACCGTGAAGAATGTCAGTGAGAAGGCCGTACTTATCTATAATGTGGTCTCTTCCTGCGGCTGCACCAATGTCGAGTGGACGAAGAAGCCGATCAACCCGGGCGGCACCGGCACGATCAAGGTGACTTTCAAGAATGACGAGAAAGGCTATCCTTTTGACAAGACCCTCACGGCCTATTTCTCCGGGCTGAAGCAGCCGGTGGTCCTGCGGCTAAGGGGAGTCAGCCATGACAAGAAGCTCTCTCTTGAGGAACTCTATCCGATCCGCTTCGGCAACCTTGCCCTCAAGAAGGTGGACATCAAGGGAGGAAACCTGTCCCAGGGACAGCAGAAAAGCGGAAATATGCTTGTTGCCAACCTTGGGAGCAAGCCGCTGAACGTCAAGTTCTCGGATGTGAGCGAAGGCTTGTCCGTGACGCTGTCTCCGAATCCGGTTCCGGCGCGTTCCACCGCGAGCCTGTCCTACACGGTCACGGCTGACAGGAATCATTGGGGGAAGAACTACTATTACGCCACGCCGGTTGTGGACGGACGTGTGTACAAGGCGGCGGTCTCTCCGAAAGCTGGAAAGGAAAAGCCTGCCGCCGGGGCGGAAGCTCTTGTCAGTGAGCCTAATCCCGAGCTTGGAAAAGGGAAGGGCAAGCTGGGAATCTACACCTACACTAAAGAGAATTTCTCGGGCTTGACGGAGGAAGAGAGAAACCGCGGGCCACGGCCAATGCTTGACAACAGCACCTATTCCTTCGGGAAGGTCAAGGCCGGGAAGGTGCTTGACTGCGCGTTCAGGATCGAGAACCGCGGTAAGGAAACCTTGAAGATCTACAAGGTTGACGCGGAGACCTCCCACGTCACCGCCGAGGATTTCAAGGATGTCCCGGCTGGCGGGAAGGGTGATCTGAAGGTGGCGTTCGACACCGCCGGATTCCCTCAGGGGGAGTGCCTTGTCCTTCTCACCTTGACGACCAATTCTCCCTTGCGGCCCCAGGTTACACTTTATCTGACCGGAATCGTGACAGACTGACCGCGATATGACCAATTTCTTCACTTTGTTTTTTGACGCGCTCCGAGGCGCGGTCCTGATCTCCGGTCTGGTTGTCGTGATGATGATGATCATCGAGTCGTTCAACGTGGAGTCGGACGGCAGGATGTTCAGGTCATTGAGAAAATCCGGCTTCGCGCAGGTCGTTGTCTCTTCCCTTCTGGGGACGATTCCCGGTTGTGTGGGCGGTTTTGCCGCCGTCTCGCTCTACACCCACAGAATGTTGAGTTTCGGAGCTTTGGTGGCGATGATGATAGCCACCGTCGGCGACGAGTCCTTCATGATGATGGCTCTGTTCCCGGGGAAGGCCGTGATCCTTTTTGCGTCGCTGTTCGTCCTAGCCGTAGTGACGGGGCTGTTGATTGACAGGTTCTTCCCTCAGGCCAAGCCTCTGCCGACCAGGCTGGAGGATTCCTTCGAACTGCACGGGGACGGGTGCGAGCGCCAGGGCGGACACCATCACAAGGAGGGGAGGCACTTCGGAAAGGTAAGAATATTCCTGTTTGCCGGAGTCGTCCTTTTCATCGCCGCGCTGCTTCTCGGTTTCCTTGAGGAAGGCGGCGAGACTGAGGGCCTTGCGTTCTTCAACGAGGAGTGGTCGTTCTGGTTTTTCGGCATCCTGAGCCTTGCGGTGATCGCCGCGCTGCTCTTCGCATCCGACCATTTCGTGGAGGAACATCTTTGGGAACACATTGTGCGTAAGCACCTTCCGAGCATATTCGCATGGACTTTCGGCGTGCTTCTGGTCATAGGATTCCTGTTCAGCGCCATCGACATATCGTCCTGGGTCAGCGACAACACGGCACTGATGATCCTACTGGCTATCCTTATCGGCCTTATCCCCGAGTCCGGCCCTCATCTGATCTTCGTGACCTTGTTCGCGAGTGGCGTGATACCGTTCCCGGTTCTTCTGGCGAACTCCATCGTGCAGGACGGTCACGTGTCGCTTCCGCTGCTGGCGGACAGCAAATCTTCGTTTGTGAGGGCGAAGGCGATAAAAGTAGGAATAGCGCTTGTCGTTTTTGTGGTATGGGGTTTGATATTGTGATTTAAAGATTTATCTTTGCATGTTGTTTCCGGGAAACCGGGACGGAAAGTATGAAAACAAGTTAATTTATTAGAATTATGGCTTACAAGATTTCAGAAGATTGCGTAGCTTGCGGAACATGCGCGAGCGAGTGCCCTCAGGGTGCTATCCACGAGGGTGACATTTACACCATCGATCCAGATGCCTGCATCGACTGCGGCACCTGCGCCGACGTCTGCCCGATGGGAGCCATCCACCCGGCAGAGTAATCGGACATAGCAAGATTCCAGAGAGGACGACTACAACTCACGGTCGTCCTCTTTTTTTGCGTATGTACTTATCTTTCTTGGGCCTAATTGTCACATTCCGCCTTTACCCTTAAATACCTCCACGCCCAGATTGTCCTCGATCTTGGACAACATCTCAAGAGTAAGATTCTCGTTCCCCTTAACAATCCTGGACACATATTGCTGACTGCATCCAAGTTTTTCCGCCACCTGTGCCTGCGTCCATCTCATCTCTTCCATCCTGTCAAGCATCTTCATGGCCACAGCCTGCGAACGACGTAGCCATGCGCGGTTTGCGCGACGCCACTCCGCCTCCTCCCGCCACCTTGAAGGTGTCGGGGCTTGATACTGTCTCAATCTTTCAACTGCGGTTCCCATAATAATATAAACTATTGTGAATCTTGATAGTCGATGAAACTTTCTTTGTCCACGATGCCTTCATCAAGCAAAAAGTTACGCACCTTCTCCATCTTCGCCAGCTCCAGAAGCGTATGCTCACGTTCTGCCATCGTAGCCGTTAGTTTAATTGCCCCGCCGGTCACAATAAATGCTCCTTTCTCCAAACGAATGGCATATAGCCTTAACCAGGAGGGATGGCCGCCATCGTTCTTGAGCCGGGCCTTTTCCTTATCCAGCATCAAAGCGGCAGTCTGACGATTATCCAAAGGCCGGAACAACTTCTCCAAATCCGCATCCGGGCTCAGATCAAGAATAAGGCACTGTAATTTGTCGCTGTCTTCGATCGTGTCATAGATAGCCTCATTCACATCCGTTACCTTGAAATACGACTCCAAGTCATCTTTGTTCTCGTAAAAGAACGCACGGAGCCACTCTACATCATTCCACTGGGCAAACGATCTGAACAAGGCATTCTCTTCCTCCCCTTCATAACGGACAGACCACAAACGGCCGTCATTGGTTATCTCATCAAATAGCATCATGACACAAACGTTTTCACCTGCAAATATACTAAAGAAAAGCCGAGTTTACAACTGGCAGTTGTGAAAAAAATGATGACGGAATATATGCGATAATCACTACACTTCTTTATACCGATAACAGTGCCGACTTAGGCCAAGACATCTGGTTTGGGTCAGGGGGCGAAACAGAACTATATCAATGGACAAAATCCGCTTTCGCATAAGCTTTATTACATGATGCCACGTAATACCTATTACTTCCAGTTAAATTCTACAAAACACCTTCAGCCACATAACCTTCCTATGCCCGCAGAGACCGTGTCGGGCTGAAAAACTTGAAGCCAAAGTCACAAGTTTTTCACGTCAAAGTGCCTTCCAGATGCTTCTGGCCAGCTTTGGACTGAAAGCGTTTCGTAAAAAAAACTTAACCTTCCGCATGCCGCCGAAAGCCGCCTTGAAGCATCCTTCTGGTAGGGGAGTGGACTGTTGATGTCAGGGGGAGGGCGTCGCCAGTCTCATGAAGGTGCCGACCGGATCCGACACGACATCGTTCATCATCACGCCGTACAGACCACCCTTGAAAAAGAAAAAAGGTAGCTATGCCGAAAATACCGCCAATTCTTTACCAACTTATTTTTTAACGTTTACTAAGTAACCTTCAAAAAATAACCTGCCTCATCTTAAGGAATCTTTTCGGTCTATATCTGTTTTCTCATCAGTCATGTGCCACCGGCACACTCCTTCTTCGAAAATAGATCTATCCTCGAAAATCTTCTCCTAATCTGAGGCAGGTTATTTTTTTTACGTTACTAAGCCGGAAATTGGTCGCAGAGAATCCGGCGGAGGGCGGTGGCGATAGGATTGGGGCCTTCCGGGGTCTGAAGATGTACGTCAAGAGCGAGGCTCGGAAGAGTGACGGGAAGAATGGTGAGATCCAGCGGTACGGCAGGAAGCGGGAGCAGGCCGATGATGTCTGGGGAATCTGCGACCAACTTCACGATGGCTTCGGCAGAATCCGACACGACCGCCACGCGCGCCTTCAAATCAAGCGGCAAAATCTCTGAATATATCTTCGGAACCGCAAGCCTGGCGCTCTGCGGAAGGGCTTTCAGGTCTGTCGTTTTTGAATATGCCGGATTGGAGCTTACCGCCGATGCCGTCACGCTGAACAAGAACGTGCCGATGTCTTCGAATGACGGTTCGGTCACGTGCTTTTGGGCGTAAATCCTTATGTCTGAATTATTTCCGGAAGATTCGCTGCGGATGGAGAAAGTCAGGGACGGATTGAAGGCCAGAAGTTTTGAAAGCGCCTGGGGGAGAATATGGCTGGCGATGAAGCCGTCGGCGGAGATTCTGACGGGTTTGTTGGCGGAGAGTTTGCCCTCCGGCCCGAACATCATTTCCGTCGCCGTGTACCAGTAGAGGATCCTCCCGGCATATTCCTTGAACGCCGCGCCTTTCGGAGTGAGCGTGACGGAGCCTTTTCTCCGGAGGAACAGTTCCGCGCCGAGGCTCTTCTCAAGCTCCGCGATGTTCTGGCTGACAGCCGGCTGCGACACACCAAGCGCCTTGGCGGCCAAAGTGAAGCTGCCCTTCTCGGCCACCGCCATGAATATTCTCAGTCTGAAATCCTCGAACATATTTTGCTTTGGTCTTTGCCCTACAAATATAGCGTTTTTGCTTGGATTTTCGCAGACGTTGACATATTCAATAAATATTTATCGAAAATCGAGAATAAAGTTTGGAATAACGAGAATTTTGATGTAAGTTTGCCTTGTTGAAAAAATAGAATGAGATGTCGATTATAGTGAATGTTGACGTGATGCTGGCCAAGCGGAAGATGTCTTCCGCAGCGCTTGCCGAGAAGGTCGGGATCACTCCGGCGAACCTCTCCATCCTCAAGACGGGGAAGGCCAAGGCGGTCAGATTCTCCACACTGGAGTCCATCTGCAGGGCTCTGGACTGCCAGCCGGGGGATGTCCTTGAATATTCAGAAGAACAACAATAATCTAATAAGGATTCAGTTATGAAAAGATTTTTGATTCTGGTCTCCGCTTTCCTTCTGGGCGCATCGGCGTTCGTGGCAAGCGCTCAGATGCAGCAGCTTCCGAATGACCCTGCGGTCAAGGTCGGCAAGTTGGAGAACGGTCTGACCTATTACATCAGACACAATGACAAGCCGGCGGGCAGGGCGGAATTCTACCTTGCGACCAACGTCGGAGCGATTCAGGAGACTCCCGACCAGGATGGTCTCGCGCACTTCCTTGAGCACATGTGCTTCAACGGCACGAAGAATTTCCCTGACAAGGGCATTCTGAACTGGCTTCAGAGCATCGGGGCTTCGTTCGGAGGCAACGTGAACGCTGCCACAGGTATCGATCAGACCACCTATATGCTCAATAATATTCCTTTGGTAAGGGAATCGGTGGTGGACACCTGCCTTTTGATCCTGCACGACTATTCGCATTTCGTGACGAATGATCCTGCCGAGATCGACAAGGAGCGTCCGGTGATCATCGAGGAGAGACGTTCCCGCAGGAACGCAGGCTGGAGGACTTTCGAGAAGTCTCTTCCTTACCTCTATGGCGACACAAAGTACGCCACCTGTACCCTGATCGGAAGCAAGGAGAACCTTGAGACATTCAAGCCGGAGAGCCTTGTGAATTTCTATCAGACGTGGTACCGTCCTGATCTTCAGGCGGTCATCGTCGTGGGTGACATTGACGTGGATGCCGTCGAGGGAAAGATCAAGTCGATATTCGCTGACATTCCGGCCGCCGTCAACCCTAAGGCTAAGGAGAAGATTCAGTTCAAGGAATTCACCGAGCCGCGTGTCGCCGTCATCACCGATCCGGAGACGACCTCCGCGTCGGTAGAGATGGTCTGGGAGAGCGCCGCGCGTGACGAGGCGCTGAACTCGACACCGGTCGGCCTTATGACTGACCTGATCGAGAGCGTCGTGCAGACCGTGATGAGCGAGCGTTTCAATGACATCACCTCCAGCGCTGACGCACCTTACCTCTATGGTAGCTTCGGATTCGGAAAGCTCTGTGAGGCCATTGAGGGCACCGATGCCAATGTCGCCCTGAAAGAGGACAACATTCTTGGCGGATTCAAGGCTTTTGTCACTGAAGTGGAAAGACTTAAGAGATATGGTCTGACCGAGGGCGAGGTCACCAGAGCCAAGGACAACATTCTCGCCGCCTATGAGAAGGCCGCCAACGGCGCCGACACCAGGAAGAACGGTGAGTTCGTCAATCCGCTGATCAACCACTTCTTCAGCAACTACTCATTCATGGAGCCGGCCACCAGGCTTGAGCTGGTGAAGACAATCTTCTCACAGATCAACGCCACGGTGATGAACCAGATTCTGGCCCAGGGCTTTGCTGACGAGAACAGCCTTGTCGTGGTCTACAGCGGACCGGAGAAGGAAGGCATCGCCACCCCGACCGCCGGGCAGCTGCTTCAGGTCATCGATGAGGTGAAGAAGGCCGAGATCGAGGCTCCTGCCGCGGATGCTGTCACCGAGCCTTTGATGGATCCTTCGACCTTGAAGGGGGGCAATGTGAAGAAGACTTCAAAGACCGTCTATGGGGCGACGGAATGGATCCTTTCCAATGGAGCCAAGGTTGTCGTCCTTCCTACCGACCACAAGAAGGATCAGATTCTCTTCTCCTTCTACAAGGCTGGTGGACAGAGCCTTATCCCTACAGAGGATCTGGCGTCGTTTGACGCCAGCATCTTCGGCGCCTTCCAGAGCGTCCAGGGACTTTCCAAGTTCAAGGGGACAGATCTGACCAAGGTGCTTTCCGGCAAGATGGTGAGCGTCAGTCCGTTCATAGACAATCTCTACAACGGCATCTCCGGCAACTCTTCCGTGAAGGATCTTGAGACCGCGTTCCAGCTTCTCTACCTTAACTATGTTGATCCGCGCTTCGACCAGAAGGAGTTCGACAACGCGACTTCCCAGATCAAGGCCGTGCTTCCTAACCTTCTCAACACCCCTAACTTCGCTTTCCAGAAAGAGTTGAACAAGGTACTCTACAACGATGATCCGAGAAACGAGGTCATCTCTATGGAGAAGCTTGAGAAAGCCAGCCTTCAGGCCATCGAGAGGAACTACCGCAGGCTCTTCGCCGATGTTGCCGGTTCCGTGATGGTCATCGTCGGTGATGTTGATCTTGACACCCTGAAGCCGCTTGTCGAGAAATATGTCGGTTCTCTTCCAAAGGGAAAGAAGGCCACCAAGTGGGCGGATGTCGAGCCAAAGCTGGCGAAAGGCAAGGTAGTGGATGTCTTCGACCAGAAGATGGAGACTCCTCTCTCCACCGTGCTTCAGGTCTACAGTGACTACAGGCCGTTCTCTGTCAAGGATCAGACCCTCGCCAGCGCGGTAAGCTACATCCTCGACCAGATCTACACGGACACACTCCGCGAGGACGAAGGCGGCACCTATGGCGCGTCCTCTTCCGCGAGCGCCCGCAAGTACCCTGACGGACGCTACCTGCTTCAGGTCTATTTCAACTCCAAGCCGGCCCTTGCCGAGAAGCTCAGGACTCTGGCCCAGGACGGTTTCAGGAAACTGGCGGAAGAAGGCCCGACCGACGAGCAGTTCACCCGCACCGTGGAGAATTTCAAGAAAAATGTTCCGGAGAGCAGGATCAACAACTCCTACTGGCTGTCCAACATTCTCCGCTACTTCCGTAACGGCTACGACTACGACCAGGAGTGGGAGGCCGCCGTCAACGGCCTGACCAAGGAAGGCATCCGCGAGGCCGCCGCCAGACTCTACAACTCCGGCAACTTCATCGAGGTAGTGATGATGCCGGGCGAGACCGCCGAGGCCGAGTAGTTTTACGAATATATTCCCGGACATTCCGTCCGGCGTAAAGAAAAGGAGCCGTCCCCGATTTCGAGGATGGCTCCTTATCATTTCCGTGCGGGTGGTAAGTCCAGGCGAGGCGTCGTGGACGAAGTGGGCTACAGTTCCTTAAGGAAGCGGGCCATGGCGCTTAGGAAGTCGCTTCTATATTCCTCGATCGGGTCGTCGCAGTACTTGACGTTTTTGAAGCCGTAGCCGTGGCCGCCGCCAGGGAAGGCGTGCATCTCGCACGGGACACCGTTCTTCACGAGGGCGTTGAAGTAGCGGACCTCGTTCTCCGGCGGGACACCGTAGTCATTGGAACTGAATATGATGAAGGTCTTCGGCGTGTCCGCGCTGACCTGCTTGTCCAATGAATATCTTTCCTTGAGAGCCTCGAATTGCCTCTTGCCCTCGTCCCAGGTCTCGAAATCCTTGCCCTTTCTGTTGTACCAGGCCTTCTCCGTACCGATCAGGTTGTTGAAACTGCCCTCGTGACCGACACCTTTCTCCGACGAGATGACCGGGTAGACAAGGATGGAGAAATCCGGCCTTGTCACGGCGTCGACGTACTGTGTGGAGGCGGTGGCCGCAAGATGACCGCCGGCGGAGAACCCCATCACGCCTATCTGCTTCACACCCCACTCCTCCGCGTGGTGGCGGCAGTAGCGGAACACGTTCTGGACATCGGTCAGAGGCACGTTCCAGTGGCCGAACGGCAGACGGTACTTAAGGACGGCGGCGCTGATGCCCTGGCTGTTGAGCCACTCGGCTGCGTACTGTCCCTCGTGTACATAGGCGGTGAACCAGTAGGCGCCGCCCGGGCAGATGATGACCATCTTACCGTTAGGGTTCTTGGCCAGATAAAGCTCGAACCTCGCGCTGTCTCCGGTGTACTTCAGATTCATGTCCTTGGTCAGCTCCTCCGGCCTTGTGCAGCCGTTGGACTCGCCGGGACCAAGGGTTATGCCCTCTATGCCCTTGTCAACGTTCTGTCCCTCAGGGTAGAGGTGGACGACCTTGTCCGGCCTGCGTGTGAACTGCTCCCGGGCGACTTTCAGTCTATCCTTCTTTCCGTCCACGCCCTCAAGCTGCTGCCCGAGCCATCTTTCCAGGGCGGCGGAGAACTCCGGCCTGCACGAACCGAGATTGTCCTTGCAGACTTTCGGATCCAGACCGATGCCCAGATCCGTGAATCCCCAGCCGTGGCGACCTTTCGGATAGGTATGGAGTTCCGCAGGAACCTTGTTCCTGACCAAGGCCTGGTAGAACTTGACCGAGCTGGTCACCGGAACCGTCTCGTCATACGTGCTTACTCCGATGAAGGTCGGGGGAGTGGTAGGGGTTACGTCGCGGTAGGTGGTGTACCTCTTCCGCAGCCCCTCATATTCATAAAGTCCATCGTACCATTCCCCGAATGGCTTGTTCTCCCTTTCCTTCCAGAAGTCCTTGCTGCCCAGAAGGTTGTCAACCGATCCTTGGTGTGTGGCACTCTCGTCCATCAGGATGACGGGGTAGAAGAGCACGGCGAAATCGGGCCGCGTCGTCGAGTCAACGTACATGGTCTCTGCCGTGCTGGCAAGATGTCCGCCTGCGGAGAATCCCATCACGCCTATCTGCCTTACACCCCATTCGCCGGCATGGTGACGGCAGTAGCGGAAGGCGTTCTGAACATCCTGGAGCGGAATCTCCCGGTGGCCGTTTGGCAGGCGGTACTTCAGGACAGCGCAGGCTATATCCCGGTCATTCAGCCATTTGGCGGCGTAAGACCCTTCGTTCCAAGTGGATATTCCCGTGTAGCCTCCGCCGGGGCAGACGATGACCATCTGTCCGTTCGGATTCTTTGGCATGAATATGTCGATGCGCGCGCTGTCGGTGACATTGCTGATGAAGCCCCATCCGCCGGCCTCTTCCGGTCCCTCAAGCCCGTTTGCCACAAGCGGACCCTCGGTGACTGCGACTCCGTTCTCGATTATTCCCTGGGCGGAATTCTGTCCGTTGGGGTAGAGGTACACAGTCTTTGTCGGAGCGTACTCGATCCCGGGCTTTCCCTTTGTAAGCAGTTTGTCCTCCACCGGGGATGTCCTCGCCAACGGATTGACATTCACCACGGAACCATCGAGTACCAGTTGGCCTTTCCGGATCTTTCGCTGCGCCGAGGCATCTGTCCCGACGCAGACAACCGCCGCCACCATAGCGGCCACAAGAAATGTTCTTTTCATATTCTCTGTCTTTAATGTCCTATTTATGAATATATCTACAAATATAACGAAAAGGAGCGGCTTTTTATGGCCGCTCCTTGCAAAGATAATTATAAAATTAGGGTGCTCACTCGTCGGTTTCTCTGAACTCAAGCAAGTCTCCTGGCTGACAGTCCAATGCCTTGCAGAGGGCGTCGAGTGTGCTGAATCGGACACCCTTGGCCTTCCCGGTCTTAAGTATCGACAGGTTCACCGCCGAAAGTCCGATCTTCTCCGCCAGCTCGGCTGAAGTCATCTTCCGCCTGGCCAGCATCACATCGACATTTACTACTATTGGCATGATGACTATTCTTCAGTTGTTTCCGCCTGAGGCTGCTCCTCCGGCTTGGTCTCCTTTCCCTTAAGATATTCAGGCAGATTCATTCCCGCCATGTTGAACAAATCCTGAAGCGGAGGAACGGAACCCATCAGGCCGGAGATGAAGTTCGCGGTCGATGTCTTGCCGTTCTTTCCTTCGCCGTTGCCGTCCCAGACGGTAACCTTGTCGATCTTTATGCCCTTGACAGCCTCGACCTGAGTCTTGACGAGTTCAGGGAGTTTGTCCGCGATGAGCATGAGCACGGCCTTCTGAGGATCGCCGGCAGCGGCCTTGACGAGCTCGTTGAAACCGTCTGCCTGCTTTGAGAGGACCTCAAGGGTACCGCGGGCCTGAGCGTCCATCTTGGCGAAGATGGCGTCTGCCTCTCCCTTGGCCAGCCTGCGGACCTTCTCGGCCTCGGCCTCAGCCTCGATGATGAGCTTCTCCTTGTCGATCTGGGCAGGTACGACGATGTTGGCCTGCTGGGTTGCCCTTTCTCTTTCGGCACGGGCAAGCTCGGCGTCACGCTCGCTCTGGTAGGCCTCCTGAAGGGCCTTCGCGGCCTGCACCTTCTCTGCGGCCACTGCCAGGCGGGCGGCCTCCGCCTCTTTCTCGCGGCGCTGTGCGTCGGAGTTGGCGATGTCGATCTTCGAGGTGTTCTCTCCCTGTACCGCAAGGGCGTTGGCCGCGGCGGTCTTGATACGGGTATCTCTCTGTGTCTCGGCGATACGGATGTCCTTGTCCCTGTCAGCCTCGGCCTTACCGATCTCACCATAGCGGTTCTGCTCGGCGACACTCTTCTTGGCGTCGTTGATGGCCTTGGCGGCTGCCTCCTTACCGAGAGCCTCTATGTAGCCGGACTCGTCACGGATGTCGGTCACGTTCACGTTGATGAGCTTGAGACCGATCTTGCGGAGCTCAGCCTCAACGTTCTGGCTTACAGCCACGAGGAACTTGTCACGGTCGGAGTTGATCTCCTCGATGTCCATCGTGGCGATCACCAGACGGAGTTGTCCGAAAAGGATGTCGGTGGCGATGTTCTGGATGTTGTCGATGGAGAGTCCGAGAAGCCTTTCGGCGGCGTTTGTCATGCTGTCAGGCTCCGTGGAGATTCCGACGGTGAAACGGCAAGGCACATCGACACGGATGTTCTGCTTGGAAAGAGCGTTGGTAAGGTTGCACTCGATGGAGATCGGCTTGAGGTCGAGGAACGCATAGTCCTGGAACACAGGCCAAACGAACGCCGCACCACCGTGGATGCATCGTGCCGACGAGATGGATCCGCTCTTGTTCTTGCCGGTCTTACCGTAGATGACCATCACCTTGTCGGAAGGACAACGGCGGTAGCGCTTAAGAATCGCCGCGAATGTCACGAATATGACGACGACGATGATGAGGATAAGGGATAGTTCCATATTCAAAGGGTTTAAAATGTGTTAATATATTCGTAAATAATTGATTGCTTGGTTGTTGCTTTCGCGCTGGCTCTTTAGATGATGGTCGGGTTGAGTTCCTCCACCAGCATCGTGTAGTCGTTGATGACTTCCGTGACCTTTATCGCCGTTCCGGTGCGGATCGTGTCCCCGTCGGTGATGGCGTCATATTCCCTGACGGCGTTGTTGATGGAGATCTGGATCTTGCCTTCGCCCTTGCGCTCGCCGGGAATGGTGAGGTAGACCTTGCCCTCGCATCCGACAGCCGACTTGTGCACGTCGATGTTGCCTGTCTGCTGCATCCCGCTAAGCCATTTGAAGATCCACATGACGATGGCCACAAGCATGACGCCCATGACCACGGAAATGATGATCAGCAGGGCGTTGGATTCGATGCTTTCGTTCAGCAGCACCGCGGTCCATCCGAATCCGAGGCAGAAGTTGACAAGGTTGCGGAACGTCAGAAGGTTCATCGATGGATCGGCATCGAACCCGCCGTCCGATGTGTCGAGGTCAAAGTCCCCGTCGTGTCCTCCGAGTCCCAGAAAGGTCAGAACCGTCTGAATGACGAAAATCAGCGATGCCGAGAGTGTGATGGCCCAAAGGACCTGCATTGCCGAACTGAGTGATGTCCACCAGGTAATCATATCATTAAGTGTTTTAGTTAACCGCAGCCGGAACGCTCCCCGAACTGCTCTCTTGCAAATATATTAATTAATTTATGAAAAACAATAATATTTTCTAAAAAATCGTAAAAAAATGAATATCCCTTGCCGCTCAAGGGCTGTCACGAAGTGACTGTGTGGAGGTGGAATTACTAATATGATAAAGAGGGTGACTAAAACTTTTAGCCACCCTCCTTCTATATTACCGGAACTCTACTTGCCGGCGAGGCGGGTGTAGGTGCCGTAACGTACTTTGGCGAATTCCTCGGTGAGGCTCAGGAGCTCCTGGGCTCTGTCAGGGAACAGCTTGTAAAGGGATGCGAAACGAACCTCTCCCTTGAGGAAGTCCTGGAACTTGGTCCAGTCCGGTTCCTTGGAGTCGAGGGTGAACGGATTCTTGCCTTCTGACTCAAGGGCTGGGTTGTACCTGTAGAGGTGCCAGTAACCGCAGTCTACGGCGAGTTTCTCCTCCTTCTGGCTCAGACCCATACCAGCCTTCAGACCGTGGTTGATGCACGGAGCGTAGGCGATGATCAGGGATGGACCGTCGTAGGCCTCGGCCTCCTTGATGGCGTTCAGGTACTGTGCAGGGCTTGCACCCATGGCCACCTGTGCCACGTAGACATAGCCATAGCTGATGGCCATCATGCCGAGATCCTTCTTGCGGATCTTCTTGCCGGAGGCGGCGAACTTGGCGATCGCGCCGGCAGGGGTTGACTTGGAGCTCTGTCCACCGGTGTTGGAGTAAACCTCGGTGTCGAGAACGAGCACGTTCACATTCTTGCCGGAGGCGAGGACGTGGTCGAGTCCGCCGTAGCCGATGTCGTAGGCCCAGCCGTCACCACCGAAGATCCACTGGCTGCGGGCAGGGATGAAGTGCTTGTAGTCAAGGAGCTTCTTGCAGTGAGGGCAGTCGGTGTTCTCCATGAGCGGAACAACCTTGTCGGCGATCTCGCGGGTGATCTCGCCGTTCTCCTTGTTGTCAAGCCACTGCCTGAACAGCGCCTTGATCTCGTCCGGACACTTGTCGCAGTCGAGGGCGGCGGTCATGAGGTTGGCCACCGTCTCGCGGGCGCGGTCGGAGCCGATCTTCATTCCGAGGCCGAACTCGGCGTTGTCCTCGAACAGGGAGTTCTGCCAAGCCGGGCCATGACCTTGGGCGTTGGTGCAATAAGGAGAAGCAGGGAATGACGCTCCGTAGATTGAAGAGCAACCTGTGGCGTTGGCGATCATCATCCTGTCACCGAAGAGCTGTGTGATGTTCTTGATGTAAGGGGTCTCACCGCAACCGGCGCAGGCACCGCTGAACTCGAACAGAGGCTGTGCGAACTGGGAGTTCTTGACATTGGCTGCCTTGTTGACAACAGTGTCCTTGTAGCCTACCTTAGTGGCGAGCCAGTTGAAGTTGTCCTGCTCAGAGTGCTGGTCGAGGGCGGAAACCATTGTGAGGGCCTTCTCCTTCGCAGGGCAGACATCCACGCAGTTGCCGCAACCTGTACAGTCATCCACAGAGACTGAAAGGGCGAATGAATATTCCTTCAGAACAGCCTTGCCCTGTGCCTTCTTGAGTCCGGCAGGAGCCTTCTCGGCTTCTTCGGCTGTGAGCAGGAACGGACGGATGGCGGCGTGAGGGCAGACGAACGCGCAGGAGTTGCACTGGATACACTTGTCTGGATCCCAGCTTGGAACCGTGACGGCCACGCCACGTTTTTCGTAGGCTGATGTGCCGGCAGGCATTGTGCCGTCGGCGTAAGGCAGGAAGGCGCTGACAGGAAGTGAGTCTCCGTTCTGGGAGTTCACAACGTCGGCGATGTCCTTGACGAACGCAGGGGCGAGGCGGTCCTTGTTAGGGGTCTCGAACCTGGCTGAGATCTTCGCCCACTCGGCAGGGATGGCGACTTCGGTATATTCACCGCCACGGTCAACGGCGGCGAAGTTCATGTTCACCACATTCTCGCCCTTGTTGCCGTAGCTCTTCACGATCGCGTCCTTCATGTACTTGACGGCGTCCTCGTAAGGGATGATGCCGGTGATCTTGAAGAATGCGGACTGGAGGATCGTGTTGGTCCTGTTGCCGAGTCCGATCTCCGCGGCGATCTTGGTGGCGTTGATGATGTAGAGCTTGATCTTCTTCTTACCGATGACAGCCTTCACGTTGTCAGGGATCCTCTTGACGGTCTCTTCCTCGTCCCAGAGTGAGTTGAGGAGGAGGGTTCCTTTCTCCTTGATACCCTTGAGCACGTCATACTTGCTCAGGTAGGAAGGAACGTGGCAGGCCACGAAGTCAGGTGTGCTGACAAGATAAGGCGCCTTGATCGGCTTGTCGCCGAAGCGGAGGTGGGAGCAGGTGTAGCCGCCGGACTTCTTCGAGTCGTAGTCGAAGTAGGCCTGGCAGTACTTCTGCGTGTGGCTTCCGATGATCTTGATGGTGTTCTTGTTGGCGCCGACAGTGCCGTCGGATCCGAGTCCGTAGAACTTGCACTCGGTCGTGCCTGGCTTCACGATGGAAACCTCGCTCTTGATCGAGAGGGACTTGAATGTCACGTCATCGACGATGCCGATTGTGAAGTCGTTCTTAGGCTCGTTGAGCTCAAGGTTGTCGTAGACGGCGACGATCTGGGCAGGAGTGGTGTCCTTTGAGGACAGTCCGTAGCGTCCGCCGATGATCAGCGGAGAGTTGCTCTGTCCCTGGAACAAAGCCTTCACGTCAAGGTAGAGAGGCTCTCCGAGAGCTCCCGGCTCCTTGGTCCTGTCGAGGACGGCGATTCTCTTCACGCTCTTAGGAAGGACTTTCAGGAAATATTTCTCAGCGAAAGGCCTGTAGAGGTGAACGGTGACAAGACCGTACTTCCTGCCTTTCTTCGCGAGGTAGTCGATTGTATCCTTGATGGTCTCGGTGACGGATCCCATGGCGACGATGATGTTCTCGGCGTCCGCCGCTCCGTAGTAGGTGAACGGACGGTACTCACGGCCTGTCATCTCGCTGATCTCACCCATGTAGCGGGCGACGATGTCCGGAACGGCGTTGTAGTAGTTGTTCCTTGACTCCACGGCCTGGAAGTAAACGTCTCCGTTCTGGGCGGTACCACGGGTGACAGGAGCGTCAGGATTGAGTGCCCTGTCACGGAAAGCCTTGAGGGACTTCTTGCTGACCATATTCTTGAGCTCTTCCTCGTCGAGAGCCTCGATCTTCTGGATCTCGTGCGATGTGCGGAATCCGTCGAAGAAGTGGAGGAAAGGAATGCTGGACTTGATCGCTGAGAGGTGAGCCACGGCGGCGAGGTCCTGAGCCTCCTGAACTGAACCGGAAGCGAGGAGTGCGAAGCCTGTCTGGCGGCAGGCCATCACGTCCTGATGGTCTCCGAAGATGGAGAGGGCATGTGATGCAAGCGCGCGGGCTGAGACATGGAAGACAGCCGGAAGCATTTCTCCGGCGATCTTGTACATGTTAGGGATCATAAGGAGAAGACCCTGTGAAGCTGTGTAGGTCGTGGTGAGGACACCGGCCTGGAGGGAGCCGTGCACTGCTCCGGAGGCACCGGCCTCACTTTCCAACTCTGTGACACTTACTGTCTCGCCCCAGAGGTTCTTTTTCCCGTGGGCAGCCCATTCGTCAATGTTCTCTGCCATCGGAGAGGATGGTGTGATAGGGTAGATGCAGGCGTTCTCGCTGAAAAGATAAGCGACGTTCGCCACGGCAGTGTTACCATCACAAGTGATGAATTTCTTTTCTTTAGCCATATCGTTAACGTTATGTTAATATATTAGATTGTAGTCAAACCTTCGATGGTGATTCCTTCGGTTCCGGCCGAAATTCTCTTCACCAAGCCTTGCAGGACAGTTCCCGGGCCGATCTCCATGAAGTAGTCCGCTCCGTCCGCGAGCATATTCCTGACAGACTGGGTCCATCTTACCGGTGATGTGAGCTGGGCGAGGAGGTTCTTCTTGATGGTCTGCGGGTCCGTGACGGCCTGAGCGGAGACGTTCTGGTAGATCGGGCAGACAGGTGTCACGATCGTAGTCTCCTCGATCGCCTTGCCGAGCTCGACGCGCGCAGGCTCCATGAGAGGGGAGTGGAACGCTCCGCCGACGGCCAGAGGAAGAGCCCTCTTGGCCCCTTCGGCCTTGGCTTTCTCACAGGCCTGCTCCACGGCGGTCTTCTCGCCGGAGATCACGACCTGGCCTCCGCAGTTGTAGTTGGCCGGGATCACGATGCCCTCGCATGAGGAGCAGATCTCCTCGACCTTCTCGTCCGGCAGTCCTACGATGGCGGCCATTGTCCCCGGCACCTTCTCGCAGCAGAGCTGCATCTGGGTTGCCCGGATGTAGACAAGACGAAGGGCATCCTCGAAACTGATGGCTTCCGCGGCGGCAAGTGCGGAAAATTCACCAAGAGAATGCCCTGCGACCATATCAGGTCTGAATCCTTCGTAGCACTTCGCCAGAACGACGGAGTGCAGGAATATTGCCGGTTGTGTGACGCGTGTTGCCTTGAGGTCATCCGGCGTGCCCTCAAACATTATGTCAGTGATTCTGAATCCAAGTATGTCATTCGCCTTCTCGAGCAATTCCTTGCCTTTGGCGTTTCCGTCGTAAAGCTCTTTCGCCATACCTGGGAACTGTGAACCCTGACCGGGAAATACGTATGCTTTCTTCATAATACACAAATATAAGATTATTTATTGGATTATCCGAATGATAGACGCTCTTTTATCTGCCATAAAACAGGAATATTTCAAACTTTGAATCTTCTTTTGCGAAAGATTCGCCAAAAATTCTTGTTTTGCCATTAATTTGTTATTTTTGTAAACTGATTGCGGCTAACCGCAAGAATGATGCCCCTGTAGTCTAATGGATAGAATTTCGGATTCCGGTTCCGACGATTTGGGTTCGATTCCCAACGGGGGTACTTACCAATCCTGAAAAGATTATGAAAAGAACTGTTATCGCTTTGGCTGCGACGCTTCTCGTCACCGCTCCTGTTGTCTTTGCCCAGAATCCGGAAAAAAGAAATGAGATCAATGTGGGCTATGGCCGGGTAACGGCTGTGGATGCGGCTCACGTCTTCGGCGGAGCGCTTGCCACGGTGTTCACCGCCGGTTACGCCCGATTTGACAACTTCAGGTCTTACGGCTCGGTCAATCTTGAGTATTACCTGGCTCTGAACAAGACGTTCTCTGTCGGGGCGGCTGTCTCCTGGTTCGGCGGGACAGCCGATGAGCTGAACAAGGACAACGTGAAGATAGGTGATTCCAATTATAGCGGATTCGCCCTGATGCCGGCGGCGAGGATGTTCTGGTTCAGGAAACCGCATGTCGCGATGTACTCGAAGCTTGCTGCCGGAGTCACTCTTCTGGACGATTATGACGAAGAGACAGACTCCCGTTCATACGACCCGTTCTTCGGGGCTCAGGTGACTCTTGCCGGAGTACAGTTCGGAGGGAAGCGCTTCCGTGGCTTCATAGAGGCCGGCGCGGGAATGCAGGGCCTGGTACTTGCCGGAGTGAGTTTTTCGTTCTGATCCTAAAGAACATTAAGTAAGCGTTAAAAAAACACCACCATCACCCGGATTTCAGTGATGGCGGTGTTTTTTGAATATACTGCCTTGCTCCCTACTGCTTGGTGAAGAGGGAGGCGAAACCGAACATGTCAGGGTCAAATTTCTCGTCTTTCCACCACTTAATGCCGAACGGTGGCTTGTCATAGTCACGGAACTCTACGGTCAGATCGCCGTCCACAATGGTAAAGACAACAACAGCCTCGCCTATAGCCTCATTGTCCTTGCTGAAAGCCCTGTTGGCGGCTGAGAGAAGGTAGTAGGCGTTCGTGTGGACTTCATAACCATCGTACGCCATGAACATCGTGCATTCGCTGACGGCGTTTTTCCCCATCGGTTTTCCTTCCGAAGAGTAGTTTATTGGCTTGGTAGGAATCATTGTGGCCTCCCTGAAGAAGCTGGCGAAGTCTCCCTTGTCATTAGGGGTCACGGTAACGACTCCTGACTCGTCCTTTGTGAAGGTAAGCGTGAATCCTTCATTGTTCAAAGGCAGCAGAGAAGGGTTGTCTTCCTCCAGCTCGAACCATCCTATAAGCTCGTCCACTGCGAACACCTTGCTGAACGTCCATGTTCCGAGTATCGCTTCCGGAATGTTGGCTGAATAGAGGGTGTACTCCGCGCTCTCATTGTCACCCGGGATGAACCTGACGGCTGCGTCCATGTCCACAGTCACCCCAACCTTGTCCCCGTCCTTGAAGCCGTCCTTGAGGGAGAACTTGAACGTGGCTGCCGACTTGCCGGCCTTGAGGACGGCGTGAGGACCTGAATAGGTTTTGTCCGTGGCTCTGGTGGCCGGGTCGAAGACCACGTACGGAGCCGCCTCGCCGGTGATCTTGAGAGGAATGATCACGTCGTCGTTCAGGGAGAGCTTGTCGCCGGAGGTCACGCCGGTCACCTTGATCTTGGCGACATAGGAGCCTAGCACGTCCGCTTTGGTCAACTCGAATGAATATACAAGCGTCTCTTCCGGATCCGGAGCCACGATGGTGACGAACTTGGTTCCGAGGTCGTAGCCTGACGGACACTCGATCCCGAGGTTCAGAGGACTGGCCTGGGTCAGATTAAGATTCTTTACGCTGAATGTGCCGGAGGTCTCTCCGGCCTTGATCGTGACCGGGACGCCGGTCAGCTCGAAATCAGTCCCCGCATTCGCTCCTGAGGAGTTGATCATGACACTGACATTCTCGGTGGCCGGCTCGCTGAGGATGACCTTCACATCGACGCTGCGCTTGGCATAGGCAGTGTAGAGGCTTTTCTCAAACTCGACAGTCGGCTTGTCATCCTTCTGGCAGGACGAGATCGTCACCGCGGCCGCCGCGGCCGCCACAAATGTTAGAATTCTTTTAAACATACTGCTATAAATTAAAAAACAAAACTCTTTTCTTAAAGACACGAACCTCACTTGCCCTTGGCCGCGCTGACCGCCGCCTCGTACTCGGCCCTGATGGCCTTCAACTCCTCCCTTTCGGCAGCGGTAGGGATCTCACCTTTCGGTTTGATATAGCTTTTGGAGGCATCGGAAGTCTTCGGTGGAAGCTCATTGTAGGAACATCCACAGAGGGTTGCGCCGACAATGAAGGCTGCTAAGATAGCAATTATATTTCTTTTTGTTCTCATAATGCTTAAAAAATGTAAGTTGTCATTAGTAAACATAGCCGGGGTTCTGCTCCAGTCCCGGATTCAGATCCACGTCGGACTTGGAGATCGGAGAGGTGTAGAGGTACTCTCTCGTGGTGTATTTCAATCCGTTGCTGATCACCCACCACTCCGGGCAGCCGTTGCGCTTGAGCTCGTACCAGCGGTCGCCTTCCATGTAGAGTTCCTTACGTCTTTCATCGAAGATGGCCTGGAGAAGGGGAGTGACGGCGTTGCCTTGACAATCCACAACAATCCTGTCGTCGGGGCGGACAGCCGGAAGCGACGCCATTGTCAGGTCGGAGACATCCTCGATCCTGTTGCGGCGCAGCTCGTTCAGCCATCTGAGGGCGGAATCGTTGTCCCCTTTGTGATAGTAGGCCTCGGCCAGCATCAGCACGATCTCGGAGAGGCGGACCTTGCACTCGGGAGTCTTGACATTCATCCTTTTGCTGTTGAAGCTGGCCGCATAGCGGACATCCTTTTCAGGATTCTCTCCGAACAGCCTGATGAGTCTTGCGCTTGCCGGTCGGGAGGCCAGATAGCTTTTCGAGTAACTGAAGTACCAGTCCAGCTCGCTGGAGTTGTTGATGTGCGAGCGGACAAGCACCTCGCCCTTCGCTTCATATTGCGCGTTGATCATCCCGGCATATTCGGAAATCGGGGTGAGGGAGACGCCGCTGCTGGCGATGATGTCCTCGCAGAGAGAGACGACGCTGTCCCAGTTCTGGCACCAGAACTCCAGCTTCGCCTTGTAGGCCTTGATGATCCATTCCGTGAACAGGTACTTCGGATCCGTCGGGTTGAGCGCCAGCGCCTTGTCCAACTGAGCCTTGGCGTAGTCGTAGGTCTGGCGGATGGTGCCTCGCAGCGGCTTGTCGTTGATGCCGAAACTCTCCACGACAGGGATGCCCGGAAGCTCGCCGGCCTTGGCGTCCGACCACGGCTGGCAGAACTCCCTCAGCAGGTTGTAGTAGATGATCCCTTTCATTGAATATGCCGCCGAAAGCGCGCCCCGGGCGATGTCCGTGTCCCGGCCTGACATATTCTCAATCACTATGTTGCAGTCTCTGACAATCTTCCAGCTTTCCTCGTAGGCACGCTGGCGGCTGTCGATCTCCTCGCCGGCGAAGAATGTGAGGCTGGCGCTGGTGCGGATGTTGGCGTCGAGATTGTCGGCGCAGCCCTCAAGATGCTTGATGGCGTCCATATTCCCGATGACATATTCATCACCGCCGCCCTCGATGTCCCGCAGGCGGTTGTGGATGATAGCGGCGAATTCCTCGTCCGTCTCGGGGATGACCTCCCCCTGGGGCTGGACGTTGAGGTAGCCCCGGCAGCCGGCGGCGCTGACCAGAAGGGCGAGGGCGGCGGCGCGCTTGAAGATGTTCATGAATATTCCCATGTTTTTCATTTCCGATTCTTTAGAATTCGACATTGATGCCTCCGGACACGCTTCTGGTGGTCGGATAGGTCGCTCCCGGGATTTCCGGATCCATACCGTCGTAGCCGGTGAACGTGAAGAAGTTGTTCATCGAGATGTTGAAGCTCAATCCTCTCATCCTCAGTTTCTTGACAGCCTCCGATGGCAGCGAGTAGGTCAGGATTATGGACTTGATGCGGACGTAGGAGTTGTTCTTCAGGTAGACCGCGTCGATGATGCTGTAGTCCATCGGGTTGTAGGACGAGAAGTTGTACCTGGCGTCGTAGTAGTCGTAGACGCGCGGGTACTTGACTCCGGTCGTGTGGGAAGGAGTCCATCGGTTCGTCCTGTCCTTCTCCACGTTGAGGTGGTTGCCGTAAAGGTCGCTGAACTGGGACTGGACGGTCTCCGTGCTGACTCCGCTGTGGGAGGTGTTGCTGTAGCTGGCCGGGTAGCGCATTTTCTCGTAGGTCTTCGAGCCGAGGGAGAACATTCCGCTGACGCTGAGTTTCAGCTGCTTCCACGATGCGCTGAGGTTGAAGCCGCCGGTGTACGGCGCGATGGTGGTGCCGAGGAAGTAGCGGTAGTTGTCCGGCTTGTTGAGGTCGGTGGCCGTGGCGATCTGCGCGTCAGGACGGAGCCTGAACTGGTAGAGTCCCGTGTCGGAGGCTATCCCGGAATATTTCCCGCTGAAGATCGCCCCGGTCGGGTAGCCTTCCACGTAGCGGTCCTTCGAGGTTATCCCGCTCTGGGAGACGGGCTTATATTTCAGAACCTTGTTGAAGTTGTAGGCGAAGTTGACGGCTGCGCTTACTGTCCAGTCCTTTTTCTGGAGCAGTTTGCCGTTGACCGTGACCTCCACGCCGTTGTTCATGATGTCGGCTGCGTTGAAGTAGACATAGGTGAATCCTGTCGTGCTCTGGACGGGCGAGGATGTGACCACGTCCGTGCTGAGGCGGTAGTAATATTCAGTGTTCACCGTGAGCCGGTCCTTCCAAAGGCCGAAGTCCAGTCCCACCTTCGCGTCCTGGGTCTTCTCCCAGCCGAGGTCCGGGTTCGGGGCGGACGGGATCGTGCCGAGGTTGAAAGTCTCGTCGCCGAAGTAGCGGTACTGCTGCTGGAGGTACTGCATCACAAGCAGGTGCGAGGTGCTGGTGTTCACGTCGCCCGTGAAACCGTAGGCTGCCCTGAGGGTAGCGTGCGAGAGATTCGGAATGGCTTTCCTGATCCATTCCTCCTCGCCAAGGTGCCAGGCCGCCCCCGCGCTCCATGTCGGGTTGAACTGCCTGTTGCTTCCGAAGTTGGAGCTGCCGTCGGTGCGGAACGATGCGTTAAGGACGATCGTCTTTCCGAGATAGTAGTCCGCCGAGGCGTAGAACGAGGCGTAGCGGGTCTTGCTGAAATATTCCCCGTTGAGTTTCTCGACCTGCCTCACCCATTCGTCCTGCGGGCCGCTGACTGACGGCAGGGAAGTGGTGCCGGTCTTCGGATCGTAGTTGTAGCGCTTTGTGAAGATTGTGTTGGCATCCGAGCCTCGGACTTCCGCTCCCGCCAGCACATTGACGGTGTGAAGTTCCCCGAAGGTCTTGTTGAAAGCGAAATGCCCACGGACTACATAGCTGTTCCTGTCGGTCCTGTTCTGGGAGATGCTTCCGTAGAGGTTTGTCTGCGAGCGGTCGTCGCTTCCGAGCCTGTCCCGGAAGGCCGTATAAGTGTCCTTGTCCACGACCTTGTCGGTGGAGTTGTTTGCGAATGAATATGACGCCAGCCCGACGAAGTGCAGGGGCTCCAGAATCTTGAGATCCACCTGCGTCCTGAACGTTCCGTTCGTGTTTTTTGTGGAGCTGTAGTTTGAGTCCAGCTCGCGCAGGATGTTGAAACCGTTCTTCGGCATCACCTGTTCGACTCCGCGTCCGTTGTAGTACCCGAGGGTGAACCAGGTGTTGTCGGCGGCGTAGGAACCGTCATCGTTGTACGCCTTCTCGTACGGATTGGAGAAGTAGGCGTAGTTGAACGGATCCACGCTGGAGTACGGCATCCTGGACTCCTGCCGTGCGGCCTCCATCCCGATGTCGATCCTTGCCCAGTCCACAGGCTTGAGGGTCATCTTTGTGTTGATGTTGTACCTTCTGTACTTGTTGTGGATCAGCATGCCGTCCTCGTCGTTGAGGCCGAGGGCGACATAGTAGGTATTCTTGTCCGAACCGCCGCTGAGGGAGAGATGGTGCCCCTGCGAGAACGCGTTCCGGAAAAGCAGCCCGTACCAGTCCGTGTCGTTGTTTCTGAGCGAGGCTATGTAGTCGTTCTGGGCATTGGTGTCGCCTTTGAGTCGCGTGAAGTTCCCGAGTCCGGCCCTTATCTGCCCGACGACCCCGACCACCGGATAGACCACGGTGTTGTCCTCCAGCGACTCCTTGTACTTCTCAGCCGAGAACTCGTCCCACAACTCGTCCTCCCAAGCCAGTTTCTCTGCGGAGTTCATCAGGTTCAGTGTCCTTTGAGGCTTGATGGAGAGGGTGAAAGTGTTGTTGTAGCTGATCCTCATCCTTCCCGCCTCACCCTTCTTCGTGGTCACGACGATCACACCGTTGGCGGCCCTGGAGCCGTAGATCGCCGCAGCCGCCGCATCCTTCAGGATGGTGATGCTCTCGATGTCGTTAGGGTTGATGTTGCCGATGCCGTTCACGAATATGTTGTCGAACCCTCCGGTCGCAAGCTGCTCAGAACTGAGCGTAGGGGAGTCGCTCTGCATAGGCACGCCGTCCACCACCCAGAGCGGCTGGCTGGTCCCCGAGAGGTTGTTGGCTCCTCGAATCCTGATCCGGGACTGTGTTCCTGGCTGCCCTGAAGTGGCAGACACGGCCACACCGGCGACCTCACCCTGCATCAGCGCGTCCACCGACGAGATGGCCTTGGCCTCGAACTTGTCCGAATTGATGACTGCCACAGACCCGGTTATCCTTTTGACGGTAGTCTGAGCGTACCCCGTGACCACGACCTGGTCGAGCTGCGTGCTTTCCCACTCCATCACAATAGTGATGTCCTCCGTCTTCCCCGGTGTGATTCTGTAGACGACATCTTTCATCCCGACCGAAGAGAACAGCACGGATTCCGTCCCCGCCGGCACCTTGAAGCCGAACTTCCCGTCCAGATCCGTGGTGGTCCCGGCTGCTTTATTCTGCATGGAGATGATCCCGGCCCCGATCACAGGAGCCCCGTCCGTGTCCACAACTTTCCCCGAGAGAATCGTCCCCTGAGTGACACCGCCTTGATGGATCTGCCGGGAGTCCAGCAGTGCGCCGGGCGAGTCGGACCGCTCAACCTCGTTCTTGCCGACACTGCGTCCATCACGCGCTCCGGCTGCCGGCTGGAGCATAACAAACACCGACAGTATTGCCGCACCAAGTCTAGGCACAGCAAAGCGGCTCCTTCCGCGTTTTTGGCTATTGTCCCATGAATATGAGCTCTTTTGTATAGGCAAAACGAAACGGCACCTTCCGTCCCCGGATAGTTTGGCAGAACCACCGCACCCTTCTAATCTGGACAGCAATTTCTTGGATAGCAATTTATTCATACAGTTTATATTATCATCCATGTCTCTCCTCCTGCCCTCCAATCAGCCCCTAATGAACGATCCCAAGGCAGAAGACCCGAAAACACAAATGTACAAAATTGTAGCTGAATTTCTCCTCCACCACACCAGAAACTTGCAGTAACTTGCAGCCCCGCCCTTTACCCACCACAAAACTGTAAGGATCCCCCCAACCTCCCCCCAACCTCCCCACACCCACTCCCGCAACCGCATACTCCTTCCGCACGTGATTACGGAGTTAGGGTATAGTTTGGCTGAGGTTGGACGAGAGGAAGAGTGTATTGAGATGGTAGAAGATTTTATGTACGCTTTGTATTCGCAGACTGGTGCTGCAGTTTCTGTCAATTATCTGACAACTGAGTATGTCGCAAGAGTTTATTTGATATTAGGGGAACGGGAAAAATCTGTTGGTTATCGATATAATTTGATTAGTCGTGTTGTACACGGGGACTCCGGATGCCGGATAGACTTTTAGAAGCGAAAAAGGGAAATAATGTCACCAGTAAGTGCTCGGCAGCACTCACGGGAGACGAAAAGTAGGGCAAACGTTTCCCAAGAGCGCGGTATGCTCTCTTGAGGAGCAAAAGAGGCCGAAAGTGCTGCCGATGGGATCAAGCGCAAGCTTAAAGAACATAATCTCGATACAAAATCAATTTCAGGTAGGATCCACGTCAAGGGCGATGTGTCCTGAATATTTCCTTTCCTTCTCGAAGCGCTCCACCGTGGCGGCGAGGATCCCCTTGTTCCTCGCGAGCGATCGGTCTTTGGGTAGCAACACTCTGATCTGCCGTATGTTCTGGCCGGAAACCTTGTCAACGGCAGGGGCGTACGGCCCGATGACATCCGGTCCGGTCTTCCCTCCGGCGGCGAATCCGGCCTCCGCGCCGAGCGCGCCGCGGATCGCCTCTGCCAGTTCCCGGCTCAGAAGGTCGGCCCTGGCCTGGTTGTAGTCCTTTATGATGACTCCGATCACCCGTGAATATGGCGGATAGCCGAACATCTTTCTTTCTCCGAGGAAACGGGCCATCATCCCGCTGTCATCAATCTTTCCGTCAATGTTTTGGTAGACAGGATGATCCGGCTGCGAGGTCTGGATTACGAAAAGCCCCTTCTCGCCTCGTCTGCCGCATCGTCCCCTGAACTGCTCAAGCAACTGGAGACCCCTCTCGTCCGCCCGGTAGTCCTCCTGTCCGAGAATGGAGTCGGCCTGCAGCACGGCCACAAGTGTCAATCCGCTGAAATCAAACCCTTTGGCGACCATTCTCGTACCGATGAGGATGTCGATCTCCCCTTTGGAAAACTGTCGGATGACCTCGGTCTCATATTTCCTGCTTTGCGCCGTGTCGCTGTCCAGCCTTGCGATCCTTGCGCCGGGGAACAACCTCGCGGCCTCTTCCTCCACCTTCTGTGTCCCGGCACCGAGCGGCTTGAGCGCGCCTCCGCATTCGGGACACTTCCCGGTATATTCATAAACCCTTCCGCAGTAGTGACAGACGAGCCTTTCTGTTCCGTCCGCCCTCCTGTGGAGGCTCAGGCTCACGTTGCAACTGCGGCATTTTGGGATCACGCCGCATTCCTGGCACTGTGTGACCGGTGAATATGCCCTCCGTTCCCGGAGGATCAGCACCTGCCGCCGTAGGCTCAGGCAGTGGTTGACATGGTCGATCAGCTTCCGTGAGAAACTGCCGACCATCCCGTTCTTGCGCCGTTCGGCGATCGTGTCGATGATCTCGATGTCCGAGTCCGCCGCATCGTAGTAGCGTTTGCTCAGCGTGACCAGTCCATAGCGTCCCACACTGCAATTGTAGAGCGACTCAAGTGACGGTGTGGCCGATCCAAGGATCACATCAGCCGCGAATATCCTGGCCATCATGATCGCCGTCTCCCGTCCGTTATACCTAGGCGCCGGCGAGTCCTGCTTGTAGGAAGTGTCGTGTTCCTCGTCAATAATGACGAGTCCTAAGTCCTTGTGCGGAAGGAATATGGCACTTCGTGTTCCGAGTACAAGACAGCGCCTTCCAGCTTCTCCGCAACTTCTTAGGACAGAGGCGGTTTCCCGCTTCCGCGCCATGGTCTCGCCGGAGTGGAACACCAGCAGTTCCTCAGGAAACAACTCGCTGATCCTGTCCTCCAGCTGCCTGCTGAGCGCGATCTCCGGAACAAGATAAAGCACATTCTTACCTCTGGCAAGCGTCTCCCGCGCCAGTTTCAGATAAATCTCTGTCTTCCCCGACCCCGTCACTCCATGAAGCAGTGCCGGCTTCCCCTTCCCGAAAATCTCCTTTATCTCTGAATATGCCTCCTCCTGCGCCGCCGACAGCACGATCCCTTTTCCGTTTATTTTCGCCGCCGCATCCTTCCCCGCCGCGTCTTCGTCCGCTGAACACTTATCGTCCGCTACGCCGTTTTCGTTTTCTACACCATTTCCATTCGCTGAAACCGCCGCGGCGCCGCTCAGCCCCAGCACCGCCGCGACCTCCCTCTCCAACTCCTCCTTTTCCTTAAGGTACCTCTCCCGAGTCTCCTCCTTCCGGGCCTTCCCGGCCAGCTCAGCCTTCTTCTCTATCCTCTCCCTAAGCCTCCTGACCTTATCCTCGATCCGCGCTCTGGCCTTCTCCTCCCTCTCGGCCCTCATGGCCTCCAGCCGTGACTGCACGGCCTCTTCGGCGACCTTCTGCGCCGGATAAGCCGCCTTATAGACCTCCCCGACCGTACATAAATAATACTCGGAGATCTGCCTCCACAAAGCAATCTCCTGCAATGACACCGGAGCCAACCCCTCCGCCTTTCCGGCAATCGGTTTTATCCTGTCCACAATCCCCAAAGCCTCCGCCTGCCTACCAACGTCCACAGCACTGACCACTCCGACATATTCCTTCCCCGCAAAGTCCACCCTGACCCTGTCCCCGACCTTGAGCACCGCTTCGTCCGGCTGGTTGGCTTGTCCGACCGCAGGCCAGGTCGGCTGATGGTCTTGCCCGGCGGCAGCGGCATGTTTTGCCCTTGGCTGATCTTGCCCGGCCGCAGGCCAGGTCGGCTGATGGTCTTGCCCGGCGGCAGCGGCATGTTTTGCCGTTGGCTGATCTTGCCCGGCGGCAGGCCGGGTCGGCTGATGGTCTTGCCCGGCCACAGCGGCAGGCCCGACAGCCGGCTGAGCCTGTTCTCCTTTGGCCTCCAGATAATAATACGGCTCCCACTCCAGCCGGAGCGGAAGAATCACCTGTATGAAAAACCTGTCAGTCATGTTGGCGAATTTAGCCAAAAACATCCACTCGGCGAAGAAAAATGCGTTTTCTTCTCAAAAAAATTTGCAACCCAAAGAAAAATGCCTATATTTGCATTCCCAAACGGAAACGGTGTCGTAGCTCAGATGGTAGAGCAATGGACTGAAAATCCATGTGTCGGCAGTTCGATTCTTCCCGACACCACTCCGAGAGCGGGTGACCAAAATCCAGGTCACCCGCTTTTTTTGTACATATTCCCCGTCCCGACTCTAAGTCTCAGTTCTTGTCTTTGTTCTTGTTCCCTAAATTCATCATAGCATCCCGGTCGAACTCCATACTCCCGTAACCCCGCGGGCGTGAAAAGGACAGAATCCCGCTTGCGGAGTCCCGTTTGCTACCCCACGGGCGGGAAAAGGACAGAATCCCGCTTGCGGAGTCCCGTTTGCTACCCCGCAGGCGGGAAAGCGGCTGAATCCCGCTTGCGGAGCCACGGCGGTGGCTCAACAAATGATATTCGGACAATAAATCAGAGGTGATTAAAGTTCGGAAATGAGGCGAAATGCCGGGATTTTTCGTAATTTTGTGGTTCGCTAATTTTGGACTATGGCAGAGGACGGGAATATTATCATCAAAGGGGCTAAGGTCAACAACCTTAAGGACATAAGTGTAGAGATTCCTCGGAACAGGCTGATCGTCGTGACGGGTATCTCTGGGTCGGGGAAGTCGTCGCTGGCGTTCGACACGCTTTTCGCAGAGGGACAGAGGCGGTTCGCCGAGAGCCTTTCGTCTTATGCCCGACAGTTCCTCGGAAGGATGAGCAAACCGGACGTGGAGTCGATCGAGGGCATACCTCCGGCCATCGCCATCGAGCAGAAGGTGAACGTCAAGAACCCACGCTCCACGGTGGCTACCACTACGGAGATCTACGACTATCTCCGCATCATCTTCGCCCGGATCGGCAGGACATATTCACCAATCAGCGGAAAGGAAGTCAAGTGCCACAGCATCAATGATGTGATGGCTAGCATATTAAGCGGCGATTCAAGAACCGTGTACATTCTTGCGGATCTGAACTGGGGCGCGCGGGAGGATAAGGTAGAGCTGATGCTCAGGCTCAAGGAGGAAGGATATTCACGCTTCTTCGGCGACGATGGCATCATCCGCATCGAGGACATCATGAGGATGGCGGACAAGGGGGAATATCCTGAGAGTCTGAATCTTCTGATCGATCGTCTGAAGTTGCCGGCGTTCAAGGAGTGCCTGCCTTACGGGGACGATGGCGAACCTTGGCCGGGGAATGAGTGGGAGGATCTCCAGACCAGGCTACGCTCCTCGATCGACACGGCTTTCCGGATGGGGGAGGGGCGGCTCATCCTCCGCAAGGACAATTCCGTCGAGGAATATTCCAGCCGCTTCGAACTGGACGGCATGACATTCCGCCAGCCTGATGAATATCTTTTCTCGTTCAACAGCCCTTTGGGAGCGTGTCCTGTCTGCGGCGGTCTCGGAAAGATCATCGGTGTGAGTGAGGATCTGGTCGTCCCGGACAAGACGAAAAGCATCTATGACGGAGCCATCGCCTGCTGGCGGGGCGAGTCCATGGGCTGGTTCAGGGATCACATGATAAAGGTGGCCCCGCGTTACGGCATCCCGATCTTCGAGCCATACTGCAATCTCACGCAGAAGGTAAAGGACATCGTCTGGGACGGACATAGTGTTGAGGGTGACGACGATTCGATCGTCGGCATCAACGAGTTCTTCAAGTGGGTTGAGTCCAACCGCTACAAGATTCAGTACAAGTACATGCTCAGCCGCTTCTCGGGCAGGACTACGTGTCACGCATGTCACGGCACGAGACTCAGGCCGGAGGCGCTTTACGTGAAGATAGGCGGCAGGAACATCGCTGAGCTTCTCGACATGAACGTGGACGAGCTTCTGGGCTTCTTCGCGGACCTGAGGCTGACCGACTATGAGAACTCGATTGTCCACAAGGCCGTCGATGAGATCGTGTCGCGTCTTAGGTACATCAAGGACGTCGGGCTGGCCTACCTGACGCTTAGCCGCGCCTGCAACACCCTCTCGGGCGGTGAGAGCCAGAGGATCAATCTGGTGACGGCGCTGGGCAGCTCGCTTGTAGGTTCGATGTACATCCTTGACGAGCCGAGCATCGGACTCCATCCACGTGACACAGAGAGGCTTATCGGAGTTCTGCGCAAACTTAGGGACATCGGCAACACCCTCGTCGTGGTCGAGCATGACGAGGAGATCATCCGGGCAGCCGATGTGCTGATCGACATGGGGCCTTACGCCGGCGTGGACGGGGGCAGGATCGTCTTCCAGGGGAAGATCGGGGGCAATGTTCCCGAGAAGATCATGGACAATTCCCTGACGCTCCAGTATCTGACCGGGCGAAGATCCCGCTATGTCAGGGAAAAGCACCCGTGGACATATTCAATCACCGTGGAAGGCGCTCAGGAGCACAACCTTAAGAATATTGATGTGAAGTTCCCGCTGGGGGTGCTGACGGTGGTTTCAGGAGTCAGCGGCAGCGGAAAGTCCTCCCTTGTCGGTGACATCCTCTACCCGGCGCTCTACCGCAAGATCAACCAGACCGGCGACCTTCCGGGAATATTCAGAAAAATCTCCGGCAACATCGACCGCATCGCGGCTGTTGAATATGTTGACCAGAACCCGATAGGGAAGAGTTCCCGGTCGAACGCCGTGACTTATCTCAAGGTCTACGATGACATCCGCAAACTCCTTGCGGCTCAGCAATATGCCAAGATCAATGGCTACACCCCGTCCTTCTTCTCGTTCAACCAGGACGGCGGACGCTGCCCCGAGTGTCAGGGAGACGGCTTCGTGCGCATCCCGATGCAGTTCATGGCGGACGTGACGATGGTCTGCGAGACCTGCGGCGGCAAGCGTTTCAAGCCTGACATCCTTGAGGTGCGCTTCAAGGGGAAGAACGTGGACGACATCCTGAATATGAGCGTGGAGGAGGCCATCTCCTTCTTCGGCTCGCAGCCGGAGGAACTGTCAAGACAGATTGCCCATAAGCTGCAACCTCTTGTGGATGTGGGACTTTCCTACATCAAACTGGGTCAGAGTTCCTCCACCCTTTCCGGAGGAGAGAGCCAGAGAATCAAGCTGGCCTGGTTCCTGTCCAAGAGCGGCGAGGAGCAGTCCAATGGCAGGAAGAAGATTCTTTTCCTGTTTGACGAGCCGACCACTGGACTGCATTTCTATGACGTGGAGAAACTGCTGAAGGCTTTCGATGTGCTGATCCGCAGCGGTCACACCGTGATCGTCGTCGAACACAATCTGGATGTCATCAAGGCGGCGGACTGGGTGATCGACCTTGGCCCGGACGCCGGTGACAACGGCGGTGAGATCGTCTTCGCCGGCACTCCTGAGGATCTTGCCAAGGACGGGCGTTCCCGGACCGCGAGGTACCTTCGATAGATCAGTCTTTCCAGCTGAAAGTGACGTAGTTCTGAAGAGGCTTGCGCTTGTTCTCTGGAGGAAGCTGCATGAAGTCGCCGTAGGAGTCCCGGAGAATCTTGTCGTAGCCTGACCAGACATAGAACTCGCTGTCCTCGAATCTCATCCTGACATATTCATTGATCTCGTCCTCGGCGAAGAACTCGCATGTTCCCGCATCGGGGCAGCACAGCTGCGACCAATGGTGGCTGTGCTCCCGTGAGACCAGGCCGATCAGTGTGTTCATGTCCTCGACGATCTCGACAGGATCTCTCTTGATGAGGCGAGGGTGCAGCCTTTTCGTAGCCCAGATCTTGATCCTCCTGCTGATCGGAAACCTTGACGAGGAGATTGTGTGCACCCGCCGGACCCCGAGGTTGAACTTCATCAGAAGGTACAGCGAATCGTAGAGCCTCCTGAATGCCTCGATGTCGTCGGGAACCCTGTCGATAGGGAATATGTCAATCCACACGCCGACATCTTTCCTCACCCACGGTATGCTGCTGGCTGCCAGCGTCCTTTCAGTGTCGCAGACACGTCCGAATGCGATGTAGCAGTCGGGGGTGTTCCGGCTGTCAAAAAATGTGTACTTGTCTGATTTGTAGATGGTTCTGAATTTCTCGTAGTCCTCTCTCGGCATCATCAGATCCACGTCGTCATCCCAAGGAATGAATCCTTTGTGCCGCACCGCACCGAGGAGCGTGCCGTAGCCCAGGGAATATCTTATCCCGTTCTTTTCGCAGAAATCCGCCACATCCTTGAGGATCTCAAGGCTTAGCTGTTGAAGTTCCTTTAGTGTAAGCTGTCTCATGGTTTAACTTAATTTATAGACGTTCACGCCGTTTATGTAGTCTTCCTGAATCTGTGTCATCTTCAGAATCTCCTCCTTCGTCAGGAGGTAGAGGCTCTGGTCAGGGTTGAGGATGTGGGAGATGAACTCCCTGATCTCGTACCTCAGCCCTTCGCCCATGAACGGGAAGAAGCACTTTCTGTTGAGGTTCTGATCCTCGAAACGCTGCTCGAAGTAGTCGGTCTTCCACCACGGGGCGGGAACGTAGATGTAGCCCTTGGTCCCCGAGATAACCATGTTGCCCTCCGTCTTCGCTCCCAGACCCACCTGGAAGGAGGCTGTGGCATTGTCGTAGCGGAACACGGCCTTCGTGTACATGTCCACATCGTTCTTCATTATCGAGTAGAAGTTGATGTTCCTCACGTCCTGACCGAGCAGCTTGAGGATCGGCAGGAGAGGGAAGCAGGCGTTCTCGTTCATGCTTCCTCCGAAACGGTTGTGGTCGAGCTTGACGGATCGCTCGTCGGTGAGGGTCGTGACCGAGGCGTTGATGTCCACGATCTTGCCGATCACCCCGGACTTGAGCATCGTCACGAGATGCCTGAACGCCGGGCAGTAGGCGGTCTTGTGGGCCACCATCAGGGTGCGTCGCTTTGCCTCGGCGATAGCGTAAAGTTCCTTGGCCTCAGCCAGATGCAGCACGAACGGGGTCTCGCAGAACACATCCTTTCCGGCTTCGAGGGCCGCCTTGGCATATTCGAAATGAGTGTAGTGCGGTGAGGCGACGTAGACGGCGTCGCAGTTCGCGAGCAGCTCCTCCAGGCTGCTCGCCGCGGTTCCGATCCCAAATGTCCTGCAGAAGTCCCGGCAGGCCTCGGTGTCGGGATTGTAGGCCGCAGAGATCTCGTTGCCGCTAACGAACGAGGCTTCGGGAACGAATCTCCGGGCGATGCTCCCGGTGCCGATCACGCCGATCCTGACCGAGATCTGGCTCTCCCGCAGCATTGTGCTGGAAATTCCCTGGGTGCGTGGCAGATAGACTACCTCGCAGTACTCCTTGAGGTAGTCGAAGTAGCCCTCCCAGTCGGAACCTATCGCGAAGACATCCACGTTGTACTTCTGGATGTCGTCGATCTTCTGGCCTTTGTATTCCTCGATGATCACCTCGTCGGCATAACCCGTGTCCTTGACGGCCTGCACCCTTTTCATCACGCTGTCACGTGTGTTCAGCTTGCCGCGCTCAAGGTCGAAATTGTCGGTGGTGACTCCTACTATCAGCCAGTCGCCCAGCTCTTTGGCCCGGCGAAGCAGGTTTATGTGTCCCTGGTGGAGAACATCAAAGGTTCCGTAGGTGATGACGATCCTCTTGCGTGGACTGTCCTGGTTGGAAATGGCCTTATTCATCTATCTCGGATTCAAGTGCGTGGATGCGTTCGGCAAGGATGCGGAGATCCTCGTCGGATTGGATGCCCATGTGTGAGACCCTGTAGAAGCCCGGGACAGACCCCGGCATGATGTAGGTCTGGTAACGCTCAATCAGGCCGTTGAATATGTGTCTGTCGGCTGTGTCCTTGGTCTGGATCGCGGTGATGGCGGATGACGGAACCTCGGCGGGCATTGTCCAGCCGTACCTGCGGCACTCCTCGCGGAAGACCTCGGCCCTGTGGCGGACCTGGGCTATGTTGACGGCCTCTCCTCCCTGCGAAAGAATCTGTCTGAGCCTCGCGTGAAGCTGAAGGTGGATCGTGGTCGCCGGGCTGAACGGCGTCTGTCCTCTCCTGAGGTTCGACAGGTTGTCCGCGAAGTCCCAGTAGTAGCCTCTGTGGGCATATTCATAACCCTCCAACCTTTTGCTGATGAACAGGATGGACAGCCCCGGAGGAATGTTGAGACCCTTTTGGGTGCTGGTGACACAGATGTCGATCCCGAGCCTGTCCATGTCCAGCTCTTCGGCAAGGAAGGAGCTGATGACATCCACCACCAGTGACAGATTGTGCCGGCGGCAGATTCCGGAGATCCTCTCCAGATTGAACAACTGCCCCGTCGAGGTCTCGTGATGCTGGCAGAGGAACACGTCAGGGCGCTCCGCCTCTACGATCCTCTCAAGCTCGTCGTAGTCGATGTCTTTGGCGAACGGAACCTTGAAGTCGATGACAGGGATGCCGTAGTACCCGCAGAGCGAGACCCAGCGCTTCCCGAAGGATCCGCCGTTGACGGCGATCGCCTTTTTCTTCGTGCTGACGTAGTTCTCCACGACGGCGCTCATCGCCCCGGTTCCGGAACCGGTGTAGACGATGACCTTTCCTCCCTGGCAATGAATCAGATCCAGGAGGATACTCTCGTTCTCGAGATTCATCTTGGAGAACCCGTCGGTTCTCATGTATGGGATCGGCTGTGATCCGATCGCCGCTATTTCTTTGTCCAGGTCGCCTGGAAAAACGTATGAGTGCATACTTGTTTTGCTACAGATTTTACAAATTTAATAAAAAAACACTTATATTTGTAAATAACAGGTCATAATTTGCTTGTGTTATGAAGAAATTGTCCCATAGGGAGATCCAAATGTATCTCCTTGACATCCTTAAGGCAGTCGATTCCTTCTGCCGGAAGGAAGGCATAAGGTATTCACTGGCTTACGGGACGCTTCTGGGAGCGGTGCGCCACAAAGGCTTCATACCGTGGGACGACGATGTGGATCTGCTGATGCCGAGGCCGGACTACGAGAGGTTTGTCGCCACATTCGGCAGGGAACCCGGTTCCCGCTACCGCTGCCTTTGCCATAAGGAGGGCAGGGAAGGGGATAGGTTCGTGCATTTCTTCGCCAAGGTCGAGGATGTCAGGACCAAAAGTCTCCAAGGGCATGGCTATGACTATGATTTCGGTCTGAACATAGACATATTCCCGATGGACGGTAAGCCGGAAAGCGCTGAACTTCAAAAGAAAAGGGAGCGCCAGTTGACGCATTGGTCCCACCGTTTGAACATCTGCGGCACAAGGTTCGATCTGCTCAATTTCCACCAGCCGCTGTTCTCAAAGATCGAAGCCCACCTGCGCGGGGCGGAGCATTGGTGGAAGCTGATCAACGAAGAGGTGCTTAAATACCCTTACGAGTCCTCGCGTCTGGTCGGCGCGGTCTCCGTAACCTACAACGGCACAAGGGAGATCTTCGAAAGGGCGATGCTTGATGAATATGTTGACCTGGAGTTCGAGGGCTGTACTTTCAAGGCCTTCAAACGATGGAATGAATGGCTTACACAGGAGTTCGGCGACTACATGACTCCGCCGCCGGAAGGCAGACGCAAGTGTCACGACCTCACTGTATATCTGTTGGATTAATTGTTATGGACATAGATTTCGTAGTTACATGGGTCGACATGAACGATCCGGCCTGGAAGGCTGATTTCGCGAAGTATTCAGGCAAGATAGACAATTCGAAGAATCATCTGTCCGAGGCCCGTTTCAGGGACTATGGATTGCTGAAGTACTGGTTCAGAGGTGTGGAGAAGTTCGCGCCGTGGGTGCGCAAGGTGCATTTTGTGACCTGCGGACAGAAGCCGGAATGGCTTGATGAGACGAATCCGAAACTCCATCTGGTGAGCCACAGGGATTATATTCCTGAAAGATTCCTGCCGGTGTTCAACTCCTCGCTGATTGAGCTGTACCTGCACAACATTCCCGGGATCGCCGACCATTTCGTCTATTTCAACGACGACTTCTACATGACGGCTCCCACGCCTCCGGAGAGATTTTTCCGTGACGGCCTTCCCGCCGACATCGCGGTCTTCAGGATGAACACCGGCGCCAGTCTCTGGTCCAGGTGCCTGGAGAACAACGTGAGGGTCATCAACGAGAGGTTCGACAAGAAGGAGGTGCTGAGGGAACACCACGACAAGTGGTTCTCGCCGGTCTATGGCGGAAAGAGCTGGCTCACGAGGCTGCTGAGACCGTACGGCAAGTTCATCACGCTCAGGATTCCACACAACGCCCAGCCATACCTCAAGTCCACTTTCGAGGAGGTCTGGGAATATGCCGGCGACGAGCTGACCAGGGTCTCCGCGAACCGTTTCCGCAGCCCGGAGGACTACACCCAGGAGTTGTTCCGCACCTGGCAGATCTGTGAGGGGAACTTCGTGCCGTACAACACCTACGATGACACGAAGATGTTTCCGCTCGTCGTGAAGCCGGGGAAGGCCATCAAGGCTGTCAGGGAAGGTAAGTACAAGCTGGTCTGCCTGAACGACAATGTCCACATACGGAACTATGACCGGGTGATGTCCTCGCTGGAGGAGTCGTTCAAGGTCATCCTTCCGGAGAAGTCCTCGTTCGAGAAGTAGTCAGGGAGGAGAAGAGCCTGTCCCATCTTTCCATCGTCTTTTCCAGTGTGAAGTTTTCGGAACGCCTTTTGGATTCGGCTCCGAAGCGCCGGCGTAGATCCTCGTTGGCGATGACACTGCATATTCCTTGTGCCAGCGTGCCGGTGTCCCCGACTTTGGCGAGGTAGCCGTTGGCACCGATCGTGACGATCTCCGAAGGTCCCTTCGGGCAGTCGTAGCTGACGATCGGCAGGCCGGTTGTCAAAGCCTCGAGAAGAACCATCGGGAACCCTTCGTATCTCGATGACATTACAAGGCAGGAACTGTCCAGCAACTCTTTACGGATGTCTGAAGTGCCTCCTTCGAGGATGACCTTACCGGCCAGTCCGCTGTCTTTGATCAGGTTCCGCAGCTCATTCTCCTGGCTGCCCTTGCCGAAGATGCTGAGGGTCCAGTCGGGGTGTCGCCCGTCCACGGTCTTCCAGGCCTTGATCAGATCCTTGAAGTTCTTCTGCTCCTCAAGCCGTCCGACGGCGACACATCGCTTTCCGGTGAGCGGCGAGACCTCGTCCGAGACAAATGTCAGCGGGTTGTAGATCTGCTCCACGTCCGGCCTCACCTTTTCCCAGTCCTCCTTGTCCGCCTTTGTCAGCACCACGAACCGGTCGAGCTTGCGGACCGCCCTCTCAAGCCTCCTTGTCCTGAATTCCGCATAGGCTCTTCCCAATGCTCCGGTGCCGTATTTCATCATGAATTTCTCGTGGGAGAAATGGAACTCGCCGACTTTGACGCTGCCGTCGTCGCATCCTGTAAGGGCGTAGAGGGAATTGTCGCAGACGGTGACCGTGATGTCCGGCCTGATCGTGCCGAGAAGCGCGCCGAGCCTCCTTCTGTACTTGTGGAGAAACATCCTGTCGTTGGCGTCAAGGTCGTGTCGGACAATCCTGTCGCTGAGTCTGAAGCATTCCTTCCGGCCTTTCTGCCTTGCGGTTATGATGTGGACCTCGTGGCCAAGGACATCCGCCAGATAGTTGGCCTTTGTCGTGAGCACCCTCTCGATGCCACCGGAAAGGTTCAGGGCGTGTATGCAATATGCAAGTCGCATAGCTTTTTGTGTTTTCGAAAGCAATTTACGAAGTTTGCGCTGGATTTCAAAACGATTTGGCCGAAGATTGACTTTTCGGCCATAGAACCCGCCGAAGTGACCATCTTTCATTCACGCGTTATCCCGCCGGACTGCCGGACGAGCTCCTGGTATGAGCATAAGCAAGTTCGAAATTTGAGTGGATATCGCGGCAGAACGCCGCTAAGTGTAGTCCAGAGACTGGAAGCGTTCAGGCCGGCCATCCGGCGGGATTGATGCGTGATAGGGTTCCGTCGGACACTCTCTGCCGGGCTGAAATCCACTGGCAAAGGTAGTTATAAGGATGTCTGAAAGGTGCTTTCTAAAAGAAAAACGATGAAAATGTTTCTGTTTTTTATAGAATTGTGGTGAAATCTCAAAATAGATTGTAAATTTGGAGCTTGACAAAAAAAGTTTATCGGGTATAAAAAAATATTTATGGGTCTTTTGAAGAGAATAAGGATGGTTTTCCGGGGTGCCGGCCACGATTTCGTTCCGATTCTTACACAGCAGACGGATTTCCTGAGCAAGACATCCTCGCTTCTGGTCGACATGTTCGAGACCGATGACATTGATCTCAGGGCCGGAATGGAGAAGGAGATAAAGTCCTGCGAGGCTCAGGGCGACGCCCTCATGACGGAATTCCATGAGATGCTTTCCGTCCATCCTTTCGTGAGGCTCAACAAGTTGGATCTTCAGTCCGTGGCGATGGCGATGGATGACTGCCTGGACGCCATCAAGGACACGTCGAAGGCGGTGCTGATCTACCGTCCGGCCAAGCTGGACGACCAGCTCAAGGACTTGGCGCAGATGGCGAAGTCGCAGTCGGAGGTGATCCACGATGTCATTCCCCTTCTGGTGGACCTCAAGAAGAACCTGCCGGCCATATCGATGGCCTGCGAGCGTGTGACCGAGCTGGAGCATGCGGCGGACGATGCCTACGAGGAGTACGTGGGCTACATATTCATCAACGAGAACGACACCCGCGAGCTCGTGAAGTACAAGAACCTGGCGGAGATGCTTGAGAACGCGACCGACGCCCATAAGCGCATCTCCGACAATATTCGTAAATTGCTTCTTAACTATTTGGCTGACTGAGAAGTCGGTCCTCATATTCTTTGGCGGCTCCCTTTGGCCGCCTTTCCGGGCGTGCCGGTCTCGTCTAAGGGCGCCTTCAGGACTGACAAACAGTCAGGCCATTTTTTCCGGGCTTAATAATTGTAAATGTCTTTGATTATCATTAAATTTGTAAGATAATCGATGACAATTATTGTTTTATGGCTATAGCTAGTATATTAAAGAAGGTTTTCGGCTCGAAGGCCGATAGGGATCTTAAGCAGATCAGGCCTATTCTGAACAAGGTTCTGGAGGCCTACGGTCCGATTGACAAGCTTACTAATGACGAACTTAGGGCAAAGACGGAAGAACTGAAAGCCAGACTCCGTGACTGTGAGGCTCCGTTTGAGAAGAGGATCGCGGAGATCAAGGCCAAGATGGAGGAGGACATCCCCGTACACGAGAAGGAAAGTCTCGCGACCGAGTCCGACAAACTGGTGAAGGATGAGGACGCCGAGATTGAAAGGGTTTTGGATGAGGTGCTTCCCGAGGCTTTCGCCATCATGAAGTCAACGGCCCGCAGGTTCAAGGAGAACGCGACCATCGAGGTTACGGCCAACGATTTCGACCGGGCGCTCAGCGTCAATCATGATTTTGTCCACATCGAGGGAGACAAGGCTGTCTACCAGAACCATTGGGTCGCCGGCGGCAACGAGGTGACCTGGGACATGGTTCACTATGATGTTCAGCTGATCGGTGGTATTGTGCTTCATCAGGGAAAGATCGCCGAGATGGCTACCGGTGAGGGCAAGACTCTTGTGGCGACACTTCCTGTGTTCCTTAACGCCCTGGCGGGCAAGGGTGTGCATGTCGTCACCGTCAACGACTACCTCTCCAAGCGTGACTCCGAGTGGATGGGTCCTCTCTACATGTTCCACGGTCTTTCTGTGGACTGCATCGACAAGCATGAGCCGAACAGCGACGCCAGAAAGAGGGCCTATAACTGTTCGATCACTTTCGGAACCAACAACGAGTTCGGTTTCGACTACCTTCGTGACAATATGGCAGTGAACATGACCGACCTTGTTCAGATCAAGCATCACTACGCCATTGTCGATGAGGTTGACTCCGTGCTCATCGACGACGCCCGTACGCCATTGATCATCTCCGGTCCTGTGGCCAAGGCCCAGGATGACGAGCAGTACATGGAGTTCAGACCTTATGTGGAGAGTCTTTACCAGAAGCAGCGCGCTCTCGTGACCCAGGTGCTGAACGACGCCAAGAGAGCCATCGCCGCCGGCAAGGAGGACGAGGGCGGTATGCTCCTTCTCCGTGCCTACAAAGGACTCCCTAAGTACCAGCCGCTCATCAAGTTCCTCAGCGAGCAGGGCATAAAGCAGCTGTTGCAGAAGGCCGAGAACTACTATATGCAGGACAACGAGAGGGAGATGCACATCGTCACCGACGAGCTTTATTTCGTGATCAGCGAGCAGCAGCATTCGGTGGACATGACCGACAAGGGACATGACCTTCTCGCTAACGCTGTGTCCAATCCTGATTTCTTCGTGCTTCCTGACGTCGGCAGCCAGATCGCCGAGATCCAGAAGAACCCTGAGCTTTCCGCCGAGGAGAAGCAGGAGAAGAAGGACGCGCTGATGGAGGACTACTCGCTCAAGAGCGAGCGTGTGCACACTGTCATCCAGCTGCTCAAGGCCTATGCGATGTTCCAGAAGGACGTGGACTACATCGTTATCGACAACAAGGTCAAGATTGTGGATGAGCAGACCGGACGTATCATGGAGGGCCGCCGTTGGAGCGACGGACTTCACCAGGCTGTCGAGGCCAAGGAGAATGTCAAGGTCGAGGCCGCCACGCAGACTTTCGCCACCGTCACGCTGCAGAACTATTTCAGGATGTACCACAAGCTCGCCGGCATGACCGGTACCGCCGAGACAGAGGCGGGCGAGTTCTGGTCCATCTACAAACTGGATGTCGTGGTCATTCCGACCAACCGCCCTGTCATCAGGGACGACCAGAATGACCTTATCTACAAGACGAAGAAGGCGAAATACGCCGCGGTGATCAATAAGATCGAGGAACTTATCGGCGAGGGTCGTCCGGTACTGGTCGGCACCACAGATGTGGAGACCTCCGAGCTTTTGAGCAAGCTGCTCCGCCTGAGGGGTATCAAACATAATGTCCTCAATGCCAAGGAGCATGCCAGGGAGGCGGAGATTGTCGCGCAGGCCGGCCAGTCCAGCACAGTGACCATCGCCACCAACATGGCTGGTCGTGGTACCGACATCAAGCTCTCGCAGGAAGTCAAGGACGCGGGCGGTCTTGCCATCATCGGAACCGAGAGGCATGACAGCCGCCGTGTGGACCGCCAGCTCAGAGGACGTGCCGGTCGTCAGGGTGACCCGGGATCGTCAGCCTTCTATGTCTCTCTTGAGGACAAGCTGATGCGCCTGTTCGGCTCCGAGAGGATCGCCGGTGTCGTGGACAAGCTTGGCATGGCCGACGATGAGGCACTTGTCAGCGGAATGCTCTCGAAATCAATCGAGAACGCACAGAAGAAAGTCGAGGAGAACAACTTCGGCATCCGTAAGAGGCTCCTTGAGTACGACGACGTGATGAACTACCAGCGTGAGGCCGTCTACGCCAGAAGACGCAACGCCCTTTCCGGTGAGAGGATCGAGATCGATGTCAGGAACATGATGATCGACTCCGCCTCCATTATCGCGTCCCACGCCGAGGGGATGCCTTACCAGGATTTCGAGGAATATGTGATGGGGCAGCTGTCGATCGACCTTGGCTTCGACGAGAGTTTCTACTCGAACACCAAGGGTGACAAGCTTGCCGACGCTCTCTGCGACCACATGCAGACTGTCTACGAGCGTAGGATGAACACTCTCTCCGAGAAGGTCTATCCGTTCATCAAGATGATCTTCGAGAAGCAGGGGAATATGTACAAGAACATCGCGATTCCGATTTCTGACGGACGTAAGATGCTTACTCTCAGCGTGGATCTTGAAAAAGCCTACAATACCCAGGGTAAGGAGATCGCCAAGGCATTGAGCCGTTCGATCATCCTTTACCAGATCGACGAGCATTGGAAGCAGCATCTCCGCGACATGGACGACCTGCGCCAGAGCGTGCAGAACGCCGCCTACGAGCAGAAGGATCCGCTTGTGGTCTACAAGCTGGAGAGCTACAACCTCTTTGCCACCATGCTTGAGGAACTCAACGAGGATGTCCTCTCATTCCTCCTCAGGGCTTTCGTGCCATTGAGGGATGATAGCGAGGCGCGTCCTGCCCAGGCTCCAAGAAGCCAGGACATGAGCAACATGAGGACCCGCCGCGAGGATCTTACCACGAACGGCGAACAGAAGGCCAGGACTCCGATCCATGTGGACAAGAGGGTAGGCCGCAACGATCCGTGTCCGTGCGGTTCCGGCAAGAAGTACAAGAACTGCCACGGAGCAGGGTTGGTTTAATGAATATTAATGGTTGAATATTAAAGATTTAGGAATATGAGCGCAAATTATGGTTCCACCGATTCCGCCAGTGTCAACGACATCAGCAGGATCTCGGCAGGTTCAGTGATCAAAGGGGAGATCACATCTCCCAACGACATAAGGATTGATGGCACATTCGAGGGACGTGTCATTTCCCAGGCCAAAGTGGTTGTCGGCGAGAAGGCCGTCATCAAAGGCGACATCATCTGCAGCAACGCTGACTTCTGGGGTAAGATCAACGGCAATTTCTTTGTGAAGGACACCCTTTCCCTGAAGGACACCTGTGTGGTTGACGGAGACCTCCACATCAGAAGGCTCCAGGTCGAGCTCGACGCCAAGTTCAATGGCAACTGCAAAATGATCACCGAGGAAGAGTTCACTCAGTTGACCTCCGGCAGCCGTCCTGGAATGTATGAGGTCCAGCCCGCTGCCCAGAAGAACGATGACGACGAGTTTACAGTAGGCTCAGGCAAATCCCCGTTCTCCATCCCGTCATCCACCGACGAGATCCCCGAGGCCTAGTCCCGGTCACTGTGGCCGCTGAGCCTGTCGAAGTGTCCGTCAATCAGATCATTTAGTCTGACTGCATCCTCGGCTGTCGAAGAGCCTGGGCAGACAGGACGATAATATTCTTAAAGTCCGGAGTCGATGTCAGCGTTCCGGATTTTCTGATTGACCGTCCGGACTTTCTTTCCGTAGGAGAAATTATAGACACAAGTAAGGATGACCGTGTTTTTCTGGCTTGTCATCCTGCTTGTGTTTTTCATTGTCACAAGCGATCCGGGCGCGGTTTCCTCACTGACTTTCCAATGGTAGAAGGGGTAGCGCATTCCGGCTCCGAGTCGGAGGCTTTTTCCGATCATGCGAGAGAACTCAAAGTAACCGTAGTTCTCGCCCTTCGAGATGCCGATGTCGCTGATGGACTTGAAGGGCAGGTTGTACATGGCCTCGGCTGTCCATTTCTTTCCTGAATATCTCAACATCGCCATTCCGCCAAGGCTCTTGACCGATCTGTCCGCACCGCCTCCTGTCAACCTTTGGTCGTTGTACATAGCATAGACAGTAAGCGAGAGGGGAATATTCCTGAAGGGCTTGATCATGCCACCGAGAGCGGCCATCACGGCAATCATATATCCCGAGTTCTCATCCATTTCAACAAGCAGCCCGTCAGTGTGGCTGAAAATAGGAATTATTTGATTGTCATTGTGATAAACAAGGATGTATGGATTGATGTAGAGCCAAGAATTGTTGAATGAGTATCCAATCATCGCATCCCGTGTTGTGTAACTTTCGAGTTCAGGGTTGCTCCTCACGAGCCATTTGTCATCCTTGTAATATGACGCATCGCCCATCCATCCGATCTTCGGAGTCGAAGTATTGCTTGAGTAATTAAAATACATCGAGGAGTGATCGTTGAATGTGTAGTTTAGCTGGACGAGCGGGCGGAAATAGATGTAGTCATGCCTTCCGGATGCCTTGGTTTCGTAGCCGAAATGTTCCATAGCCGCTCCGACAGAATAGCTGAACCCTCCTGCGTTTCCTGAATATTCACACCACAGTCTGCCGAGATCGGTGTTGATGTCCGAACGGACGGCGACTTCTCCGTTACCACTGTTTTGCTCGGCAAGGCTGGCTGTGGTTCTGGCTCCGAAACCAAGCTTATGTTTCTCGGACAGCGTCCATCCATAGACGGCCTCGATGATTCCTGAATATTTCCGCCCGTCGGTCAGGCTTGTCGAGGATAACAGGGGAGTCGCTCCGGCATATTCATAAAACCCTTTGCGGCTTCTGGTGTCGTAGGCGGTGGCGACGAAGTTCACTGACAGTTCGTGTCTGTCGGAGAATCTGCGGTTCCAGTAGATGTCGAGTGCCGGCGAGAGATATTCGGACCAATTGTCCTTGTGGTCAGTTACTTCAGATGTCGTGGATTCTTGGGTTGTCAGATTTGTGACGGTTTTGAGGGCGCTTTGGCTTACGGGCCAGTCCTTTTTCTCGTAGCCTAACGTGAATTGTGCTTTCAAGGCGCTATTCTCGTCTTTCATCCTGACCAGTTCCAGCGTGACATTGTGCCGGTTCCGTGTGAAGTCCGTGTCCAGACCTTTTTTCTCTTTTGTGTGACGATTGCCGCCGGCTTCATATTCAAGAAATTCATCGATGCCGTAGCCGCCGCTCTTGCTTGGTTTCCCGGAATATTCAATGCCGATCATCGTGTTTTTCAGGATTTGGCGGTAGGAGACGGCGTTGTTGCCCCAAGGGGTTGTGACCGCCTCCTTTAGGTTCAGCATCAGGCTGCCGCCGATTCCGGGTCTTCGGGTGATGATGTTGACCATCGAGCCGCTGCCGGCGAATGAATATCTTGCCGGGGCGTTCTGGTAGAAGTCGATGCTTTTGATGTCCCCCGGGGTGAGCAGGGATAGGGAAGCGCTGGTGGTCGGCAGTCCGTTGAGGAGGATCGTCAGACCTTTGCCGTTCATCATCGAGACCTCGTCGTCCCTGACCAGGATTCCCGGAATCAGCTTGAGCGTCTCCAATGCTGTCGCGCTACCTTCCCGGTCTTCTTTTCCGAGGTAGAATTTCTGATGGTCGCTGTAATGCCTGACACTTCTTCCGGTGAACACCGCCGCCTTCAGTGTGTCCGCTCTTTCCTGTTCTTGTTCCAGCTCCTGTTTCCATTCCAGCTCCTGAGCCTCATCCGGTTCCTGTCCCTGTCGAAGTGATTCCTCTTGAGATTTATCCGCTTCCTGCTCCTGTCGGAAGGTCTGCCCCAGAACTTCGCCCGGTTCCAGCTCCTGTCGAATTGCCTGCCCCAGAACTTCGCTCGCTTCCTGCTCCTGTCGGAAGGTCTGCCCTGGCCTCCCCGCTGTCTCTGTCTCTACAATACTGACTTCGACATACCCGGCGATCGAACTGTGAGCGGAGACCAGCACACAGACCGAGCCAACTGCCACTCCGGCAAATAGTCTTCTGATTCTCATAACTGATGTTATTTTTAGCAAAATTATCCGGAAATAGTTTTACATCAGCAAGAATTGATTGCTATTAACTTTATGATAAAATATTGATAATTAGCTTATTATATTTTATCGGCTAATATTGGCTCATTACAAAGTCTTACATCTCATAATTTTTTGCTATCTTAGAACCAGATGAGCCCCAAAACCATCATATTCCTTGCTGTCATTGCCTTGTGCTTTGCTTCCTGCGGCCGCTCGTTCAGTCTGGCGGAACGTTTTCTCGATGAGGCTGAGGCAAAACTGGAGACACAGCCTGACAGCGCGTTCGTCGAGCTTGACTCGTTAGACCGAGGTCTGCTCAGCACCAGGGAGCTTCGTGCAAGGCATGCACTGCTCTACACCATCGCTCTTGAGAAGGTAGGCATGGAGATCACCTCCGACAGCATCATCAACATCGCCGTTGAGTACTATACCTCGTCCGGCAACGAGGCTATGGCACGTAAGGCTTTATACTATAAGAACTTAATCAACCAGAACGGGCTTTCTGCCAGTATGGATACCATTTCCGTCCAGCAGCGGAAGATCATCGAGGAACGTTATGCCGACAAGCAGGCGATTGTGGATCGCGGCAGGTCAATCTGGCTTCTTTGCCTTTTGGCCATCTTCGTTCTCGCGGCACTTATGGTCGCTGTCAGAATGTTCACTAAAACCCACAGAAGGCTGATGGAGAAGCCCGATGACGAGGCGTTGTCGATCATCCGTGAGAGAATGCTGGTTCTGGACAAGTTCCTGGCCTCCAGATTGTCTTCCGACTATTCCTTCGACAAGGCAGCCGAGGCGGATCTTGACAGGCTGGTCTCTGATCAGGACGAGTTCCTTCGTTCGACCATGATACTTTTCCGTGACAGCCATCCGGAGTTTGTGGCTGAACTGAAGTCCCACGACCTGACGGACTGGGAGATAGGCTACTGCTGCCTCTATGTTCTCGGACTGAAAGGCAAGGATGTGGGCAACTATCTCAAGAAGAAACGCAACTACATCATCAGCAGTGACATCCGCCGCAAACTCGGCCTCACTGAACACGACACCAATCTGGGAATATGGCTCCGCTCCCGCCTTGCTGGCCACTGATCCGGTCTTGTAAACCAAATGATTCCCTTATTGTGTGGAGCCTCATCCACGGAAAAGTCTTTTTGGTGGACAAAACATGCAAGCAGAACGGACTGTCCACGGAAAAGCCTTTTTGGTGGACAAAACGCGTAAGCAGAACGGGCTGTCCACGGAAATGCTTTTTCGGTGGACAAAACGCAATTTTGCCGCCGGTGAGAGCCTGGCAAGCTAAAGAAGAGGCCGTATCCCCAAAGGAATACGACCTCTTCTTTTGTGAGCGGAATGCGAGGCTCGAACTCGTGACCTTCGGCTTGGGAAGCCAACGCTCTACCAACTGAGCTAATTCCGCAAAACAAATGCGAGACTTATTGATTGTGTTCAATAGCCTCGCATCTTTGTGATCCCCACAGGATTCAAACCTGTAACCTTTTGATCCGTAGTCAAATGCTCTATTCAGTTGAGCTAGGGGACCAGTTTGTCGGAGACCCGCTCCGACTTTATCTCTACAAGGACTATGCTTGCTCTTCCTTAACTATGGCAAGCTTCTTTTCCTTGATTCTTGCCTTCTTACCGGAAAGCTGACGCAGATAGAAGATTCTTGCCCTGCGAACCTTGCCGACCTTGTTCAGTTCAATGCTGTCAATGAATGGTGACTGAATCGGGAAAATCCTCTCAACTCCGATACCTCCTGAAATCTTGCGGACTGTGAAGGTCTTTGTCTGAGGAGTAGCACCTCTAAGCTGGATAACCACGCCTCTGAACTTCTGGAGTCTATCCTTGTCACCTTCCTTAATTCTGTAGGTTACGGTAACTGTGTCACCGGCCTTGAATTTTGGATACGTAGCGACTTTCTCGTTAGCGAAAGCCTGTTCTACAACTTTAATCAAATCCATTTCTCAAAAATTTTTACGCAACATTACGCACATCTGATAACGACCCGTAAGCGGTTGCTCTTGTTTTTCGGACTGCAAATGTACGAATATTTTCTTTCAATCCAAAACTTTTCGAGTTTATTTTTATTCCAGAGGCATTTCTGCCGTCTTTTTTTAGGGATCGCTTAGAAAATATTCTTCATCTTGTCGAACACAGCCTTGTCGTCGCGGGACGGATCTGGAGTGAACGAGCGGCTTGTCCGCATGCTTTCCAACGCGTTCTTTTCGTCCGAGGACAGTTTCTTCGGAATCCAGACCAGAATCTTCACGTAGAGGTCGCCTGTGCCGCTTCCGTAGCCGCTGACGGCAGGGAGTCCTTTTCCGCGCAGCTTCATCACTGTGCCGGACTGGGTACCAGCGTCCACCTTGACCTTGTACGAGCCGTCAAGGCAAGGTACGGTGATCTCCGTTCCGAGAATGGCATCCGTTACCGAAATTATGGTTGAGTAGAACAGGTTCTTGCCCTCGCGCTTGAGGCTGGAATGTCCGATCTCCTCAATGATGACAAGAAGGTCACCATTGATGCCGTTGTGAGGCGCGGCATGTCCCTCTCCCTTGATGGTGAGCTGCATTCCGTCCTCCACTCCTGCCGGAATCTTGACCTTGACGGTCTCGCGTCTGCGTACCAGACCTGTGCCACCGCAGGATCTGCAAGGATTGTTAATGACTTTTCCTTCGCCTCCGCACTGCGGACAGGTCGAATAGGTCACCGTCCTTCCGAACAGGGAGTTGACCACTCTCTGGGTCTGACCGGTTCCGTTACATGTAGGACAGGTCTTGACATCGGAGGCGTTCTTGGTTCCCCGTCCTCCGCAGTCCGGACACGGCCTGTTCCTTTCGATTGTGATCTCCTTCTCCGCGCCGGTGGCGATCTCCTCAAGGGTAAGGCGCACCCTTGTACGGATGTCACGTCCCTTCATCACCCTCTGCTGCTGGCCTCTGCCTTGACCGCCGCCAAATCCGCTGAATCCTGAAAAGCCACCGCTAAACCCGCTGAACCCGCCTCCGAAGAGGTCGTTCAGTATGTCATTCAGGTTACCGAACCCGCCGCTGAAGTCAGGCCCCGGCTGACCGTCCACACCGGCGAATCCGAACTGGTCGTACTTTGCCTTCTTGTCAGGGTCGCTCAGCACTGAATATGCCTCCGAAGCCTCCTTGAATTTCTCCTCGGCGGTCTTCTTCTCGGCTTCGGTGCCGTCAACCCAGCGGTCAGGGTGCCACTTCATCGCGGCTGTCCTGTAGGCCTTCTTTATCTCGTCGGCTGTGGCGGTCTTCGCGACCCCCAACACCTCGTAATAGTCTCTTTTCTCTGCCATATTCACTGATCTCCTATATTCCCACTACGACTTTCGCATAGCGGATGACCTTGCCGGAAAGGGTGTAGCCTGTCTGGACCACATCGTAGACGATGCCTTTCTTGTCCTCTTCAGGTACCGGGAACTGGGCCACCGCCTCGTGGAAGTCGGTGTCGAACTTCTCGCCCTTAGCTTTGATGACCTCAAGCCCCCTGGTCTTGAGGTATGCCATCAGTTTATTGAATATCAACGCAGTACCTTCCTTGGCGACTTCGTCCTTGGAGTTCTCGTCAAGCATTTTCATCGCTCTTTCGCAGTCATCCAGAACCGGAAGCAGGCCTTTGATCGTGTCCGCAGAAGCGGAGGACACAAGCTCCAGCTTCGCCTCGGCGGAATGCCTGCGGAAGTTCTCGAAATCGGCCATCAGACGCACGTAGTCATCCTTTTCCTTTGCAACGCTTGCTTTCAGCTCCTCGTTCTCTTTCAACAGTTTGGCGAGTTTCTCCTCGATTTCCTTCGCCTCCTTGTCCACAGCGGGAGTCTCCTCCTTGCTTTCAATGTCAGCCTTCTTCTCTGCCTGTCCGGCAGCCTGTGCGGACTGCCTCAATTCTTCCTGTTCCTTGTTTTTCTTTTTGCTCATATCTTGATTCTCCTAATTATCAACAATAACGCCCCGGATGGCAACCTTGGCCATCCGAAGCGACTGCAAAGATATCAAATTGTCTGCCAATAACCGAATCGCTGACATAATGTCAGACATCATTGGGTTATTCCGACTTCAGCGGACAGTACTATGCGAGGAAATCGCATACTATCCTTTTCCGGATCATGCCGGGGCTAGTAGTCCCGGTTCTGTTCGAGATTCTTGTTCAGGAGAAGTTCCTCGGATGGAAGAGGTTGCAGATAGTAGGCGTCTTTCCATCCCTTTCCGGCCACCACAGGATCGAGGTAGTAGTAGAGGTGGCCGCCTCCCTGTGCCGTCACTGTGGCGATGTCGGCCTCAAGCCTTGTGCTGTTGTCCAGAAGACCTGTGCCTCCGCCGGTTCCGGAACGTACCGCACTGACATTGTCGGCGTCAACCCAGACACCGCAGGCCTGTTTGTTTACAAACCACGCGGCTTTCTTCCAGCGGCGCACGTCCTCGAACGAGAAGCTCTCGCCCATCAGCTCAATCAGCCTCTCGCGGCGGATTTCCCAAAGCACAGGATCCACGCTCTTGTCCCTGTCCGGATCGAAATCCTCTCCGATGGCGGAGACGACCATCCTTCCGACCTCGGCTCTTTCACGAAGCTTGTTGATGGTGGCGTCGGCGACACCTTGATTGAATCTTCCCAGTTCAAACGCGGCCTCCGCATAGTTGAGCAGGATCTCCTCCAGTTTGAACACCGGTTTGTCAGAGACATCGGCGGTTCCGCTTGCGTACTGGCGGTCCCAGTTGGCGACGTGCTTCCAGACAAAATAGCCGCTGTGTCCTTTCTGAAACCCTTTGCCGGAACCGTACTGTGTCTTTCCTCCGCTCCAGTCCTGTGAGTTCACAGCCTGGGTGTGAGGCTCATTGACCAGAACGTTGCCCGCCCAGTTGGTCGAAGGAAGGGATTTGTGCGTCTCGATCTGATGGTAGCCGAGATTGAAGTTCGGACTGCACCAGTACGTCCTGCCGTCCTTCAGTTTACCCTGGGTACCGCGGTAGGCGAACTGGTCGAGGTACTCGGAGTACTTTCCGTCCGCGCTGTCGTCAGGCACCCAGCAGTTGCTGTTGTCCGCCGCTCCTTCGTTCACGCCGACAAGGTTGACGTGGTAAGGAGGAATGACCATCTGGGCAAGTCTGGTATCCCTTTTACGGAATGTCAGATAAGGGTCGCAGTTGGCGTAGTCGTACGGCTTCGAGGCCTTGGTGTAGCCGTTGGCCTTGGTGTAGTCGAAGTATTCCACGGCGGCGTTGTGAATAGGAAGTCCATCCTTTGTAAGATAAAGGTCAACTGTTGCCTGCGGCATCTCAAGAGAGGCGCTGGCTATGTGCTGGAAATGTCCCAGACGGTGCATCTTGATGTCCTGGACGTATTTTACATAGAGGAACACTGAAGGAATCGTCCCGAGGTCATCGGTAGTCCACATCTGACCCCAGCCGCTGCCTTCGTGCCTGTCGTTGCCGTCGCCCCTGAACAGAGGTGTTCCTTTTTCCGCCAGTTCCTTGGACACCGCAAAGCATTCCTCAAGGAGTTTCTGGCCGGAGATGTACTGACCGTCCTCTTTGATGCCATGGTACTTTCTCCATGTTCCCTCGAACAGGCAGAAACGTGAGAGGAACGCCTTGCAGACAGTGCTGTTGATGGTGTTCGCCTCCGCTATCTCGTCAGGAATGTTCTGTACGCACCATGTGAGTTCCGAGTGGATCCTGTCGGCGACCATCAGGCGAGGGTCGCGGCTTTTGTACAGTTCCTCCGAACTCTCGGTAAGAAGTCTGTCCGCATAGATGCAGTCTCCGTAATTGACCAGAAGGGCGTAGTGGCAGTAGGCTCTGAAGAATCTGGCGACAGCCTCAAGGTATTTACGCTGTGCGTCGGTCACTTTCGGCTCCTCGATGTGTGCGAGCAGGATGTTGGCCTGACGGATCCATCGGTAAGGCAAAGTGTAGGTGCTGCTTGAGACGGGAACCGTGACGGTCTGGTTGGCGTAGGCGTTTGGAATGGTGCCCCAGCCGGAGGCGTAGTTTGTCAGCAGTCCTGACCAGGTGTCTCTTGTTGATGTTCCGAGAGCTCCGCTGACAGGAGCGGGTCCCTGGAACAGGGTGTAGCCGTTGAACACGTCGTAGAGACTTGCCACATAGTCGGAGCAGGACTCGAATGAGGTGAATGCGGTCGCGTCTGTGATCGCACCCTTTGGAGAAAGGTCGAGGAAACTGTCATTGCAGGAGGTCATTCCGAACAATGCCCAGACGCATAGTACTGGATATATGATGTGATTTTTCATCTTTGTCAGATTGTTAGGGGTTAAAGTTTGATGTTCATGCCGAATGACACGGTGCGGTAGAGAGGGTAGGACCATCCGAGAGTCTCGGGATCGATGCCCTTAGGAAGAGACGAGACTGTGAATGGGTTCTCGCAGCTGACATAAACCTTCAGGCCGCCCAGACCGGCTTTTCCGATCAGCGACTTAGGGAATGAATATGACAGTGAAAGGTTCTTGACCCTCAGATAAGCCGCGCTCTGGAGCATGTGATCGTTGACCAAACGGTTGGAAGAGGCGTTGGAGAGGCCTTTGATGGTACTTCCGTAGATGCGCGGAAGTTTGGCTCCGCTGTCAGCGGCCTTGTAGTAGTCCGGGCTGCCGGAGTCGGTGCTCAGAGGCTTCCAGTAGTCAGTCGTTCCTGCGAAGACCGGGAACCAGCCTGGATCCGAGGCGCTCAATGTGTAGGTGTAAGGGTTGATCGCGGCGTAGTCGCGCTTTCCGATACCCTGGATCATTATTCCGAGGTCGAATCCCTTATAGGAGATGTTGAAATTGAATCCGTACTGGAAACGAGGAGTACTGTTGCCTATGACGGTCATGTCACCAGGATTGTTGGCTGTTCCCTTGCCGGAGTTGATCATACCGGTGTCCTCGTCACTATATTCATTGTCCCTAAGATTCTTGTACTTGAAGTCTCCGGGACGCGGGCTGGAACCGGTGATTCCGGTCACGCCGTCCTTTAGCTGCCAGGTCGCCGTGTCCTTGAAGTCGTCCACGGTGTAGAAGCCGTCCCATCTGTAGCCCCAGATCTCTCCGGCCATCATTCCTTCATAGAGGTAGCCAAGGCTCTTTTCCTCATTGAAGTTGAGACTCATCACCTTTGATTTGTAGTCCGAGACGTTGAAGCCTACGTTGTAGAGGATCTCGCGCCCGATGCTGCCTTTGTAGGATAGCTGGAACTCCCATCCCGTGGTACGCATCTTTCCGACATTCTGCATCGGAGCGGAGTCACCCAGCACAGCCGGCAGGGCGACGCTCTGGGAAAGAATGTCCTTGGTGTCGCGCCTGAACCAGTCGAACGAGCCGGCAAGGCTTCCGCCGAACAGTCCGAAGTCAAGTCCCGCGTTCGTGGTGGTGATCGTCTCCCAGGTGAAGGAGTCGCTGACGATTCCCGGCATGCCGATGGATGTGACATAGCTCTCGTCGGCACCCTTAAGCCAGACATAGCTCTTGGTGTTCAGACCCATGGTGGAGTAGTAGTCATAGTAGCCCACGGAAGTCTGGTTGCCGATCGAGCCGTAGGAGAACCTTGGCTTGAGTTCTGTCAGCCACCGGCGTGTTCCGCTCATGAACGCCTCGTTCGTAGCGTTCCATGCTACGGAGAAAGAAGGGAAGAAACCGAATCTGGTGTCTTTCGGGAATTTGGATGATCCGTCATAACGTCCGCTGAACTCGACCAGATAGCGCTCGTCGTAGTTGTAGTTGATGCGTCCGAAAGCGCTTCGCAGGGCGTAGTTGAGATAGCTGTCGGCTGTCTTGACCTGTCCTTGGGCGTTGCTCATCGAAGGAATGTTGAGGAAAGCCTGATCCTCCGCATTGGTGTTGTACCATTCGTAGTTGTAGTACTCCTGGTTGAATCCGCCCATCACGGAGAAGTGATGCTTGCCGGCGATGTCGAACCTGTAGGTAGCGTACGCGTTGATCGCGCTGCGGTAGTCATTGTAATGACGCGCTATGGAATAGTCATGAGTCGGGGCTGTGGTGTAGTTCAACTGGATGTCAGTGAACATGACCTTCCCTGAATCATAATTGTAGTTTGTGAGATTCTTCTGGTATGTGTATTCGAAGACAACCTCCATTCCCTTGAACGGCCTTATCGTTGATTTGGAGAAGATACGAGGCTGGTCAATTGTGGTCTTAGCGGCATTGGCGTAGTCAATCACGTTCCTCGGAGTGCGGATAAAATATTCCTTTCCGTCTTTTTTCACCGGATCCGGGCCGTCCGGCATGAAATTGAGGTTCCTCACGCCGTACAGGGAACCTGTCTCGTCGATGAGCATTTTCCTGTGCTGCTGCGTGAAGTAGAAATTCAGCTCCTGTGTGAACCAGGATGTGATGTCGGTCTGGATCATGCCGTTCACGGAAGTACGGCTGTAGGTGTCCTTGCGCCCTGCCAACGGGCCGTTCTCACGGAAGTTGTTTCCCGACATCCTGAACCTTATCCTGTCGGTGGCTCCGCTGACAGAGACATTGTTGTTCTCCACTATTCCTGTCTCCATCATCCTCTTGTAGAGATCCTCTTCAGTGAGATAGTACCTGAGTCCGTCGGAGTCGGGTACGAATATTCCGTTGTCGTAGAGCGTTCCTTGTGATGAGAGAGCGGACTTGTTGGTCTTGTAGAGGTTGAGATATTCAATCCATTTGTCGAAGTTCTGGTCTTGCGCCGCACCGTAGGTGTTGGTGTTGAACGCGTCCCTGTAGACTCCGATGTATGTCGCGATGTCAACCATGTCAGGCGTGTTCACCGCGTTTGTCAGACCGATGCTTCCGTTGTAGGAGATAGAGATCCTTTCGGCTTTCTTTGGGCTTTTGGTGGTGATCAGTATCACGCCGGCGGCGGCGCGGGCACCGTAGATCGCTGATGAGGAGGCGTCTTTCAGGACTGTCACGGACTCGATGTCATCCGGATTCAGCGCGTCGATGTCTCCCGGAACGTTGTCGATGAGGACAAGAGGGGAGATGCCCGATACCGAGTTGGAGCTTCCGGAAAATGAGGAGGTTCCCCTGATCTGGAGTCTCTTTCCGGTCTGTCCCGGAAGGTTTCCTGACGATCCGGTGGTCACGTATAGACCCGGAATCGCGCCTTGCAGCGCTGCGGCCACATTGGACACGGGACGATCCTGGAGGATGTCATCCATCTTCACGGAAGACACCGATCCAGAGATGTTGACTTTCTTCTGGACACCATAACCCACGACTACAATCTCGTCAAGCAAGGTCGTGTCCTCCTCGACTGTGACATTTACAGTCTGCCTTCCGGCAGCCTTGATGCGTAATGTCTTGTAGCCCAAGGACTCGAAGATGAGTTCGGAATCCGTTTTGGAAACCTTCAGCGACCATCTTCCGTTCTCGTCCGTCACTGTTCCGTTGGTTGTGCCATTCTCCCTGATGGTGAGTCCGATCACAGGTTGTCCGCTTTTGTCCAGGACTGTACCGGAAACGGTGTTGTCCCCGTTGCCCTTCCCTTGCTGGCGGCTGTCCTCGCGTGCGGTCAGCACGACAAGTTTCTCGTTCCTGATTTCGTAGGCGATCCTCAGGCCGGCGAACATCTTGTCCAAAGTCTGGGGGATGCCGGCGTTCTCCACGGACAGGGTGACCTTGGAATCGAGATCCGGGAGGGTGTTGCTATAGAAGAATCTGAATCCGCCCTGTTTCTCGACAAGAGGCATGACCTCCGTGAGGGGCTTGTCTTTCACCGAGACAGTGATCTGTCCCATTGACGGAGTAGCGAACCCCGCCATCATGAGCATCATCATTGATGCCAATAGGATTAGTTTGTACCTCATTTTGTTTTATTTGTTTTAGTGTTGAGTACGATGGTGTTGCCGTTGATGCGGAACGACACAGGCGAGGTCTCGGAGATTATGTCAAGAACCTCGGCGGGAGACGTGTTTGGTACAACTCCTGTGTATTTGTATTCCTTGATTGTCTGATCTTTGAAGACAACCTCGATGTTGTGGATGCTCTCAAGCATCTCCGCTATGCGCTCAAGGCTAAGGTTGTCGAAAACCAGCTCGCTCATCCTCCATGGAAGCGCGGTGCGGGAATCCACACGCCGTACATCGCCTAACCTGCCGTTAGTCCTGTCCAGCGAGACCTGCTCGTAAGGAAGAAGGACAGCGCTGTCCTCTCCAGCGGAGGCAAGCACCTTGCCTTCCATCAAGGTGACGGTCACATCCTCATCCTCGAATGACCGAATGTTGAATTTTGTGCCCAGAGCCTTGACACTCAATCCGGAGGAGTTGACTATGAAAGGAATCTGTTCATTCTTCGCGACATCAAAATAGGCCTCCCCACGGAGAGTGATTGTCCTGTCGGCGGTTCCGAATGTCATTGAATATGCGATACGGCTGTCCGAGTTAAGCCAGACCTTGCTGCCGTCAGGAAGAGACACCTCGCTTTTCTGCAATGATCCGGCGATGACTTCGCACTGCCTCATGTCCGGCCTTACGCCTGAGGCCTTATGGCCGATGAACACGCCGACGGACGCAATCGCCGCGGCCGCGCAGAACCCGGCTGCGAACCTGAGCGCGCGGTGCCTTGCGGTCGAGGTGAGGCTCGCCCTTTCCATGGCCTTGGCTCTGCGCATGGTCTCGCGCCAAGCCTGTCTTATTTCCTTTTCATCGACGGATGAGCCGTCAATCGAATCCCAATCTTTGAAAGGCACATTCATATCTCTTGTTGTTTTAACGATTTAAGAACGGACTTACAACAATAAAGAGTGCGAAACCGGCCTTCGCACCCATCGGAAATTGAAAAAAAATAAAAAAATCAGAAAAAGAGGATCGCGTTAAGCGAGCGGCGTAGTTGCCGGAGGGCGGCGTTGAGAAGATTCTCTACCGTTTTCTTCTTGATACAGAGTATTTCCGCGATCTCCATATTCGATTTGTTCTCCTCCCTGCTCATCAGGAACACCTGCCTTCTGCGTGACGGCATGTCATCGACGATCCTGAATATCCTGTTTCTGAGCTCGTCAGAGTGCAGCATTTCGTCTATGGCATGCTCCTCGGCCAGTTCCAGATCGTGAATGGAGGCACTCCTGCCGCGCTTCTTCATGTGGGCAAGACAGGAGTTCCTGCTCATGACGAAAAGGTACGAGCCGAAGTCACGAATCTCGGGCAAGGTTTTGCGCAGGAGCCAGATTTTGGCGAAGATGTCCTGCGCGATGTCCTGCGCCGAATGTTTGTCTTCCAGAACGTTTGTCAGGTACACCCTGACTTTGGGATAATAGTGATTGAACAGGACGCCGAAGGAGGCATTGTCCCCTCTGGCAACATTTGTCAGAACTATGTCTTCATGCTCAAGCATTACCGGAACTCTTCTCTGAGGATCGGGAAATCCGGATTCGGCACGTGGGCCTCCTTCATTATGGCTTTGAGTTCCTCGAACTTCTCCGGCCGGGAGCCGATGAGGTCACGGGTCTCACCGGGATCCTCGCGGAGATTGTAGAGCTCGTACCAGTCGTCGTCGCCCCTGATGTTCATGTGGACGAGTTTCCAGTCTCCTTTCCTGACAGCCTGGCGGCCTCCGAGTTCCTGGAACTCGAAGTAAAGATATTCATGCTCCTTTTGTCCTTCCTTGCCTGTCAGTTCGGGGATCAGGCTGACACCGTCCATGCCGGTGAGGTCGTCCTCGCTTGCCCCGGTCATCTCTCTAAGGGTCGGCATCATGTCCCAGAACGAGCAGATGAGATCGGACTCTCTCCCCGCTTCGACGCGCCCCTTCCAGCTGACTATCATCGGCACCCGGATTCCGCCTTCGTAGACATCCCTCTTGTAGCCCCTCCAAGGGCCGTTGGAGTCGAAGAAGTCAGGATCGGCCCCTCCTTCCATGTGAGGCCCGTTGTCGGAAGAGAATATTATGATCGTGTTGTCATAGATTCCGAGTTCCTTGAGTTTGGCGACAATCTGGCTCACGTAGGTGTCAAGTCTTGTGACCATCGCGGCGAATGTCGCGTGAGGATAATCCTGGGAGCAATAGCCGCCTTTGCGGAATCCCGGCCCGCTGTCTGTCCCGTGATACGGGGTCTCCGGATATTTCCCGATGAACCGGTCGATGATGCTGTCCTTCGGGACAATCAGTTCGGCGTGAGGGATTGTCGTAGGGTACCATAGGAAGAAAGGCTGCTTCTCTTTTGCCGAAGTCTCCATGAACTCGAGGGCTTTTTCATGAATGAGGTCCGGAATGTAGGTTCCCTGTCCGTAAGGAATGGAGTCCACATTGTCTTTCAATTCGATCCTTTCGGAGTTATGCCAGATGTGGTCGGCGTAGTAGCTGTGCGCGAGAAGCTGGCAGTTGAAGCCGTAGAACTCGTCGATCCCTTGCTTGTTCGGGTCGCCGCTTGTGCCGACGAATCCCAATCCCCATTTGCCGAAAGCTCCTGTCCTGTAGCCCGCCGCCTTCATGTCGTGGAAGATAGTAGGTGTCCCTGAAGGAAGCGGGAACTGTCCTTCAGGGTCGAGTTCCACGTTTCCCCTGATCGGGGTGTGTCCGCTGTGGGTGCCTGTCAGAAGGCAGGAGCGTGACGGCGCGCTGACGGTCGTGCCGGAATAGCATTGGGTGAACCGTATGCCGTTCGCGGCCAGGGAATCGATGCCTGGCGTCTGGAACATTGTCTGGCCGTAGCAGCCGAGATCCCCCCAGCCGAGGTCGTCGGCGAGGATGAAAACGATGTTTGGGTGTGGTGATTCCGCTTCACGTTCGGAGCAAGCCGATGAAGTCACCGCGATTCCGGCCAGGATAAGAGGCTTCAGGGATTTGCTTTTCATCATAGATGGTGTCGGTTATTAGTAATTGCCCAAAGATAACAACATTTTTTAAAGAATCAAAACACTGGTTTCTCTTGTTTTCTCTTGCGATTTATCCGCAGGGTAGTTAAATTTGTCAGACGGAGCCACCGTTGTCTGTCCGGAGGTTGTCCGTAAGAAACCGTGTAAAGATAGAATAATGAGCGCATTCATCAACGAAAACTTTATGCTGTCCAGCGAGACGGCGCGTCGGCTGTTCCACGACCATGCCGGGAAGCTGCCGATAATTGACTACCACTGCCACCTGTCACCACGAGAGATCGCCGAGAACATCCGGTTCCGCGACATCACGCAGCTTTGGCTGGTGGACGGCCACAGCGGCGACCACTACAAATGGCGCGCGATGAGGGCGAACGGCGTGCCGGAGGAATATATCACAGGCGGGAAATCCTCTTGGGAAAAGTTTGAGAAATGGGCTGAGACGATGCCTTATCTGATGCGGAATCCTCTCTATCACTGGTCTCATCTGGAACTCAGCAGGGTTTTCGGAATAGACCGGATTCTGAAGCCGGAGACCGCTCGTGAGATCTTCGAAGAATGCAACGCCAAGCTGGCTACTCCGGAGTTCCGCGGCCAGGCGCTTATCCGCAAGTTCAACGTGGAGGTGGTCTGCACGACCGATGACCCGGCGGATGACCTGCGTTGGCACAAACAGATCGCGGAACACCCGTTCGGCACAAAGGTGCTGCCTACATGGAGGCCTGACAAGGTGATGGGCATTGATGATGTCGGGGCATTCAAGGCGTATCTGGAGAGGCTGGGGGAGGCCGCCGGCATCGAGATCCGTTCCTACGCCACCCTGGTGGAAGCGCTCAGGAAGCGTCACGATTTCTTCGCCTCGATGGGCTGCCGTCTCTCCGACCACGGTCTTGACACGTTCTACGCCGAGGACTATGACGACAGCGAGATTGAAAGAATATTCAGAACCGCCCTTTCGGGCACGCCGGTAAATGAATATGACACCGTCAAGTACAAGAGCGCCGTCCTGTACGATCTTGCCGTGATGGATGCGGAGACAGGCTGGACGCAGCAGTTCCACGTCGGGCCGCTCCGCAACAACCGCTCAAGAATATTCCGTTCCGTCGGCCCTGACGCCGGTTGCGACTCGATGAACGACAAGCCGATAGCCGAGGCTGGCAACAAGTTCTTCGATGTGCTGGACATAACGGGCAACCTTGCGAAGACAATCCTCTATTGCCTTAATCCTAAGGACAATGAGGTGATGACCACGATGGCCTACAATTTCAATGACGGCTCCGTGCCTGGCAAGATGCAGTTTGGTTCCGGCTGGTGGTTCCTCGATCAGGAGAACGGTATGCGGAAGCAGCTGGACGCACTCTCGTCGCTCGGCCTTCTGAGCCGCTTCGTAGGTATGCTGACCGATTCCCGGAGCTTCATCAGCTACCCTCGCCATGAATATTTCCGCCGCATCCTCTGCGATGTCATCGGCTCCGACATCGAGTCCGGCAGAATCCCGTCCGGCGAGTTTGACGCCGCCGCCCGCATGGTCCGCGACATCTCCTACAACAACGCCCGGAACTATTTCGGTTTCTGATGCTCCTTCGAGGCTATCCGAAAATGTCGTTCAGGACAGCGGCAAGCCGCAGGCCGCCGCGTAGAAGCTGGACTTCCACCGTCCCGGTCCATTCGCCCACGTAGTCATAGGACAGTTTGGAGCCGACAGGAGTCGAGGCGTAGATTGTCCTGCAGATCCCGTAGGTCTCCTCGCCCCAGGATTCCGGAGTCCCTTCCGCCATCTTTCTGTTCTCGGCCCGAGGGTTGGTGTCAATCTGCTCGACCCATTCCGAATATGTCCATTTGTGGGCGCTCTCGATGATTCCGGTGTCCCAGATGGAATGAAGGTTCGTACCGTTGTTGAAGAATTGCACCTGCCATCTGTTGCCGCCGCGGTCCGACCTGTGTCCCATGTGCATCGGACAATGCAGGTCGCCCATAAGGTGGATCAGGAACTTCAATGAGAGCGCCTGCTCCTCCTTGTCAAGCTTCCCGCTTTTCAACGCCGCTATCTGCTCGTTGACGGCGCGGACGACATCGCCGTTCTCGTTAAGGGGAGCTCCGCTGAAAGTCTCGCCCTCGTCAGTGTTTCTGTAATGCCACGAGCTGGTGTACCGGTATTCAGGAGTGTGGCTGGCATTGTCCATCCAATTCGCCCAGTACACAATGGTCTTCCCGTCAAGTATTTCGTCAATCTTCCTTGCCGCCTTTCGGGTAAGATGCCGCTGCGCGACAGCGCAAGTGACATCATGCCCCTTCTGTCCCCAGCAATACCCATCGACAGACACCGCAAAAAGACCCGCCACCAGCAGTGCCATAATCAGAATTCTATTCGTAAACTTCATATTCTCAATTATTTAACTTTCGTGAATATTCAACATCCCTATACGCTTTTCCATCCCCGCACATGACGGGAAGGCCTCCAGCCGCATCGCCCATAGCCCCTTCCCGTTCGGGACTGCAAACTTACACAAAAAACGTGATTCTTCTCCCCTCCGCGCAAAAGAAATTCCTCGCCTGAAGCGTTGCCAGACCCATTGACGGATCCGACTGGCAGCAAGGCGTGGAAATCTGCTGAAATGTGTTATTTTTGTGGTTATGAAAAGTGTTTTGTTTGTCTGTCACGGGAACATCTGCAGGAGTCCAATGGCGGAGTTTATCATGAAGGAGATGGTGCGAAAGGCCGGTTTGGCTTTGCGCATTGACTCGGCGGCGGTGTCTTACGAGGAGGAGGGGAACGACATTTATCCGCCGGCGAAGCGGACGCTGCTGGCTCATGGCGTACCATTCCAAAGACATCGTGCGCACAGGGTTTCAGATGCGGAAGCTTCTGAATATGACATCATTGTCGTTATGGACTCTTCGAACTGGCGGCTCCTGTCGCACATAATCAGCCCGGAGAATATGACTAAGGTCCACATGATGATGGAATATGCGGGGAAGTCCTCTGATGTTTCCGATCCTTGGTACACCGGCGACTTTGAAAGAACCTACCGTGACATCGCCGAGGGCTGCGAGGGGCTGTTGAGACAATTGTCGGCGGGCAGTGGCTTCGTAGCAGAACAGTAATTCCCTGAAAATTTGCTGTTGAGACAACTGTCTGCGGGCGGTGGCATCGCCGGGGCTATAGCGGTCGCTGAAAAAGGCAGTGGTGGCGTTCGGGACGCAGGGTGTGAGGATGACCGTTTTACAGAAGGCGGAGTGGTGGCGTTCGGGACGCAGGGTGCGAGGTGGGCCGCTTTACATGAGACACAAAGGGCGGAAGTGTGAAATGGAAAAATGAATATGCTCAATCAGGAACTGGTGCAATACGTTGAGGGCGAGATCATTCCTCGCTACGCTTCCTTTGACGGGGCTCATAGGGAGGATCACGTCCGGAAGGTGATCGAGGAGGCTATGAATATGTCCGCTCACTATGACGTGGACGAGAGTGTGCTTTTTGCGGCGGCGGCGTTCCACGACACCGGTCTGGTGGACGGCAGGGAAGTGCATCACCTTTCCTCCGGCAGGATTGTCCGCGAAGACCAGAATCTCAAAAGGTGGTTCAGTCCGGAGCAGATAGAGACCATCGCCCAGGCCACGGAGGATCATCGTGCATCCGGCGGCAGAGATCCCAGGAGTCTCTACGGGATGATCGTCGCCGAGGCTGACCGTGACATCGAACCTATGAGAATCCTCTGGCGTACAGTGCGGTACGGCATGGAACATTACCCTGAGTTGGACAAGGAGGGACATTGGCAAAGGATGCTTGAGCACCTGGCCGAGAAATATGACTACGGCGGTTACCTCAAACTCTACATCCCGGAATCAAGGAACGCCGCCGGCCTTCAGGAACTGCGTGACATAATCCATGACCCGGCGCGGCTCAGGAATATATTCGAGAATTATTATAAGGAGGAAAAGTTGCGAATATTATAATGAGGAAAGATGGCGAATACTATAATGAGGAAAGGTAGCGGATATTATAAGCAGAAGGGATAGCGAATGGTTCGCACATTGCTTTTCATAAGCGGGATTGTGCTCGTTTTCAGTAAGCGTTAAACAATAAGTAGGTAAAGATTTGGCAGTGTTTTCGAGGACAGCTATCTTTTGGAAGAAAGAGTGTGCCGGTGACACATGACTGATGGGAAAAGATAGCTAGACCGAAAAGACAATCAAAGATTACCAAGTTGTTTTTTAAGGATTGCTTAAAGGATTACTTAGTTCTTGACAAGGACGAGTTTGGCGTAGTAGACTGATTCGGCGGCACGAATGAATGAACGGAAGTTCTCGTAGGCGGAGTTCGGAAATGTTCCGGATTTTTTCTCGAACCTGAACCAGAACTGAAAACGAAGATGCCCGTCAACCATCTTGCGTACCTGCTTGAAACGTACGGAACCGAACTCGTTCTCAAACTCATAATCCTCCGGATATGCTTCCACTGAATATCCTTCCGGAACATTCATGACTATCTTGTCAGCCAGTACGTAGCCATCCCTGAAATAAAGATCATTGATCCGTTTAGCCGAGGTGGTGCCGCCACTTACATTCCTGAAAGGATTGACCGGTACGAAAAGGCGTGATCCGGTCACGCTTGAGTAGGTGGATGCCTCTGCCTTGTAGGTCATCTTGCATGACGGCTCCGGAGACGGCTCCGAGACTATCTTCACGTCCGAGATTGTCACCCTCGGCAGATTGATCCTTGACATGATCTCGTTGATCCTTTCGCTTTCGGACATTTTTGTCAGGCTGTGCAGATCCTCCCAAAAAGCCATCCGCGCATAGTCATTCATCCCGACCTTCGCGCTTCCGTCCGCATTCAGGTTCACTGTGATCCCCCTTGAATCCAGATTCGCGCCGTCAGGAGCCTTCGGGAGCCTTGTGACATAGGAACTGTCCTTTTTGACAACCAGGGCATGGTTGCCGGCTATCTTCGGATGGACATAACCTAATGGAACATCTGGGTTTGTACATTCAATCCAAAGTGTGTCCTTCGCCATCGGCACGGCCACGATGGCATGGTTGGAGGTTCCCAGAGAAGGAAAGTCAGGAATAAGTCTGTCTTCTCCCATGTTGAGGATCACGTAGCAGGACTCTATCCCGCAGCATTTCAGCATGGTCTGCATGTAGAACGACAGGGCCTTGCAGTCCCCGAACTTGTTCTGGAAGACCTTTTCCGGACCAATCGGCCTAAGTCCGCCGAGGCCAAGCTGGATGCTGACGTAGCGGGTGGTCTTGCCGAGATATTCATAGATCCTCCGGATTCTCTCAAGGTCATTAGTGGCGCCTTCCGTTATCTCTGTGACCTTGGTTTGGAGGTCGGCGGGAGGATTGGCCATCCCGTCCGTAAGGGAAAGCAGCCAGTTACCGACGGCTTTCCAATCAGAGTTGGAACCATCTTTCTTCTCGTAAGAGAACTCGTCCGGAGAGAAAAGGACGATAGGCATTCTGTCGGCCAATGGAGTCGAGTACCTCTCTGCTTCAAGGGCCGGGACAGGCCCGGTTCTCCAGACATAAACCTCGCCATCCTTGGTCGTTGTGCGCTCAGGAGTGACATCCTGCAAGTTCAATTGCTTGTAGTTGAATTTGGTGCCTTGCGGCACTTCAAGCCTGTAGCTTGACTCCATTGCCATGACACCCTCTTCGAGCTGGAGCGGGACAAATGGATCATAGCCCAAAACCGCGTCAGTGTATTGCTTCTCGAAAGTGTAGGTTACTTTCGCCGGATAGTGGACAATGTTCGGGGAATAGTACCAGGTCGCGTAGCTGTCAGCCAGGCCGTCGGAATATTCAGTGAATCTCAAGTCTGACTTTTTGATTTTTGTGACCTTTCCTGTGGCGTCCTTTATCTCTCCGGAGAATGATTTGAGCTTTGTGCTTCCGTTGTTCACCGAACAGGAAAACGCCGCGCGTCTCTTTCCTTTCTCCGTGACCATGAACTCGATCGTGTGCCTGTAGCTGGCGTGTGTCTTGTCCGTTACCGTGAATGTCGCGTCGTTCCTCAGGATGACGGCGTCGGCTGTCATCTGCCGGGCGTGTGCCGACAGCGGGCAGCAGACGGATAGAATAAGCAGGAGGCGTCTCATCTAATTCACTTTTTTCAGGACTATCCTGGAGTTGGACAACTCGGCGATCTTGCCGAACAACTGGTTCAGGTCGGAATATTCCTCGACACTGAAAATGACTCTGTTGATGTTGAGCGTAAGGCGTGTCATCAGATTGTTGCCTACCATTTTATGAAAGAATGTGAATTGGACGTCGCCGCCGCATCCGGTGTAGTTGCATGCACCAGGGATCTCATCCACGGTGTACCCGTCAGGAATGGCGAGAGTGAGTTGCAAGGAATTGCTCTCGATTGTCTCGAACTCCACAGGAAGCTTCCTGATCTGGTCGCTGAATGGGTTGGAGGTCATGAATGGAACGAGCGTAGGTCGGATGTAGATGAGGTTTCCGGCCTTGTCGGGATTCTTCCGGAAGTGGACGGTCTCGACAACCCGGGCCGTGCCCACACCGGAAAATGTGCAGCTGTCCACCTGTACTCCGGAGTCCTTCGCAACCTTTTCGATGAATTCCTCTTCGGATTTCGCACTGTCGTGCTGGTGATTGAACGTGTAGGCTTTCTGGTTTGTCAGCATACGGTTGAATCTGCCGTTGATGTCACCATTCTCTTCCACGGTCGCCATGATCATCATCTGGTCGGAGTTCCTGACCAGCGCCGAAAGATCCGCCCAGCCTTCGTCTCCATCGACTTTATAGACTCTGGCCTTGTCCACAAGAAGCTCCGGAGACAGGACATTGAGATCGGAATCCTTGTCGGTGGCGTCCATGTAGTAATGGTTGCCCTCCGAATCCGACGCGCGTACAATGAAGGAACTTATCTTCTGGAGTGACGGGAAAAATGGCAGTCTCCCTTCGAATCGTGGCTTGAGAAGAATGAGTTGGTTCTTGAATCCGCAGTCTTTAAGCGCGATGGACAGGACGTTGTTGATGTCCGCCATGCTGCCGGATCCTTTCTTGACCACGCTGGCAGGGGAGTCAGGAATCAGGTAGGCCTTTCCGTTGAATCTTATTCTTCCGCTGACAAGCTTGAGGACCTCCCGCATCTTGGCAGTCTCGGTGATGTCCTTTGCCCTTATGGCCGCGACCTCCTCCTTGAACGGATTCCGGGAACTCTGATAGTAACCCAGATTTGTTTTCTCCAGAGTCTCGTTGATGTTCTTCCAGTTGCTCGCGAAGTCCTCGTAGATCTTGGCTTCAGGGATGCTTATTCCTGTGATTTCCATGTCAAAACCGGCCAGATAATCATCGAGGCACCAGACCATCGGCTCGTCGCGCAGGGATGGAATGTTGTCGTTGTGGCAGTAGATGTGGTTCACACCGTATGTGAAGTTGCCAAGGGAGAACACCCTCGCGTCCTTCTCCTTTAACATGTTGAGGTAGTAGCCTCCTCTGGAATTCACTGAATAACCGATGAACTCCGGAAGCCTTATGTCAACCATGGAATGCAGCACAGGATTCCTGTGCTGAATGGTGAAGTCGGATATTCCGACAATGGAGCCGACTTTCATGTTGTACTTGTACTCGATGACGCTGCCTTCCCTCACCTCGGGAAGTGAGAACTTGACTACCGAAAGGTTCTCGGAGAGTTTTTCGGTAAAGATGTTCTGTTTCGGCATCGGTGTCTTGACCAGTTTGCCGTTCACGATGTTATAGGTGTTCGCCGCCACTCCTGACACGCTTTCCGCTGAATTGGCCGACATGAAGGGAATCTCCACGTCCGCTAGGTCAAGGGCGTTCTTGCTGAAGATCTTGATCCGGACGTAGACGTTGTAGTCGTAGCGGAAGTCGTTCATGAAAGCCAGATCCCTTTTGTCGTAGATGTAAAGGGCTTCAGCCTCCGGATCCTTGTCGTACGAGGTCATGGCGGCTTCCCATTCGGAGACCTTCCCGAACTTGTCTGTCAGGTTTTGGGCCGGAAGATGAACCGAAAGGATCGCGGTGAGGAGTATGAGCGTTAGTCTTTTCATGTCGTTGTGCTATTGATTATTTGTTATTCTTTTTTCAAATATAGGAATATATTCGGATGATGCAAACTTGCCAGATATAATATCCTAAAAAAAATCAGGCTGACCAGAGAGAGACTCTGGCCAGCCTGATGGATGTTGGACAAATTGTCGATTAGAGCTGAGGACCAGCCTTTACAAGAGCCTTGCCGGCCTTGTTGGACTCGTACTTCTTGAAGTTCTTGATGAACCTTGCGGCGAGATCCTTTGCCTTCTCCTCCCACTGTGAGGCGTCGGCGTAGGTGTCGCGAGGGTCGAGGATGTGGGTGTCAACACCTTCGAGCTTTGTAGGAACCACGAAGTTGAAGTAAGGGATGGTCTTGGTTGGAGCCGAGTCGATGCTATGGTTGAGGATAGCGTCGATGATTCCGCGGGTGTCGCGGATGGAGATTCTCTTGCCTGTTCCGTTCCAGCCGGTGTTCACGAGGTAAGCCTTGGCACCGCTCTTCTTCATCTTCTTGACGAGTTCCTCGGCGTACTTTGTAGGGTGAAGCTCAAGGAATGCCTGTCCGAAGCATGCGGAGAAGGTTGGGGTAGGCTCGGTGATGCCACGCTCTGTTCCGGCCAGTTTGGCGGTGAAGCCTGAGAGGAAGTAGTACTTGGTCTGCTCAGGATCAAGGATGGAAACCGGAGGAAGGACACCGAAGGCGTCGGCTGAGAGGAAGATGACCTGCTTTGCGGCAGGACCCTGTGACTCAGGACGTACGATGTTGTTGATGTGGTAGATAGGGTAGGACACACGGGTGTTCTCGGTCACGCTCTTGTCGTTGAAGTCGATCTTGCCCTGTGCGTCTACGGTCACGTTCTCAAGAAGGGCGTCGCGGCGGATGGCGTTGTAGATGTCCGGTTCAGACTCCTTGTCGAGTTTGATGACCTTGGCGTAGCAGCCGCCCTCGAAGTTGAACACACCCTTGTTGTCCCAGCCGTGCTCGTCGTCGCCGATGAGCTTACGCTTAGGATCGGTGGAGAGGGTTGTCTTGCCGGTTCCGGAGAGACCGAAGAAGATGGCGGTGTTCTCGCCGTTCATGTCGGTGTTGGCCGAGCAGTGCATGGCTGCGATGCCCTTAAGAGGGAGGTAGTAGTTCATCATGGAGAACATACCCTTCTTCATCTCGCCGCCGTACCAGGTGTTGAGGATAACCTGCTCCTTGCTGCTTACGTTGAAGGCGACGCAGGTGTCGCTGCGGAGTCCGAGCTCCTCGAAGTTTGCGACCTTAGCCTTTGAAGCGCAGTAAACTACGAAATCAGGCTCCTGATCGAACTCTTCCTGGTTCTTCGGACGGATGAACATGTTGGTCACGAAGTGTGCCTGCCATGCCACCTCCATGATGAAGCGTACCTTCATGCGGGTGTCCTTGTGGGTTCCGCAGAAGCCATCGACAACGAAAAGCCTCTTTCCGGAGAGCTCCTGCTGGGCGGTCTTCTTCACAACCTTCCAAACCTTCTCGGACATCGGGTGGTTGTCGTTAGGGTACTCAGGGGTGTTCCACCAAACAGTGTCCTTGGAGTTCTTGTCCATAACGATGTACTTGTCCTTAGGAGAACGTCCGGTGTAGATGCCGGTCATCACGTTGATGGCTCCGAGCTCGGTCACCTGACCTTTCTCATAGCCCTCAAGCTCAGGCTTTGTCTCCTCGTTGTAGAGAACTTCGTAAGTCGGATTGTAAAGGACTTCCTTCACGCTCTTGATTCCGTACTTGCTTAAATCCATCTTAGGCATAGTAAAATGTGTTTTTATAAAGTTAAACTTATTCCCTAATCAGTTCTTAAAACAATCTGCCGCAAATTTTCGCCGAATCAGCGGCAACTTATTTTAGAACCCTTACAAAAGGCGCGGCAAATTTAAGGAATTTTTATCCATTACTCAAATGAGTAAGCGATTAATTTCGTACATTTGCTTCGCCGGCAGTGCTTCACTGCAAATAGTTTGCCAACAAAATGCGCAAAAGGTTGAGATAAAACGGTTTAACGATTTTTGAACATGTCGCCGTCAGAAGTGTTGAAAGAATATTGGGGCTACGATGGCTTCCGCCCGATGCAGGAGGAGATCATCACCGCGGCCCTTGAAGGGAAGGATGTGCTGGCCATCATGCCCACGGGCGGTGGCAAGTCCGTCTGTTTTCAGGTTCCGGGATTGATGAGGGAGGGGATCACTCTGGTCGTCACTCCGCTCATCGCCCTCATGAAGGATCAGGTCCAGAATCTGAACGACAGGGGGGTGAGGGCGCTCGCGGTCCATGCGGGAATGAGCCGCCACGAGGTCGATCTGGCTCTTAACAACGCCGCCTACGGCGACTACAAGTTTCTTTATCTCTCGCCGGAAAGGCTTGGGACACAGCTGTTCCAGTCCTACGTCGATGTCCTCGACATAAGCTTCGTCGTGGTGGACGAGGCTCACTGCATCTCCCAGTGGGGCTACGATTTCCGGCCTGACTACCTTAGGATAGGCGAGCTCCGCGAGAGGATCGACGCGCCTGTCATCGCCCTCACGGCGACCGCCACTCCACCGGTAGCGCAGGACATCATGGAGCGTCTCGGCTTCAGGGAGAAACTCTTGCTCAAGAGCGGCTTCGAGAGGCCGAACCTCAGCTACATCGTCCGGCACGTGGAGGACAAATGCTCACAGATACTTAACATCTGTAACGGTGTGCCGGGGACGGGAATAGTCTATGCCCGCAACCGGCGCAAATGCGAGGAACTTTCGGAGTTCCTGAAGGCTCAGGGAGTCTCGGCCTCGTTCTACCACGCCGGCCTCGGCGGACAGGCGAGGGCGGAGCGTCAGGCTGCATGGAAAAGCGGCGCGGTCAGGGTGATGGTGTGCACGAATGCTTTCGGCATGGGAATAGACAAGCCGGACGTGCGCTTCGTGGTGCATTACGACCTTCCGGAGAGTCCGGAGGCGTATTTTCAGGAGGCGGGGCGCGCCGGACGTGACGGAAAGCGCTCGTTTGCTGTGCAGCTTTGGAACAGTGTCGATGTGCGGCGGGCGAAGCAGATAGAGGATGTCTCCTTTCCTTCTCTTGAATATATAGAGGATGTGTACCAGAAACTCCATGCGTTTTTCGAGATTCCCTACGACACTGGAATGGGACGTCAGCTGAAGTTCAAGATCGAGGATTTCTGCAAGCGGTTCGGTTTGCAGAGAGCTCCGGCGTTCTATGCGCTCAAATACCTTGAGCGGACGGAGCATCTGACATATTCAGAGGAGGTTGACATTCCGACTAAAGTGCGGATCAATGTGGACAGGAAGTCGCTCTACGACGTTGAGTTGGCGGATCAGGGGCAGGCGAATGTGCTGGAGGCGCTGATGCGGAGCTACACGGGAATATTCTCATTCCTTCAGCAGATTGACGAGGAATATGTCGCCCGCCGCGCCGGCCAGACCGTTCCGCAGCTCCGGCAGTCGCTCTATGGTCTCTCGCTCGCTCATGTCATCAGCTATGTGCCGACTGATCACTCCGATGTGGTGGTGCTTCATCATGACCGTCTGCGTCCCGGCAACGTCAATCTGATGCCGTCCCGCTATGCGATGCTCAGGGAGAGTTTCCATGCGCGCGCGGAGGCGATGCTTGAATATGTCAGCGAGACCTCAGAGTGCCGTTCCCGCTACCTTCTCCGCTATTTCGGCCAGACCGAGGCCGCCGACTGCGGCACCTGCGATGTGTGCCGCGCCCGCCGCGCCGCCCTTCCCGCGCGGACCCTTCAGCAGATGACGAGGCGGAAACTTATTGAATATATTGATGAAAAGGATGGTGAATATTCCCTTGAGGAAATCGTCGCCGAATTTGGCAATCCTTCCGGAAACCATTCGCCGGACTATCTCGACATTCTCCGTCAACTCATTGACAATGGCGACGTTCCGATGTATATATCTTGAAATATAACCAATAGTTGTTTCAACTCATAAAGTGTCAGAATGATCCTTTCATCGGCTGCGGGGATGCGGAATGAAAGTTTGAGGCGTGGATATATTCTTGTTTATTAGAATTCTTTTCGTATTTTTACGAAACTATAATTTTATGAGTTATGAAGAGATTATTTATCCTATTGGCTTTATTAACCAGCAGCTTGTTCACCTTCGCTCAGACGAACAGGAACAAGGTGAATCTTAGTGACAAGGAACTTGTCAATTTCTTATGGGGTTTCGCCCAGGCCCATCCGGATGGTTTCACGATCGGAATCGACACCTTTGACCAACCGAGGGAAGGTATTGTGGTCTCTTACGCGGCCACGCAGAACAGCTTCGACAAAAAGAGTCTGCCGGCGGTCATCAAGCATGCCCGCGAGCATGAGGGCTTTGTGGGCGGATGGTACAATCCCGAGAACAAGAAGTATTATTTCGACAGCAACAGGATATTCCCGGAGGACAGTCTGGCCGCCGCTGTGAAGTTCGCCCGCGAGAACGGACAGCACACGGTGTACATTTGCTCGAAGGACATCAATGTCAAGTCGAACTACGACATGCCGGAGAACCGCATCATCTACGACTGCGACATGGGCAGCTCTACCGATGACCTCTTCGCGCTGATGATGCTCTACCGCTACATGGACATGGGGCGCTGCAACCTTCTGGGCGTGATGATCGACCGTATGGGGGCTGCCAACGCCGACGCGGTGGACGCGCTGAACAACTTCTACGGCTATCCTGACATTCCGATCGGGCTTGAGCGCTCCGGCATCGAGCGTCCGGTGGTCTTCATCTCCTACCACAATTTCCCTTACGCGCGCGACACCGAGGCCAGACCTCTTTTCAAGCAGACCGTAAAGAGTACGGATGACTACATGGAGGGCTACAAGCTGTACCGTAAGATACTGGCGGCGCAGCCTGACAGCTCGGTGAAGATCTGTTCAGTGGGCTTCGTGACCACGCTCGCGCGCCTGCTCGAGTCCGGACCGGACGAGTTCTCACCGCTCACTGGTGTGGAGCTTGTGGCGAAGAAGGTGACCGATGTCTATGCGATGGGCGGTGTGTTCGGAGAGTCCGTCGAGCCTGACTACAACTTCACCCAGGCCATCGACTATTCTCTCCGGTTCTTCAAGCTGCTGCCTAAGTCGGTCAACGTGATCTTCTCTCCTGGCGAGGTCGGCGACCCGTTGGACTACAAGCCGGAGGTCGTGCTGCAGGACATCAGCTGGACAGACGCCCATCCGATCAAGTGGATCTATAAGTTCACGCAGTGCGACACTGGGCAGAAGATGTGGGATCCTCTCGCCGTCATCAACGCGGTAGAGGGCGACAGCGCGTTCTACATGTCTGAGCGCGGCTGGGTCGAGCTGACACCTAAGGGCGAGACCATCTTCACGCCGGATCCTAACGGCAACTGCCGCTACCAGAAGCCGGGCGACGCCAAGTGGAACGATCTGATTCTGAAATATATCCGATTAATGAATATTCAGCATTAGTCTCGTTTACGAGCCATTTACGAGCCAGCCCGGATGCGGGGATCCTATTCGATAGTGAGTCCATCGTAGGCCGGGCTGACTATTGAGTGTATGTGGCGCTTGCGGCAAAGATCCTCAAGGTCTTTGGCGAACTGTCCGTGGCGTGGGAAGGAGTGTGACAGGTGGGTGAGCCACGTGTGTTCGGCGCCGATGCGGTCAGCAAGCGAAAGGGCCTCGTCGAGACTGAAATGCGAGTGGTGCTTCTTGTAGCCTACCGTGTTGAGGGTCACGTGCCTGAGACCCTTTAACTTTTCAAACTCACTCTCCGGGATGAAGCTCATGTCGGTGATGTAGGCGATGTCCCCGAAGCGGAATCCGAGCACCGGGAGCCTGTCGTGGAGTCCCCGGATCGGGATGATCTCCACGCCGCCCGTCGAGGCGGCCATCGATGCGGGATCCGCCTTGTCGATGATGTCCTCCAGTTTCCGGCCGGTAGGGATCAGCCTTCCGTCCGGAGTCTTGTAATGGTAGCCGACATCGTGCACCCAGACCAGCTCCATGTCCTTCGCGTTCGGGTAGACCAGAAACGGATTCTCGTCGATCACGTGGAGATGCCATTCGGGCGCTCCGGGGTATTTCGGGAAAGCGAAGACGTAGGGATATTCCTTGATCAGCTCGTCGAGGACGTTCCGCTCGCAGTAGATTTCGGCGGCGCGCTTGTCGATGTAGTTGAGCGAGCGCACGTCATCAAGGCCTCCAGTGTGGTCCTTGTGGTTGTGTGTCAGCAGGATGGCGTCCAGGTGGCACAGGTCGTGGGCGAGCATCTGCATCCTGAAGTCCGGCCCGGCGTCCACGAGGATGCCAAGCCCCTCATATTCAACAAACACGGATGAGCGGAACCGCTTGTCCCTTGTGTCCGGTGATGTGCACACATCGCACTTGCAGCCGATGATCGGTACCCCCTGCGAGGTGCCGGTGCCTAAGAATGTCAGTCTTGCCTTGCCCATATATTCTTGAATTCCATTCGTTTGATGATTATTTGCCGCCTTACTTCCGTTTGGGACGAGGCGTCAGATTGTGACCTCCTCTATCATGTTCACAAGCGCCGGGTCATACGTCCTTTCGACTCTGATGTAGTTGCCGGTGTAGCCGCCCATCATCCCGTCCCTCTCGTCGGATTCCCACAGCACCTGCGAGCGTCTGCCCCTGTTCCTTTCCACGAACGCCGTGTGCAGCCCGCCGCACAGCGCCTCCAGCCTTGCCACCCTTTCCGTCTTGACGGCATCCTTGACTTGATCCTTCCACCCGGCGGCGACGGTTCCGGGGCGGCGGGAATAGGGAAACACGTGGATGAACGCCGGTCTGACGCGGTCCTTGAGGAATGAATATGTCTCCTCGAACAGTTCCTCTGTCTCTCCGGGCAGTCCGGCGATGACATCTATCCCGAAGAACACGAAGGGTTTGTCGTCCTGCCCGGCCTTAGGATCCATCCTGGAGCGGATGTAGTCGATCCTGTCGGCGAAGAATTCCGTCGTGTAGCGGCGGCCCACCCTTTTCAGGATCGTGTCCGACCCTGACTGTAAAGGAATATGGAAGTGTGGCTGGAACTTGGTGCCGGAGGCTATCCAGTCCACGATGTCCTCCGTTATGAGATTCGGCTCGATTGACGAGATCCTGTAGCGTTCGATGCCTTCCACGTCGTTGAGGCGTTTCAGCAGATCGAGGAAACTCTCGCCGGTCGTCCTGCCGAAGTCCCCGGTGTTAACTCCGGTGATGACAATCTCCTTGATTCCGGCTCCTGCTATCCTGCGGGCCTGCTCCAGCACTTCCAAAATCGGTATATTCCTTGAATTTCCTCTCGCATAAGGCACTGTGCAGTAGGCGCAGAAGTTGTTGCATCCGTCCTGCACCTTGAGGAACGACCTCGTCCTTTCCTCCGACGAGAACGCCGCCATCGTCTCCTTCGAGATCTCCTTGTATTCCGCCGCGCTCATCGGTTCCAGATCAGAAGAACCATTCATCGATGGCAGGGGCTGTTCAAGGACGGTATTGATGTCAATTGCTTCATTGGTTTGTGAACCATGATGAGTCTCTGTCTTGGTGGCCGTGGAGGCGGCAGTGATGGCATTGCCAGCCCCGTGGCCGCCCGTGGCCTCGTGAACGGGTGGACCGCCGCAGGCGGGACGGGATGGAGCGCGAAGCGCGGAAGGGCTGGCTGTGCCATCACTGCCGCTGTTTAGTATCAGTTCCATTGTGTCAGGAACCACACGGGACTTCTCCTTGGCTCCGAACACAAGCGACACACCGTCTATGGCCAGCAGATCGTTCCGGCGGAGCTCGGCGTAGCAGCCTGTGACAATGATCCTGGCTCCGGGGGAGACCCTGTGCATCTTCCGGATCACATTGCGGCACTTCTTCTCGGCCCTCTCCGTGACAGAGCAAGTGTTGATCAGGTAGACATCAGCCTGCTCCTCCCACGGTACGACCTCAAGGCCGTTCGCCGTGAAACCTCTCTCGTAAGTCGATGTCTCGGCGTAGTTGAGCTTGCAGCCGAGTGTCAGAAACGCTATCCTCATCCTAAAACCTCCAGATTGGATCGCCATAAGTCACGGTGACACGGGACCAGGCGCACGGCCCGTTCACCGGCGGATTCATCTTTGAAACCCTTATCTTGATGAAAAGGAAGTCCTTGAACTCCTTCTGGACGGCGTCCAGTATCCTGCCGGCGACATTCTCAAGCAGGTTGGACGGCACCGCCATCTGCTCCGCCACTATGTCGTAGATCCTCCCATAGTCAGCCGTCTCCCTAAGGTCGTCGGTCTTCACAGCCTTCTTCAACTCCGTCTCGGCGTGGAAGTCAACCAGAAACGTGTTGCCCTCCCGCCGTTCTTTCTCCAGGCAGCCGTGAAAGGCGTGGAATTCCATCCCTTCAAGTTCAATTATACCGTCGTAGTCCATGTTCAAGATCCTTTGGTTTAAACATCTGCGAAGTTAGGCATAAAACTGTAAAAAATGCGTCTTGCGGAACGAGACGGGTGTCGTTTTTTCTGAAAATATGGCAAAAGAGACGCAATTGGCCTCTTTAGCCATATTGCTTTTTGGTTTTTCCTCCTAACTTTGCAGACATATTTTAATACTGACCCTAATTTTATTAAACGATGTTCACAAACACTCACACATTGCGAAACATGTTTTTCGCCACAGCGGCGGCGCTTTTGATCGCCTCCGTTTCGACAGGTTGCAAGAAGGATGACAAGGAGCCGGATACTCCTAAGGCGGAGAATCTGTCCCCTAAGTTCGATGCAGGATTCGCTGCCGCTCTTCAGGCGGAGAAGATCGTGAAGGATGCCAAGTACATCACCGCTGACGAGATCGCTTCTGTCAAGTTGATCGATGTCTCTGGATCCAAGTCCGTGCAGGGAGAACTGACTTCCTTGAAGGGAATCGAACTGTTCAAGTCTTTGACCACACTGAAATGCTCCTACAACAAAATCCAGAAACTGGATCTTACATCCAACACCGACCTTGTCGAACTGGACTGCGAGTTCAACGAGAAACTTAATGAGATAAAGGTTTCAGGGTTGACAAAGCTGGAAAGTCTTTCTTTTGGACACTGCAGCCATCTTAAACAAATAGATCTCTCTTCCTGCGTGGCCTTGAAGAGGCTCTCATTCCCTGATAGTGGTCTCGACAAATTGGATGTCAGCATGTGTCCTAATTTGTATTATATTGATGCTTACAATAATTTTTTGGAGTATATAGACATCAGCAAGAATACTAAGGTCACTACCCTGAGTGTGCTCGGCAATCCTGGGTCCGGAGATGAACATGACAGGATCTTCACCATTTATGTCTGGTCTGGTTTCGATGCCAATTTTCCACCAGCCGGCTTTACGCAGGAGCGTGAGTGGTCGCACCAGACCGCCGATGTCCTACTTGTCTATAAATTTAAATAGTCGGCGCCACTTTTTTCATAAATAAATACCCATAAACAACCCGCCCGGAGGATCTTCTGCGTCCGCCGGGCTTTTCGCGTTAATCTTGCCTTTGGAGGCGCGGAGGAAAGGTTTTTTTCTGAAAATATGGCAAAAGAGACGCAAAAAGCCTCTTTTGCCATATTGCTTATGGATTCTTTTCGCCATATTTGCAGGTGATAGATTTGAGCGTTGGCCGGACAAAGGCACGCCTTGACACAGACCTGATTATTTTACAGAACCAAATTATTAAAACTATCATGAAATCTTATTTTAGAATCCTGTCGGCATTGTCTGCAGTCGCTGCCGTCATCGCGTTCTCCGGATGCGGTGGGAAAGAGCAAGAACAGCCAAAGCCTGACCCGGTAAAGGTAAGCGGCGTGTCGATCGACAAGCCTACCCTTAGCATGACTGAGGGTGAAACCGCTAATCTAACAGCTATCGTTATGCCGGAGAATGCCACCAACAAGGCCGTGGCGTGGAAGAGCGGCAATTCCAGCGTGGCCGATGTTGACGCCAGCGGAAAAGTCACTGCCGTGAAAGCCGGCACCTCCGACATCACTGTCACCACGGCGGACGGCGGTAAGACCGCGACCTGCAAGGTGACCGTGGCCTCCAAGACCGTTCCGGCCACCGGACTTACCCTGAAGCCTACGAGCATCGCATTCGTTGAGGGACAGACGAAGGCCATCAAGGCCACCGTCACGCCGTCCAACACCACGGACGAGGTTACCTGGCCGAGTCCTGCCCAGCTCACCTCCAACGGCGGAGGGTCGTACACCGCCAAGAAGGCTGACGATTCAGAGAGCTTCGACCTCGAAGTGAAAGCCGGTGCGGTGAGTGCGAAGGCCGGCGTGACGGTCTATCCGATGTGGTTCGTTGAATCAGTATCCGACAAACTGGTGCCTGATGGCTCCACGTATAAACTCGATAAAGACGAGAATATAGCTTGCTTCTTCTCAAAGCAGAAGTTTTCTGCCACTCGTAAAGTCTTAATCCATAATGGCATCCTCCCTGAGGGTGATTTCGCCGTCACCTCCTCAAACAACAGCGTCGCCACTGTTAAAAAGGTGTCCTTCCAAACCGCATCCATAGTATTCAACGGATTTAGAGTGTCAGCTTTAAATGTAGGTAGTTCCACGATCACCGTCAAGATCGGCGACGTGTCCAGGTCATTCAATGTGACCGTGACCGAGAAGACCGTTCCGGCGACGGGACTTAACGTCACCCCTCAGAATCTCACTTTTGTCGAGGGACAGACGAAGTCATTCAGTGCCGCCGTCACGCCGTCCAACTCCACGGACAACGTTGTCTGGCCGAACAGTTCCTACCTCACCTCCAAGGGCGGAGGAACGTACACCGCCAATAAGCTTGGCTTTGACAACTATGTCGGCTTCGAGCTCGATGTGAAAGCCGGCTCGGTGACCAAGAAGGCCGGTGTGATGGTTTATCCGATGTGGTTTGTCCATTATAGTAAGAACAAGTATGAGTTGGTACCTGATGGCTCCACGTATGAACTCGATAAAAACAAAAAGATAGCTTGCTACTTCTCAAAGAAGAAGTCTTATGCCACTCATGAAGACCGAATCGATAGAGACATCCTCTCTGAGGGTGATTTCACCGTCACCTCCTCAGACAACAGCGTCGCCACTGTTAGAAAATCGACCGTTGGAGCCGGAGGCAGAATATACCACGGATTTGATGTGTCAGCTTTAAATGTAGGTAGTTCTACGATCACCGTCAAGATCGGCGATGTGTCCAGATCAATCAAGGTGACCGTGACCGAGAAGACCGTTCCGGCGACGGGACTTACCCTGGCTCCTAAGAGCCTCGAATTAGTCGAGGGACAGACTAAGTCCATCAGAGCCACCGTCACGCCGTCCAACTCCACGGACAACGTTGTCTGGCCGAGCAGTTCCTTCCTCACCTCCAATGGCGGAGGGTCGTACACCGCCAAGCAGTATGACGGTGGCACCTCTATCGGCTTCGGTCTCGATGTGAGAGCCGGCTCGGTGAAAGCGACGGCCAATGTGATAGTCTATCAGATGCAGTTCTACACTTATAAGAAGAATAAGTTTGAGTTGATACCTAATGAATCCAGAATTATACTCAAAAAAAACGAAAGTATAACTTGCTACTTCTCGAAGCATGAGTTTCCTACCATTTCTTATGGCATAATCGGTAAAGACATCCTCCGTGCGGGTGATTTCACCGTCATCTCCTCAGAAGACAGCGTCGCCACTGTTAGAAAAGAGACCCTTGGAGGAGAATTCAACGGATTTAGTGTGTCGGCTTTAAGTACTGGTCTTTCCAGGATCAACGTCAAGATCGGCAATGTGTACAGAGCTTTCGAAGTGCTCGTGACCAAGTAGACCGTTCCGGCGACGGGACTTACCCTGACTCCTAAGAGCCTCGCATTCGTCGAGGGACAGACGAAGTCCATCAGAGCCACCGTCACGCCGTCCAACTCCACGGACGAGGTTGTCTGGTCGGATCATTTCTTATTTGAAAACAAAGGTGGTGGCTTGGCACTCTCTGCGAGGGTCGTGACCTACGAAAACAAATACGTAGGAATCGAGATAGAAGCTCTGCAGGATAATGGTGGCGAATTTTTCAGTGTCGGAATCGACGGCAGTGGAGGATTGAAAAAAAGTTTCTATGTGTCTTTGAAAAAATAACAAGGCATCATAAATACTCTACTCGTTGACTTTATTCGGAAGGAGGGCATGCAATGGTATGCCCTCCTTCTTGTTTGTGCCCCCTCCCGGCCAAATCGATCCGCTCCGGAGGCTTGCCCGGAAGCGTGCCCGGCGCATGTTGGCTCCGTCCGCAAAATCTTCCGGCGGGGGCTGCGGAGATATTCAAATGAATTTGTACCTTTGTGTGCGATATGGCTAAAGGAAAACTTTATTTGATTCCCTCGCCGTTGGGGGAATATGATCCGGCCCAGGTCATTCCGGCTCCGGTGCTGGAGCGTCTGAGGTCGATTCGGAAATATGTTGTCGAAGAGGCCAGGACGGTGCGGCGCTATCTGTCCGCGGCGGGGCTTAGGGGACACATCGGCGAATTGGAACTCAGGGAGCTGAATGAGCACACTCAACCTTCAGAGGTCGAGAGTCTTCTGTCATTGTTTTCCGATCCGGACGGATCGCCGTCCGATGTCGGGCTGATCTCCGAGGCGGGACTGCCGGCTGTGGCGGATCCGGGGGCTCGGCTGGTCGCGCTCTGCCATATTCATGGAATACAGGTCGTGCCGATGGTCGGGCCCTCGTCGCTGATGCTCGCGCTGATGGGGTCGGGGCTCAACGGTCAGTGTTTCGCGTTCTGCGGCTATCTGCCGGCCAAGACGGATGAGCGGCGCAAGGCCATCCGCGAGATCGAGCGGCGCTCCTCACAGTTGAACCAGACGGAGATGTTCATTGAGACACCCTACCGCAACGATTCGATGATGGCTGATCTGCTGGCCGCGCTGCAGCCGAAGACCCGCCTTTGCATCGCCGCCGACATCACCCTGCCGGACGAGACCATCATGACCCGGACGGTCAGGGAGTGGCAGAAGTCTCCGGTCGTGATCGGCAAGCGGCCGTGCGTGTTCCTTATACTTGCTTAATTGACAGTTATTGTGTTATTTTTAATAAGATGAAGAAGATTATCTCATTTGTTTTGCTGGCGGTGCTGATCGCCGCTCCGGCCAGGGCCGGGGTAAAGGCTCCGAAGGATGAAAAGGTAAAGAACGTTATCCTGATAATCGGTGACGGAATGGGACTTGGAGCCGCTGCCGCCTGGATGGCGAACAACGATTTCGGGCCGACCTGCTTTGACCGCTCGCAGTTCGCGGCGATCGTCAAGACTTACTCTGCCAACAGCAAGACCACTGATTCCGCGGCGGCGGCCACGGCGATGGCGACCGGCCACAAGACCAACAACAGCATGCTCGGTATGCTTCCGGACAGCACCAAGCCGGCCAGCATCGCCCGGCTTGCGAAGGAAAAAGGCAAGTCTGTGGGGATAGTCGTCACATCGTACGTTCTGGACGCCACTCCGGGGGCGTTCTATGCCCATGTGGCCCGACGGGGAGAGAGAAAGAACATCGCCGAGGATCTGATCGCGTTCAGGCCTGACGTGATCGTGGGAGGAGGACGGAAGTATTTCACCGCGCCGAAATACACCGATGTCAACCTCGTGGAGAAGGCCAAGGACGCGGGCTTCACCTATGTCGGGTCCCCTGAGGAGTTCTACACCACCCGGGCCACTCCGATTCTGGGACTGTTTGATGACGGTCCGGAGATCGAGGCCACGCAGACGGATTCCGACCTGCTGACGGATCTGGCCGGACACACGCTTGAGATCATCGGCGCCAACAAGCATGGCTTCTTCGCGATGTTCGAAGGCTCGCTGATCGACCATGCCGCCCATGCCAACAACACTGAGGATGTGATCTGGAGAATGGAGGCGTTTGACAAACTGGTCAACAGCGCCTTCGACTATGCTGACGCGCACGAGGGAACGCTCGTGATCGTGACAGCCGACCATGAGACCGGCGGTGTCTCTCTGGTTCCGGGCAGCAAGGATTTCACTAAAGGGGAGAGCGGTCTCGGCGTGAAGTACTCGACAACAGGCCACACGGCGGCTCCGGTGGTGCTTTATTCCTATGGAGCGTCCGCCTGGAGATTCAGCGGAGTGATGGAGAACACGGACATATTCAAAAGAATCAAGGGTGTTTTGATAGACAAAAGATAGCCTTTATGAAAAAGACTTTACTGATCGTGGTGACGCTGATGGCCCTCATGCCGTCGGCGTCAGCCATTTCCGGCCCCGGGGACATCATACCGGCCCCGGTAAAATACGTGACCTCAGGTGAGGGATATTCCTTGAAAAAGGATGGGAGCGACATTCGGGTCCATCTGGCTGACAGGCGCTTCTCCAAGGAAATCAAGGGATTGAATATTCCGGAATTCGCGCGGGACGAGGCCTACAGGCTCACCGTCGGGAAAAAGGGGATCGACATCTTCGCCCTCACGGAAACCGGTGTCTACCGCGCCAGGACGAGCCTCGGGATGATGCTTGACAGGGATTCCACCCTGAGTCATTGCGAGATTCTTGACTACCCGAGATTCCGCCACAGAGGCCTGATGCTGGACATTTCCCGCAATTTCCGCGACAAGGACTTCATCCTTAAGCAGTTGGATGCGATGGCTGCGGTGAAGATGAGCACGCTCCACCTGCACCTGACCGACGACGCGGGGTGGCGGATCCAGATCGACGCCTATCCCGAGCTGACCCGGAAGGCGGCATGGCGGGTAGGGAAGACTTACGAGGAATGGGTTGCCGGAGGGAAGGAATATTCCCTGGAAGGCGCTCCGTTCGCATCGGGAGGCTACCTGACGAAGGCTGATGTCAGGGAGATTGTTGAATATGCCGCCGCCCGCCACATCGACATCATCCCGGAGATCGAGCTTCCGGGCCATTCCGGCGAGGTGCTGGCGGCCTATCCTGAGCTCTCCTGCCTCAGCCCGGACGGCACGGAACACCGCATCTCTGGCGACCTCTGCCCCGGAAAGGACGGGACTTTCGGGATGTTCGAGGCGATCCTTGACGAGGTGATCGGGATGTTCCCTTATGAATATGTCCACATTGGCGGCGACGAGGCCTCGAAGCGCAATTGGAAGGAGTGTCCTGACTGCCGCCGCAGGATGGAGGCCGAGGGCCTTAAGGATGTGGACGAGCTGCAAAGCTATCTGGTCAACAGGGTGACAAGGTTCCTTGAGTCCAGAGGCCGCCACGCCATCGGCTGGGACGAGATTCTGGACGGAGGACTCGCCGAAGGTGCCGCCGTGATGTCCTGGAGAGGCACGCAGGGCGGAATCACCGCCGCCGGTATGGGACACGATGTCGTGATGTCGCCGGGGGACTACTGCTACTTCGACTCCAGTCAGGACGCGCCGTTCTCCCAGCCGAAGTCCTTCAGCGGCTACCGTCCGCTTGAGCAGGTCTATTCCTTCAACCCGACCGACGGCATCGACAATGAATATGTCGCCCACATCCTCGGCCTTCAGGCCAACCTCTGGTCCGAGTTCGTCCCGACAGGGGAGTACATGGAGTACCTCCTCTACCCTCGCGCCTTCGCCATCGCCGAGATAGGCTGGAGTCCGGCTGGAAGCAAGGATTATCCTCGTTTCCGGGAGAATGCCGTCAGGCTCGCTGAGTGCCTTCGCTCAAAGGGCTACAACGCTTTTGATTTGAGGAACGAGATCGGCCCGAGGCCGGAGTCCCTGGTTCCGCTTGAGCATCTTGCCGCCGGAGCGAGTATCACCTATAATGGCCGGAAATATTCCGCCGGCTATCCCGCCGGAGGTGACAACGCCCTTGTGGACGGCCTTCGCGGAGGCTGGTTCTACAAGGACAACCGCTGGCAGGGATTCCTGTGTGATGTCGATGTCACCATCGACCTCGGCTCTGTCAAGGACATCCACTACGTAGGCGCGACCTTCCTCTCCCACACCTCCGCCGAGGTAGGTTTCCCGGTCAGGACGGAGGTCCGCTTCTCCAAGGACGGTGTCACCTTCACCGATCCCGTAGTCTGCCTGCTGCAGGTCCCGGACACCGACTCCTGCGCCCTTCTGAACACCCTAGGCACAGCAGTCAACGCCAAGGCCCGCTACATCAAGTACAAAGCCATCCGTGACGACATAACCAAGAACCGCAACCACGCCTTCATCTTCATTGACGAGATTGTGGTGAATTAAGAGACATTATCCTATTTTGGAAAGTGGATGCTTTTTTCTTGTGATGCGGCGTTATCACCAGTAAAAACTTCAAACCTTTGGGATAACAGAATATGTCTTCTGTGCCCAAAGGTTCTTTATTGTGACTGGTATAGGTATTTCGTTACTCGCTTACTTCAAGTATTTTCTGAATATATTCAATACTCTGTCCGGCGGCGGATGCGATGACTTCCGCTGAAACTCCGGCCTTATGCAAACCTTTGATAAATGCGACTTTTTCTTTCTCGCCTTTCTCAAGCCCTTCGGCCAGACCTTTACGGTAGCCAAGTTCGTGTCCGCCTTCGATGTAAGGCTCCATATCTTCAAGAGTCATCATATCGCTGAAATATTCTTTAATTTCCTGTTCGCTGAGTGAGCGGATAGCCATCGCCTCCACAACTCGTTGGAAATGACCGTAGTCTCCGTTTCTCAATGTGACAAAGTTAGTTATATTTCTGAATATTCCGCACCATCCTGCCACCGGACTTTCAAAATTTTTCGTAAGTCGCATAACTCTTGGAAGTTCAAAGAAATAGATTGACATTTGATTCCCATATAATTCTCCGGTCTCAACTTCTGTTGTGCGATATTGGAATATGATCTTGCCATCCGGTACCGTTGTATGAGGTTCCTCATAGTTCATTATGCAAATGATCTTGACCGGGTTAACGTGATACGTCTTACCCCCTGATTTCAACTGATTGCGGATCAATGAAGCCCCATAGTAGAACAGACGATCCCGCTGATCCTTTCTATATGTCTTCTGCATTTCAACAATCAGTTCTCTGCCATCGCTTGTCCTGCACCACAGATCGAATACAACAGTCTTGTCGTTCTCAAACACTTTCGTTAGCTCAGACTCGCGAAACTCAACGTTGGTTATAGTCTCGTCAAGAATGTCATTAAGCAGCAGAACCAACAGATCTTTGTGATTGTAGAACAGGTGTTTGAAAGCCCAATCACTGGTGAGATTGAGGTATTGTGATTGTGAGAGCCGCTGTGCGATCGCATCCTTCTCCACCTCAGGAAGGTTCCTGTACCGATCTTTTTCTTCCATCAGCTCACGACAAAGGACATACCTCATCCTGAACATCTCCTCGGCGCTTAAGTCTGTGCCGCTTCCCTTGCTGCCATCAACAGCTGTTGTCTCAGCAGCCGTGTCATTAACAACGCATAGTTTGTCTGAATCTTTCATAGTTTGATATGTTGAAGTTAAATACATTCGTCTCCGAACCGTTCAGAGACACGTCTGCAATATCGGCACACTAAACGTAAAAATTGAAAAGAAACAGAAAATTCGTCTTAAAAAACAGAAATATTTTTCTTTATGCATCCGAATGATAAAGCATATGGTATTATTGAATTTTTTTTCTTGCATCACAATTGATGAATATATGACATATATGCTTATATTTGTTTAATTTAAGTATATGGCAGAGATGGCACTAATCAAATATCACTATGCGTATGATGAAAGTAAGCAGGTCATAAATATTAACGATGTGTCTTCTATTGAACGATCAAAGCATTCTTACTATTGCGTTGGTTGTGGAGCTGAAATGATACCTCGTTTAGGTAAAATCAATGCTCATCACTTTGCCCATAAAGTATCACAAGAATATTGTGGTAGTGAAACTTATTTACATAAGCTTGCAAAACAAACTATCAAGAGAAAGTTTGATTCTAGTGAAGAATTTAAAATATCTTATTGCCAATCCTTTGAATGTGATAAGAGCGGGACGTGCTCTGTGCGAAAAATATGTAAGGATAAAGATGTTGCGACATTTGATCTGAAAAAGTATTATAACCAATGCCTTATTGAGTCTCCTGTTCAAGGCTTTATTGCTGATATATTGCTTTGTGATTCTACCGAAAGGATTTCGGTTCCTGTGTTGATAGAAATTAAAGTATCACATAGGTGTGCTGAAAAGAAGATACATTCTGGCTTAAAGATTATTGAAATAGAAATTAATGATGAGGAGGATATCGCCAGATTAATGGAACCTTCTATTTCGGAATCTTCTAATGATGGATTATCTCCAACTATTATGTTTTATGGTTTTGATAGAAATTCAAAAAACACAAAATCTTTGGATCTATATTCCGTTAATAGGTTCTATTTATTCGACAATTATTCTGTATATGTAGACCAATTGTCTTGCAGAGACGCTGAATTTAAGTCTTATAAAAAGACATTATTAGAATTGAACATTGTATATGGATGTACAGTAGGGTATGACTATTATAATCCGTATTATTACGGCTTAGCTAAAGCCATTGATTTTGGGTTCAAAGTTAAATCTTGCTCTATATGCAAGTATATGGCACATAACTATTTGACAGGAGACTTTATATGTAAATTGTATAAGAAATTATCTACACCAAGAAGTCCCGAGCCCAAATTCGCTTTAGGCTGCAATTATTATAGAATAGATGCTAAATTAATGAAAGATGTTCGTGAATCAATATCAATGTCTGATGTTTCTATAACTAAAGTGGAGAGAATACGTCCGAAAGAATATGACATATAGTATTTTTTTGCTGAAATGCTAAATGGGATTAGTTGAAGTAAGTTCTGTTATATTACCTTATGATATAGATTTGTTAATCATTTTACTATGAAAAAATATTATTAGCAGTATTAAGTGCATTAGCTTTCATCGCGGTATCTTGCTCAAGTGCTTCAAAAGTTGGATATTCACATCGGCCATTGGCTGCGGAAGGATGTAGTGTGAATTATTCTGTTATCCGACAAAATGAAGAATTATTCATTATTGCAACTGTCACCTCAGATAGATTAATTTTTGCGGATAATCCAATTATGAAACTGAAGAATTTTAATGGCGATATTCTAGATTTGTCTGGGACATCCTTATCTTCTCAGAGCGAAAGTATCGGTGTCGTTCTTAATAATTTAGTTGTTCCCGTTACGGAATTGAAGGTTATGGCTCAATTTAGAATTGAGAAATATCAGATACCATTTTTTGAATATGGTGTCCAGAAGGTTCGACTTTCAACAATCCCTATAGTTCACGAAAAAACGTTCTCAACAGATGTTATAGGACGATGGCTATATAATAAATTAAGAGAGCAGGAAATGAAAAAGGATAGTTTCTAATAGTCACATTTCGATATTCGTTCAGTTTATCCGGTGGAATAGTGGTTTTGCCGGACGAAGTGCACGATTCGGGCAACTTGTCCGGTATGTAGAGCTTTTACCGGACAAGCCGATCTGTGAGTGAATATTAGGAAAATATTTTCTGAAGATTGATGCAAGGTTTTCGGGCGGCGGGATTATGTTATACGTAGCCCCGCTGCTTGATTTATTCTTAAACTAGTCTTTGCAGAGCATTATCTGCTGGATGAGGTGATCGGTTGACTGCATTCCGGCGGAGCCGATCCTGCCGAGATTCCGGATAGTCTTCTCGATGTCCTTGTCGATGATGCCGTCGGTCTCCTTGATGCAGATTCCCCTGAGGGCGAGGACGCAGGACTGGACGGCACAGGCCACTCCGGAGGCCACTTTCATCGCACATCCGACCTTGGCACCGTCACAGACCATACCGGTGATGTTTCCGATCATATTCTTGATCGCCGAGCAGACTTGGTCGTAGCTTCCTCCGCGGAGGAACACGATTCCGCAGGCTGATCCGGTCGAAGCAATCACGCAGCCGCACAGGGCCGAGAGCTTGCCGAGATAGCCTTTGATGTGGATGGCCACAAGGTTGCTCAGGATCAATGCCCTGGCCAGTTTCTCATCATCAACGTCGTACTTCAGGGCGTATGCTATCACCGGCATGCTGACCGTGATGCCCTGGTTGCCGCTGCCTGAATTGCTCATCGCCGGGAGCTTGCACCCTGCCATCCTGGCGTCGGACGCGGCGGCTGTCAAGCCCATCGCGAAGCTCAGGAAATCATCGCCGAAGACCTCCTGCTGGTTCTCCCTGATGGACTTGCCGACCTCAAGGCCGTACTTGCCTTTCAGGCCTTCCTTCGCGAGCGCGAGGTTCAAGTCCCTGTCTTCCAGGATGAAACGGATGTCCTCGAAGGCGGCGCCGAGGGCGAATGAATATATTTCCTCAACCGTCAGGTTGTAGTCCAATGCCCCTTTGACCGGAGAGGACTTGCCGCTCCCTCCCTTCCTGAAGTCCGAGACGGAGCCGTCAATTCCTGTCTCGACAATCCTATCGTGGTCATCCTCGATCACCGTCCAGGCGTTGTGTTCCGGAGTAGTCACCGTCACCTTGACATAGAGGATTTTGGGACTGTCAGCGACCTTGATCTTCACCTTGCCGTCCTTGACAAGGGCTTTGGCGGAGTTGACATCCTCCTCTGTCAGGTCTTTCAGCACTTCCAGGCCGTAGGAGCTATTCCCGCAGACCGCGCCAAGGGCGGCGGCGATGTGGAGGCCCACCATGCCTGTCCCCGGGATTCCCACCCCCATTCCGTTCTTGAGGATGTTGCCGCTGACCTCGACACTGATCTCATGGTCAGCGACCGTCCTGGCCTTGCTTTTGAGCGTTTCCATGGTTCTCGCGGCAGCCAGAGCGACCGCGATCGGTTCCGTGCATCCTAATGCCGGCTTGACTTCCTTGTGAAGAAGTTCAATGATTTCGGATTCTCTTGGAGTCATAACTGGTTATTTGTCAAGAAATATCATTATGTCGTTAATTAGTGTTCCCATCTGTCCGCGGTCTTTGATGACCTCTATCGGGAAGCCGATGCAGACGGTTCTGTAGCCGTTGCCCTCGTAGCAGGTGCCGGCGGAGATGTTCGTGTCCGTGTAGCGCATGAATGACTGCGCGCGGTCGCTGGCAGGGACGATGCCGTCAGGGGTCTCCACATTGTAGATCAGTGGGTTGCGATCCTTGTGGAAGGAGATTTGATCAGCATTCAACTTAAGGAGTCCGTTGCTCTTGGCGGCCACCGTGGCGTGGCGGCTGGCGAAGTTCGTCATCCACTTGTAGCCCAGCGTCTTCTCCACGAAGGCTTTGGTCGTGGCCCTGTAGGTGCTGTCTATTCTGATCGGGTAGATCCCGTCCCAGACATCCGTGCCGATGTTCGCACCGGAGACCAGCACATTGCCACCGTTGGTGGTGAAGCGCGTGACGGCTTTCTGAAGTCCGAGCGGGAAGACCGAGAATCTGTCGGCCACCTTGCCCGTTCCCACGACCGTGGTGATCTGCTTGCCGCAGATGATGTCCAGCGCGAGATCGGAGTCCGCTATAGTGCCGTCTGCCGAGAAAGCCGACACGCTTGCCGAGTGGAACGCGTAGCCGGCGTCCATAAGCGCCTTTCCGTGGATTCCGCAGTAGTCGAAGGTGTTGCCGGCGAAGACCTTGCCGGCCTCGTCGGTCCAGCATGCGCCGAATCCCGGATTGTCATCGTCCAGCCAAGGCAGCGAGCGGCGGAACTGGTACTGCGGGCCGATGAAATTGATCTCTCTGACGTAAGGCACACCTGCGTCGAGGTCGGCGTTGAATCCGGCATATTCAGGAGTGTCGAACCACGCAGGGGCGGAGACTCTTGTGAAGTTGTTGACCACGAGGACGCTCTTGCCGCTGCCGTGTCCGGGAACCCCCACGCTGAGCGTCTCGGACGGGAAACTCTTGCCTCCGTCGTTGTAGGCCACAATCCTGTAGCTGTAGATGTGACCGGGGGCTATGGAGAGTGTTGTGGAGATCACGTCTCCTGTGGTTTTGAATTCCTCCAGGATCCTGCCCTGGTCGAACACGCCGTCGTCGATCCTTGTCTGGAGGATGTAGCCCTTCGGTGCGGCGGTCGCCTCCAGGGTGTCAGCCGTGGCCTTCCAGCTGAGCCTTACGGTGGCGTTGGAACATGTTTCGGGAGTGTCCGTGAAAGCTGTGGCGAATGAGTTGACAGGCAGAGGCTGTACGGCGTAGGCGCAGCCGTAGCGGGCGCTGAGGTACTTCAACATGCCTTTGTAGATGGCTCTGCTGACCGTGAAACGGAACGTAGGATCGAGTCCGAACTTCATGTCGGCGAAGTTCTGGTGGGAAAGAAGCTCCAGAAGCATCGCAGGGACTGTCGGCGTGCGGGATTCGCTGTAGGAACGGTCCCAAAGCCCTCTTCTGCTCCAGTCCGCGTTGAAGGTCTTGCGAACATCGTCCACGATCCCTGTCTGCACAAAGTCGGCGAGCATCCTCTGCTGAAGCCTTGACTCTCCGTTGGCGAACTTGTCGCTTCCGTCGTTAAGCAGGGTGTAGATCGACAGGGTGCCGACTATGGAGTCGTCCGGCGTGGTCCCGGCGTCTGTGTGGAAGGCGAACGCCAGGTCTATCGGAATGTTCAGTCCCTCCGCTTTCGGGTTCGTCCTTGAGCCTCCGGTCATCCAGCCAACCCACGCGCCTCGGTCTCCGTAGTCGGAGGTGTAGTCATCGGCGTATCTGTTGAGTATGGTGGAGTCCGCGCCGGCCCACTGCATCCAGTAGAAGGCTCCCTCCGTGAAGGAGGGCATGCCTGAGGTGGCATATTCATTGACAGGCTGATCCTTAAGTCCTCTGGCGATCTTGCCCATGCCGCCGCCGAAGCGAACCGCGTCCGCTGTTATGACGGCGTTGCCCGGCACATTGTAGCCCTTAGGGACGCTGTTGTCGAGGATGACGCAGCCGTCCGTGCCTTTGTCGAACTCGAACGTGCCGAGGTAGATCCAGGTTCCGCCTCCCATCCTCTGGTTGACGATGAACTCGCTCTCGCCGCCAAGGTGCCTGACCGTGTAGCGGGCGCACGGTGTGCTGTGCGGAAGCGTCTTGTAGGACACATAGACCGCATACTCTCCTCTTTCGGGGAAGTCCGGTGTCCAGCATGCCCGGGCGGCCTTTCCCCTCTGTCGGACGCGGCAGTCCGCCTGGCGCGCCGTACCCATCCGGAACGGATTGTCAAGACCTGAATATGTCGCCCGTGCGTCTGCGAAGCCCACACCGGCATCTGACCAAGAACCTGTCTCTGAATATCTTCCCTCAATCCTCACGCCTTCCCCGCGACCTTCCTCGAATGCCGGATCATTGTCCGCGACCACTTCCATCGTCTGCGGATCCCTTTCGCGCGGTGTCATCACATAGGCTCCGGCGTTCTCCAGCATCGGGATCAGGAACGGAAGCACGTAGCTTTGCGTGTACATGTCCTCCACGGTGTGGAGCATCGGGGCGCGTTGCCATTCCCAGCGGTCCGTCTTCTCCTCGAAGTACCGCCCGTGGCTCTGCCATAGCGCTATGTTCCGTCCGGTAAGCCCCTTGGCGAACGCCTGCCCGTCGGTCCTTGTGACGAACGGATGGACGTTGCGCAAGTCCGTGGTCCTGAACCTGTCGCTGATCGGTTTCCCGTTGTTGCCAAGGGATGGCATGACGTAGGACTCAAGCGATCTCTTTCCGATGAGAAGTTTCCCTACGCCGTACTTCGCGCAGGATTCGGGCAGAATGCTCTTGAGCGTCCGTCTCAGCCACTCGACATCCTCTGTTCTCCATGGAAAGTCACCCATCGAGGGGGTGAAGTAGAAATCCAGATCGTAGCCTCTTCTGACTACCTTGTTGGCCTTCACCTGGGCGGAAACCCTTGTCCTTTCCACCATCAGGGTCTGGAGAGAGTCCACCGCGTCCTTGAACTCCTTGACAGTCTGCGCGTCCAGACTTGTCGTCAGCATGCAGGCGACGGCAGCGGCGGTTATGATTCTTTTGAGCATTTCGGTTTATTGTGTGTTTTTATTATCCGCAAATCAATGATCATCACGATGATGGAGGAAATGGCCAGTGCAAGCGTGTCCGCCACGAAATCCAGCGCGTCTCCGCTTCTGTAGCTCGTGAATGACTGCCCGATCTCCGTCCCGGCGGCGATCAGGCAACCGGCCAGAAAGACCAGGCCGACGGCCAGGACGGTGTGCCGCGGCCTGCCTGTCATCCCGGAGAACGCGAGGTAGCAGAGGATAGGGAAGGGAAAGAACATCAGGAAATGCACCACCTTGTCCATTGGAATCCCGAACAGGTTGTCCTGGCCGATGTCAGGCAAGTCGCTGAAATGCCCGAAACAGCACCAGCCGACCATTCCGAGGTAGACGACCAGCAGCGCCAATGTCAGAATATTCCTTTTCCTCATAATAAGAATCCTATTTTAGAATAATCTCCCCGAAGTACTCCGGTCTGTGGAAATCCGGTTTCGTGGTCCTGATCGGGTTCCAGCTCAGGAAGTGCGGATGGGCGGTGAGATCCCCGCATTTGTAGAAGTTGCCCCTGAGACTGACCGGGAGGTTGTCCCTGTCTATTCCAATCAGTTCGAAAGGAATCAGCATGGCCACCGTCCAGCTGAAGATCCTGTCGGAGACAGTGACCGCCTTTCTTTCCAGGGAACTGTGTCTGATGACGCTCCGGAGCAGTTCCGGTGCGATCAGGGTCTTGTCGATCCTGCTTGTCCTCTTGGAGGCCAGCAGGGAACCGATGCAGGTGAGCTCGAAGTTGTAGTAGGTGCCGTCGTACGGATCCGTCACGAAAAACTCGCAGCAGCTGTCCTCCCAGCTGTTTCCGTTGTCCTCAATGGCGGTGGCGCGCAGGTCAAGCCCCCTGACGTGGAACATGACAGCGAGGTGACCCTCGGTGCGGGCTATCGACCCGTTGCAGTCAGGGGCGTAGGGCGCGTCCTTCGGCCAGTTACGCTCGCAGACCGCGAACTTCGAGGCACCTTTCTCCATCGCAAGATCCAGCTCCTGCATATTCATTCTTTCAAGTCCCTCGATGAACGGGACCCTGATTTGTCTGGCGACGTTTTTCATCTTCTTCCGTGAATATATTCATGAAGGCTAAAGCGCCTGCATGTCGTTGAGTTTCTTGTAGTAGCCTTCCTGGGCAAGCAGCTCCTCGTGTCTGCCGCGCTCCACGATCCGGCCCTCGTCCATCACGATGATCTCGTCGGCGTTCCTGATGGTCGAAAGCCTGTGGGCGATCGCGATGGTGGTTCTTGTGGACATCAGGCGGTCGAGAGCCTCCTGCACGATCTTCTCGGACTCGGTGTCCAGAGAGGCCGTGGCCTCGTCGAGGATCAGGATCGGAGGGTTCTTGAGGATGGCGCGGGCGATGCTGATTCTCTGTCTCTGTCCGCCGGAGAGTTTCACGCCCCTGTCGCCGATGTTGAAGTCGTAGCCGCCCTCCTTCTCCATGATGAAGTCGTGGGCGTTGGCAATCTTGGCCGCCTCGATCACGCTTTCCATGGTGGCGTTCTCCACTCCGAAGGCTATGTTGTTGAAAATGCTGTCGTTGAAGAGGATCGACTCCTGGTTGACATTGCCGATTATGCTCCTCAGGTCGGCGATCCGCACGTCCCTGATGTCGGTGCCGTCGATGGTGATCGCCCCGCCGGTCGGGTCGTAGAACCTCGGAATGAGGTCCACAAGGGTGGATTTTCCGGCTCCGGAAGCCCCCACGATGGCGATCGTCCTGCCTTTAGGAATCTCCAGGCTCACGTCATCCAGTACCTTCCTCTGTCCGTCGGGGTAGTGGAAGTTCACGTGGTCGAAGGTGATCCTGTCGTTGAATCCGCCGAGCGTCTTAGGCTCCCGAGGCTCCACGATGTCATTCTCCGCGTCCAGTATCTTGTTGATCCTCTCCATCGAGGCCATGCCCTTCGGGATGGCGTACCCTGCCTTCGCGAAATCCTTGATAGGGTTGATGATGCTGTAGAGGATCACCATATAGTAGATGAATATGGGCGCGTCGATGGTCGATTTCCCTCCCAGGATCAGGGTTCCGCCGAACCACAGCACTATCATGATCAGCACCGTTCCCAGGAACTCGCTCATAGGGTGGGCGAGGGACTGGCGGATCGTCACGCGGTTGCTCTTCTTCCTCATCGCCTCGCTCACGTTGTCGAACCTTTCGGACATCTTCCTCTCGGCGATGAAGGCCTTGATGATGCGCAGCCCGCCGAGGGTCTCCTCCACCTGGGCCATCACGTCGCTCCAAAGCTGCTGTACCTCAAGCGATTTCCTCTTAAGGTTCTTTCCCACGACACCCATCACCCACATCATCAGCGGGGCGAAAAGGATGGTGAAGGCCGTCATCTGCCAGCTGATCACGAGAAGGGCGGCGAAGTAGAAGAAAATCAGGATAGGGTTCTTGATGAGCATCTCGATCGATCCCGTGATGGAATTCTCCACCTCCTGCACGTCACCGCTCATCCTGGCGATGATGTCGCCTTTCTTCTCCTCCGAGAAGAAGCCCAGCGGAAGGGCCAGGATCTTGTTGTAGATGTCCATCCTGATGTTCTTCACCACACCCGTCCTGATCGGCACCATCACGGCGGACGAGCCGAAGTAGCAAGCCGTCTTCAGCGCGGTCATCACCACAAGGAATATGCACAGGAAGAGCAGCACCATCGACGCTCCGAGTGTCGAGATCTGCTGCTCCAGCTGCCAGTAGACGTTGCCCATGAAAGCGTCCCCCAGATCCTTGAACGGCATCTGCCAGACCTCGTTCCAGGGGGTGAATGAATAGACCGTCTCGTTGATCTTGAACAGGATCCTCAGGATCGGCACGATGATGGCGAACGAGAATATGTTGAAGACCGCCGAAAGGATGTTCAGCACGACCGATCCGGCGAGATATTTCTTGAAAGGCGCGACATAGCGCTTCATCATAGACCAGAATTCTTTCATTGTCAGAGTATTTTTTCCAACCAGTGGAAGATAAGGAATATTCTTTTGCGTAGTATTTCGTAGTCAAGCGTCCCGGCAGTGTCCGAGGTCTTGTTGGTGAGCATGGTGATGCCTGAGGTGAAGACCGCGCAGGTCAACCCGCTCTGCGTGAAGATCTTCTGGTCGCCGAACCTTCTGTGGAACATTTCCGTGAAGCTCTGGCTTCCGTAGTAGTTCGTGGCGATGTCGAGTCCGAGTCCCGGCCCCTCGTTCGCGCGGGTGAGGTCAAATGTGAACTGCCCGCCGCTGAGCATGATCAGAAAGTCGTTCCTTCCCTTGTGGATCGGCTCCAGGGTGCTGCCGATAATGTCCAGCACGACGGTGGCGTAGATCTTGTCCATGGTGATCGCCTCGCCGCTGGACGGATTCCTCAGACTGCCGCTACGGATTTCCGCCATCAGCGCCTCCGCCCCTGCGGAATTCCTTTCCTTGGCGTCCGTGGCCACGAAGATGAGATTCTTTCCGTAGTCCCGTCCAAGCTCCTTCATCTTCCCGAACATCACGGCCAGGTTCAGCATGGCGACAACGCCGGAGGCATTGCTGTCCGCTCCCGGATAGAGATTCCCGTCGATGACCCCGTGGCTGTCATAGTGGGCGGCGATGATCACATACTTGTCCTTCCCGGAGGTGTTTTTTCCCGGCAGGAAACCGATGATATTCCTTCCCACCGCGCCGCGGCACCCTTCATCATCATTTTTCAATGCGGAGCCACCGCCCGTTCCGCGCATTCCGTCCGTTCCGCGCATTCCGCCCGTTCCGCGCGTTCCGTGCATTCCGTCCGTTGCGCCCGTTGCGCTCGTTGCGCGCATTCCGCGCGTTGCGCCCGTTCCACTCGTTCCGCCCTCCGCCGGGAGTCTGAACGAGCGGCTCCAGCTACCGTCGAAAGGCATCAGGCCGATGCTGGCGTAATGCCTTGAGATCCAGAACGCCGCTTCGGTCGCCCCTCTTGTGCCGGAGGCGCGCCCGCCGAACGAGGGGGCCGATAGGAACTCCACCTCCCTTCTCAGGCTCTCGGATGAGATGTATTTCTCGGCATTCCTTCCGGAAGGCACCATCCTGACACTGTTCTGCTGCGCGGAAAGCGCCGCCGCGTCCGCCAGAAGAAGAATGAATATGAAAAATTTATAAAAATGCGTCTTCAAGGCACGATAAATGTTTATCTTTGCAAACGACAAAATTAGGAATTTTAAGCCTTAAAGTAAAATATATTTGTATGAAAAGGTCAGTGCTGACTCTGTTTTTCCTGTTGTGCCTCGCTTTGGTCGCCAATGCGCAGTACGACAAGGATGTGTTCAACTTCAGAGGTAGAGCGGCTCTGGCTGACGGTAAATATTCAGAGGCGATCGGCCATTTCAACGTTCTTGCGAGGCTTGACTCGACTGATTGCTGGACATTCTTTTACAGAGGCATCGCCAAGTACAATCTGGGAGACCTTCGCGGGGCCCAGGCCGACTTCAACACATCGGTACGTCTGAATCCCGTCTTCACCAACGGCTACCACTACAGGGCCATCACCCTGAGCCGTTCCGGGAAATATGACGAGGCTCTGAAGGATCTGGAAAAGGCACTTGAGCTTCGCCCGGGACTCAATGGCCTCTATTTCAGCAGGGGAGTGACCTATTTCCTCGCCCAGCAGTTCGACAAGGCCGTGAGCGACTTCGACCGCTACATCAGAAAGGAGCCGAAGGATCCGTCAGCGTTTCTCAACAGAGGCGCCTCCTATCTTTTCCTCGGCGACACCACAAAGGCTTTGGAAGACTACAACCGGGCGATCAAACTGGACCGCTTCGACCCCGAGGGCTACATCAGAAGGGGACGCGTCTATGCCTTGCGCAAGGACTACAAGGATGCCATCGGCGACATGGACAAGGCCATCGGCCTGGACACGACGAACACCTTCGCCTATTTCAACAGGGCCTTGATGTACTACGACCAGAACAACTACAATGCCGCGATGAGCGACCTCAACAGGGTTCTGCGGGACGAGCCTGGCAACGCCCTCACCCTCTACAACCGAAGTCTGATCAACGCGCAGGTCGGGAACATGGAGGAGGCTCTTGCCGACATGGATCACGTCATAAACATCAATCCGGAGAATGTGCTGGCCTACTACAACAGGGCCTCGTACTTCGTCCGGATGGGCCGCTGGCTCGACGCCCTGGACGACTACGACAAGGCGATCGAGCTTTATCCCGACTTCGCCAAGGCCTACCTGAACAGATCCTACGTCAAGAATATGCTCGGACGGGCGAAGTCCTCGAAGCAGGACTACGACATCGCCCAGAAGAAGGTGCAGGAGTACCGCGCGAAGAACGCCTCCGAGGCCGGCTCGTTCGCCGACACGACCAAGAAGTACAGCGCGTTGATCGCACTGGACGCGGATTTCGCAAAGAAAGACTTTGACAATGAGCTTCTTCAGAACCGTGACATCAACATCCGCCTGAAATCGTTGTACAAGTTCAGCCTCGCGGCGCGGCGTGACAATCAGAACGTGGCCCTCAGGCACCGCTACGAGAACCCTCTGATCGACCAGTTCATCTCGGATTCTCCGGTGATGATGACCGTCTCCAACTCCGACTCGCTTGTAAAGCCGGTGTTCGCCCACGGCATCGATGCCTCGATCTACGGCGACTCCTATCTCTCAGCCGGCAATCCGAACTCTTTGTCGGAAGCGGACAGGGCGTTCATCAGAGGCCTCTACGATGTCCAGTCCAAGCAGTACACCTCCGCGCTGAATCAGTTTGACACCGCGGTCAATGCCGAGAGCGACGGGAAATATTCAGAGTACTACAAGGCGTTCTATTACCTGAACAGGGGAGTGCTGCGCGCCGAGATGATCGACTTCATCTCCTCCATCGAGAACAATGTCCAGACCCTGACGATGGATGACAAGGGTACCACCCGCGCCCGTGTGAGGGATCAGGTCAGCCGGACGTATGACTATTCGGAAGCCATCGACGACATGCTTGCCGCCGACCGCCTCCTGCCGGGAGTGCCGTACATCTATTTCAACCTGGGCAACCTCTACTGCCTGTCCTCCAAGTTCGTGGAGTCGGTGGACAGCTACACGAAAGCCATCAATGTCTACCCTTACATGGGCGACGCCTACTTCAACAGAGGCTTGGTGCTGATCTACCTGAAGGACAAGGAGAAAGGCTGCATAGACCTCTCCCGCGCCGGCGAGCTTGGCGTAAGCGACGCCTACAGTGTGATTTCGAAATATTGTGAGGAGGAGAAGAATTGATGTTGAAGTTTCTGAGCCTCTCCAGCGGCAGCTGCGGCAACTGCTATTTCCTTTCCGACGGCAAGTCCGGCCTCCTGATCGACGCCGGCGTGAGTGTCCGCCGCCTGAAAAAGACCTTGGCGGAGCACGGCCTGGGCACGGATTCCTTCCAGGCCGTTCTAGTGACCCACGACCATCTGGACCACATCCGCCACCTGGGCTCCTACTGCAAGCATCTGGGAAAGCCGGTCTACGCAACCGCCGTTCTCCACGAGGCCCTTTCCCATCACACCTTCACCCAGGCCCACATAGCCTCCTACCGCCGCATCCTTCCCGCCGCCCCCGTCAGAGTAAGACTGCGCGATGATGTTCCCGAAGATGATCTCCCTTTGGTAAGCCACTTTGTGGTGCCGCACGACGCGACCCAGACCGTAGGCTATTTCATAGAATGGTCTTCCGTCAGTTTCTTCCTGATGACCGACGCCGGCCGCGCGACCGACGAGGCCATTGAATATGCCCGGAAGGCAGACACTGTGGTGATCGAGTCCAACTACGATTCAGGAATGCTCATAGGAGGCCCCTACCCCCACGACCTAAAGATGCGTATCTGCCAAGGCAACGGCCACCTGAGCAACGACGAATGCGCCTCCGCCATCCGCCGCTTCTGGCACCCCGGCCTGAAGAACCTCTTCCTCTGCCACCTAAGCGAGAACAACAACACCCCCTCCCTAGCCTTCGCCTCCGCCGCCGAAGCCCTCCGCTCCATCCGTGTCACCCCCTCCGCCGAAGACCTCCTCTCCATCCGTGTAACCCCCTCCGCCGAAGCCCTCCTCCCCATCCGTGTGACCCTCTCCGCCAAAGACATAACCAACCTCCAAACCCTTCCCCGCACCCACGCCTCCCAACTCTTCCTCCTGGGCCGCTGACCAAATCCCCGTCCCATCCCCGGCCGGCATTTCCGCTGACAGTTCCCTCTGGCATTTCCTCTGACAACTCCCTCTGACAACTCCCTCTGGCAACTCCCTCTGGCATTTCCGCTGGCATCCCGGCTTACATCCCTCCCTACATCCCTGCTCACAACATCATACTTCTATATTCTGTTCACTACCCGCTTGTCCCTCCCCGGGCGCGGAACCGCCCGAATCCCGCTTTGGTTGTCGCGCTTGTGACACCGCGAGCGGCAATCCGCCCGAATCCCGCCCTCATCGTTCACTGGCAAAACTCGATACCGGTGGATAGGAATTCTTGTACGAGTGAGGAAGGAATTCTTATTTCGTGAGCTCACCGGATTTTTTTGAACGACTCTTTGATTTGATGCTTAAAAACATAAGTTATTGATAATTAATGATGCAAAATATTATTTTATCATAAAAAAACAGAAATATATGTTTTTGATAGTAAATATTTCTGTTTCTTATTATCCGATATGAAAAATTGTCGTATTTTGGCGAAAAATGTAAAAACATGACTAAACGTAAACGACTAAAACTTTGGAAGGAGTATCGCACATGGCCGAAATGGTATTATCATGTGGTGCTGGACTCGATCGAAACAGGACAACTCTTTAATGACGAGAGTGAGTACGTGGACGGAATGAACACTGTTGCGATAGCTCAGTATATTCATCATGTCTCCATTGTGGTGTTTAACTTTATGATCAATCACGGTCATTTCCTTGTTTTGGCGACCGGAAACGACATTGTTAATTGTATGTCTTTCATATTCAGGAGAATAAATGCGCGCCTGATTGCAAACGGCCACAGCCCCCTCCCGGAAAACTACGGCTTCAAACTCATTCGCGTGAAAGATAAAAAGCAACTTGAAGACACTATAGTGTACATTGCCAGAAATCCTTTAAAGGCATGTCCGAACATCGCTGCCCCGGGTTATCTATGGGGCTCTTGCAATTTGATATTCAGTGACATAAATAGACTTTTTGAAAAAGTACAAATAAAGGATCTTTCAGATAAGTTTTGCCGGAATACTTTTAGGACGAGGGTGAAACTGCCTGAAAATTACTACTTTAACAAAACCGTGGGTATGATACTTCCTGAGTCCTATGTGATGAACGGTAAGGCAGAGGAAGTGCTGAAGTCTTCATGGAACTATAGCAATCGTGTGGTCAGGGACCTTGATGCATATTTCAATCTCGCGGAAGGCATCGGCGAATTGGTGGTTTTGTCGGATGAAGAGGTTAACCTTATCATTCAACGAATGTTAAGAAATGAATATAAGGTCAGATTCCTCTCGGATTTAAGCGTGGATGAGAGGTGCCGCATGGCGATTGTCCTAAGGAAGAAATATAAACTCGACCTAAAGCGGATCTCAAGAAAGTTGCACATAGAGTTGAATATTCTTAAAAAGTTGTTCGAGTAGCAGCTGTTCTTTATTCGCATCTGAAATAACGGAGAAAACTTATGCCCCCCTCTGCAACGAGGTCACCATAGGAGTCTATAATTCTTCGACGGATTCACAAGCATCTCAGATCCATTTTCTAGTACCCATTCCATTATGCTTTGTTTTTCGCTTTATAGCTTGCAGAGTATCGCTCGGGAGTCTTCGGGCGAGAATAGCGTGGAAAGTCGCTTTGTGGGTATCAAGCGGGAGTCTTCGGGCGAGAATTGCGTGGAAAGTCGCTTTGTGGTATCAAGCGGGAGGCTTCGGGCGAGAATAGCGTGGAAACTCGCTTTGTGGGTATCAAGCGGGAGTCTTCGGGCGGGAATTGCGTGGAAAGTCGCTTTGTGGGTATCAAGCGGGAGTCTTCGGACGAGATTTGCGTGGAAACTCGCTCGCGTGGTATCAAGCGGGAGTCTTCGGGCGAGAATTGCGTGGAAAACTCGCTCGCGTGGTATCAAGCGGGAGGCTTCGGATGAGAATAGCGTGAAAACTCGCTCGCATGGTATCATGCGTGACCCTGCGGGCGTGATTCGGCCAAGAAGTCGCTCGTGGGGCGTGGATTAAATTTAGGAAGGAATGATGGTGGAATTTAGAACGTGATGTTGGATGGAATCGGAGACGTGATGGAAGTTGGAATTGGGAACGTAATGGAGGAAAAGGTTAAGGACGTAGTAGAAGGTGAGGATAGGGATGCGGTTGAGGAAAGGATGGATGGAGAAGATGGATGGAGGAAAGGGATGGAGAAGATGGATGAAGAAGAGGAATGGATGAAGGGGCGGATGGATTGAGGCGGGAGAGGTGTCTTATTCAACGGGTTGATAATAAGTAAGTTGAGTAGTAGGGGTGCTGCCGCTTAGGATTCGGATCAGGTCGCGGAGGATTAGGTCGGGGCGGACCACGCCGCTTTCCCAGAAGTCGTTGCCGCCTTTGGCGTTTTGGCGGGAATTGTCGTTCCAGATGACTTGGGGCGATGCTTGACCATCAGCATGGGTGGATTCATCTCCGGAAGTGGATCCTCCCACGGACGCGGAACCTTCCACGGAAGCAGAACCTCCCACGGACGCGGAATCTCCTGCGGAGACAAATCCATTCACTGAAGCGGAACTGCCTGCTGAAGCGGAACTGCCTGCTGAAGCGGAACTACCTGCTGAAGCGGAACCTTCTCCAGACGCGGAACCTCCCACGGACGCGGAACCTCCCACGGAATCGGAACCACTTGCGGAGCCGAAACCATTCGCAGCGGCGTTTTTCTGAATATTCATTAGAAAGTCACCGAAGAGGGCGTTGACGGACAGGAGTTGGTCTAGTGTGCGGCACCATCCGACGTTCAGCCAGAGGGAGGCTTCCTTGGATAATGAATATGCCCGCTCGACGGAGATTTGTCCGGAGATGGAAGTGCCTGGCTCTGAACCGAGAATCTCTCCACCGGCATCTCGCACCAGGTGAGAGAGGTAATTCTCCTGGCCGGGAATGAACCACTGATCCTTGTAGGGGATGTTGACCAGAATCTTTCTCGCACATATTCTTTGCTCGGCATCAGCGCTTTGTGGACCCTCGCCCGGAACGGTCATCAGGGCTCTGACGGAGTCCCTCAGGGCTTGGTAATTCTTCGAGACCACGGCCAGAACCGAGTCCGCCGCGGACATGTTTCCTGTCAGCGCTCCGAAAAGGCGGACATAGGAGGCGCGGGCGAGGGGGTGGCTTTCCAGATGCTCGTTGACGGTGAAAGATCTGATTCCCAGGGACTCCAGCTTGGTGAGGAACTGTGATTTGACGGGTGACACTGAATATGTAAGTACTAGTTCCGGCTTCAGGGCCATGATCTTCTCATAGTCGGGGCTTGCGTCGTAGCCGATGTCAAGGATTCTGCCCTCGCCGATTCTTGCCCTCACGGTGGAGTCGTAGACATATTCAGCGCCCGAGACTCCGACAATGGCATCTTCGCCGCCGATGGCGCGGAGGAAGCCGATGTGCGAGGTGCTCATCACGATCAGTCTGCTCAGCGGGCGGCTGATGATCAGCGTGTCGCGGGAACCGTCAAAAGGGGAGAGTGAGATCAGTGAATATCCTCCCTCCGGTAGCGGCCGAACTGCCAGAAACAGCGGCTCGCACTCGTCCGCAGCCGTTGCCACGGCGCTTTTCCTCGCACATCCGCAGATGCTGACGAGAAGGATCGTGGCCGACAGAATATATTCATAAGTCTTCATCGCTCGCAAATATAATTGTTTTTTGCTATCTTCGAAGATTAATTGTCCGGGAATAGGCAGAAACTGCCTTGCGCCGCGTTCCCGGAATCATTCCCCGCCTTTTGTCATGGCGGATAAGAGAAGATGGCAAGGCTTGTGATTGAGGGAAAATATTCATTTATTATGGGAAAATATAATTTTGATGAACTGACCCACAGGCGCGGAACCAACTGCGTGAAGTGGGATGCCGAGAGTCCGGTCGGGCCGATTGATGAGGATGTCATCCCTATGTGGGTGGCAGACATGGACTTCAAGGTTGCGCCGGAGATTGTGGAGGCGCTTAGGAACAGGGTCGATCAGGGGATTTTCGGCTACACGCATGTGCCGGATTCCTACTATGAGGCTGCCATCGACTGGTGGGAGCGTCGCAGGGGCTGGCACACGGAGAAGGAATGGTACAGCTACATCCCTGGCGTTGTACCTGCCATGTCTGTGGTGGTCAAGGCCTTGACGCAGTACGAGATCGTCGGAGGCGAGGTTGTCGAGAAGCCTGATCATGGCCGCGGGCCTCACGGCGAACTGCCGAAGATGATCATCCAGAGTCCCGCCTACAACTGTTTCTTCTCCACTGCGAAGAACACTCTCTGCGAACTGTCCATCAATAAGCTCATCTACGACACCGAAGGCGATCAGGCCACCTGGTACATTGATTTCGAGGATCTTGAGAGGCGCGCCGCCGACCCTATGGCCAAGGTGTTGCTCTTCTGCAACCCTCACAATCCGTGCGGCCGCGTCTGGCCGAGGGAGGATCTGGAGCGGGTGGCCGACATCTGCCGCCGCAACGGCGTGATCGTCATCAGCGACGAGATTCATTGCGAGCTGGAAATGCCTGGCTATCATTTCACTCCGATGGCATCGCTCTCGCAGGCATCGCAGGACAACACCGTCACGATGAACTCGCCGAGCAAGTCTTTCAACATCGCCGGCCTCGGAATCTCCAACATCATCACCAACAACCCTGACTGGAAGAAACTAATCGACCGGGTCATCAACATCAACGAACTCTGTGATGTCAATCCTTTCGGCGTTCTCGCCCTTCAGGCGGCCTACAACGCGGGCGAGCCGTGGCTCAAGGAGCTGAATGAATATATCTACGCGAATTATCGCACGATGGTCTCGTTCTTCGAGGAGCGTCTGCCGGAGTTCCCGGTCACCAAGCTTGAAGGCACCTATCTGGCCTGGGTGGATGTAAGGGCTTTGAATATGTGCGCCAACGACATCGAGAACAGTCTATTGCAGACCGAGAAGGTCTGGATCAACTCCGGCGTGATGTACGGTCGCGACGGCTTCATGCGAATAAATCTGGCCTGCCCTCGTGCCCGTCTCCAGCAAGGCCTTGACCGCATCGCAACCGGCTTTCACCGCCTGATGAAATAAATGGTCGCTGAGCTTGTCGAAGCGATAAATATCAATTTGCCGGCGAAAAATAACCGCTGAAATTAGCCACCGAAAAAAGGCAAAACCCAAATTTTGCACGTTACCAAAATTTGACTTTTGATTTTTCGGCGGCTTGCGTGTTTATGTCAGTTTATGCATAATTATATCATATTGCTATGTGATGACATACTTTATTTTGCTTTGTATTGCTTTGTATTGCTTTGTATTGCTTTGTATTGCTTTATTTAGCCATTCAGGTTCAGTGAAGTGCCACTACGAACCTTAGCCACCCGCGGCTATAAGCGGGAGGGGCCCAAGCGCAGCTTGGGAGGGACGGAGCGCGAAGCGCGGAGGGTTCGTGGTGGCACTTCACTGAACTAAGAGCCAACACGAAATGTCATTTAGAAAATGATCTGAAAATCAAGAACTTTGTCCTGTCCAAAAGTGCCAGTGATGTGAGTCACGGAGTCAGTACGGTTAGTGAGCGGTTTCCTGTCAGACAACTCTACGGCGATGAGGTCGCCGGTGCGGATGTAGAGTAGCTTTGTGGCTTCCACGAGAGCGTCCTCGATCATATTCAAGGATGGGCGGTCGAAAGTGAAAAGCTCAACTTCATTTCTGAATAGGCTGAATCGGCCATCTTCTTCCAGCCTTTGCGGCAGGAACATCGGCGTGGGCAGAAAGGATGTGTGATCCAGACAGATGGCCTGGGCGTAACCTTCAGGGGTGCCGTCAAGCATATTTTCCGGGTAGAGGAGGACTCCGAAACCAACTGAGTCGTAGTATCTTGACGCGAATTTCCTGCCGACGCTCCGACCCGGCTTCAGGATGCGGGCGAAAAGTACCGGCGAATATGTCAGCTCGTCCACGAACTCAGGAGGGTAGAAATCCTCATTGTCCTTCTCCCATGTCGTGTCCGGCCGCACGACGATCCTGCCGGTCGATGTCTTTACGATTATATTCATGAATCAATCTTGCGCGCTTGGTTGTCGGCGAGAAGGGGCGGGTCATTGTCGGTGCTTGCGACAAGCGCCTGGACACCCTAGAAAAGCCTGCCGCCTCCGAATTTGTCCTTAAGGCCGGCGATTGCGCTGTCAAACGCCTCACCCTCAAGAGGTTTGCTCATCTCGGCTTCACGAGCCTTGGCCGCCTCTCTCTTCTCCTTTTCGAACTGCTCCTTCAGGCGGGCGAACTGCCGTTTCGTGTCCATCGTGAACTCTCCGTTGTCGATCCAGGCGAAGTAGGCCGGCTCGGTCTCGTACACCTCCCTGGCCGTCCTGCCCTTGTGCTTCCCGAAACTGATCGTAGGCTCGTCGTTCTTGCCGAGGACCAGCCTTCCCGCGTAGTCCACGGTGCGGGGCCTTCCGGCCACTCCCGAGAGGAATTCCACATCGTTCTTCAGCGTCACCTCATGGTACTTCGTCGGCGACTGGTACATGTCCAGCTGGCCTTTCAGCACCTCGTAGGTCGCCATCGTGTCAGCCTCCGCAGAGTGTGCGTTCTCGAAGTCCTCGCCGCCGCAGTAGAACCGGTAGGCGGCCTTGAGGTTGCGTGGCTCCATGTAGTGGTAGATTGTCTGCACGTCGATCATCTGCTTGGAGTGAAGGTCGATGTCCGTCGCCTCCAGTGTAGCCTGGGCCTTCGCCTTGTTCTCCGGAGTGTTCTTCGGATCCTCGATCCTGCGTTTGCAGTACGCCCTCACCCTCTCGATCTCCTCGGCCAGCATCGGCAGGTCGAACTTCGTGGAGTTGTAGCCGGCCAGGTCGCTGTCCTTCAGCCATTCCACAACCTCGGAAGCGATCTCGATGAACTTCTTCTCACCGGCCACATCCTCGTCCTTGATGCCGTTCACCTGGCTGGCGCCCGGATCGATGGGGTGCTGCCTGCGGAGGGTGTAGTCCCACGGGCACACACGCCATGTCTTGACCTCGTGGTGGTGGTCAGGGAACACCTTGACGAAGCTGAGTTCCACGATGCAGTCATTCACGATGCTAAGCCCCGTGCTCTCGATGTCGAAGAAAAGCAGAGGCCTCTCAAGAGAAAGTTCCATAGCCTGTCAATTACGTGGATTAGACCATGATAGGCATCAGGATTCCGCAGATCTTGCCGCTTTCCTCCTCGTCCTCGGAAGGAATGATAAGGGCGGCCCTGCGCGCGTCGGCGAACTTCATCACCACTGTCTCGCAGCTCATGTTCGCGAGGATCTCGGTGAGGAATGTGGACTTGAACCCGATGGAAAGCTCGTCACCGTTGTAGTCGCAGCTGATCTTCTCGTAGGCGGCGATGGCGAAACCGAGATCCTGCGCCGTGATCTCCATCTGTCCCGGCTTGAGGTCGAGCTTGATGTGGTTCGAGGCCTTGTTGGCGCAGACGGCCACACGCCTTACGGTGTTCAGGAACAGGGCTCTGTCGATCTTCAGCACGCTGGAGTTGTTCTGAGGGATCACGTCACGGTACTTAGGGTACTTGCCCACGATCAGCCTGCACACCATAGTGGTCCTGCCGAATGTGAACAGCACCGTGCTGGAGTCGAATGCGATCTCAACAGTCCCGTCATCCTTGCCGAGAATGGATTTCAGCACGGCTGCCGGCTTCTTGTGAAGGATGAAGGAACACTTCTCAGGAGTCTTGACCTCCTTCGCGGTGTAGCAGATCAGCTTGTGCGAGTCAGAGGCCACAAGGGTGGTGGACTCGGGGCCGAAGTCAAAGAATATACCGTTCATCGCAGGCCTGATCTCATCGTCTGCCGTGGCGTAGATCGTGCTGTTGATGCCTTCGATGAGGCTCTCGGCCGGGAACTCGATCTTCTCGGCGTCGTCGCCCGTCCCCTTGATCTCAGGGTAGTCCTCGGCAGGGAAGAAAGGAAGCACGGAGTTACCGCTCGTCCACTTGCACTCGATGGAGCTGTCGCTGGCCGTGCTGATGGCGACCGGCTGGTCAGGGAGTTCCTTGAGCAGATCGATCATGTGCCTTGCGGGAACGGCGATCTTGCCTTCCTCCTGTGTTGTATCGACTTCAATCTCTGTTCTGAGCGTGAGTTCCGAGTCCGATGCGGTCACCTCAAGGATGTTGCCTTTGAGGTCAAAGAGGAAATTTTCCAGAATCGGCAGCGCGGACTTGGCGGGGATTGCCTTGGAGATGTCCATCAATCCTTTCAGCAGCTCAGTGCTTGATACGTTGAATTTCATATTCGTAGAGTTTTTAAATTCTTTGTTGTGGCGGACTCCGTAAGGGAGGCCTCTGTAAAAGGCAAATATACGAATATTCCCTTAATATTCCTTAATATTATGGCATCATATTTGATTTTTTGCCTTGGGTTCCGGAAACGCCGTTCCGGAAGTCCTGAAAAAGGTGGCAGGCCACCTTTAACGGGGTTAAAGGCAAGGGGTTGGATCGTTTCGGCGGTTTTTGACAATAATAAGTTTTAATAATATGTCTGAAATGAAAAAAGGTTTAATTACAGTGGTGCTGTCAGTGTTGTTCAGCGTGCTGGCGGCTTACGGTGTCGTTAAGGCGGCCACCGTGGATGAGGGAGACAAAGTGGCAAGGACAGAGAACGGGACGGTCACAAGGACTGTCAATCTGGCACAGTCGGACTATCCTGACCTGACCTATGCGGCGGAGGCCGCCGTGGACGCTGTCGTCTATGTCGAGGTGACCGTGACGCAGAAGTATCAGATGGCCGATCCGTTCTTCCGCTTCTTCTTCGGGGACGGCGAGCCTCAGACAAGGGAGCAGCAGGGAAGCGGCTCTGGTGTGATCATCCGTCCGGACGGCTACATCGTGACCAACAACCACGTTGTCGCGAACGCCACCAAGGTGCAGGTGACACTGAACAACAACAAGACCTACGAAGCAAAGGTGATCGGTACAGACCCGGCCACCGATGTAGCATTGATAAAGATTGACGCCCAGGGACTTCCGACCCTTCCGTTCGGTGATTCCGACCAGCTGAGGCTCGGAGAGTGGGTGCTGGCCGTGGGCAGTCCTCTGGGCTACCAGCTCAGATCTACCATCACCGCCGGCATCGTCAGTGCCAAAGGACGCTCCATGGCGCATGATCCGAGGGAGAACAACAACGGCATCCAGATCGAGTCCTTCATCCAGACCGACGCGGCTGTGAATCCGGGCAACTCCGGTGGCGCCCTTGTCAACAAGACAGGCGAGCTGGTCGGCATCAACACCGCGATCGTCTCACAGACAGGAGCTTATTCGGGCTATTCCTTCGCGGTTCCGGTGAACATCGTGAAGAAGATCGTCGATGACCTTATTGATTTCGGCTCCGTCAAGAGGGCTGTCCTCGGAATAGCGATGTCGGATCTCAACGAGGGTCTCGCCAAGGTGCTGAAATACGACTCTGTTGACGATATGTTGAAAAAAATGAAACTTTCTTCTCCGGAAGGCGTATATATCAGAGAGGTTGCGAAAGGCAGCTCCGCCCACAAGGCCGGCCTTAAGGAAGGTGATGTGATCATCGCCATCGACGGGAAGCCAGTCAGGAACGGTTCCGCCGTGCAGGTGAAGGTCAATTCCTTCCATCCTGGCGACAAGGCCAAGGTGACGGTTGTCCGTGACGGGAATGAGAAGGATTTCGAAGTCACGCTGATGGGCAGCAGCACCGAGAACGGTACTGAGGTCGGTGACGGCGAGATCGCGTTCTACGGAACGACCCTTAAGGAGGCTTCCAAGGAGGCTCTTGAGAGGTTCGGCCTGAAGAAAGGTGTTGAGGTGACTTCCGTGGGGACCGGCAAGATGCTTGAGGCCGGCGCTTCCGAGGGAATGATCATCACCTATGTCAACGATCAGCCTGTAGGCACACCTCAGGATGTTTTGAACATCGCCAAATCCGCCAAGAGGGCGGTCTACGTCGAGGGCGTGACAGCCAACGGTAGAAAGGCCTTCTTCGGATTCAGCAAGGAATAGAAAGCTGAGATTCTGATTTTCCCTGGCGGAAAGGAATCGCAGCCTTCCGTCAGGGAATATTGTGTATTACAAGTAGATATGAGGCAATTAAAGATTACGAAGTCAATCACCAACCGCGAGAGCGCCTCGCTGGACAAGTACCTTCAGGAGATAGGCCGCGAGGAGTTGGTGTCACCGGAGGAGGAGGTCGAGCTTTCCCAAAGGATCCGCAAGGGCGACCAGAAAGCTCTTGAAAAGCTCACGAGAGCCAATCTCAGATTCGTTGTTTCTGTAGCGAAACAGTACCAGAACCAAGGTCTTAGCCTTCCAGATTTGATCAATGAGGGCAATCTTGGCCTGATCAAGGCTGCCGAGAAGTTCGACGAGACCAGAGGTTTCAAGTTCATTTCATACGCCGTGTGGTGGATCCGCCAGTCAATCCTTCAGGCTCTTGCCGAGCAGTCCAGGATTGTCAGGCTTCCGCTCAACCAGGTCGGTTCCCTGAACAAGATCAACAAGGCTCTTTCACAGTTCGAGCAAAAGAACGAGAGAAGCCCTTCCAATGAGGAACTCTCCGAGATGATAGACATCCCGCAGGACAAGATCTCCGACACTCTCAGGGTGTCCGGAAGACACGTGTCCGTGGACGCTCCGTTCGTCGAGGGCGAGGACAACAGCCTTCTGGATGTGATTCCTAACGATGACTCGCCGATGGCCGACAGAGGCCTTGTGAACGAGTCCCTCAGCACGGAGATCGAGAGGTCACTCCAGATCCTGACGACCCGTGAGCGCGAGATCATCAAGTCGTTCTTCGGCATCGGCTGCCAGGAGATGACCCTTGAGGAGATCGGCGAGAGGCTTGACCTCACAAGGGAGAGAGTCCGCCAGATCAAGGAAAAGGCGATCCGCAAGCTCAAGAAACCATCCGCAAGCAAACTTCTTAAAACCTATCTCGGCTAATGACCCCGGAACTTTTTATCGCCTCGAAGGCTTCAGAAGCCATCAAGGCACTCTATAACGCCGACATCGAACCGTCGGCGCTTCAGGTCTCCGTGACCAGAAAGGAATTCACGGGAGACTTCACACTCGTCGTCTTCCCGCTGCTGCGCCTGTCGCACTCCACCCCGGAGAACACGGGCAACGCCATCGGAGAATGGCTGAAGGCGAACGTGCCGGAAATCTCTGAATATAACTGCGTCAAAGGTTTCCTCAACCTGTTGTTCTCCAATCTGTTCTGGAACGAACTCTTCGGAGAGATCGTGGCCGACAAGGACTTCGGTGACCTGCCGAAGACCGGAAAGAACATCATGGTCGAGTTCTCGTCGCCGAACACCAACAAGCCTCTTCACCTGGGACACATCAGGAACAACCTTCTGGGTGACTCGGTGTCAAGGCTTCTGAAGGCCAGCGGCAACAACGTGATCAAGACTACTCTTGTCAACGACAGGGGAGTGCACATCTGCAAGTCCATGCTCGCATGGCTGAAGGTCGGCAACGGAGCGACTCCGGAGTCCACGGGGATCAAAGGCGACCATCTTGTCGGGGACATGTATGTGGCTTTCAACAACATCTACAAGAAAGAGGTGGATGATCTGGTGGCTGGAGGAATGGACGAGGAGACCGCCAAGAAGGAGGCTCCTTGCCTTAGGGAGGCCCACGAGATGCTCCAGAAATGGGAGGCCGGCGACAAGGAGGTCCGCGATCTGTGGGCCAGGATGAACGGCTGGGTGCTCAAGGGTTTCGACGAGTCCTACAAGGCTCTCGGAATCACATTCGACAAGGTTTACTACGAGTCCCAGACCTACCTTCTCGGCAAAGAGTTGGTACAGAAGGGTCTGAATATGGGAGTGTTCGTCAAGGATCCGGACGGTTCCGTGTGGTGCGACCTCACGGCTGACGGTCTGGACAGGAAGCTTCTCATCCGTTCCGACGGCACCTCCGTCTACATCACGCAGGATCTCGGCACAGCCGAAAGGCGTTTCGCGGAGTACCATCTCGACTCCCACGTCTACGTTGTGGGCAACGAGCAGAACTATCATTTCCAGGTACTTAAGCTCATCCTTAAGAAGCTGGGATTCGAATGGTCCGACAACATATTCCATCTTTCCTATGGTATGGTCGAGCTGCCGGAAGGCAAGATGAAGTCCCGTGAGGGGACGGTCGTGGATGCCGACGACCTCCTTCAAAAGATGTACGAGGAGGCGAGGGCGACTTCCGACGAGTCCGGCAAGCTGGCCGACATGAGCGAGGAGGACAAGGCGAAGCTCTATCACATGATAGGTCTCGGCGCCCTTAAGTACTTCATCATCAAAGTCGATCCGAAGAAAACGATGCTCTTCAACCCGAAGGAGTCCATCGACTTCAACGGCAACACCGGTCCGTTCATCCAGTACACCCACGCCCGCATCCGCTCCATCCTGCGCAAGGCCGCGGAGAAGGGCATTGAATATGCCGCCTCTCCTCTGCCAAAGGTGGAGCTCAGCGCCAAGGAGATCAGACTCATCAAGCTCCTTAACACCTTCCCGGCGAGAGTCGCCGAAGGCGCGCAGGCATATTCACCGGCCGTCATCGCCAACTATGCCTACGACCTCGCCAAGGAGTTCAACCAGTACTACCACGACACGCCGATCCTCAAGGAGGAGAACGAGGATGTGCTCAAGATGCGTCTGGTGCTGATCGACACGCTTTCCGCAGTCCTTCGCAAGGCGATGGGCATCCTCGGAATCGAGCTGCCTGAGAGAATGTAGGTTTTTTCTGATGTCCGAGACGGATTATATGTTCCCGACCTCCAAAAAGGAGGTTGAAGCCTTAGGGTGGGACTACATCGACATCATCCTGTTCACGGGTGACGCCTTTGTGGACCACCCTTCTTTCGGCACGGCCTGCATAGCCCGCTGGCTTCAGCATTTCGGCTACCGGGTCGCTGTCGTTCCGCAGCCTAACTGGAGGGATGACCTCAGGGATTTTAAGAAGTTAGGCGCTCCGAGGCTCTATTTCGGAGTGAACGCCGGGGCGATGGATTCGATGGTTAACCATTACACTGCCGGCAAGCGTCTCCGTCACGATGACGCCTACACCCCCGAAGGCAAGGCAGGACAGAGGCCGGATTATGCGGTTAGCGTCTACACGAACATATTAAAGGATCTTTATCCTGATGTGCCTGTCATCATCGGCGGTGTCGAGGCTTCGCTGCGCCGTCTTACTCACTATGACTACTGGAAGGACGAGCTGCTGCCTTCCATCCTGCAATGGTGCAAGGCTGACTACCTTTGCTACGGGATGGGGGAGAAGCCGATGATCGAGCTGACAAGGGCCATAGAGGCGCAGAGGAATATTCATGAGATACATCGGATTCCGCAGATCGCGTTCCGTATGAGCGGGAAGTGGAAGGTCAAGGATCCGCTGGTGCTTCATTCCTTCGAGGAGTGCAAGAGGGACAGGACGGCGTTCGCCGAGAATTTCCATCTGATTGAGACTCATGCGAACATGATGCATCCGGCGACCATCGTCGAGCCTGTGGGTGACGGCTATGTGCAGATCAATCCGCCATATTCACCGTCCACGACCGAGGAGATGGATTCGTTCTGGGACCTGCCTTTCACCAAGTTGCCGCATCCGCGCTACAGGGGGAAGAGGATTCCGGCCTACGACATGATCAAGGACTCCATCATCACTCACCGAGGGTGCTTCGGAGGATGTAATTTCTGCACCATCGCCGCGCATCAGGGGAAGTTCATCCAGTCCCGTTCGCAGCAGTCGATAGTCGCCGAGGTAAGGAAATTGGCTAAGATGCCAGGGTTCGCAGGCAACATCTCCGACCTTGGGGCACCGACGGCCAACATGTATGGCATGAAGGGCAGGAATCCTGATCTTTGCGACAAGTGCCGGCGGAAGTCATGCCTTTTTCCGGCTCCCTGTCCGAACATGAATCGGTCTCACAAACAAATACTTGAGCTTTATCGCAAGGTGGATGCCGTGCCGGGTATCCGTCATTCCTACATCGGCAGCGGAATCCGCTACGACCTCTTCCTCGACGAGAAGGGTTTTGTGGACGAGACATCCAAGCCTTATCTCAAGACTTTGATTCTTGACCACACATCCGGGCGTATGAAAGTCGCTCCGGAACACACGGAGGACAAGGTTCTTCAGTACATCGCCAAGCCTTCGTTCAAACTGTTCGAGAGACTCCGCTATGAGTTTGACAAAATCTGCGCGCAGAATGGCCGCCGCACCGGCATCGTTCCGTACTTCATCTCCTCCCACCCGGGCTGCACGATGAAGGACATGGAGAATCTGTCGAAGAATCCGGCTTTGAAAGGAATATACATGGATCAGGTGCAGGATTTCACCCCTACTCCGATGACCACATCTTCTGTCATGTACTACACCGGAATCGATCCCCGAAACATGAGACCGGTGTTCGTAGAGCGCGATCCGGAGAAGAAGAAGAGGCAGAAATCGTTTTTTTTCAGAAAATAGTTTGCCGATTGCTTCTCAATTCGGAAAAATGTCTTAATATTGCACCCGAAAACGAGGAACTTTTGAAAAGATCCTTTTCCGTCACCTTGCAATGGCCTGAAATTCCCGAATTTCATATTCCGGAACGATGTGCCGCGGTTGTGTTAAGAATATAGTTTTATTTGGTTTTATAAATGAGTATGGCACCAGATCAGAAGAAAAGACACGTGGTAAGCTACGAGAATATGTCCGAGGCGCTTGCCGCCGCGTTCAATGAGAAATATCCAAAGGGGTTCAGTGACTATCTTCCTGACCTTGTGAAGTACCCGAAGCCTGACGGCACCACGTTCTATGCCGTGACCGTCGAGACTGATGACTCCATCAATCTCGTGAAGATCAAGGTGAAGACCGATGACGCCGAGGCTCTTGAGAGGTGGCTTGAGGGCGAGGAGGATGCCGAGAACGAGGATGTTGCCGGATCTTCCGCCGACGCCCCCGCCGACAGCACCCTTCCTGACGACAACATCTCCCAGTACGGAGGCGATGATGATTCCGCCGAGTAGTTTGGCGGACGGTGTCCCAGATAGTATAATGGCTTGACATCCTTTAGGTGTCAGGCCATTTCATTTGTATTGTCATTATCATTTTAGTTTTCACCCAGTCTTATGTCCGGTTCCGTTTTGCCCCGCATGTCCGCTCCTTCCCGCCATCGGTCATCTTCCCGCTATCCGTCTGCTTTCCGTTTTTCGTCATCTTCCCGCTATCGGTCGTCTTCCTGCTATCCATCAGCCTCCCGTTTTTCGTCACCTTCCCACTATCGGTCGTTTTCCTGCTATCCGTCAGCTTCCTGTTTTTCGTCACCTTCCCGCTATTGGTCATCTTCCCGCTATCCATCTGCTTCCTGTTTTTCGTCACCTTCCCGCTATTGGTCGTTTTCCCGCTATCCGTCAGCTTCCTGTTTTTCGTCACCTTCCCGCTATCGGTCATCTTCCTGCTTTGGTACGGGAGAAGCCTCTTTGATGTACCAATCGCCTATGATTGCCATGTTGGTACATAAAAAGGCCTTTTGCGGTACCAGACTGATCAAAGCCGTTGCCGTTTACATGCTCCTTCTCCTTATCGCGCTCGGTTGCTCCTCGACGAACGCTCCGGATTTGAAGGATGGGGATCTGCTCTTTGTCGTGAATGGGAATGGCAACGACATCACCGATGTGACCGTGGGTGTGGATGGACTTGGAATAGACCACGTCGCTGTCTATGCGGAAGGGAACGTAATCGAGGCGATCCCGGAATCCGGGGTTGTGGAAAGTCCGTTGGACAGTTTTCTGGTCAGGCTGTCAGAGGGTGAGACTGTACTTGTGGGAAGAGTCGATGGATTGGATGTCAGGGCGAGCGTGGACAATGCCAGAAGGCTCCTTGGACTTCCCTACGATGACATATTCATGCCTGGTGACAGCGCCGTATATTGCTCGGAGCTTGTGCAGATGTCGTTTGTTTTCAGCGGGCAGCGGGAAAGGGGTGCCGCTGACGGCACTGATGGCACTGACGGTACTGACGGTACAGACTGCACTGACGGAGAGGATTCCGCCTCGGAGGCGGTCTTCGCCACGATTCCGATGTCGTTCCACGACAGTACCGGCAGGGTGACAGAGTTCTGGACAAAGTTCTATGCCGCGAGAGGGCTGACCGTCCCCGAAGGGGAGCCTGGCACCAATCCCGGCCAGCTCTCGCGTGATCCAAATGTCAGGATCCTCGGCCGTTTGGCTGACTGACGATTGCCCGATTGAAGGGGTTTGCTAAAGCGCCTGAGTCCGTCGCGCGCGTCAGCGGCTTAGGTCGAAGGTCTGTCGGAGCGCCTGAGTCCGTCGCGCGCGTCAGCGGCTTAGGTCGAAGGGTTTTTCGAAGCTCAAGGCAGTGAGCTACAGCAACTTGGCGAGGCTGTCATAGTACTGCTTGCTGACCGGAATATGTCCGACTCCCTCACGGGTGAACTCCGTGTAGATCACGCCCTCCCTGTCCCTGCTCAAAACCTTGATGTGCCTCGGATTCACGTAGTAGGATCTGTGGCAGCGCACGAACCCATGCCGCTGAGCGTCACCCTCAAGACTCTTCATCGAATTCCTCAGCTGGTACGCCTTGACCCTGTCGTTCTCGATGTAGTGGATCTTGATGTAGTTCGCGTCCGCGCTGACGTAAAGCACCGCCGACGGATCAATCGTCAGTTTCAGCCTCTTGTGCTCGTCGTAGAACTTTATCAGCGACTCCTCCGGCTTCTGTCCTGCCTCGGCCAGATCTGCGTTCTTGTTGGAGACGATCCTTAGCAGGATGCACAGCAGGTAAGGGTAGATCAGCGTCAGGCTGACAGTCTTGAAGCAGTAGGGAAGAGCCGTGAAGTAAGGCATCCCGCCGCTCTTACGGTAGAAAAGTGACGTGTAGAGCGCGAAGAAGAACGATGTCACCAACGTCTCTCCAAGGCACCACACCGCATAGTGCCACCATTTGAAAGGAATATACTTGTAGAGGAATGAGAAAACCAGCCGTGTCAGCGCCAGCGTCCCTACCATGATGCAGGTGAGCATCAGAAGGTGGAATGTCCACGACTTTCCGCCAACATTGTAGATCGCCGACATCGAGAACGGGTTGTAGACGAAACAGAACACGAAGTAGAACAGCGGCATCAGCACCGCGTACTTCACTTGGCTGCCATAGCCCTTGGAGACTCTTAAAGGTGTGTTCATAGCTATGATTCTAGTCACCGGTCTCCGGAATCTGTCCCATAATCTGTTGGGACGAAAATCGCGGAACCTTAAATTCGTCCCTAAAATACAGCAATTTTTCCGCCAAAACAAGCTTTTGTTACATTTTTGGCACCAGCGACCACACTTCTTTCGTCACAGACGGCGAATGAGCTATTTTTGTGTCAGCTTTAGCAAGCGTTTGAAAAATACCATGTTGTTTTTACGTTCACTTAATGATTTGGAACTATGAGACAGGTAGTAAACACTTTTGAATATTCAGTAGCCCCTGAGCACATTGACTTTCAGGGCCACGCCACCGTGCCGTCAATCTGCGGCAGCATCATCAACGCCATCGGTCAGAACATCCGCAAGGAAGGTTGCGGCATTGACGTGATGAGGGACGCGGGCCGCTCCTGGGTTCTTCTCCGTTCCGCGTTCGAGATTGACGAGCGCCCTATGCTTTATGACAATTACAATGTAAAGGTCTGGCCGGTCAAGGGCAGCGGCCTTACCTACAACAGGTGTGTCCGGATCACCGACTCCGAGGGCGAGGAGATTGGCCGAGGAACGACCGAGTGGTGCGTGATCGACATCGCCACCAGAAGACCGGTCTTTCCGGAACTCGGTTTGACCGACGTTGACCTCCCGGCTCCGTGCAAGAGTCCCAGACGGATCATTGACTTCCTGCCGGATTTCATCAGACACAAGGAGATCGGCTACAGCGAGTGCGACTTCAATGGCCATATGAACAACACGCACTACATCGAGATGTTCTACAACCTATTGCCGGACAGCGTTTTGTCGAGCGGCATATTCACGAGGATCGACATCAATTTCCGTCGAGAGGTCCACCGTGGCGACGATGTCTCCTTCGGCATCCGCAAGGCCAGCGACGGCGAGTACCTCTTCATGGCAAAAACGGGAGACGCGACCCTCTGCCACGCCTCCCTGCAAGCTGTCTGAGAACCACCCTTGGTTGTCCTTTGGTTGATCCTTTGGTTGATCCCTTGGTTGATCCCTTGGTTGATCCCTTGGTTGATCCCTTGGTTGTCCTTTGGGTTTATCCCCTGGTTGCTCCCTGTTGGCCGCCCCTTTTAGTTGACCCTCTTAAGCGAGGCCGACCTGCCGAGTGACTTGATGTTCACGCCAAGGTCTTTCGGGGCCTTGTAGTTGATTGATGAGGCTCCGGAGGCATCCTCGATCGTGATCGAACGCTCAACGTTCACGTTGCAGATGCTCGCCCCGGAAGTCTCCAGCACGGCATTCTGGGCATTGAAGTTCAGCGCGTTGACCTTGCACGCCCCGGAAGCGTCCACCTCAAACCAGCCGGCTCTTCCCGTGAGCGTCACGTCGCAGGCTCCGGAAGCGTCCACGCCGACCTTTCCGAACTCGCCGTTGACCTTGGTCTTCGTGGCCCCGCTGGCATCGATCTCAAGCTTGTCGGCATTGATCTCGAACCGCCCGTTGGACGCTCCGGCGAGATCCAGATCCGCTTCCCTGAAGTTGCCCGAAATCGAGCATGAGCAACCTCCGCTGATCTCAGCCTCCAGCTCTTCCGCATTGACTTTCAGCGAACTGATGCTGCTCGCCCCGCTCATCTCAAGCGAGAAGTCCCTGTGGCCGAGTTCGAATGTGTCCTCGCACGAAAGGCTTGTCGCCCCGGACATCTCCAACTTGCGAAGCTCCGGCATGGTGACCTCAGCCGTGCAGGTCCAGTCGCCAAGTCTCCTCTGAATCCTTGACGGAATGTTCTTGCTCCAACCGATTCTCAGGACACCCTCGCTGACATGGACATCAAGATACTCGGCAAGTTCCCCAGGCAGCGTCACCTTGACCTTGTAGAAGTCGGACTTGGCAAGCTTTACCTTCACGATCCCGCTCACATCCAGTCCGGTGAAGTCCCGGCAGTTGAACTTGCAGTCAACGTAGTCCGTCTTTGCCGAAGCCTCGGTTGTGCGGGCCGGCGACTCTGAAACGGGCTGTGCGGCAATCGCGGCAACCCCGGAAACCAACAGGAGCGCGGCGGCTCCAATAATCATAAACTTTTTCATAACTCTTTGATTTTATTAATTTTATCCAATCCTCTAAGAAGTTCTCCATAATATTCCTTCATGATGGCCGCCTTGGCAGCATCGTCAAGCTCGTCCGGCAGCTGGTCAATCATTGCGACCTTCTCGCTGGCAATGCTCCCGACCGTAGTCTCCCACCTCCCGTCCAGATCCCTGGAGAGTATCTCTTCGTAAAGAGCGCTAACTTTCTCTGAATATGTTAGATACACCTGCACGGGATCATCGGCCACGCCGGTGAACCAGTCAACCTCCCTTTCCGGACGGTTGATGAATATGACAGCGGCGACGGCGGCTGCGGCAGCAGTGGTGAGGACACTGAATATTCCCATCCGGGTCTTCCGCCTTTTACGCTCTTCCCGCCCGGAGGATTCCGCCCCGGAAAGCAAGGCGTCCAGCTTGGCCTCGAACCGCCCCTCGTGTCCTTCCGGAAGTTCCGCGGTGCCAAACGCCGAGGCGTTTCTTTTAATATATTCATTAATGTCCGTCATTGTCTTACCCTCCTTAATTTTTCAACCAATTTAGCCTTCCCTCTTGAAAACTGCGTCCGTAGCGTCCCTTCGCGTTCTCCCGTCAGCCCGGAAATCTCCTCATAGTCAAGCCCTTCCACAAGAACCAGATTGAGAATCAGTCGGTAGGACTCCGGCAGGGAGTCGATTGCCCCGCGCACCTCCTCCAAGCTGACTTCCGGCACTTCGGCGGACTCGCCGTCGTCATATTCACAGACCTCGCCCGCATATTCATCAAGAAATAGCTTCTCGCGCCTTTTCTTTCTGACCGCGTCGATTGACATCCTGATGCAGGTTCTGCCGAGCCACGCCGCCACCTTCGCCGGCTCTTTGGGAACGACATCCGACGAGATGAACCGGAGGATAGTGTCCTGCATGATCTCCTCGGCCTCCCCGCTGTCGCGGACAATCCTAAGGCTGATGTTGTACAGCCGTTTTGCGTGCGCCTTGTAGAACTGTATGGACTCTTCTCTAGTCATCTTTCTCTTGCTTTCTCTTGTAATCTTTCTCTTGTCTTCTTTTTCTTGTCGTTCCACAATATAAACGAATATTTCCGTTGATTGTTACAGGAAACTCATAATATTTTGAAAAAGTAGAAGCGCCCCTGCCGAAGCTACCCTGCCGAAGCGCCCCTGCCGAAGCACCCCCCCCCTGCCGAAGCATCCCTGTTGATGTACCCCTACAGTAGCACCCTGCCAAATCCTCCTGTCGATGTACCCCTGCCGAATCCCCCCAGCTGAAGTGACCCTGCCGAAGCCCCCTGCCGAAGCCCCCTGCCGAAGCCCCCTGCCGAAGCCTCCTGTCGATGTGCCCCTGCCGAAGCGCCCCTGCCGAAGTCCCTCTGCTGAAACGACATGATAAGACAAAAAAAGCCCGGTGTCTCTCGACCGCGGGCTTCCACACATTTCATTTGGCTTAAAAGATTCTTGTTTGTGACGATAATCACTATCCACCCGCAAAGATACCGTCCCGCTCCACTCCGCACAATACCAACTTCTTGCGAATTGTAATGCCCCCATAACGAATCATAGGTATAAATCGTAGGTGTCATCCCGCCGCCCGGCCCGCCATCAGTCTATTTTCCACTAATCTCTTTTCCAGTCACCAAGGCGTGACTCCCGGAGCGAGAATCAAAGGAAAACTTGCCCGCCGAGTCTCAAACGAACCTCTGCGGGCGACTTTTAGCCCGAATCCCGCCATCAAGGTCTCAAACGCTAGTCTGCGGGCGACTTTCAGGCCGAATCTCGCCCTCAGTGTTCACGCATGAGTTACGTGTAGACTCCAATGGCAAATTGTTTGTTAGGAATGATCGGAGGAGATAACCGAAAACAATAGCACACGCTTCGCCGCCCAGCCCCTTCCCACGCTGTTATCTGCTGCAATTCTGTTTATGGACAGAGGCTGAAAACTAGCCCTAGCAGTGCCGCAGGATGGATTGCAGAAGGGTTCGCAAGATGGTTCGCAGGATGGATTGCAGGAGGGTTCGGAGGAAATGGCCGTAAGCAGAATTGCAATGAACACGTCACCCGGAGCATCCCTACGTGTGTCTCGGCTGTAATTCTGTCTTGTGGCGTAGACAAGGACACAGTGCAGGATGTACCGGATTCTGTTTTTATGGCATAAGCTGGGAAACGGTGCGGGAAGAACGGTGGGAAACGGTGCGGGAAGAACGGTGGGAAACGGTGCGGGAAGAACGGCGGGGAAGTGCGGTGCGGGAAGTACTGGATGTACCAAAAGAATGGCTGCGGGAATCAAGATAATTTTCGTAAATTTGTCCTCAAAATTTTTTGGGACATGAACTTCAGCGGAATAATCGTCGGGGCGGCCACGTTCCTTATCATCGGAGTGTGCCATCCTATAGTGATCAAGATGGAATATTATTGGGGCAAGGGGAGCTGGTGGCTGTTTCTGCTTGCGGGGCTGGCCTTTGTCGCCGCGTCCATATTCGTGGATAACGATGTCGTCGCAACGATCCTCGGCGCCGCCGCCTTTTCCTGCTTCTGGGGCATCAAGGAGATGTTCGAGCAGGAGCGGCGTGTCCTGAAAGGCTGGTTTCCGGAGAATCCCGCCCGCCATGACTACTACGAAACCATCCGCAAGGCTGACCGTGGTGGTTCGACAGGCCCGTCAACCGCTTCTGCTGGTCATTCAACCGCTCATTCAGGTCATCCAACCGCTTCTTCCGGTCGCTAAGCCCACAGAAGCAACTTAAGCCCACAGAAGCAGCTTAAGCCCACAGAAGTAGCTTAAGCCCGCAGAAGCAACTTGGGCCCACAGAAGCAACTTGGACCCACAGAAGCAACTTAAGCCCGCAGAAGCAACTTAAGCCTGCAGAAGCAACTTAAGCCCACAGAAGCAACTTAAGCCCGCTAAGGCAACTTATAAAGAAATATAGTTATCCAACATCATGAATATCAAACTTCTGTCAACATTGGCGATTGCCGCCGGCCTGTCGGGAATGACGGGAGCGTCGGCTCAGAAAAAAGCTATGGACCACGATGTCTACGACTCATGGCAGAGCGTGTCCGACATCCTCAAAAGCGATGACGGCAACGTCCTGGTGTGGAACGTGAGTCCGCAGGAAGGGGACGGCACCCTCTATGTCAGGAATATGACACCTCAGCGGAAGGGCAGGCCTTCCTGCCGGGAAATCAGCATCCCGCGTGGCTCGCAGGCATCCTTGGATCCTAAGGGCAAGTGGCTCTACCTGCGAATCAAACCTCAGTTCGCCAAGACCCGTCAGGAGAAGATAGACAAGAAGAAGGCCGAGAACATGACGAAGGACACCCTCGCCATCGTTGACCTCACCTCAATGACAGTCAAGAAATATGGTCGTGTGGATTCCTACACCACAGGCTCGCTCGCCAAACCTTACATAGCCTACAAATCCACTTGGAAGCACTACAAGGACACATCCGACAAGAAAGGTACAGACAAGTCCGGACTCATAATCCTGAATCCTGCCACGGACAGGAAAGACACCCTCAAGTACATTGACTCTTACTCTTTTAATCAGGAAGGGACAACTCTTGTGATGACTTCGAAGAAAGACAAGAAGGATTCTCTCTCTGTCACGGCAGTGCTGGTCGCCCATGCTCCGGCGGGCCTTGACACTCTTGTCAAAGGGGCGGAATCATACAGCCGCCTGACTCTGAACGACGCTGAGGACCAGTTGCTGTTCCTTGGTTCCAAGGACAAGAGCAAGAACCGCAACAAGTGTCAGGCCCTCTACCTGACAAGCATTCAAGCGATCAAGACAGGGAAGAAGGCCGCTCCTGTGGCCACAGACAGCACCACCGTCATCAGCAAGGATGGCAAGTGGGCATATTCAACAAAGGAGATAATTGCCGAGGGAACGAAGGTGGAAGGCACTCCTGGCTGGACTCTCAACGAGAACACCGAACTCCGGTTCACACCTGACGGGAAGCGCCTTTTCCTCGGTATCGGTGCCATCCGCCCTCCGAAGGACACCACAATCGTGGATTTCGAGACAGCCCAGCTGGACATCTGGAACTGGGATGCCGTCTATACCCCTCCGCAGCAGAGGCTCAATGTCAACAAGACTCTCAAGAAGACATATTCAGCGACCATCGATCTCGCCGAGCCGGGAAGGATCGTGCCGTTGACCACCTCTAAGTTCGCCGGCATCCGCCTGATGAACGGTGGACTCTCCGAATGGGTGCTTGCCAGCGATAACGCCAAGTATGCCCGCACCACTGTCTGGGACTATAACAACCGTTACGACTTCACCCTTGTGAATGTCAAGGACGGTTCCAGGAAGGTTGTCGCGGAGGGGCTTGACGTCGGACGTTTCGACATGTCGCCGAGCGGGAAGTACCTTGTCTGGTTCGACAACGACGAGATGAACTGGTTCACCTACAATACCCAGACCGGTGAGAAGGTCAACCTTACCGCCCGGACAGGCGTTCCGTTCTACGATGAGGAGGACGATCATCCGACCGCCGCACCGGCGCACGAGTCCGCCCCTAGATGGCTTGAGGACGAGTCCGCTGTCTTCATCATCGACCGCTACGACATCTGGAAGTTCTCCCCGGACGGCGAGTCTGCCGACAACCTGACCGGGGGAGTGGGCCGCCGGACGCACAACCGCTTCAAGATCGTGGACCTGAAGCCGGACACCAGGAAGCCTAACGAGCGCCGCTGCGGCGTTGTCAGACCGCTTGACCAGAAGCAGACCGTCTACCTGAGCGTCTTCAATGAGGAAAGCCAGGAGAACGGCTTCGGACGCGTCAACCTCGCAAGACCTTCAAAGACTCTTGAATATTTCACCGACACCGTCACCTACAAGTACGTGGCGGGAGCCGCCGGCACGGACAGGATCTTCTACCAGAAAGGCAACTTCCGCGAGTGCTACGACCTCTACCTCACGGACAACTTCTTCAAGACCTCCACGAAGGTCTCCGCCATCAATCCTCAGATGGCCGGCTACTGCTGGGGAAGCGCGGAACTCTTCCGCTGGAAGGCCTACGACGGCACTCCGCTGAAGGGGATCGTGTACATGCCGGACGGTGTCAAGGAGGGCGAGAAGCTTCCGGTGATGATCTATTTCTACGAAAAGAACGCCAACAACCTCTACACGTTCTGGTCGCCGGCTCCGTCCCGGTCGATCGTGAACATCCCTTTCTATACCTCCAGGGGCTACATCGTCTTCGTCCCGGACATCGTCTACAAGGTGGGCCACCCGGGCGAGAGCGCCTACAACTGCATCTGCGCCGGCGCCGAGGCTCTTTGCGAGGCCTACCCGTCCGCCGACAGAAGCAGGATGGCGATCCAGGGCCAGAGCTGGGGCGGCTACCAGACCGCTTGGCTCATAACACGTACGAATATGTTCGCCGCGGCCGGTTCCGGAGCGCCTGTGGGTAACATGACCTCTGCCTACGGCGGCATCCGCTGGGGTTCGGGCATCACACGCGCAGGTCAGTACGAACACGGCCAGAGCCGGATCGGAAAGAGCATGTGGGAGCCGGGCGCCCTGGAACTCTACATCGAGAACTCTCCGGTCTTCCACGTGGACAAAGTGCAGACCCCGGTGCTGATCATGCACAACGACGCTGACGGCGCCGTTCCATGGTACCAGGGCATCGAGTTCTTCTCGGATCTGCGGAGGCTTGACAAGCCGGCGTGGCTCCTCCAGTACAACAAGGAGGCTCACAACCTCGTCGAAAGGCGCAACTGCAAGGATCTCTCCGTGAGGCTGCAGCAGTTCTTCGACCACTACCTCAAGGGATCCCCGATGCCGGCCTGGATGAAGACCGGTGTCCCGTACGAGTCCAAGGGCGAGTACAGCGGCTTCGAGAATGCTGAATAAATGACAGGAATCATGACAAAACTAGCGATATTCGATCTGGACGGCACCCTTCTGGACACCGTCAAAGACTTAGGCAACGCCACCAACCACGCCCTGACCGAGTGCGGCTTTCCGACCCATCCCATCGAGGCCTACTACCAGATGGTAGGCCGCGGCATCTACAACCTCTTCCGCGCCGCCGTCCCCGCCGGACAGTCCACGGAAGAAGTTGTCCAAAGGATGGCCTCCATATTCATTCCTTACTACGATGCCCACAAATGCGACTTCACAAGACCGTATGACGGCATCCCTGCGATGCTGAAGACCATCACCGCCGCAGGGGTACGCCTCGCCGTGGCCTCCAACAAGTACCAGGACGGCGCGGAAAAGCTGGTCCACCACTTTTTCGGTGAATATGACTTCGTGAGGATCCTGGGCCAGCGCGAAGGCCAGCCCATCAAGCCCGATCCGGCCATAGTGGATCAGGTCCTCGCCGAGGTACCGTCCGTCACCAAGTCCGAGACCGTCTATGTGGGCGACTCCAATGTGGACATGCAGACCGGCCTGAACGCCGGGGTCAGGACTGTGGGTGTGAGCTGGGGTTTCAGAACCCGTGAGGAACTCGCAGCCTACTCTCCTTCCGCCATAGTCGACACCCCGGAGGAACTCTCCCGTGTGATCCTCGGAGCCTGACTGGTTCATTTTGGTCCATTTACACCGGTGAAATTGGACAACATTTGATCGGATACATTAATAATTCATTGATTATCAATCTATTAAGTGATAATGGGGGGGGTAGAGGCATCGCCTGCGAGGGAATAGAATACTTATTCAGTATGTTGTTTTCTATTCGTGAAAGTGTTATATTTGTGCTTCATAAGCAGGTTACGAATGACACTCTTGGATTGGAGTTCTTCGAGATCAGGTATGAAGATGCTGACAACCGTAGGTCTTACCCTTGCACATGATGTCAAGGGGACACTTTTTAGTGCTATTCGTAACGTGTTTCATTCCTATTTTGAGGATTATTTAGTTCTGTCGATTTGGTCTCTTTGGATGAATTCTGTCTCAACACCGGCTTATGGCCTGAATGGTACGCGATCCGCGTCTTCTACAATCGCGTCGGGCCTCTGAAAGAGACATTGGACAACGCCGCTATCCGCTATTTCTACCCGATGCATCTGGTTGAGAAGTGTTCGGATGGTGGCATTATCTATGTCCAGGAGCCGCTGATCAAGGCACTGGTCTTCGCCAAGACCACCGCCTCGGATCTGGTGACGATCCAGCGGAAGCTCCCCGGCAGCGCCGCGCCGTACTACGACAAGAGCACCGGAAAACCGATTGTCATCCCCGAGGAGCAGATGGATAGGTTCATCAAGCTTTGCTCCGTGAAGGATTCGGGTCTGGAGTACCTTGGCGAGGATGACCCGAGGTTCCATCAAGGTGACAAGGTCAGAGTCACCGAAGGAATATTCAAAGGCCTCGAAGGGCACATCAAGCGGATCCGGCACGACAGGAGGCTGATCGTGACCATCGAAGGCGTGGCGGCCTTCGCCACGGGGTACATCCCGCCGTCGTTTCTTGAGAAAATTTAATTTGTTTTAGGAATATGAACACACGAAAGTTATTGCCGGCAGCGGCCTTGCTGCTTCTTCTGGCTTCATGCTCGACTCCCAAGGAGATCGCGTATTTCCAGGATCTGTCGTCCGTGGAGGGTCAGCGCATTGCCGCCGCTAAGGAGATCATCGTCCGCCCGAAGGACAAGATCTCGATCATCGTGAACTGCAAGAGTCCCGAGCTGACAGCCCTTTTCAACCTGCCGTACGTGACGCAGCGTCTCGGTGAGAACACCCGCAGCACCATCACTTCCGGTTACAGCCAGGGCTACATCTCTGGTTACACGGTGGACGACCGGGGCTGCATCGACTTCCCTGTCCTCGGCGAGGTGGCCGTGGCGGGGCTGACGCGTGATGAGATCGCCTCCGTGATCAAGAAGGAGCTCAATGAGCAAGGGCAGGCGACGGACGCCGTGGTGACCGTTGACTTCATGAACCTGTACTATCAGGTGCTTGGCGAGGTTGAGAAGCCGGGGCGCTACGCCATCGACAAGGATGCCGTGACGATTCTCGACGCCATCGGAACCGCCGGTGACTTGACCATCTACGGAAAGCGCGAGAACGTGAAGGTGCTGCGCAACGAGAACGGCAAGATGCTGACCTACGAGGTGAACCTCTGCTCAGCCGCCGACCTGATAGCCTCGCCGGCCTACTACATCCGCCAGAACGACGTGATCTACGTCGATCCGAACGACGTGCGGGCAAGGCAGTCCACGGTGAACGGCAACAATGTCCGCTCCACCTCGTTCTGGATCTCGCTGACTTCGCTCGCGGCGTCCATCACCAACACGATCGTGATCATCGCCACGAGGAGCGGGTCGGGGAAATGATCCGCCCGTGAACTTTGTGAAGAAACACTATAACATCAAAGCGATTCAAAACAATGGAGAACAACATCAACACGGATAACAATACCCGGCAGCAGGAGGAGACCGTGCAGATCAGCCAGCTTGTGCGCCGCTGCCTGTCCAGATGGTACTGGTTCGCCCTGAGCCTGGCGGTCTGCCTGGCTTTAGGTGTCTTGTACATCCTCAGGTCAACCCCTACGTACAACACCTCCGCTGACATCCAGATCAAGTCAAACACCAAGGGCGCGTCCATGCCGGGGGACATCGGCGAGTTCGGCAACATGGGCCTCTTCGCCGTCAAGTCAAACGTCAACAACGAGCTGCACGCCTTCGAATCCCCGGACATCATGAGCGAGGTGGTGGCCAGGCTTCGCCTGTACATGAGCTACACGGTGGACGGCACCTTCCACAGGAACGTGCTCTACGGCACGTCGCTGCCGATCTCCGCCGACCTGCTCGACGTGGATGAGAACGTGGGAGCCGGATTCACCGTCAGCGAGAACGGCGGGAGAGTCACCCTGAACGACTTCATCCATAAGAATGAGAAGGTCGGCGGCAAGCCGGTCGTGGGACACTACGGCGACACGCTCCAGACTCCTGTCGGAAGGATCATCGTTCAGAAGACGAAGGACTACTCCGGGGAGGCGATGAAAAAGCCGGTCAACGTCAGAAAGTCGGGCCAGCGCGGCGTGACACAGTCTTACCTGAACAGACTCCAGGTGAACCTCGCCGACAAGAACGCCGACGTCATCTCGCTCTCTATCAAGGACGTGTCCACCCAGCGTGCCCAGGACATCCTGAACACCCTGATCGCCGTCTACAACGAGAACTGGGTGCGTGACAAGAACCAGATAGCGAACTCCACTTCTGTGTTCATCAACGACCGTCTCAGGGTGATCGAGGGCGAGCTGGCGGGCGTGGACTCCGACATCTCCGCCTACAAGTCGGAGAACATGATCCCTGACGTGGGTGCCGCAGCGACGATGTACATGCAACAGAGCACGGTGCTGAACCAGCAGCTCCAGGACGTGAGCAACCAGCTCTACATGGCGCGCTACATCAAGGACTACATCGGCAAGGAGGACAACCGCAACCAGCCGCTTCCCGCCAACATGGGATTGAGCAGCCAGACGATCGAGAACGGCATCTCCGAGTACAACTCCAAGATCCTGCAGAGGAACAACCTTGTGGCGAACTCCGGCGAGGAGAACGTGCTCGTGAAGGATCTCGACCAGGCTCTGGCCTCGATGAGGGGGTCGATCTCCCGGTCCATAGACAACGAGATCCTTGCCCTCAACACGAAATACGAGAATCTCCAGGGCACCGCCCGCCAGAACACCGCGCGCATCGCCGCGAATCCTAACCAGGCGAAGCAGCTCCTCTCGGTCGAGCGTCAGCAGACCGTGAAGCAGGCTCTGTACCTCTTCCTCCTGCAGAAGCGCGAGGAGAGCGAACTCTCGCAGGCGTTCACCGCCTACAACACAAGGATCATCAAGCATCCTATTTCAGGAATATTCCCGGTCTCCCCGCAGTCCATGAAGATCATGATGATGGCGTTTCTCCTGGGTCTGATGATTCCTGCCGGGATCATCTATCTGCTGATGGCGACCGACACGAAGGTGCGCTCCCGCCGCGACCTCAAAGGAGTCTCCGTGCCTTTCGCCGGCGAGATTCCGCTCTCTGCCGAGACTGCCACCAAGGCGTTCGGAAAGCGGAAAACCCTCAGTGGCGCCGATTCCATCGTGGTCCGTCACGGCAACCGCAATGTGGTCAACGAGGCGTTCAGGGTGCTGCGTACCAACTTTGAGTTCATGATGCGCGAGCCAGGAAGCAAGGTCGTCGCCGTCACTTCGTTCAACCCGGGCTCGGGCAAGTCCTTCGTGTCGTCCAACCTGGCCGTCAGCTTTGCCATCAAGGGTAAGCGTGTTCTGGCCATCGACGGCGACCTGCGCCACGGCACGCTCTCCGAGCTTGTCGGCTCGCCGAAGCCTGGCCTTAGCGACTATCTCGCCGGGATCGTCGCCGATGTGCACGATGTGATTGTCCGTTCGAAGGACGCGATGACGGTACCTGACACTCTTCCGGCGGGATCCATCCCTCCGAACCCGGTTGAGCTGCTCGCCGACAGGCGCCTCGCCGATGCGATCGCCGTCCTCAGGAATGAGTACGATGTGATCATCATCGACTGCCCGCCGGTGGAGATCGTCACCGACGCGCGCGTCATCAACGACTATGTGGACAGGACGCTCTTCGTCGTCAGGGCCGGGCTGTTCGACAAGGCCATGCTCCCGGACCTCGACGCGCTCTACCGCGACGGGGAGTACAGGGGACTCTGCTGCGTCCTCAACGGGACCGCATCCTCCGACGGCTACTACGGGAACTACGGCACCTATGGCCATTACGGTTACTACGGCCACAATGGCGGCTCCTACTACAGCTCCGACAACAAAGCCAGGTAAATCCGCCTGCTGACTCCGCCGGCGCGCCGGTTCCTCCGGCGCGCCGGCAAAACCATAACCCAAAAAACATATCTTATGCGAAATCTGAAAGAGTTGAGGATCGCCGTGGCCGGTACTGGCTACGTCGGCCTCTCCATATCCACCCTGCTGTCCCAGCGCCACAAGGTGACTGCCGTTGATGTGATCGCCGACAAGGTCGATAGGATAAACCGTCGCGAGTCCCCGATCCAGGACGAGTACATCGAGAGGTATCTCCGCGAGAAGCCACTCGACCTCACCGCCACGCTTGACGGTGAGGCCGCCTACAGGGACGCGGACTTCGTGGTGATCGCCGCTCCCACTAACTACGACCCGAAGAAGAACTTCTTCGACACGTCGCACGTGGAGGAGGTGATCGACCTCGTGCTGAAGGTTAATCCCGATGCAGTGATGGTCATCAAGTCCACCGTCCCTGTGGGCTACACCGCCTCTGTGCGGGAAAGGTTCTCGTACAGGGAACGCCTCGCCGACGGCACGATGAGGGTGGTGGTGCCAAACATCATATTCGCTCCTGAGTTCCTGCGTGAGTCCAAGGCGCTCTATGACAACCTCTATCCGAGCCGCATCATCGTCGGCTACGACAGGGGAGACTCCGTTCTCGAAGAGGCTGCCGGCACTTTTGCCGCACTCATCAAGGAAGGCTCTCTGAAAGAGGATGTTCCGGTGCTGTTCATGGGTTCCACGGAGGCGGAGGCGGTGAAGCTGTTCGCCAACACCTACCTTGCCCTCCGCGTCAGCTATTTCAACGAGCTGGACACCTATGCGGAGATGAAGGGACTCGACACGAGGTCCATCATCGACGGCGTGTGTCTGGATCCTCGCATCGGCTCGCACTACAACAATCCGTCCTTCGGCTACGGCGGCTATTGCCTCCCGAAGGACACCAAACAGCTGTTGGCGAACTACGCCGACGTGCCGGAGAACCTTATCCAGGCCATTGTGGAGTCCAACCGCACCAGGAAGGACTTCATCGCCGACCAGGTGCTCCAGAGGGCCGGCTATTATTCCGAGAACAGCCAGTACGACAGCGCCCGCGAGAAGAAATGCGTGATCGGGGTCTACCGTCTCACGATGAAGTCCAACAGCGACAATTTCCGCCAGAGCGCCATCCAGGGCATCATGAAGAGGATCAAGGCCAAGGGCGCCGAGGTCATTGTCTACGAGCCTACGCTGGAGGACGGCGCGTCCTTCTTCGGCAGCAAGGTGGTCAACGACATCGCCGAGTTCAAGCGCCGCGCCGACTCCATCATCGCCAACCGCTACGACCGCGTCCTGGACGATGTCCGGGCCAAGGTCTACACCCGCGACCTCTTTGAGAGAGACTAGCCGCCTGCTTCACCGTAATACCTATTAATCAAAATTATTTTCCATAATGCTGTCGATCCGCAAGATAGTTGACTCGTACTTCTCGAAGCGCACGTTCCCGTACTGGTGCGTGCTGCTTCTGGACAGTGCCATTCTGTTTTTGTCCGGAGTGTTCGTCTACTGGTGCTTCAACCGTGGCACCGCCCTTCAGCTGAACTTCTGGCCGTTGACCTACCTGATGCTGCTGTGCGTCGGCGTCCACTTCATATTCTTTGCCATCTTCCGGACATATTCGGGAATCATCCGCTACTCATCGTTCAACGACCTCATCCGTGTGGCGCAGGCGATGGGATGCTCCGCATTGGCGGTGATAGCCGTCCATTTCTTCACGAACAGCTGCCCGTCTCGGGTGTTCGCCCACGTGCAGGTGCGGCAGATCCTGATCGCGGAAGCCATCGCGACCGGTTTGATGTGGCTGCTTCGCGTTTCTATCAAATTGGTCTACGACACCTATTTCCGGACGGAGGGTGCGAAGAATGTCTTCATCTATGGCATCCGCGCCGGCGGCATCGGACTCGCGAAGGCGATCCGCAGCGAGAAACCGATGCACTACCATCTCCGAGGCTTCATCTCCCACGATCCGGCGCTTGGAGCCAACGGCACGCGCCTGATGGGCGAGCCGGTCTACGAGGTTGACGCCAGTCTGCCGGATGCGATCCGCCGCAATGGGATCGACGCAGTGCTGGTCGCTCCGGGCAGGATCGACAGGTTCCGCAACGACACGGCTCTTCAGGACTACATCCTGCAAAGCGGCGCAAGAATATCCTCGGCCAACAATGTCGTTGACACCGAGCATGATGCGATCAAGGGAGCGCCGACCTTGAAGGAGGTCAGCATCGAGGATCTTTTGCCTCGTGACGAGATCTGCGTCGACCTGGAATCCGTGGCCGAGCCCCTCCGTGGGAAGCGCATCCTGATCACTGGTTCCGCCGGAAGCATCGGCAGCGAGATCGTCCGCCAGGTCGCGTCGTTCGCACCTTCGAAGATGATGCTGATCGACTCCGCCGAGACTCCGCAGCACGACATCCGCAGGATGATGGCGCATGACTTCCCATCTGTGCCATGCGCCACCGTGGTGACGTCGATCACCAAGGCTGACAGGATGGAGAACATATTCAAAACGTTCCTTCCTGAATATGTCTTCCACGCCGCGGCGTACAAGCACGTTCCGATGATGGAGGACAACCCTTGCGAGAGCATCCAGAACAACGTCCTCGGCACGAAGATCCTGGCCGACCTTTCGGTCAAATACGGCGTGCGCCGCTTCGTGATGGTGTCCACCGACAAGGCTGTGAACCCGACGAACGTGATGGGATGCAGCAAACGAATATGCGAGGTCTACGTGCAGAGCCTCAACAAGGCGGAGCGCGACGGCGTGGTGAAGGGGCAGACCCAGTTCATCACCACGCGCTTCGGCAACGTCTTAGGCTCGAACGGCTCCGTGATCCCGATTTTCGAGCGCCAGATCAAGGCCGGCGGCCCGGTGACGGTGACGGACCCCAACATCATAAGGTACTTTATGCTGATTCCCGAGGCCTGCGAGCTGGTCCTTGAGGCCGGCACGAAGGGCGAGGGCGGCGAGATCTTCGTCTTCGACATGGGCAAGCCGGTGCGCATCGCCGGCCTGGCGCGTCGCATGATCGAGCTGAGCGGGGCGAAGGGCGTGGAGATCAAGTACACCGGCCTGAGGGACGGGGAGAAGCTCTACGAGGAGGTCCTGAGCGAGTCGGAGGCGACGAAGCCGTCGTTCCACGAAAAGATCCGCATCGCCTGTGTCCGTGAATATGACTGGTCCGATGTGAGCCGCGAGATAGACGCCCTGATCGCCCAGTCCCACACCTACGACGACATGGCCGTGGTAGCCTCCATGAAGCGCCTCGTGCCCGAGTACATCTCCAACCACTCCAAGTACACCGTCCTTGACCACAAGGCGTGAGTTTGGCTCTGTGTGCCATAGGATATTGTTCCAATAAGCAATTTGGAATTGTATTTAAAAAACATTACGACTTTGAAATGATATTTTAAACCATTAAATATACTTTAATGTTTTTTCTTATATTTGCAAAGTAAACTTTGCTCTTATGGATAAACAGATTATAAAAAAACTAATAATAGAGAAGCAAAAGGCCATTCCGGAATTCTTTATTATTCGAAGGGAAATCCAGTTTGATACTCATGCAAACTATGTGCTTGTCGGTTTAAGGCGTGCTGGGAAATCCTTTATGATGTATCAGGATGCCCAGAATATGATTAAGAGTCCAGGGCTGACACAAGAAAACATACTCTACATAAATTTCGAGGATGAAAGGTTGTCAGATATTTCTTCAGACAGTTTGGGAGAAATATTGGATGCCTATTTCGAGTTATATCCAGAAAAAAAGCCACTGATATACCTTGATGAAATACAGGTTGTTTACGGGTGGGAAAAATTTGCAAGAAGACTTGCAGATTCTAAGTATAGAGTTATGATTACTGGCAGCAATGCCAAGATGCTCAGCAGTGAAATAGCAACTACACTTGGTGGCAGATATATTCCAAAGGAAGTTTTTCCATTTTCTTTTAGAGAGTATCTAGAGTACAAAGGCATAGAATTGGACAGAAATTGGATATATGACCAAGGTGCTTGCTCTCAGATATCAAATACTTTCGATCATTATTTCACTAATGGCGGCCTTGCAGAATCTTTCAATCTTGAAGATAAGAGGGAGTATCTGAATTCGTTATGTCAGAAGATACTGCTTGGCGATATAGTGGAGCGGAATAAAGTGCGCAATGCACGTGCTTTTCGTCTTCTCACAAGAAAATTGGCAGACAGTGTGATGCAACCGTCATCCCTCAGCAGGTTAAAACATATTATTGATTCCAGCGGAGATAGCATAAGCCTGCCTATATTGAAAGATTATTTGGAGTATTTGGAAGAGTCCTACCTGTTTTTCTCTATCCCGAATATGAGTTCATCCATATCGGAGCAGTCCACAATCCGGAAAAGATACATTGTGGATAATGGATTGCTTAACTTGTTTCTTTTCAGTGGAGAAACGAAGCTGTTGGAGAATATAGTAGCTTGCAAATTGATCAGAAAATACAGAAACACCCCCGAAGAAACGCAGGTTTACTATTATAATAAAAACGTAGAGATAGATTTTTGTATTCCGTCTGCCAAAATGGCAATACAAGTATCTTACAGTTTAGCAGATAATGCGACTTATAGGCGAGAAACAGGTGCGCTGGAAAAGTTCTTGAACGTTTATCCGGATTTTACCGCAATAGTCATCACCAGAGACAATGAGCAAACTATCGACATCAATGGGCATCACATCAATGTAATGCCTATATGGAAATGGTTATGTCTGGAATAGTGCACTCAAACAGTGCATTTTTACTACAGAATCCGCACTCAATGAGTGAAAATTCGTTATATTTGCGGGCAACGTTCTTCTATAATCAGATGCGAGTAAGGAATGATGTGAAAGACGACATCGAGTTCGCCCAAGGCAACGTCATTCCTCTCTGGGCTTTCGGACTGAACTACTAGATGGTAGGGCTGGAACTTTTTTTGTTATTTTTGTAAGTAAGTTCAGGGGATTGTAACGAGTAGTTCAGAAGTATTAATTGATTAAAATGCCCAACAATATGAGACACTTGGTCATAAAGAATTAAGGTCCGATTCGCAATGCGGACCTTCAACTTGGACAGGTAAATGTATTGATAGGTATGCAGAGTTCCGGCAAGAGCTGCGTACTTAAGACGGCGTGCTATTGTACCTGGGTTGAAAAACGTCTTGAATTGTCTCAGAAGGTCAACGGTTTCGGTAACGGCTCAGCCTTCATTGACATCATGACCAGTTATTATCAAATGGCAGGATACGTCCATCCAGATACATACATCGAATATGAAACCGGACATGTATTCTTCTCATACAGCCATTCAGAAAAGAAGTTTACGATGAGATGGAAAAATGCTCATTGGAACTATAAAAGGCCAAAGGTAAGTTATGTCCCCGCCGACAGAAATTTGGTGGCTTCAATCCCGGGGTGGAGTTTCCTTCCATTGGATAGCAACATGCTTGACTTTATGTCAGATTGGGACCGGGCCAGGAAGTTTGTAAAGAGCGAGGAGAATTTCTTGAATCTGGGCATGTCTTATACTTATGACTCACAGACAAATACGGACAACATAAGACTGGAGAACGGAACTCCGCTGAAACTGAAGGAGAGTTCCAGCGGTATCCAATCGCTCCTCCCTATGTATGTACATCTCGATTATCTTACTGCAGGCCAATACAATGCAGAAGCAGGCAAGATGTCGTATGAACAGAAAGAAGAGCGCAAAAATCTATTGTCGAACATTTACGCCAATCTCTACAAAAAGGATTTCAACCATGAAGAGACGATTGAAGTCGTCACCATTGATGGTGTAGATTATTCGTTTTCCAAGCCAGATCAGGCGAAGAAGTTCAAGTCGATTTGTCAGGAGTATATCAATGTTGATCATAGCGAGATATTCCTTGAAGAGCCAGAGGATAATTTGTTCCCTCCGACTCAATGCCAATTCGTGAATTGGATGCTGGAACAGATAAAAACGCATGGAGACATGCTTTTCATCACGACGCATAGTCCGTACGTTCTGAATCAGTTGATCAAGGCTGCCCCGAAAGAATTGTCAGTAATGTTCACTCATCCACAGAAGCCTGCCAGCAGAGATTTTTCCGTAAAGCAGCTCAATGATGAGGAGATACACGAAGCTTACGATAACGGTGTAGATATGTTCTTCAATACTATCCAAGTCAGTCACCTCCAACACGGATGAGCGCTTCAAGAACTTATTTGCAGCTATTAGCGGCAACTCTGAATTCAGAGCGTTAAAGATGGCTTTGAAGTATTTGTTGGACAAGCAGTACAATACGGATGTTTCTGAACTGACACGGATTTTTGGCGGTGAAGCACGTGAAGAAAATCGAGTAACTGGTGAAGTGTAGACTTTCTTGATGATATTGCACTCATTGAGAGCATGATTATACACATTTTCGCTCTCATGCAGTGTGTTTTAATCAGGCCACAGATATGTGGAGACTGGTTGTGGCTTGGGGCATATTGAAAACATCCAACGACAATTAATAATTTTAACATATCATGAGCATTTTTGCGGGTAAAACCCTTATGATTACCGGTGGTACCGGTAGTTTCGGAAACGCAGTATTGAAGCGTTTTCTCAGAACGGACATTGCTGAGATCCGTATCTTCTCACGCGACGAGAAGAAACAGGACGACATGCGCCACGAGTATCAGGCGAAATACCCTGATGTTGAACACAAGATAAAATTCTACATCGGCGATGTCAGAAGTCTGGAAAGCGTGCGCTCGGCGATGCCAGGAACAGATTACATCTTCCATGCAGCCGCCCTCAAGCAGGTCCCTAGCTGCGAATTCTTCCCGATGGAAGCAGTGAGGACCAATGTGATAGGCACGGACAATGTTCTCACGGCAGCTATCGAAAACAATGTCGGAGCAGTCATCTGTCTCTCTACCGACAAGGCAGCATATCCGATCAATGCAATGGGCATCACCAAAGCCATCGAAGAGAAAATAGCCGTAGCCAAGAGCCGTAACTCCCACAACACAAAGATCTGCTGCACGCGTTACGGCAATGTCATGTGTTCTCGTGGTTCCGTGATTCCTCTATGGATCGAGCAGATCCGCAGCGGCAACCCTATCACTCTTACGGAGCCTAAGATGACACGTTTCATCATGTCCCTCGAAGAGGCTGTGGACCTGGTACTTTTCGCATTTGAGCATGGCCACAATGGCGATATTCTCGTTCAGAAAGCACCGGCCTGCACCATACAGACACAGGCAGAAGCTGTCTGCGACCTTTTCGGTGGCAAGAAGGAGGACATCAAGGTAATCGGCATCCGTCACGGCGAGAAGATGTACGAGACACTACTTACCAAGGAAGAATGCGCCAAAGCCGAGGATATGGGCAACTTCTATCGTGTTCCGGCAGACAACCGCGACCTGAACTACGACCAGTACTTCACCAAGGGTGATGTAAAGCGCGCTACCATAGAGGAATTCAATTCTGACAACGCTTACCGTCTGAACTTGGAAGAAACAATCGCCAAAATCGGTGCTCTGGAATATATCCAGAACGAATTGAACGGAGTTGAAAATCTCGCGAAATAATGAAGATTCTGGTTACCGGCGCCAAAGGATTCGTGGGCAAGAACCTTTGCTGCCAACTTAACAACATAAAAGAAGGCAAGGCCCGCTGCTACGGAGACCTCCAGGTCGATGAAGTATTTGAATACGACATTGACTCGACTCCTGAGCAGCTGGACAGTTGGTGCGGCGAGTGCGATTTCGTCTTCAACCTCGCGGGCGTGAACCGGCCGAAGGACAATGACGAGTTCATGAAGGGCAATTTCGGTTTCGCCTCCACTTTGCTCGACACATTGAAAAAGCACCACAACACTTGTCCTGTGATGCTTTCCAGCTCACAACAAGCCTCATTGACAGGACGTTTCGGCAACAGCGAATACGGCAGGAGCAAGAAAGCTGGCGAGGACCTTTTCCTCGAATACGGCAAGGAGACCGGTGCGAAAGTGCTCGTCTATCGTTTCCCGAACCTTTACGGAAAATGGTGCCGTCCTAACTACAATTCGGCCATCGCCACCTTCTGCAACAATATCGCCAATGACCTCCCAATCCAGGTCAATGACAGAAGCGTACAGATGGAAATCCTCTACATTGACGATCTGGTCGAGGAGATGATCTGCGCGCTCAAAAGTCAGGAACATCATTGCGAATTCGAGGGACTTGACGTGCTGCCATACGCTGAAGGACGTTATTGCTATTGTCCTGTCACTCACAAGACTACGCTTGGAGAAATCGTTGATACCATATATGAATGCGCACGTGCAGTATGTGCCGTGCCGGATTCTGCGGAAGGACCTTCGACGGCTCTCGAAATGCCGCAAGACGGTCTGCGTTATCGCCTGATGTCCACATTCCTCAGCTACCTGCCGAAAGAAAAGGCGATTTTCGATTTGAAGATGAACGTGGATCCGCGCGGGTCGTTTACCGAGCTGGTACACACGCTGAATTGCGGTCAGGTAAGCATCAACATTTCCAAGCCGGGCATCACGAAAGGCCAGCATTGGCACAACTCTAAATGGGAGCAGTTCATCGTGGTTTCCGGCCACGGCCTGATCCAGATGCGCAAGGAGGGAAGTGACGAGGTCATTGAATATGAAGTCAGCGGTGACCGCATCCAATCCGTCATTATGCTGCCTGGCTACACGCACAACATCATCAATCTCTCCCAGACTGAAGACCTCGTGACCGTAATGTATTGCAACGAAGTGTTCAATCCTGAAAGACCAGACACATATTTCGATAAAGTGGAGAAATAAGGAAATGGAAAGGACATCTAAATTCGATTATTCAGATATTCACTGGAAGGAGAACGGCAAACTCAAGCTCTGTATCGTAGTAGGTACGCGCCCTGAGATTATCCGCCTGGCGGCGGTCATCACCAAATGCCGCCAGTATTTCGATGTCATCCTCGCCCATACAGGCCAGAACTACGACTACAACCTGAACGGCATCTTCTTCAGGGATCTCAAACTCGCTGAACCGGAGGTCTATATGGATGCCGTCGGTGACGACCTCGGCGCGACGTGCGGCAACATCATCAACTGTTCATACAAGCTTTTCGCCCAGACCAAACCGGACGCAGTGCTGGTTCTCGGTGACACGAACAGCTGTCTCTCAGTCATTGGTGCGAAACGTCTTCACATTCCGATTTTCCACATGGAGGCCGGCAACCGCTGCAAGGACGAGTGCCTCCCGGAGGAGACGAACCGCCGCATAGTTGACATCATCTCGGATGTCAATCTGGCATATTCAGAACACGCGAGAAGGTACCTCGCCGAGTGCGGCCTGCCGAAGGAGCGGACCTACGTGACCGGGTCGCCGATGGCCGAGGTGCTGCACCAGAACCTTGCCGAGATCGAGGCCTCGGATATTCATAAGCGGTTGGGGTTGGCGAAGGGAAAGTATATTCTTTTGTCCGCCCACCGCGAGGAGAACATAGACACCGAGAAGAACTTTCGGAGCCTCTTCAATGCGATAAACGCGATGGCAGCCAAGTATGACATGCCGGTTTTATATTCATGCCACCCGAGGTCCCGCAAACGCCTGGAGCAGAGCGGCTTTAAGCTCGATCCACGTGTCATCCAGCATGAGCCGCTCGGATTCCACGACTATAACTGCCTCCAGATGAACGCCTTCGCAGTGGTCAGCGACAGCGGCACTCTGCCTGAGGAGAGCAGCTTCTTCACGAGCGTCGACCATCCGTTCCCGGCAGTGTGCATCCGCACCAGCACCGAGCGCCCCGAGGCCCTTGACAAGGCCTGCTTCATCCTCGCCGGCATTGACGAGCGCAGCCTTCTGCAGGCCGTGGACACCGCCGTGGAGATGAACCGCGCCGGCGACTTCGGCCTTCCTGTCCCGACCTACACCGACGAGAACGTCTCCACCAAGGTCGTCAAGATCATTCAGTCCTACACCGGCATCGTCAACAGGATGGTCTGGAGGAAGTCATAAAACTCATGCAAAATGTTGTGCACAATATGGGTGCATGATATATGGGAAAATTGCACTTTTTGTATTGTCCTGATTTAGGTTGACTCGTGTTTATAGAATATCACTTATATAAGTTGACTTTGCGTTGTTATACCTGTCAGGGGTTGACTGGAGGCCGTAGGCCGGAAGGAGACCCCTGACAGGTCTTCAAAGGTAAAGAGTTTTCAGGGATTTCCAAGTTATTTCTGGATTTTATTGCCATATGCCTGTAACTTGTCCACATCATGTCCCTGTCTCCTGCCGCCCCCGACGCTTCGGACGGGGTCTTCATTCCGATGCTCATATGCGGCCTCCGGTTGTTGTAGAAGTCCACGGCCCGGGCGACCGCCGCCACGACCTCGTTGATGTTCCTGAACACCTTCCCCTTGAGCAGCTCGTTCTTCATCGTGTTGTTGATGCGTTCCGCCTGGGCGTTGTCCTTCGGATCTCCCGACTCGGTCATGCTGACCCTGATGCCGTGCTTCCGCAGCATCCCCACATACTCGCGGCACGCATATTGGCAGCCACGGTCGGAGTGGTGTATGAGGTTGACCTCATCCTTCCCCTCTATGCGTCTCAACGCCATCC